>ERZ1026780.2713-NODE-2713-length-10073-cov-6.540228_pt1 | contig 10073 bp, 6 predicted proteins | sample MGYA00380126_ERZ1026780 | MGnify/ENA primary metagenome ERZ1026780 (study PRJEB33269, sample SAMEA4719762) | human gut metagenome | biome: human-associated habitat; feature: organic feature; material: feces | place: Cameroon | collected 2013-10 ... | reverse complement strand
AGCGTCAGATGTGTATAAGAGACAGGTCGATGAGCGGCCAGTGCCACGACCGCGTGGTGGCGTTGAGCATCTCCGAGGTCGACGCGATGGTGTACTCGGTGTTGGCCTCGCCCGTGAGGAAAAACGAGAAGAGGTCGGGGGTGAAGAGCAGTCGGTCGGCGATCTGCAGCTGCGGCGAGTTGGCCCGCTTCATGCTGAGGAGCTGGAACAGGGTGTTGATCTCCATCACCTGGGTGCCGTTCACGGCATAGTGGTCGGTGCGGTCGGTGTGGCTGAAGAAGTGGTCGGCCATGCCCTGCGTGCGTGCGTCGCGGTAGCACACCGGGTTGCCCACGAGGTTGCCCTGGCGGTCGATGAGCCCAAAGTCGACACCCCATGTGTCGACGGCGATGCCCGCCACTTTGAGCCCCATCTGCGCCGCCTTGCGCAGCCCGGCCTTCATGTCCTCGAAGAGGGCAGGGAAATCCCAATACACATGGTCGCCCAGCCTCACCTGTCGGTTCTGAAAGCGGTGCACAAGCTGCATCTGTAGCTGCTTGCGCCCGCCCTCGGTCGTGATGGTTCCGGCAATGACACGGCCTGAGCCGCCGCCGAAGTCGATAGCTAAATAGGTCATTTGTTAGTTGGTTTACACACCCCGCCTTACGCCTTCTTTCCCAGCACGTAGGTCTCCAGGTCGTCGATCTCCTCGGGTGTGAGCGTGTTATACTTGCCGCCGCTGAGCACGATGATGCGGCATGCCATCTCGAAGAACATGGCGCGCTCAAACACCTCGTCGAACGTCTTTCCGCACACCACCTGTCCGTGCTTGAGCATCAGGGCCGAGTTGTGGTTCTTCAGGGCCTCCTTCACGCCCTCGGCCAGCTCGGGCGATCCCGGACGGAAATAGGGTATGACGGGAATCTCGCGGCCCACGTGGCAGGGCACCTCGGCCGTTACGTTGAAATCCTTGGGCGTGTCGCTCATGCACGACACCACCGTGGCATATTTCGACTGGAAATGGAGCACCACGTCGCAATCGGGGCGCTCGCGCAGCACGCCCAGGTGGAAGCCGCTCTCCATCGAGGGCTTCACGCCATTGAGCACCTCGCCCGTGGCCACGCGGCAGATCGACACCTTCTCCTTGGGCAGCGTGGGAACCCACGAGCCTGTGCCCGACACGAGCGCCTCGTCGCCGATGCGCCATGAGATGTTGCCACTTGAGCAAAGCGTCAGCCCTGCGTCGCCCACGCGGTGGGCCTGGCGCAGAAACTCCTGTATCTGATAATCTTGTATCATGGTTGTTCTGGTAGTTTGCCTCGCCGGCCATGAGGGGCGCGGAAGGCAGATGGTTGTCATTGTTTGGGGGTTGATGGAACAAGGCCCTCTCCCCTCCCCCTCTTGCGGAGGACGGGAGCGGGCTCTTAACCCCAATGGGCCTGGAGGCCGAAACCGGTGGACGGCTTGTCCACCCTGCTTGGGGTTAAGGGTTGATGAGGGTTGTTACTTGTAGATGGGACCGTAGTTTTGGCAAGCGCGGAAGTCGGCTCCCTCCTTGTCCATGCCGAAGGCGTTCCATGCGGCGGGACGGAAGATGCGTTCGTCCTCCACGTTGTGCATGCATACGGGTATGCGCAGCATGGAGCACAGGGTGATGAGGTCGGCGCCGATGTGGCCGTAAGAGATGGCGCCGTGGTTGGCACCCCAGTTGTTCATCACCGAGTAGACATCCTTGAACGGCGCCTTGCCGCACAAGCGTGGCACAAACCATGTGGTGGGCCATGTGGGGTCGGTGCGCTTGTCGAGGATGGCGTTGATCTCGGGGTCGATCTCCACGGTCCATCCCTCCGCCAGCTGCAGCACCGGGCCAAGCCCCTTCACGAGGTTCAGGCGCACCATGGTGACGGGCATGCCGCCCTTCGAGAGGAAGTTGGATGAGAATCCGCCGCCACGGAAATAGTCGCGGTTGGCGGGATACCATGTGGTGGCCTTCAGGCAGGCGTCGATGTCTTGGTCGGTGAGCTCCCAGAAGTGCTTCATCACGGGGTTGCCCTCGGCGTCGGTGGCTGCGCCCGATCCGTCGAGCGTGGTGGCGCCCGAGTTGATGAGGTGGATGATGCCGCCCGCTGCCCGTCCGGTGAGCTCCTTGCCTGTTACGCGCTTCACGGCCTCGGGGCTCCAATAGGTGCGCACGTCGGAGAAGATCTGGGCGCGCCCTGTGAGCAGGTGGTTGAAGAGCATGGCCACGCCGTTGCCGGCGTCGTTCTCGGTGGCCAGCGTGATGGGCTCGCGCGGTCCGTTCCAGTCGAACGAGGTGTTCATCAGTGCCTCGGGATAGTCGCCATTGGGATAGAAGTCGGTCCACTGGCGCTGTCCCTGGAAGCCGCCAGCGATGGCGTTGTGGCCGATGGCCTCCTCCTTGAACCCTATCTCCTCGAGGCGTGGGTTGCCATGCATGAGGTCCTTCATGATGATCATCATCTTCACGATAAACTCCCAGTCGGCGTCTTTCTGCTCGCGTGTCTTGGCTTTTCCCTGGCGGTTGGCAATGTCGTCGCCCTCGTTGCACATGCAGTGGTCGCGTGTCCATGCCATGGCCTTCTCGAACTCCTCGGGGTCGTAGATGCCCTCTGTCATGCGGCGTATGATCTCCGTGAGGTCGACGCTCTCGTTGCGCATGCCGAGATACTCCTGGAAGAAGTCGGGGTTGACAATGCTGCCGGCGATGCCCATGCAGGCCGATCCCATCGAGAGGTACGACTTGCCGCGCATGGTGGCCACGGCCTGCGCTGCGCGTGCGAAGCGCAGAATCTTCTCTGCCACATCGGCGGGGATGGAGTCGTCTTCGAGGTCCTGCACATCGTGGCCGTAGATGCCGAAGGCGGGCAGGCCCTTCTGTGCGTGGGCGGCGAGCACGGCGGCCAGGTACACGGCACCGGGGCGCTCCGTACCGTTGAAGCCCCACACAGCCTTAGGCCAATGGGGGTTCATGTCCATCGTCTCGGCGCCGTAGCACCAGCACGACGTAACGGTGATGGTGGAGCCCACGCCCTCGCGCTCGAACTTCTCGGCACAGGCGGCGCTCTCGCCAACGCGTCCAATGGTGGTATCGGATATGACACACTCGACGGGCGATCCGTCGCCGTTGCGCAGGTTCTCGCTGATCAGTCTGGCTACCGATTTGGCGAGGTTCATCGTCTTTTCCTCAAGACTCTCGCGCACGCCTCCCTGACGACCGTCGATGGTGGGGCGAATTCCAATCTTTGGATAATTGCTCATAGTTGGTTGCTTTATTATTAGGTATTATTTAGGTATTGATTGATATGTAAAACGCGCGGTTTAGGTTTGTTAGTCCATGCCTCGCTGTTTTCGCAACAGCAGGGCCAGCCCCCTCTTTGAAACATGCCAAAGAAGGATAGTGATGCAAAGATAGTGCAAATCGAAGGCAGAATATCAAGCTCCGCTTGATTATTATGCTGAGATGCAGCCTATCTTATGCAAAGATAGTGCAAATCGAAGGCAGAATATCAAGCTTGCTTGAATATTATGCTGAGATGCAGCCTATCTTATGCAAAGTTAGTGCATTTATTTCAAAGCGCCACTATGTTGGGTTCCTAAAATAACATTTTTTATTCAGCGGCCACATAGCCATTCCGCAACTGTTGAGGTGCCCACCGCCTATGGCGATGGCCTCTGGGTCTAAGAACACGAGACCCGGCGAAGCCCCACCGACCGAAGGGGAGGTAATTCACCGATGCGCACGGATTAATCATCACGGATCTGTTATTCTTTTTGATGGCCCTCTGGGCCTGTGGATCTTAAACGGATCTTTCGCATGTCAAGATCGTGAGACAACTATCTTCATCCCAGTCAAACGAAGGGTGCTGAAGCCCAAGGTTGCGCATAGCCCTGTCAATCCAAGGCGGGCTGAAAGCCCAATAACCTTCATAGCCCAGGGCAAGCGAAGCGACACCCTGGGTAAACCGCCACACAATATCACACCACGCCCTGCAAGGGCAAAAGTAAACCTAAATGGCTGTTTTTCAGCACTTTTGCCCTTACAGGGCGCAAGCTACACGGCACCATTATACCCAGGGTGTCGCTTCGCTTGCCCTGGGCTATGGAGATCCTTGGGCTTTCAGCCCGCCACACTCCCCATTCAATCGCTCATCATCCGCAGGACCCATTCCACATTCAACATTCCACACTTAACACTCAACACTCCACATTCAACACTCAACATTCAACACTCAACATTCAACACACCACATTATAAACCCCTCTCCGCATGCGAAAAATCCGTGGCGATCCGTTGCGCCGGCGGCGCATCAAAACCAAGCAGTGGGCAGCGGAGCAAGAGTAAAGAATCCGTGAAAAGACCCATCCGTGCGCATCCGTGCTATCCGTGTTTTTTTGATAAAAGCAACCCGAATGGCATCTGTGTCGATATGTGCGATCCGTGGGAGAATAAATATAGGTTCATCCGACATTTTGCTCGTTTGGAAGCGTTATGGGCATCATGGAATGTTAAAATCTGCCATTCCTGCTCTATGTTGATGAAAAAAAACATAACTTTACAGCGCAAAGTATTGCGTTAACAGATGTGTAACGCCACCGTTGATATATTCGCCTCAGCCTGGGCAGCAGGCAAATTATCAAGATTCAAAAAGATTAAATGATGAAACGATTGAAACGATTTGCTCTCCTGTTGGCCATGCTGTCAATGGCCTCATTCGCACCGGCGCAAACAGCCGACGATTATTGGTTGGCGGCCGACAAGGCTCTGGCGGCTGGCGATACTGACAGTACTTTTTATTATCTCAACCTGTTCAGGGAGAAGTTTGGCAGGCAATACGCTTTTGCTTACACCACTTTCTTAACAGAAAAAGACTACAGAACGCTTCACAACGATGCACGGTGGACGGCCTTTATGGACTCTATGCGTACTTACAAACATGAGGCGGAGGATAAGGAGGCCATTTCTTATCCCAGGAAAGCGGTGGTTGAGGACACTGGCGCCCCAAGGGTCAAGCGATACGACATTCTGCTTAACATTGACGTGGAGAAAAAGGCGCTCGCCGTGACAGCGACGGCGCAGATTGACTTCAAAGGCCGAGAGAGCATTGATCTCACGCTCTGGAAATACGCTGCCATCAACCACGTCAGCTGCAAGAAGAAGGAGCTAACCTACTCGTTCGACACGAAGGCCCAATCGGCTAACTCCTACATCCCGCAGGGTGCGCCCCTTCGCCTCACAGCTCCCAAGAAGAGGGGCGTTTGCAGTGTCACCTTCGACTATACTTGCACCCTCGACAGCCTCGACACATGGATGAGTTCGATGGAAAAGGACTGGGTGCAACTGGGCTATTACATGGCATGGTTCCCCGTCAACAACGACAGCCGCAACTTCACGGCAAGCGTCTCCGTTTCCATCAACAACGGCTACACGGTCAGCGGCTCAGGCATTGTGGAGCGCAAGGGCGACAAATGGCAAATGTCGCAGCCGTGGGGAGATTTCGACCTTCAGATTGTGGCCTCGCCAACACTCAAATCGAAGAAGATGACCCGTGATGGGCGCACATTCGAGGTGGTGTATACCGACCTCGCCGATGCCGATGCCGACTCTGCGCTGGTTGCATGCAGTGAGGCGCTGCAATTCTATACCCGCTTGCTCAAAACCAATCCCAGCAATGCGTATATGAAATTCCTTGTTGTGCCACGGCGTGGTGGGGGCATCAGCCGCAAAAACTTCATTGCCTACGCGACGAACCGCTTCAACGAGAACTTCAAGACGGCCATTGGCCACGAAATGGGTCATTTCTGGTGGAACAAGGCACCGACGTTTAGTTGGGAAGATTGGCTCAACGAAGGTTTTGCTGAGTTTTGCATGCTGTGGTATGTAAAGTGCCATTTCGGCAAGCATGTTTTCGACTGTTACCTGGAAGCCTGTCGCGAATATGCCCGCCATGCTTGTCCCATCTACGAGGTTGACCGTGACGCGCCAGAAGCTTACGATGCCCTGTATAACAAAGGAGCCTTACTTCTGTATGACTTGGAACAAAAAGTGGGCGAACAGCGTTTCTTCAGGTTCATGCAGGGAGTGGCCGAACGCGAAATAACCTCTACCGCCCTTCTTTTAAATTATGCAGAAGAGGTGTTGGGCAAAGAGACGAGTGAATGGATTGAAAACAGAATAAAATCGTAGGAGTGACGAAAGCTTAACAGCAGCAGATTGCGCAACCACGGCAAGGGGTGCGGCGAAGGTCATAACGGCACGCCCCGAAGGGGGCGGAAACGCATAGCCCATTCCACATTGTAATCCATTCTCCGCATGCGAAGAATCCGTGTCGATCCGCTGCGCTGGCGGCGCGATCTGTGTTATTGACAAGCAGCCCGAATGGGTTTCTTTTAGCCTTAGACGGCGTAACAACGAGATTTGTCGAAGACCCACTGACCGTAGGGAAGTAATTTCCCAAATTTTCGAATTTTTTCTAATTGTGTTAGTCAAATTGGTAATCGTAAACAATTACATCAATTCGTTTATTCGAGAAATTCGTTGTTGCCGCGTCTAAGCGTGAATCTCAGCACCCCGCATGGCATCTGAAATCCGTGTTTTTGATAATATCAGCCCGAATGGTCAGGGCCAATCGTGAGGTGCGTGCGTCGAAGAGACAAAACGGTACGCCCCGAAAGGGGCAAAACCGCATAGCCCAGGGCAAGCGAAGCGACACCCTGGGTAAAATGGCAATGCAACCATGCGCCCTGCAAGGGCAAAAGCGTTGAAACAGAGCGCGTTAGATACGCTTTTGCCCTTTCAGGGCGTGGTGTGTGGGTGGTGCAGTCTACCCAGGGTGACGCTTCGCTTGCCCTGGGCTATGCGCAACCTTGGGCTTTCAGCCCGCCACACTCCCCATTCAATCGCTCATCATCCGCAGGACCCATTCCACATTCAACATTCCACACTTAACACTCAACACTCCACATTCAACACTCAACATTCAACACTCAACATTCAACACACCACATTATAAACCCCTCTCCGCATGCGAAAAATCCGTGGCGATCCGTTGCGCCGGCGGCGCATCAAAACCAAGCAGTGGGCAGCGGAGCAAGAGTAAAGAATCCGTGAAAAGACCCATCCGTGCGCATCCGTGCTATCCGTGTTTTTTGGTAAAAGCACCCCGCATGGCATCTGTGTCGATCTGTGCGATCCGTGGGAGAAATATTCTCGTGCCGCATGGCCAGGGTGCAATTCGTAAGGTGCCCACCGCCTACGGCGATAGCCTCCGGGGGGCTAAGGAACACGGATACAACTTGTGCACTTGTGATTTTCAACGGGAACGGCATGCGGTTTTTCAAGTGTACTTGAATTTTATGCTGAAAAAGGTCGCTTTTTCAAGTGTACTTGAATTTTTCTTTGTATCTTTGCGGCAGAGGATTATTCGGTCATAGGAAGCGCAAGCCCTCATGCAACTCGCTTGCATTCCGTTTACTAATGAGCAGTTATGGACAAAAGATTGGAGCAAATAGCAAAGCTGAACTATTGGAGCGGTAATCGTTTCGACAATGGCGTGGAACGAAGTTGGTATCTCGAGCGCATTCTTCCATACATGGGCAATCGGGTTATCAAAGTAGTAACCGGACAGCGACGAGCAGGCAAAAGCTGGCTGATGCGCCAGGTGATTACTTCCATGCTTGAGCGCCATATCATGGAGCCCAGGCAGATACTGTATGTCAACAAGGAATTCTATGGGTATCGCTTTTTGCAGACCCCCGATGACCTGATGGACCTGTATGATACTTATTGCCGTGAGATCAATCCCGACAAGAAGTCGTATGTGTTTCTCGACGAGGTACATAATGTAGACGGGTGGGAGCGTGTTGTCGATTCGCTGTCGCAGGATCCAAGCATCGACTGTGAGGTCTTTCTGACAGGAAGCAACAGTAAGCTTCTATCTGGGGAACTGTCTACGCTTCTCTCAGGCCGCTACGTAGAGTTTGAGGTCCAGCCGTTCAGCTATACAGAATATTTGGTTGCCAACAAAGTAAGCGAGCCTTCACGACAAAGTATGCTACACTATCTTAGCACAGGCGGACTGCCCGAGTTTGTTAACTTGAAAGGAGAGGAGACCAAACGTCATTATGTAGAATCGGTTAGGAACACCATCCTGCTGAAGGATATCGTAGAGAGATATAAAATAAAAGACGCTGTGCTCCTCGACCGCATCTTCGCATATCTGGTGAACAACAGCGCCTCGCTGGTTTCGGTAAGCAATGTGGTTAACTACTTGAATAACGAGCGGGCTCATAAAAACGCCAAGGCCAAGAATCAGAACTACGAGACCGTTTCAAACTATATCGGCTACCTTGAAGACGCTTTCATCATCATGAGAGCAGACCGCTATGATCTCAAGGGCAAGGAGATACTGAAAGGCGCAGCCAAGTATTATGCCACCGACAACAGCTACCATAACTACTTGTATGAGGGTTATGGCTATGGTCAAGGTGCCTTGTTGGAGAATTATGTCTATCAGGCATTGCGCCGTACGGGTTTCAAGATCTATGTGGGGAAGATGAAAGATGGCGAGGTTGACTTTGTTTGCACAGATCACGACAATCGTCTGTATGTGCAGGTGTCATGGACACTCGACAATCCACAGACCCGGGATCGTGAGTATAAGGCTTTTGAGGACATAGACGACAACTATTCAAAAATCGTGGTGTCGATGGACGATATCCCCTTGAAAAACACAAATGGCATCGTAAATGTTCAAGCATGCCACTTGGAGAGTTATCTCAGAGATTTGGTCATGAAAGCTGTCTAAATAATCGCCACCCATTCGGCATGCGGTTTTTCAAGTGTACTTGAATTTTACGTCGAAAAAGGCCGCTTTTTCAAGTGTACTTGAATTCCATCCGTTTCACGGCACGTTTTCTCGTCCAGCATGGCATCTGTGTCGATCTGTGCGATCCGTGAGAGAATAAATATAGGTCCATCCAACATTTGGAGTGATTTGAGGTTCATTTCATCTCTAAGAGTTCTGGCCTTAGACGGCGTCGCTCGGCTTTGCCGCTTTCGTAGTGCCAGCGGAGAAAGAACAACGAATTTCTCGAATAAACGAATTGATGTAATCGTTTACGATTACTAATTTGAACGAATTTTGGCTAACGCAATTTGGAAAAATTCGAAAATTCGGGAAATTCGTTGTTGCCGCGTCTGAGCGTGAATCTCAGCACCCCGAATGGCTTCTGTGTCGATCAGTGCGATCAGTGGGAGAATATTCTCGTGCCGCATGGCCAAAACGCTATTCGTCAGGCCCACCGCCTACGGCGATGGCCTCTGGGGTCTAAGAACACAGATATCACCGATGCGCACGGATCAATCATCACGGATCATTTTTCTTTCATATTCTTTTATGATGGCCCTCTGGGCCTGCGGATTTTAGACGGATCTTCCGCAAGTTGTATGGGTCGCCCACAGATCTCGCGGATTTCCACAGATGCCATTCGGGGTGATTGGGCTCCCACAGATCGCGCCGTTGGCGCGGCAGATGGCACAGATTTTTCGCTTGCGGAGAGCCTTTCTATGAGGCTCGTTTAACGGGCACGCCCCGAAAGGGGCAACAGCGCATAGCCCAGGGCAAGCGAAGCGACACCCTGGGTAAAATGGCAACGCAATCATGCGCCCTGCAAGGGCAAAAGCGTTGAAACAGAGCGCATTAGATACGCTTTTGCCCTTGCAGGGCGTGGTGTGTGGGTGGTGCAGTCTACCCAGGGCGACGCTTCGCTTGCCCTGGGCTATACGCAACCTTGGGCTTTCAGCCCGCCACACTCCCCATTCAATCGCTCATCATCCGCAGGACCCATTCCACATTCAACATTCCACACTTAACACTCAACACTCCACATTCAACACTCAACATTCAACACTCAACATTCAACACACCACATTATAAACCCCTCTCCGCATGCGAAAAATCCGTGGCGATCCGTTGCGCCGGCGGCGCATCAAAACCAAGCAGTGGGCAGCGGAGCAAGAGTAAAGAATCCGTGAAAAGACCCATCCGTGCGCATCCGTGCTATCCGTGTTTTTT
>ERZ1026780.2712-NODE-2712-length-10077-cov-4.604171_pt1 | contig 10077 bp, 20 predicted proteins | sample MGYA00380126_ERZ1026780 | MGnify/ENA primary metagenome ERZ1026780 (study PRJEB33269, sample SAMEA4719762) | human gut metagenome | biome: human-associated habitat; feature: organic feature; material: feces | place: Cameroon | collected 2013-10 ... | reverse complement strand
CCTTTAGTTATTATTATACCTGTAAACTTATAAAAGTCAATAAAATTTTGTTATATTAATTTCTTTTAATAATGATATTTGAAATTTATAGTCCATTTTCCACAACGTGAACAAGACCAACACTCGTAGCCACTAGGGCAATTCTTTACATACTCACTATAAGAAATTTCATTATTATCAATTTTGTTATTCCACTTGTCACAAATAGCATCATTATAGGATATAGCTTCATTTCTACTGTTAAACCATTTACCACAGTTTCCTGTTGGCATCGAATGATTACCGCTTGCACAGCCTGAAGTGGTTGTTGTACCACCGCCATTGTTGTTTGGTTTTGTTGTATTGTTGCTATTTGGCTTTGCACTTGAAGAATTGTTCTTGTTACTGTTGCTTGATGTTTTATTGTTATTTTTTGTCGATGAAGAAGCTGATGTTGTAGATTTTTGAGATGAAACCTTTTGAGAAGTGCTTGCAGAACTGTTTGACTTTGAAGTTGTTGCACCACTGTTATTTAATGTTGCACCTGTATTTTCAACACTTTGTTCTTCAGTTTCATTAACAATAATATTTACTTCTGTTTGAGCCACATTACCGCTTTCATCGGTAGCAAAAACATTGACTGTTTGTGTACCTACCGTATTTACATCAACATTGCCATCAACCGTGATTTTAACTTCGCCACTTAAATCAGTTGCACTAAACTTTGATGCTACATCAAGTTCTTCGCCCTTGTTGATAGTAATACTATCTACTTTTTCAGTAAATTCAGGTGCTGTTGTATCAATACAGGAAACTTCAATATCTGCATCAACATACTTAAATTTATTCCATATTTTATTTTTTGGAACTTCGGTACGAATTGTGTATGTTTCTTTTTTTACCTTATCGGCAACAAATTTATTATCGCCTACAAAACTTCTGTTATATTCACCTACACCAATACTGTCAACATATGCTGAATTATAATTTGGCATCTTCGTTACAACAAGATTATCTACATTCATTTCGTGTTCTTGTTTATCAAGCTCATATTCAGTCTGAATGGCAAAGCTATCATTGTTACAATATTTTTTAACAGTATCATATCTGCCTTTTTCTGTGTCATATGAAATGGCTAAAAACATTGCTGTTCCAATAGCAATAATTATTGCAACAATTACAATAATAGATATAGTTTTGTGATTTTTAATATAGGTTTTAATTTTCTTCATAAAGCATTGCCCCTTTCATTAATCTACATATCAATAGACGGTTCAATATTATCTTTTGATATACTCAATTCATTATCTTTCCGAATGTTCTGCAATCCGACCGGATTAACAATAACTTCGTGTTCATCTCTTATGTTTGTATAAGCAAGGACATCATCTGGTAATATTGTTGCTTTATACACATTTCCGTGTTGATTAAATCTTGTAGCAAAATATAATGCTGTGTCAACATCTAAAGTCCACGAAAGAGATTTATCAACATCTTTTTCATTATATTCTGTTACACCTCTGTAAATAGTTATTTTTTTGCTATTTTTAATTGTTTGATAAGTTTTTTTATCTTCATCATCAATCATATATTCAGCATCAGCCATCAAGAACATATTAAGTAGCTCTTCTTTTGAAACCGATGTGTTTTGATTGGCATATTCATCTGACACCCAACCTTCAATTAAGCTTTCACTGAAATCACGACAAGATATTTGATTTTTAGTGATATTAAGATATTGCAATACATATTGCTTTCGTATAAACCTTAATATGCCATATAAATCCTTTTGACTGTTTATACAATTTTCATAATATCTCATATATCGACTTAACATCTTTTTATCTTTTAGTAAGTCAACTAATTCGTTAGTCTGTGTTCCATCTTCGTTCATTCCTATAACAAAATTACTTTCAAAGACTGGGTGAGTTATAATTCCAAAACAATCAGTTGGCAATATAGGTTGATGTAAAAAAGCTATTGCTATCTCTTTACAATATTCAAGATTTGTTTTTTCAACCATTGAGTTTCTCCCTTCACTTCGTGCTTAAACTTTACTAATACTATTATAACGTATTTTTTGAATTTTGGCTGCACTTTCAATGAAATTCCTCGAAAATATTGTCTTTTATGTAGAAAATATACTTAACTCTTTGCTTTGAGGTGTTTTTAGTCCAATATCTGATAGTCTTTGTAAACGGATTAGCAAGAACTATTTTGAACTTTTTGTTCTTATATAGGTCTTTTCCTTTATTGATAAGAAAAGTATCTATATCAGCTTTGCTGACCCTGCTAGATGCAGGTATGAACAACTTATATATTACCAAACAGAACAAGTAAGAATATATCATCAATAAAAGATAGATTATAAGCCATAGCCATATAGAAATACCAAATGCAAATGGTATTGCATCAACAAAAAATGCAACTATACTGGAAACAATAAAGCACATAGTATTCTGTGTAATTAGCGGTTTAAGGTCTTTAACTTCTCGTATGATTTTTTTCAATCCGGTAATATCCTTCCTATTTTTATTAATCTTTCACGGCTGTCTTGTATTCCCTGCCTATATTGGTTTTCGGTTTTGAAAAAAGGACATTTCTTTTTTTCTTTACAGACCATTTCTTTAAGTACCGAACATTGACTTCCGTTGCGATATGCAAAACAATTATAATTACTCATTGTGTGTTTCCTTTCTTTCGGACAGATGTCCGTTTTTTAGTTTTTAGCTTCTAAATTCCAACATTTTTTACAGTCTTCTTTACAATAATATCCGCTTCGTAACGATTGTTTTAATCCGTAATCTTGCGGACAGCCCATTACTCCACCAATCGCAGTCTTTGAGAGCCTTGAAGGATATTTTTGTTTTATATAATCTTTATTCGTCATAGTTATATTCCTGAGCTGTGTCTTTTACAGTTCGCATTTCATAATCATATCTTGAATTTGGATATTCAGCTACATAAACTGCAAGGTCTTTTCTTATAAGCTCTGTTTGTAGCATCTTCCTTTTAACATCTGTAACTGATGTTAAATTGACCTTATCAGACGACCAAACATAACATAATTCACAATCCTCATTATTTGTTTGTTCGTCATATTGAAGCCATATATTCTTATTTGTGTTGAATTTATCTTCAAGATACTGTTTTGTTTTAGGTTCTTGTTCAGATGTTATTTCTAGTCCTATCATTTGAACTTTAACAGTTTTATCAGACATTTTCACTTCAAGTGTTTTGCCATCAATAACACTAATCACTGTTGCAGGTATTAATGTGTTATTTTCTCCACTATCACCTGTTACATCTGTTTCATCAGGTGAAGATGATAATTGTTCTGTGACAACTTGCTGAGTTTGATTTTCGGTTGTATTTGGTTCTGATTGATGCTTCGTCACAACAGAACTTATAATTGATATTGAAAGAGCAACTACAAAAAATATTGTAATAATTATAATTGCCTTTTTTTGTAGTTTGCGAGAATTTTTATAATCATTAGACATCTATGTTACCTTCTTTCTTTTTATAAAGCTGTCTTTCTAAATCCGATACTCTGTTGGCTGCTAATATTGCCATCAATATAGTGCCGGCAATCAGACCAATAGAGAATATCAATATATATAAGATTATTTTCGTATGCTATCCACTCCTTTATGTGATTTTTAATTAAGCCAATAATCAAATGTGATAAAACACTCATCATTATCAACTTCATCACAAAATTCATAGTTCAAAATGTCTTTATCAATTAAACACTGTCTGATGTTTTTTGTTTTATTATAATTCGGACAGATGTCCGTTCTTTTGCTAAAAGCCTGTGTCATAATTACTTACCTTCTCGTTTTGAAATTCTTTTATTTTGTACCCTGATTGCTTCATAGACTTAATTGTATCTTTGTCATAAGGTTCAAAAGTGGTGCAAACAATTTTGCCATTTCTTGAAATAATTTGTTTTGTCATTGTTTCGCTCCTTTATCTTTTGTAAATGCTTCCGACCCGGTTTTGCTCCCTTTGTTTTTTGTGTAAAAAAGCGGTGTAACTTAACTCACCGCTTTCACAACATTAGTAGCATTGTTGTGTAGTTTTCATAGCCATTTGCCATAAGTTTTATAGGAGGTGAAAATGAAGAAATCTACTTTGTTATAATTTCATCAACGAGTTGCATATAATCTTTAGAAACATTTTTGTCTTTGAACATTTCCAAGAGAATTTTTCCTTTTGTTGATGAAGTCACTATTGGACTTGGCTGATAACGAATATTGGTGTTGAAACAATGATTTTTGAACAACATTCGTATGGTATCTTCAACTCTTGCTTCAACCTTTGTTCTGTTTCTCATAGTAAACAATATTTTGAAATCATAATCAAGATACTGATACGATTTTATTTCTTTCATTTTTTGAAATGTAATATCCATTCCCTCTAAACCACCTGCATCAATTTTAACAGGTAAAATAATAATATCTTCGTTTGTCTGGCAAGCAACGATGCCATTGATTGTCAGTGCATTGGTAACAGGACTGTTATCAATGATACAGTAATCATATTGATGTGTCATATGCTCCCTAAGTGCTTTATTAAGTCTTACATCTGCACCTACACTATCTTTCAATGCTCTGTCTGTTTGTATAAGTTTGATGCTTGCAGGTAAAATATCAATATTAGGATATTCTGTTTTTCTGATTGCTTCATCAATCAGTTTTTCATTAAGTAGCACATCACTTACATCATAATCTGTATTTTGTTTTTTTATGTACTCGTGTAATACATCAATACCGATTTGTCCTGTGCTAAGGTTAATTCCACTTGAAGAATATTGTGATTGTATTTGTTCAATGCAACTTTTCATATCGTCAAGGACTACATCAGACATTTCCTGATGTAAATTAAGAAATATCGCTGAAGTATTTGCTTGTGGGTCAAGGTCTATTACAAGTACCTTATAACCTTTTTGTGCAATGCCATAAGCAAGATTTTTAACTGTTTCTGACTTCCCTGTGCCACCTTTTTGTGTTACAACATTTAATATTCTCATTTGTGTGTTTCCTTTCTTTCGGACAGATGTCCGTTTTTTAGTTATCTTCTTTGTTGCCTAACAGATATTTTTTGAGTTCACTAATATCAACATCAATACCGAACTCTTCAAGTAAATGTTCTAAGTCAGTAAGAGTGTCATATTTGAATGAAATTTTACTTTGTGTTAATTCTACCTTAGTACAAAAGGCTGACACTTGTTCAGATATTTCATCAGCAAGTTCATTGAATTTTTGTTGTTTGGTCGATTGCTTCTTTGCCTTAGTTTTTTTCTTATCAGGCAAATCGGCACTTGATTTGTCATATTTGTTATGTACTTTGTTAATAGTGCCTTCACTGACACCTAACATTTGCGATACATATTTTCGCTGCCACAATCCTTTTGGCACATTTCCTTCTTTTTTCTCTTTGTCATATAACATTTCAAAGAAAAGAATTTCTTGATATAAAAACTGATTAACTGTTACCTCAGTTCTTCTTCTTTTGTTGCCCTCAATAATAAGCATTGTTTCTTCAAAATCGTTTTGTGGCTTAGGTCTGATTGTTGCATCAAGTTCACCGCTGCCAATTCCTTTTGCTTTATTATTGAGTACCGATTGCCACCGTCTTTGTCCGCTTAACAATGTGTATTTTTTACCATCATTAATGCTTTCATCTCGATAAACAACAATGTTTTCCATTTGTCCTACTGATGCAATGCCGTCTTCAAGTGACCTTAATTCAATATCCTCACCTGTTTCTGCATCACGATTTTTTTTATAGAACTTTTCGTCTTCATAAAAATTGTATTTGTTGGGTCTGATAAGCTCAGCCGGTATCGAAGTTTTTTCAGCCTTCGCACCATTAACAATTTGTGCAACTAAATTTTCATTCATATAATATGCTTCCTTTCTCATATCCTTTGATTATATAATACTACAAGTGGTATTGTTTTTCTATTCGCATTTTCACCAAAGTTTATGCTTTATTTCTGTGCAATCTGTTCATTGTGACGAACATAATCATATAAAGGGTTATTAGATGTATTAGCGACCTTTTTTATGTCTGACACATCAATATCTACTGTATCAGGAATTGATGATATAAAATAATCCTTGTGATTAAGGCTTGATATGTGTACTCTTTTTGTTTCAATATCAATGTGTGTTACTGCATAAATCAATCTTCGTTCATACTCATATAAGCACCTATCAGGCTTAATTCGGACTGTATCAGAGAGTTTAACATCTTGAATATTCATAATACTATTTTCCATCGCTTTCCATATCAGCACGAATAAGATTTTTTACATATCCTGATTTATTCGGTTTAGTATCAAGATATTCTGCAATATCGTTTTCTTTCAAAGAAAACTCGATTGATAGCTTTTTCAATTTTTTTCTGTATCTCTTTTTATTAATTTTCTGCTGTTCTGTAATCATAGCATATTCCTTTTTTCATAATTTTGTATATCTTGTAAAAGCTTATACGGTTGCTTTGAAGAAGACAATCTGTTATATTCTTGCCCTTGTTTAATGTAGAGATAATATTTTGAAGAAGCCACATCACTTGTAATAATAAAGTGATTATCTTTTGAAGTTTGAATGTTTCCCCATACGCTTTCAGTCAAGGGTATTTTTAACATAGTCATATCCCGGTTCCCCTCTTTCGTCAACAACCTTAAATACATAATTACAAACACTTTCGTAAAGTTTATTACAAGCATTTTCTGCTGCCTTTTTAGTTTTATACTTTTTCGCATCAGATGTAGAACTCGCAACTACGGCATATGTTTCACCGCCGAATTTATATGTTCTGCCTGTATAATATCCGTCTGGTAATCGTGTAACATAATTTGAATTATCCTTCAATAAATAAGCCATATTTACTCCATATCAATCTTATAGTTTTGTTCAATACTTCCTTCAGGAATATATATTACTGTTTGTTGATTGTTGCAATATGTTGAACTTGATGTTTTAACAACATCACCTGCACTATATTTATGATAACATATATAATCAGAAAGTGGTGAAGTCCATATGTTTGGTTCTTTTACAAGGATTTCTTGTTTAACTTGATTATATATCTTAACATTTGGCTGTTCTCCATTTGAACAGTATTTCAGTTTTACATTGTCGTTAATAGATATTTTGTTAAACTTGATGTCACCTGCATCGTTTTCTGTATAATAACAGTAGTAGTCACTATTATCAACAGAACCAAATCCTAAGAAGAAATTGCCTTCCGTGGTTTGACGGTCTTTAAGAGCAATAATTTTTGTGCTGCTATCTAATTCGTCATATGAATACTCCGTGTCTGTATAAGAGATAATAGCATCACCAAATAGTGTACAGGCGGACACAGCGGTTAAAATCATTATTAGAATGACAATACATTCTCCAAAATAAATCTTTGTGCCTTTAGTATGGATAAGGGAAAACCATATCCAAAGAGAAATAACTAATCCTATTATAATCCAAATCATTTTAATGCCTTCCTTTCAGTTTTTAATTGTTTCTTTCGGATTGTGAAATGAATTAAATTTATCACAATATTTTTATACCCACCTTTATAATTTATTGCATTATAAGCACAAAATAACTACTGAACATTAATCCCAAACCCAAATAAAATAAAATACTTGAACTGCTTTCGATGTCTGCAAATAAAGCACCTATAACAAAAAGTAATATACCTGCTATTAATAATATTAACCAAGTCATTTTACTACTTCCTTTTGTTGTGATTTAATATTGCTTGTCTGACTGCTTGTTCACTGTCATATGGATTAAGAAACATTTCACAGCCACCATCATAATCTTCAAAATCAACATCAATATGGTATTTATCAATAAAGCTCGTAACAATTTCATCGTATGTTAAGAGTTTACAAGCACTACTTGTACGTTTCCGAAGAGCTTCATCAATGTATTTGGGTATTTTCATTTTTTCACCACCTTAACTTTAAGTGTTTTTATATGTTTTTTTCGGTGTTTGTTGCTCTGATTTTGTGGTTGCTTTGGTTTAATGTTGTCTTTGTCTTTACGGTCGATGGCATCAAGAAGACAAATAAATGCGTTTATCGCAAAAAGAAATTCTATCACCGAGAGGTCACCTTCCTTGTTAATAATAATTATCCATATTCTGGTCTTCAAGTTCTCGGTCATATTCTGCCGGACCCATTTCATAAATCCTTTTTACTTCTTTAGAACTTAAACTTTGAACAAACTCATAACCAAAATTCCATTCGTTAATAAGTTCTCTTCTCATTACTTCATCAGTAATTTCTTTGCTCTCGCAATATGTCACATAATCTTCTCGTATATAGTTACAGATTTTTTTAGTATGGTGTTGTAGCCTTGTTTCTTTACCCTTTTCATAGTCTTCATTCGGGTGAACTCCATCAAATGCAACATTATAAGTCCAATGAGTTTTATAATTGCCCTCAGCATCATAAATGTTAATATAAACATACTTACCAACACTATCGTGAACGAGTTCGTTTATTCCTTGCTCATTAATAAGTGGATATTTACAATCAAGGCAATTACTCTTTTTATTTTTGTCATAATAATGTCTTGTATTCATATTGTTTTGTTTCCTTTCAATAGTTAACTTATTTCTTTAACTATATTGTACTACTTGTGGTATCTCTTTTCTATTCGCATTTTCACTAAAGTTTATGCTTTGTTTTTGTGCATTTTTGTGTATAATAAAAGATACCTCATTTTGAAGTATCTTTTATAAATTTATCATATTCAGATTTCGTCATATTGGTATTTTTCCCATATTGAACAAAATCAAGAGCATATTCAAATTCTTTACAATATTTTGACAGTGTTTCTTCAGCTTCTTGTTTAGCTTGTTCAACACAGTAGTCAATATAATCCTGTTTTGTCATATTATAATGTGTCGGTGCATCAACAACAGTTGATACTCTACAATATAATCCATTTGGTTGCTTTGCAATAATAGCTCCCATAACATAATTCTCCTTCCTTTATGCGATTTGCCTTGTTCTTTTGTTAGGATTAGTCTGAAGAACAGGTAATCCGTCAGCAAATTCTTCAAATTTATTCACTGCATCATTTTTCATTTTTGATGTAACTTTTACATAGTATTGATATGTTGTTCTTACATTTGTATGCCCTAACCTGCTTGCTACTGTTGTAATATCAACACCGTGCTTCAATAAGCCTTGTTGCGTGAGTATCTCTGAAATCGTGAAACCTACAAGGAATACCTAATTCATAATGTATTACTTTGAATGGATATTTACAAGTGTCAGTTCCTTCAAATATTCCATTATCTTTAAGAAATACAAAATTCACTTCAGGTAAGGCAACATCAATTTCAGCAAGTGCATTTAATATTTTGGTTTCCGGTTGATTATTATATGGATTATTTACACTTTTTTTATAATGTTTCATATATGTATATCCATATTCAAGTTTATGCCTATCTTGTTCGATTTTATATTCTTTCAAAGCATTAATTAATGTATCACCAACAGTTACTGTCCTGTAACTGCCTTTTGTTTTGCAAGCACCAAAGTACCAAATTGTCTTTGCTTTACCACTGAGATGTTTTCCTTTTGAATATCCTTTTTGATTTTTTTTAACTACAATTTTGTTTACAGATATTGTTTTATTTTCAAAATCAATATCTTCCCAAGTTAATCCAAACACCTCTGATACTCTTAGCCCTGTATAATAAGCTGTTAATATTGCATAATAAAAACAATGATTGTTTTTGAACCTATCAAGCAACATTTCTATTTCTTCTTGTGAGAAAATGTGAACAGGGTCACTGTCTGGTATATCCTTAGATGGCAATCCAAGTTTTTGTGCAGGATTTTTGTTTATAAATTCAACAACATTAGTAGCATAGCCAAAAGCACCTTTTAATACCTTCAATATGTTTTTCAAAAAGGCTTTTGAAAATCCTTTTTCAACATAAATATTTGTCATTAGCTCATTAAGTGTAGACGGTGTAATTTGTGACAGTCTATACATACCAATACGATTTTTTATATGATTTTTTATAATACTTTTATATGCCTGAATAGTATTATATTTAAGA
>ERZ1026780.2708-NODE-2708-length-10084-cov-4.969588_pt1 | contig 10084 bp, 9 predicted proteins | sample MGYA00380126_ERZ1026780 | MGnify/ENA primary metagenome ERZ1026780 (study PRJEB33269, sample SAMEA4719762) | human gut metagenome | biome: human-associated habitat; feature: organic feature; material: feces | place: Cameroon | collected 2013-10 ... | reverse complement strand
TGCTATCGATATTCCAACACTTTCATGCAATACCGCTACGTAGCCCCCTCACCCCATCGGGGAGCTCCCCCGATGGGGAGCCAAGAACGTTCTGCCGCTTAACTTAATAGCCATTACCCCCTGTCGGTGGTGCTATTTCATATCCGCTATCAAGCCTTGACTTTTCAGTGCTGACACTACACCAAATACAGAAAGCAACGTGTGATCCGCTTACGGCGGAAACGCGGGATCGAAAACGGAGTGCCTGATTCTCTTGCGCACTCCGTTTTATTGCAACAAAAAAGCAGCGCATACGCGCTGCTTTTTCATATCGGCTATTAGCCAACGGTGAAGAGAACGTCGCCGCCCTGTACGGACTGGCCTTCGGATACCGGCATGCCGGTGATCTTGCCATCGCATGGAGCCATGATCGGGTTGCCCATTTTCATAGCTTCGAGAACGAGGACTTCGTCGCCGGAAGCAACTGCATCGCCAACATGTTTGTTGATGCGGATAACTTTGCCCGGCATCGGAGCTTCAACGGATTCGCCTGCGCCTGCAGGAGCTGCTGCTGGAGCTGGAGCCGGTGCCGGTGCTGGAGCCGGAGCCGGTGCCAGAGCTGCTGCTACCGGAGCCGGTGCTGGAGCTGCTGCCGGAGCCGGAGCTGCTACAACCGGAGCCGGTGCTGCTGCTGCAGCGCCGCCGTCTTTAACTACTACATCGTAATCCTGGCCGTTAACTGTTACAGTAAATTTTCTCATTGTCTTTCCTCCTAAATGATTGTACTTTCAACTTTCAATTAGAACTGCTGAGTGCCGGAAACACCTGCAAGACGAGATGCAGAGGTCCAGCCACTTCTAGCTGCCGGGCGGATGGAGACGATTTCGCCGCCACCCATAGCAACGATTGCAGCAGCGATTGCTGCTACAACTGCACCATTGTCAGCTGCTTTCGGAGCTGCTGCTCTAGCTGGAGCTGCCTTCTTCGGAGCTGCTGCCGGTGCCGGTGCTGCGGACTGATTGAGAGATGAACGTACCTGCCAGATCATGATCAGCGCTACTACTGCTACGATAGCAGCAAATACCGCGATATACATAACTGTGTTGTTATCCATCTGTACCCATCCTTTCAATTAGAGTTTTTCTTGCAGCAAATATTACAGCGGAATGTTGCCGTGTTTCTTTGCTGGATGTACTTCGTGCTTGGAAGCAAGCATCTTCAGTGCATTGATGATTGTCGGACGAGTGTTTCTCGGATCGATAACTGCGTCTACATAGCCACGTTCAGCAGCTTTGTATGGAGTTGCGAATTCTTCGACGTATTCAGCTGTACGCTGTTCTTTGTTCGGGTCTTTCTTGAAGATGATGTTTGCAGCGCCTGCAGGTCCCATAACAGCGATTTCAGCGGTTGGCCAAGCGAATACCTGGTCAGCGCCCTGTTCACGGGAGCACATAGCGATGTAGGAACCACCGTAAGCTTTACGGAGGATCATGGTGATCTTCGGAACGGTTGCTTCGCAGTATGCGAACAGCATCTTAGCGCCGTGACGAATTACGCCGGCATATTCCTGCTGTTTGCCTGGCAGGAAGCCTGGTACATCGACAATGTTTACAACCGGGATGTTGAAGCAGTCGCAGAAACGGATGAAACGAGCGGATTTATCGGAAGCATTGTAGTCAAGGCAGCCTGCCATGAATGCTGGCTGGTTTGCAATGATACCAACAGTCTGTCCGTCGAAACGTGCGAAGCAGGTAATGATATTCTTAGCGAATTCTTTAGCTACATCGTAGTATTCACCGTTATCTACAACGGATTTGATAACGTCATACATGTTGTATGGAGCGTTGGAGTTTTCTGGCATGATGGTATCGAGAGCCGGATCGGTTCTGGTCGGATCATCACCGGTTTCAACGATAGGAGCATCTTCCATGTTGTTGCTCGGCAGGAAGGAGAGCAGGTAACGAATCTGTTTAATGCAGTCTTCGTCGTTGTCGCAAGCGAACTGAGCTACACCGGAAGTACGGTTGTGGGTCATAGCGCCGCCGAGTGCTTCAGCGGTGATCTTTTCGCCGGTAACGGATTCAACAACTGCCGGGCCGGTCAGGAACATCTGGGATGTTTTCTTGACCATGTAAATGAAGTCGGTCAGAGCTGGGGAGTATACAGCGCCGCCTGCAGATGGTCCCATGATAGCAGAGATCTGCGGAATAACGCCGGATGCAATGGTGTTGCACCAGAAGATCTTGCCGTAGCCAGAGAGTGCATCGACAGCTTCCTGAATACGAGCTCCGCCGGAATCGTTCAGGCCTACGCAAGGAGCACCGACTTTGAGAGCCAGTTCATTTACGTGAACGATCTTAGCAGCGTGCATTTCGCCAAGGGAGCCGCCTTCAACGGTGAAGTCCTGTGCGAATGCGAATACGAGTCTGCCGTCAACGGTACCGTAACCGGTAACAACGCCTTCGCCCGGGAGATCTTTCTTTTCCTGACCGAAGTTGTGGCAGCGGGATTTTACAAGGGCATTGACTTCTACGAAAGTGCCTTCATCAAACAGAAGAGCCAGTCTTTCACGAGCAGTCAGTTTGCCTTTTGCATGCTGTTTTTCAACTTTCTTTTCTCCACCCATAGCCTCTACATGAGCGAGGTTTTTGTGAAGAAGTTCAATTCTTTCTGCAACAGTTGCCATTCTTACACCTCCAAAAATTTTAGGGACCCCCGTGAGGGGGATGCCTTACCCCGGTGGGCAAGGCATTTGCCATCGTTCAATTAAGCCTTGAAGGATGGGCCGCCTGGGCGTTCTGTCAGTTCAAGCAGAAGGCCTGTAGCCTTTGGATGCAGGAAAGCGATGTGACAGCCGCCAGCACCGATACGATATTTCTTATCGATGAGCGGAACTTCTTTAGCCTGCAGGTCAGCAAGGCAAGCTTCGATGTCGTCGACACGAAGTGCTACATGCTGGAAACCATTCTTGCCGCCGTTTGCTTTTTCGATGAAACGAGCAATCGGGCCGTCCGGAGTGGTGGAACCCAGGAATTCGAGTTCGCATGCTTCGGTCTGAGCAGACGGTTTGAAGAAGCTGGTGGTTACATGCTGTTCTTCGACAGTTTCATCCGGAAGGGATGGATCCAGTCCAAGGATGTCTTTCATCTGCTGTTTAATAGCCTGAAGGTCTTTAACAGCAACGCCTACATGGTCCACACAAATTACTTTGAATGCCATAATAAACTCCTCCTTTAAAATTACTTGAATATTTTGCCTACAATGGAATCAACGACCGTGAACGGATCTGTCTTCCGTTCAAAGACTTGTTCCACGCAGTCACTAAATTCACCCGTCGAGGAAATATTTTCCTCAATATGACGGGAAATGCGATCGTGAATCATTTCGAGCATCTCGCTTCTAGCCCGTTCACGTCTTCTTTCTTCAAGGAGACCGGACTCTTCGAGGTACTTTCTATGTTCGCCCAGAGCTGCTACTACTTCCGCTACGCCCTGATCTTTGTTCGCGATCGTTCTCTCAATCGGAGGACGCCAGTTCTGAGCTTCGCCCAGATCAAGCATCATTTCGATTTCGACGTTCAAACGATCTGCGCCATCGCGATCACATTTGTTGATGCAGAATACATCACCAATTTCAAGGATACCTGCTTTGATAGCCTGAATATCGTCGCCTAGTCCAGGTACGAGCACAACAAGTGTCGTATCCGCATTTTTAACGATATCAACTTCTGATTGTCCTACGCCTACTGTTTCGATGAGAATGACATCGAGACCGAAAGCATCCATCAGTTTGACCGCATCTGCAGTCTTGCGGGAAAGTCCGCCGAGGCTGCCGCGCGTACCCATACTACGGATATAAACACCCTTATCCAAGGTCAGGTCGTTCATTCTGATACGGTCACCAAGGATGGCGCCGCCGGAGAATGGACTCGTAGGATCGATGGCTACGATACCTACAGTTTTGCCCTGCTTACGGAACTGCTTAATGAGGGCATCTGACAGTGTGCTCTTACCCGCACCAGGCGCACCAGTAATACCGATGACCTGTGCACGACCGGTATGGTGATAGATTTCTTTCATGACATCTTCAAATCCATCCCGTTCGTCTTCAACGATGGTAATTGCTCTCGCTAAGGCACGTCTGGATCCATTCCAAAAATCCTTCATAGAAAATTCCATGGATGCACCGCCTTTTCGAAGAGTAAATAATATAGTTGCAATGGGACTGAGTATCCCCCCAGCCCCATGCAAGCTACATTTCAACTAATAAACTGTCAAGCTAGTCAGTCTAAAAGTCGATTATTTTACGTTTTCTTTAATGAAGTCGATAACTTCTTTGGTTGGTGTGCCAGGAGTGAAGATAGCTTTTACGCCAGCTTCTTTCAGGCCTGGGATATCGGATTCCGGAATTACGCCGCCGCCAACTACGAGAACGTCGCCCATTCCTTTAGCCTTCAGTGCTTCAACAACTTCCGGGAAGAGGGTGTTGTGAGCGCCGGAGAGCAGGGACAGAGCTACAACATTAACGTCTTCTGCGTCTGCTGCTTCAACGATCTGTTCAACGGTCTGACGAAGACCGGTATAAATAACTTCCATGCCTGCATCACGAAGTGCACGAGCAATAACTTTTGCGCCACGATCATGTCCATCAAGACCCGGTTTAGCTACCAGTACTCTGATACGTTTGTCTGCCATTGTAAATTACCTCCAGAAATATTTGAGTAATGTAATTATCTTTGCTTCAGGCTGCCCTTAGATTAGAGGGTGTTGTGCGGTTTGTATTCGCCGTAAACTTTACGCAGAACGCCGCAGATTTCGCCTTCGGTGCAGTATGCACGTACGCAGTCGAGGATGACTGGCATGAGGTTGACATGGTCTGGGCCTTCAGCCGGAGTCTGAGCTGCTTTTTCAAGTTTAGCCAGTTCTTCAGCAACTTTAGCCTGGTCACGGTTTGCTTTATCCTGAGCGAGCTGAGCTTTCTTCTTTTCGCCAACGGATGCGTCAATCTTCAGCAGGCCGGTAACCGGTGGTTCTTCCATGGTGAATTTGTTGACGCCAACGATGGTTCTTTCGCCGGATTCAACAGACATCTGCCAAGCGTAAGCAGCGTCCTGAATTTCTTTCTGGATGTAGCCTTTATCAATAGCTTCTACTGCGCCGCCCATTTCATCGATCTTGCGGATGTATTCTTTAGCTTCTGCTTCGATAGCATTGGTCATAGCTTCAACATAGTAGGAGCCGCCGAGCGGATCAACTACGTCAGCCAGGCCGGATTCGTAAGCTACGATCTGCTGGGTACGCAGAGCGATGGTTACGGATTCAGTGGTCGGCAGAGCCAGAGCTTCATCGCGGGAGTTGGTGTGCAGGGACTGGGTTCCGCCCATAACTGCTGCAGCGGTCTGGAGAGCAACACGGATGATGTTGTTGTTTGGCTGCTGAGCGGTCAGCATGGAACCAGCGGTCTGGGTGTGGAAACGCAGTTTCATGGACTTGCTGGATTCTGCATGGAATCTTTCCTTCAGAATGGTAGCCCACAGACGACGGGATGCACGGAATTTTGCAACTTCTTCGAGTACGTTGTTGTGAGCGTTCCAGAAGAAGGACAGACGGCCTGCGAATTCATCGATCTTCATGCCAGCTTTCAGAGCTGCTTCGATGTATGCGATACCATCAGCGATGGTGAATGCGATTTCCTGAGCAGCGGTGGAGCCTGCTTCACGGATATGGTAGCCGGAAATGGAGATGGTGTTCCACTTCGGTACGTTTACGGAGCAGTATTCGAAGATATCGGTGATCAGACGCATGGACGGTTTAACCGGGAAAATGTAGGTGCCGCGAGCTGCGTATTCTTTCAGGATATCGTTCTGGATGGTGCCGCGAAGAGCAGTTGCCGGAACGCCCTGTTTTTCAGCTACAGCGATGTACATAGCCAGCAGTACGGAAGCCGGTGCATTGATGGTCATGGAAGTGGAAACTTTGCCGAGGTCGATGCCGTCGAACAGTCTTTCCATATCGAAAAGGGAGTCGATAGCTACGCCTACTTTACCAACTTCGCCAGCTGCCATCTTGTCGTCGGAGTCATAGCCGATCTGGGTTGGCAGGTCGAATGCGCAGGACAGGCCGGTGCCGCCGTTAGCGATCAGGTATTTGTAACGTTTGTTGGATTCTTCAGCGGTGGAGAAACCAGCATACATACGCATGGTCCAGAGTTTGCCACGGTACATGGTCGGCTGTACGCCACGGGTGTATGGATATTCGCCCGGGAATCCGAGGTCTCTTTCATAGTCGAAACCTTCGAGATCGAGTGGGGTGTACAGGTTCTTGTGTTTCAGACCAACTCTTTCCGGATGTTTTGCGCACTGTTTTGCATAGGTGTCATTGTAAGCTGCAAGTTTAGCTTTCAGGGATTCGTTAGACATGAGTTCATCTTCCTCCTAAAAAAGTAAGTATGTAAAACTCTAGGAAGCTTTTCCTTGACTTCGGTGGCCGCGACTTTATGTTCTTCTTACCACTTACATAGGATGTATCTTCCCAATGGGGTCACGCAAAGCCCTTGGCTGCTGCAGTGCTCATTTGAGTCTTATTGCAGCAGCGATTGGGGGACTCTTGCTGACCCATGTATTGACACTGTCGTGTGACAGATATCACCATAGGTAATTATACAGTATTATCTGTATTTGTAAAGCATTAAATGCCTTGCCTCATGCGGCTTCTTGAATAATTAAATTATTTCTTGAAGTGCATGTCGCCGGTTTCAGCGAGGCTTTCATGGAATTTGAATGCTTCTGCGAGGAGATGCGGGGTCTGGCTTTCGCCGCAAGCTGCGCATGCTCTTTCGTAGTAGTCCATGAGCTGATCTCTGAAGGACGGATGAGCGACGTTGTTGATGATGACCTTTGCTCTTTCTTTCGGGGACAGACCGCGAACATCAGCGACGCCCTGTTCAGAAATGAATACATGGGTATCATGTTCGGTGTGGTCTACATGGGAGCACATCGGAACAACTGCGGAGATCTTGCCGCCCTTAGCGGTGCTGTGGCAGAAGAAGCAGGACAGGAAGCCGTTACGAGCAAAGTCGCCGGAGCCGCCGATACCGTTCATCAGCTTGGTGCCGCTTACATGGGTGGAGTTTACGTGGCCGTAGATATCCATTTCCAGAGCGGTGTTCATAGCGATGACGCCGAGACGACGAGCTACTTCGCCATTGTTGGAAACTTCCTGCGGACGAAGGATGATCTTCTTGCTGTATCTGTCGATGTTGTCGTAGAAGCGTTTCAGTCCGTCCGGGGATGGGGACAGGGAAGTACCGGAAATCATGTCGATCTTGTCTTTGTCGATCAGGTCGAACATGCCATCCTGAATAACTTCGGTGTATACGGAAAGGTTCTTGAAGTCAGATTCTACAAGGCCATGGATAACAGCGTTTGCTACGTTGCCTACACCGGACTGCAGTGGGAGCAGGTTTTCCGGCAGTCTGCCATGTTTAACTTCGTTTTTCAGGAAGTCAATCAGGTTGTTGCCCATAGCTTCTGCATCGTCATCGAGCGGAGCGAGTGCACGGGTAACGTCTGGCAGATCGCATGGAACGATAGCAATGATCTTTGCCGGATCGCATGGGATGTAAGGAGTACCTACACGGTCGCCAGCGGAAGTGATCGGGATCGGTTCACAGTGCGGCGGGTTCTTACGCATGTAGATATCAGCCATACCTACGAGAGCCAGCGGCTGGGTGGTATTGACTTCTACGATGACTTTCTTAGCGGTATCTACAAATACCGGAGAGTTGCCGATGGCAGTGGTGGTGTACAGTTCGCCGTTCGGTCCGATCTTGCAGACTTCAACTACAGCGACATCTGGGCCAGTGACACGTTCACCTTTGGCATTGGTGAAGAAGCCAGCACGGATCTGCTGAGCTACATGAGACAGGTGAAGATCGAAATAATCCAGAGCACCAGCATTGATGGCTTTTCTCAGGTTGCCATTGGTCTGGTATGGCATACGAACTCTTACGCCGTTCACAGCGATCAGTTCGCTATCGATCTGGGAGCCAGTGGAAGCGCCGGTCCATACGTCTACCTGGAACGGAGTTTCTTTCATACGTTCTGCGAGTTCATGCATGGTGATCTTCGGATAGCCGCATGGGGTGAATCCGGAAATACCAAGGATGTCGCCTGGCTGAATCATAGCTGCTGCTGTCTTAGCGTCGCAAATTTTTGCTTTCAGGTCTGCGCCTTCTACTCTGCTAAGGAATTCGCTATCATTGGTGTCGATCATTACTATCATCCTCCCAAAAATATAAAAATATCAAAAGTCCAGTATACCTGCGAGCTTTCTCTATGGTCTGGAACTTTTTGCCTCATAAAAACACAGCCGTGCTTCCGAAGTATAAAAGAAAAAGGAGTTCTTTCTGCTTTCCTATGACCGCATGTAAACATGTCTCATAACATCAGAAAAACTCCTCCTTGGTATCATCGGTCTCACCGACTGTATTTGCGACCTTCTCAGTCATCACTGTTATTATATCACACTTTTTTCGAAAGGTTCGTAAAAAGTAAGTTCTTTGTTTTTAAAATTCTCATAGGGATGTTATAAATAATTCCTATTAGACAAATCATCATTTATGTGACTCAGAGTCTACAGGCTATGAAAACAATGATCCTCGCAGTGCAGGTTATAGAAATGGTACAGAGGAGCACCGTAAGACCGTATTCGAAGGCTTCCCGCGAAGGTGATCTGTGAGGACCGGTGCAACGCTTCGGGCATCGCTGCCCCTTCACGCTGCCTCCCGATAACCGCTCACCAGTCCCCGCTTCCTACGCAAAGTGCGGAAAGGCTCCAGAAGCAGAAGGAGATCGAGCGTCCGAAAAGGACATGGTCGCTCATGCTGATAACGGCGATGGCCATGACCATGAGCAGGCCGCCAAGCCCCAGCGTTCGCGTGAAGAGGCTGGCCTTGCCCCGGTAGAGCTTCCAGCAGAGGAAGCCCTGGGCGAAGAAAGTCAGAAGGAAGGCTGCTCCGCCTATGATGCCGACTTCGGCGAGCATATTGAGATACATGTTGTGCGCATGGAAGATGAGGACGTGCTCATCCTGAATGAAGAAGTTGTAGTCGGGATAGGCCAGATAATAGCTCCCCCACCCCACGCCGAGAAGCGGGTGCTCTTCGATCATGGCGATGGTGCTCTCCCACAGGGCAAAGCGCAGGCCGACAGAGGTGTCCTCGCCGGAGAAGAGGGACAGAAAACGCTCGACCATCTGTCCGTGGTAGAAGAGAAGAACAAGAGGGATGAGGAAGAAAAGAAAGCCGAATCGCTTGTCATAGAAGAGGGTGAGTCCTAAGACGATGGCCGCAAGGCTCAGCCATGCGCCGCGTGAATAGGTCAGCGCAAGGCAGAGAAGCAGGACGAAGAGAATAATGGCAAAAGCCCATTTCCTTTTTTTCTGCCGCTCCCTGAGAAAGAACGCAGTGAGGATGCTGATGATCATGACGGCATAGGCCCCGAGGAGATTCGGATTTTCCAGTGTCGAATACATGCGGCGCCGAAGGAGAGGAAATCTCTCGGGATCGACCCAGCTCTGCGCCGTCATATCAGCTGCCATGCCTGCCACATTCGCATACTGGATGAAGCCATAGGCGGCCACGCAGATGGCTCCTGCCAGGAAGGCATAGAGCGCCTTCTCCTTTTCTCGCACGGAGGAAAGAAGAGAAAGGATCAAAAGGTAGATCGCGGCATACATCAATGGCTGGAAGGCCCAGTTCATGAGTGAAAAGGCAGGGTCGGGAGAGTGGAAGCCGGAGAAAAAGGCACACGCCAAAAAGACCGCCGGCAGTCCCCAAAGGCGAGGGCGCACGCATTTCACTTCGCCTGTGGTGCAATGATTCACTGCCCAGAGAAGAAGGCATGGGAGAAGTGTCACGTAAAATACATAGGGATGAAGCGGCAGCAGAAAGAGTGTCGCATATAAAAGATTCTGGATGTTCTTTTTCGAAGCGAGGAATCGCATGGATGGGCTCCTGACATGGGAAATGATATTTTTTCTATGATCCTATCTCAATATATCATTATATAGAATGGGGAACCGTTCAGCAATAGAGAATGGGAAAG
>ERZ1026780.2703-NODE-2703-length-10097-cov-6.076678_pt1 | contig 10097 bp, 7 predicted proteins | sample MGYA00380126_ERZ1026780 | MGnify/ENA primary metagenome ERZ1026780 (study PRJEB33269, sample SAMEA4719762) | human gut metagenome | biome: human-associated habitat; feature: organic feature; material: feces | place: Cameroon | collected 2013-10 ... | reverse complement strand
ATGCGCCCTTGGCAGCGCTGACCAGAATTTGCAGCGGGTGCGCCCCAAATGCAGATAGAGCAATTACAGCATCTACGGCGACCGAAACGACCGCCGCGCGGCCCACGCTCCACTTGCAGCCCACCAGCAGAATAATGAGCAACAGCACCGGCACTGCCGCCAGCAGGCATAATAGGATTGGACTGAGTTCCATAGTATACTCCGTTCTTTCTCTTTATTAAAGCATAGCACAGCAGGTGTCGGCTCCCCATAGGGACCCGACGCCTGCCGGCTAATCAAACTCCTTGTTATTATTGCAGGCCGTGCGCTTCACCAAAGGCGACCATCGCCTCTTCGAACATTTCCAGCGGCGCCTTAGAAATACCGGCACCGATCATACCAACGCCGGGGCGTTTACAGGCAATAGCGGTATTGATGATGGGGGAAATACCGGTTTCCACTACTTTAAGGATATCGATACCGATGGGCGAACCGCGGAAATCCATATCCGGCATGGCATACTGATCCTGCTCCGAAAGGGTGATCTCGTACATGTTGTTGGTATAGTTCACAGCGTCCTGGTACTTGCCAGCACCCAGGAAACGGACAATGGCAGGGGCGGTAGCGATAGCCATACCGCCAATGCCGCCAGTTTCCATAATGGCGCTGTCACCGATGTCCTTATTGGCGTCCTCCGCGGAATAGCCCGGGAAATAAGCACCTGCCACATCCGCTGCGGGAGCGGTAAACCAGCGGTCGCCCAGGCCGCTCACCCGGATGCCGATATTGACGCCGTTGCGGGCCATAGCGGTCACCATGGTGGAATGCTCGATGCCATGTGCCGCATCGGCGCAGGCCTTATTGGCCGCCATGGCAAAGTTGAGGAAAAACTGGTCATTGTTCCAGGTCAGGAAGTGCATGATTTGGGTAAGCGCCGCACGGCTTTCTACCACCTCGCACAGCGTTTCCGCTATGGTCTTTACAAACAGATTGGTAGCGGCATTATTGCGCATATGCAGCTCATCCCCCATGGCCAGCGCCTGAGAAATGATCATCTTGAGGTTAATCCCGCCCATGGTATGAACAACATCCTTCAGCGCCGGACCCAGCACCTTTTCCAGCCACACCAGCTGGTCTACGGTATCCTGGCCGCAGCTGCCAAAACGGATCCCCTTACCAGTGCCCTCATTGATGGTGGAATAGGAGTAATTACCGTTTTCCTTATTCAGCACACAGATCATCGGCATGGAATAGGAGGTCACACCTGTCATGGGACCTACGGCATTGTGGTGGTGGCACGGTTCATATTTTATCTTACCGCTGCCTGCCAGCGCAAGGGCTTCTTCATCATTTTCCGCCAGGCCTTCATATTTCAGTACGGCAACAATGGCTCCGCGCATGGGGCCGCACATCTCCTCCCACGCAATGGGTGGGCCTGCGTGCAGCAGGGTGTACTTGTCAATTCCCAGTACCTCATGGGCGGGTTTGATATCCACCCAGTAGGGCTGGGCGTTTTTCAGCTTATTCACGGCGGTTTCATTGGCCTGCCGGATCATTTCCTTCAGATCGCTCATGGTTATCTCCTTTATCAACTATCTGTCGCGATTATTCTTCGGTTACCCCTTCGTACTCAGCCAGCGCATACAGCGCCTGCTCAAAGCACTCCATCGGAGGTTTGACTACACCGGCGCCAACCTGTCCTACGCCTGGCTCCTTATGCGCCATACCGGTATTGATGACAGGCAGGATACCGGTCTCGATGACCTTACGGATATCAATGCCTGTGCCGGTACCGGTAAAGTCCATGGTCGGCATCACATAGGCATCGTTTTCCCCAACGGTGATCTCCATCATATCGCGGGAATACTTCATGGCGCTGCTGATATTGCCGGCGCCGACAAAGCGCACCACCGCGGGAGAGGAAGCCATGGCAAAGCCACCGATTCCAAAGGTCTCACAGATGGCACTGTCACCCATATCGGGGTTGGCGTCCGCTTCGGAATAACCGGGGAAATAGAGGCCGACCGGCATACATGCGGGTGCCTGGAACCAACGGTCACCCAGCGCACTGACCTGGATTCCAAAGTTAGTTCCGTTGCGGCTCATAGCGGTAACAACGCTGCAATGAGGAATATCACGAACCGGATCCATGGTGGCCTTGCCGGCGGCCATCGCCAGGTTTAGGAAGAACTGATCGTTGGTGGAAAGGAAGCTGAGGATCTTAAAGCGCCTGGCCGGGTCCTCCACCGCGTTAGCAAGGTAAGGGGCCAATTCACGGGTAAGCAGCGAAGAAGCCGCCACATTACGCTGATGCATCTCATCGCCCATAGCCAATGCGCGGGAAATAATGAGCTTGAGGGAAATCGGGCCGGATTCCTGGAGAGCTCTCTTCATAGCAGGGCCCAAATCATTCTGGAGCCAGCGCAGGCGCTCGATGACCTCCGGGGAATTGGCGCCAAAGCGCATGACCTTGCCAATGCCCTCATTAAAGGTGCTGTAGGCGTAATTGCCGAAGGTCTTATTACGAACCACCCACAGTGGCATGGAGCGGGTAATCATACCAGTCATGGGGCCTACACAGTGCATGCTGTGATTGGAGATAAAATGAATCTTACCGGAAGCGGCCATTTCTGCCGCCTCCTCCAAGGTGGAAGCCATCCCTTCATATACCGCGGCCCCCATAATAGCACCCTGCATCGGGCCACACATCTCTTCCCAGGCGATAGGAGGGCCTGCATGGCCGATGGAATGGTCATCCAGCTCCGGGATCACATCCCCGGCCGGGCACACATCAATGAGTTCCGGTTCTCCACTGAGAATGCGCCGCAGCGCTTCCTTATTGGCTTGTTCTATTCTTTCCATATCATTCACCAATTTCTTTCGTATTTAGTCGCATTACCGCGGCGGAGGGGTGCCGGGGAGGGGCGGCCCATTTATACCTGGGCCGGTTTGCTTTTTCATTGTGCCACCTTCCAGGCTTTTCGTCATCGTTTCCGGTACCTAAAAAAAACGGTCTGGAATATGCATGGTGCACAACAGGCCATTTCATTATTTATCTTAGCACAGTACTACAAAGTCCCCATTTTCTATTAGTCGGCAATAAATTCGCCAAATTATTTGCGACGATGGAGGAAACAATATGCAGCATCAACAAAATTCTTCCGCATTTCTTTGATTCTTCTTTAACAAACTTCAATTGATTGTGCAGATTGCCCACCACTATGGGCGATATTTCGTGCACAGAACCATTGTTAATGCCTTATCAAGTTGGTATAATCGCCTTGAAAGTTGAGTCTCAACCAAACCAAATAAGTTCTACCGTTCAAATCTGCTAAAAGTGCAAGCTGGCATAGACCGTGCGTGAGGGGCGCAGGTCCTGTGCCAACAAGCACTTAACCAAAATGTGATCTGAAGTTCACTTAGGAGGTAAACTCTAATGGAAAAAAAGACTTTTATGCAAAAGCTGAAAAATATGGGACCTGCCGCCATTATTACCAGCGCATTCATTGGCCCCGGCACCATTACCACCGCTACCCTGGTGGGCGTTAAGTTCCAGTATGCTCTGCTGTGGGCTGTTGTCTTCTCCGGCATTGCCCTCATTGTCCTCATGGAAATGTCCTCCCGCATCGCCATCGCTTCTCAGAAGAATGTCATCGATGCAGCCATCGCCCTGAAGCCCGAAAGCCGCGGCTGGCGCCTGTTTGTCCAGATTTTCGTCGGACTGGCCGTTGGCATCTCCTGCTTTGCGTTCCAGTCCGGCAATGAGATCGGTGCTTCCGCCGGTCTGCAGGATATCACCGGTATGCCCCAGTGGGTTTCTGCTCTCATCATTGGTGTTATCGCTCTTATCGCCGCCTTGGCCTCCAATAAGGTTCTGGAAACCATCATGCAGGTATTCGTCAGCGTCATGGGTGTTCTGTTCCTTGTTACCGCCATTGCTGTTGCCCCCAACCTGGGCCAGGTCGTAACCGGTTTGGTTCCTGTTGTTCCCGAAGGCGGCCTGATGAACACCATGGCGCTCATCGGCACCACTCTTATCGGCATGAACCTGATTCTGCACTCCATCACCTCTCAGGGCAAGTACACTTCCATTGAGGAGCTGCCCGATGCCCGCTTTGACATTCGTTTCAATATCATCATCGGTATTATCATCACCGCTTCCATTCTCATCACCAGCGGCACCGTTCTGTATGGCACCGGCACTTCCGTCAATGGCGCTCTAACCTTCACCAAATCTCTGGAGCCGGTACTGGGTTCCTGGGCCCGTGTGGTAGGCGATATCGGCCTGCTGGCCGCCGGTCTGTCCTCTGCTATCGCAGTCGGTTTCACCTTCAAGACTATCTTCAGCGCCCTGTTCCACTGGGAGGGCGGTTCCTCCTGCACCAAGGCCAAGCTGCTGGCGATCGTCGTTATCGTATTTGGCACCGTGCTGGCCATGGTAAATACCTCCCCCGCTGCCATCATCGTAGCGGCCCAGGCCATCAGCGGTTTCATTCTTCCCTTTATCGCTATTCTGCTGCTGGTCATTGCCAATAGCAAAAAACTGCTGGGCAACCACACCAACTCTGTCATTCGTAATGTACTGGGCGGCATTGCTGCCGTAGCTACCCTGGGTCTGGCCATTCGTGCCCTGTATAACCTCATTACCACCCTCGCTAAATAATATCTTCGTCTCCTCAATGTTTTTCCCTAAATATATTTTCTCACAAGAAGAGAGCACCCACAGGTGCCCTCTTTTTGTATCTGCACAAAGCGGAATGCCAAAAACCGCCCGGCACAAAGCCGGACGGTCTTTTTATTAAAGAACTTACAGCAGGATAATACCCGCGGCTTCGCATTTCTGCATGGTATCGTCATCCCACACCGAAGACTGCACCTCACCGATATGGGCGGTCCCCATCAGGAACATGCACAGTCTTGATTGGCCAATACCACCACCAATGGTCAGCGGCAGCTCTCCGGCCAGCAGCATCCGGTGGAAGGGCAATGTACGGCGGTTTTCACAGCCGGAAAGGGTCAACTGGCGGTCCAGTGCCGCAGGATCTACACGGATGCCCATGGAGGACAGCTCGAATGCTGTTCCCAGCACCCGGTTATAAACCAGCAGGTCACCATTCAGGGTCCAGTCATCGTAGTCGGGGGCACGGCCATCATGGGGCTGACCGCTGCGCAGCTTGCCGCCAATCTGCATCAGGAATACAGTGCCGCATTCCCTCGCAATGGCATTTTCCCGCTCCTTGGGAGTCAGCTCCGGGTAACGGTCTTCCAGCTCCTGCGTAGTGATAAAGGTGACCTCCGGCACCAGGTCCGAAACCGTATTCAGCTGCGGGTATATGGCCCGCAGGGTGCGCTGGGTGGAAACGATCGCATCCACAATACTCTGTACCGTAGTCTTCAAATAGGCCACATTACGCTCCTCTGGCGTAATAACCTTTTCCCAATCCCACTGGTCCACATAGATGGAGTGAATGTTATCCAGCGTTTCATCCCGCCGGATGGCGTTCATATCGGTATAAAGGCCCTTGCCGGGGCGGAAGCCATAGCGGTGCAGCGCCAGGCGCTTCCACTTGGCCAGGGAGTGCACCACCTGTGCATCCCGGCCGATATCCGGCACATCAAAGGAAACGGGGCGCTCTACTCCGTTCAGGTCATCATTCAGGCCGGTGGAAGCCTCCACAAACAGCGGGGCCGATACCCGGCTGAGGTTCAGATTTCCGCAGAGAGTATCCTCAAACACCCGCTTGATCAGGCTGATGGCCTTTTGGGTATCGTACAAGGAAAGGCAGCTATGGTAGCCTGCCGGAATGAACACTTTACTCATTGTTCCGCACTCCTTTGCGCAAAAAATACATCTGCAAGTATAGGCCGGCCAGCGGCATTTGTCAAGCCAAAAATGAAATTTAATACGGCCTTAACTTGCAAAAACAGACCCGCAGGACAAGCCGTCCTCCGGGCGGCTTTAGCAGTCTTCGGCTGCCACGCGGCGCTTATAGCGCCGCGGCCCTGCGGGCCGGTCTCCTTCGGTTTGCAGGAGCCGGCAAATATACTGCTCAAATCAATCCCTGCGCCCTGTAAAAGGCGATGAGCAGATCAACCATGCGGCCGTAGCTCTGCACCCCATCGGTCTGGTCGTTGGCCTTCAGGTAGGCATCGTTCCAGCGATCAGCCGTTTCGCCTACCGGTGTTTCGTACTTTTTCCAGTAACGGTTGTTTGCTGCCAGGTCCCGCAGCACCCCTTCCGGCAGCAGAGTATAAATCTCCTGCCAGGCGTTTGGGTCATAGCGGTACAGGCGGTTTGTAGCATGGATAAGTCCCATCATCGCACCGCTGTACTGCAGCTCTGTATTATCGCTATTATAGCAGGCCAGGTAAGAGATAAAATTCGCCTCATCCTCCCGCATAAAGCCACAAATATGGGAAAGCTCGTGACACATGGTGGAGGAAATCCCATAGGCCGGTTGGTGCACATTGATATTCGGTTCCGAAATATAAGGGAAAATCACACCAGTCAGCTGAATATAGCTCATGACCTCTGAAAAATACATGGCTTTGGGGCGGGTCCGTCCCGCCAGGTCAAAGAGCTGTACCCCATAGATCTCATCCAGTGCCGTCACCGCACCAGTAGCGGTCTCCGCCAGTTCCGCATAGGTCACGGAAGAAGCAAATACCCCCTCGGCATCCTCCTTACACTGTGGGCGCAGCTCCGCCGCCTGCCCCGCCAGCAGATGACAGAGTGACCGAAGCGTTTTCACATCCGTTGCCTCGGTTTGCAACCCCAGACTCTGTCCCACCGGAATACGGTAGTAATTAAGATCCCCCGTAAGGATAAACCAAAAGAAAACCGCCGATGCTGCCGAGACTATGATCCACAGCCGTTTCAAACACACCATCCACCAGCGCTCTCCCTGTCGGATGGCTTCCCTGACCCAAAAGATGAGAAACAGCAGAATTCCTGCCCCCAACAGGAGCAGAATGACCTCCATAGCGGAAAAGGGCAACCTGCCGGTCAGCGCCGTCAGCACAGTCGCCATGCCGTGGTACCACCCACGGCTGTAAATGCGCTCCACTGCCATGGCATTGCCACGCGCCAGGTGGATCAGCAGCAATCCCACTGGCGTCAGCAGTGTCAGCACTGCACAGGTAATAATACCGCCCCGGCTCATCACACGGGGTTTCGTTTTTGTAGCAGCCGCACTCATCATGGGGATACCCTCATTGGACCAGCTTGGCATTGGTTTTTTCCATAAAGCGCTCCGCCCGTATAATGGCGCGGGTATGGCTGCCCTCGCCGATGGCACCGGCGGTATCTTCGGCATAGACCTTGAAGGAAAGTATTCTGCCCTCCACCGCGGTCAGTTCCGCCGTAACGGTCACTTTCATCCCCACCGGGCTGGCTGCGGTGTGGCGCATATTCATCTCCGTTCCCACACTGGTGGAGCCTTCCTCCAGCAGTTCGGCACAGCAGCCACAGGCCGCTGCCTCCATCCACGCAATAAGAACCGGGGTTGCCAATACCGGCAGACTGCCGCTCCCCACACGGGCAGCGGTATCGACCTCGGTAACGGTTTTATGTAAGGTAAAGATTTTGTTTTCCATAGTAGGTACTCCTTTTGTATTGTATTTTCTCGCCAAACATATTGAATGGGCAATTATATTCAGCGTTATAGCCTGTGTAAATCACTCAAACTGAATTAAACACATATTTGTACAATTATGAAATTCTTTGTTTGACTCAAGCTAAAATTAATCTTTTGTCTTTTTAGCATTGGCAGCAGTGTGGCTTCTACGGCGATTTTATCAATTCCAAAAGAACTGATAAAATATAGCTCACCTCTTTTCCGTAAAACTCTATAACATTCATTCAAGATCTCTTCTAACTCGTTTACAACATGAGCAAGCGCATTATAGAACACAATAACATCGACACTATCCCTTGCCATCTGTAAGCTAGTGGCATCCATCAGTAGAAAAACTATGTTTTCTGCATTCCTTACCGATGGCAGCAAGCGACTATCGTCTAAATCAATGCATGTTACAGAATGAGCATACTGGGCCGCTTCGAGGGAAAATTCTCCACTGCCGCAAGCAATTTCCAAAACATTTTTACATTCTATACTGTGAACGATTTGGTTTAGCGCCTCTGTAATCCTTCGCATATCCGTAGCCTCATATCGTCTTTTCTCATGCATTTTCATGCCTGTCCAAAATAGCATTTGTCATTCCACCTCTATTATAAAAAAAGACGCCGCATCTGTAAAGCGACATCTTTTTACAATCCGCAAAAGCCGCAGGTCGGCCCGCTCCATACAGAAACTTCACTCACTGCGCCGCCGGTATCCGCTCGTGCATCTGCAGGGTGCTCTGCTCCCAGCCGCAGCACAGGATATCCCCGGCACGCAGCTCCCCGGCCAGCAGCCGTTCCGTCAGTGGATCCTCCACCATGGTGCGTACCAGCCGCCGCAGCGGGCGCGCCCCATAGGGGCCCTCCTCCGCCCCCGCAACAATCTGTTCCACCACCGTGTCCTCAAATTCCATCCCGATCTCCTGCTCCCGCAGGCGGCTTTGCACCCCCTGCAGCAGCTGCACCGCGATCTGCCGCAGCTCTTCCTTTCTCAGTGGCTGGAACAGAATCGTCTCATCCAATCTGCCCAGCAGCTCCGGCCGCAGCTGTTCCCGCAGTTTGGAAAGCACCATCGTCTTCGCGTCCGCCTCGGCATCACCAAAGCCCATCCGCTGCGGATGCAGCATCGCCTCCGCCCCCAGGTTACTGGTCAGGATAACCACCGTGTTGCTGAAGACGGCCAATCTGCCCTGGCTGTCGGTCAGTCGCCCGTCCTCCAGGACCTGCAGCAGCAAATTGTAAAGATCCGGGTGTGCCTTTTCTATCTCATCAAAGACCACCACGCTCATCGGATGCTTTTTCACCGCCTCAGTCAGAATGCCACCCTCCTCACACCCCACATAGCCGGGGGGTGCCCCAATAAGCCGGGAAATACTGTGCGGCTCCCGGTATTCGCTCATATCCAGCTTGATGATATTCTCCTCACTGCCAAACAGCGTTTTGCCCAGCGCGTAGCACAGCTGTGTCTTGCCCACACCACTGGGTCCCAGGAACAAAAAACTCCCGATGGGTCGCCGGGGGTCCCGCAGCCCAGCATTGCTGCGCAGGATGGCATGGATAACCTTCTCCACTGCCTCCTGCTGTCCTACCACACTCTGCCGCAGGCCGTTTTCCAGCCGCTCTGCCGAAAGGCCCTGTCCCACCGCAAGCCCGGTCATCGCCCCCGCCGCCTGCTGCACCTCCCGCTGGGTCAGCATCAGCCGCCGGGATGCTCTCATTCCGCTCTCCAGCATACCTGCCCGGTGAATCCGCAGCCTGGCCGCCGCCTCATCCAGCAGATCCAGTGCCTTATCCGGCAAAAAGCGTGCCGGGAAATACCGCACCGAAAGCCGGATCGCTGCCTCCAGTGCATCCTCGGTAATGATCATCCCGTGGTGCTGCTCATAGCGCGGGCACAGCCCCCGCAGGATCGCCATTGTCTGTTCCTCGGTGGGTTCTTCCACCAGCACACTTTGGAACCGCCGGGCCAGCGCGCCGTCCTTTTCGATGGTCTTGCGGTACTCCGCTATGGTGGTGGCACCAATAACCTGCAATTCCCCGCGGGCAAGTTTCGGCTTCATGATATTGGCCGCATCCACTGCGCCTTCCGCCGCGCCAATGCCCATAATGGTATGAATCTCATCAATAAAAAGAATCACATCCCCAGCCGCCGCCACTTCCTCCATAATGGACCGGATCCGCTCCTCAAAGTCGCCGCGATACTTAGTACCGGCCACCATTGCTGGCAAGTCCAGAGTAATGATCCGCTTATCCGCCAGAGCCAGCGGCACCCGGCCCTCCGCAATGCGCTGCGCCAGCCCCTCCACCACGGCGGTCTTGCCCACTCCCGCCTCACCGATCAGACAGGGATTATTTTTGGAACGCCTGGAAAGGATCTGCAATAGCCGCTCTGTCTCCTGTTCCCGCCCAATGACCGGATCCAGCCGTCCCTGCCGGGCCAGCTCAGTCAGCTCCCGGCCAAAGCGGTCCAGCATCACACTGCGGGTCTGCCGCTGGG
>ERZ1026780.2695-NODE-2695-length-10112-cov-8.961022_pt1 | contig 10112 bp, 10 predicted proteins | sample MGYA00380126_ERZ1026780 | MGnify/ENA primary metagenome ERZ1026780 (study PRJEB33269, sample SAMEA4719762) | human gut metagenome | biome: human-associated habitat; feature: organic feature; material: feces | place: Cameroon | collected 2013-10 ... | reverse complement strand
GCTCACGGGTCCACAGCTTGCCGCGGTAGTTCAGGTCGCAGCTGATCTTCACGCCGTGAGCCTTAGCAGCCTTGCAGGCCTCGCGGCAGATCTCGACAACGTTCTCGCCCAGAGCCGGGGTGATGCCGGTGAAGTGGAACCAATCCACGCCCTCGAAGATCTTCTCCCAATCAAAGTCGGAAGGCTGAGCCAGCTGGATAGCGCTGTTGGCACGGTCGTAGATGCAGACGGAACCACGCTGAGAAGCGCCCTTCTCGTTGTAGTAGATGCCCACACGGTCACCACCGCGGGTGATCATGCTGGTGTCAACGCCGTAGCGGCGCAGGCTGTTGACAGCGGCCTGACCGATTGCGTGTGCGGGGAGCTTGGTAACGAAAGCTGCGTCCAGACCGTAGTTGGCCAGAGAAACAGCAACGTTAGCCTCGCCGCCGCCGAAGGTGAACTCCAGGCTGTTGGCCTGAACGAAACGCTCGTAGTTGAAGGGCTGCAGACGGACCATCAGTTCGCCAAAAGTAACGACTTTCATTGGTTATTCTCCTTTATATCAGGTGTTTCATCATCCCGCCGCAGGGCATACCCGCTGCGGCGGGGCTTTTACGGGTAAAAGGGGACAGGCGCTTATGCCTGCACCAGATGGAAGGCAAAGCCGCCAATCTCGTCTGCCATGTAGCAGGCAACGGTCTTGCCGTTCTTCACGTTCTTGCTGTCCAGATCGAACTTCACGCCGCGCTGAGACAGGTGGTAGATGGCGCGGTCCACGTTGTTGCAGCCGATGGCGATGTGGCCATTGGTGCCGCGGCCGGGCTTCTTCATGATCTCGAACTCCTTGTTGCCGACAAAGATGCTGGAGTTGCCGGGAGCGACCTTCATGTTCAACATTGCACCGATGAAGTTGGCGACCTTCATGGCCTCCTCCTCGTTGCCGGTGTTGACGCCGACGTGGTGCAGGTGCAGACCCAGCATGGTGTCAACGGCTTCCTTGCTCTGAGCGGTGATCTTTGCCCAGTCGCCAGCCTTGATGACGTCGCTCTTGCACATCCAGGTGCCGCCCACGGCGAAGATCTGGTCGTAGCCCAGATAATCGTTGACGTTCTTGGCGTTGACGCCGCCGGTGCACATCCAGCGTGCGCCCTTCAGGGCAGCGCCGATGTTCTTCAGCATGCCCACGCCGCCGTTTGCCTCAGCGGGGAAGAACTTCAGAGCCTCGCAGCCCAGGTTCATAGCCTGCTGCATCTCGCCTGCGGAGCAGGTGCCGGGCATCATGATGCCGCCCTTGTCGATGACGTGCTTGCAGACCTCGGGGTCGAAGCCGGGAGCAACGATGAAGGAAGCGCCTGCTGCCATTGCACGATCAGCCTGCTCGGTGGTCAGGACAGTGCCTGCGCCCAGCAGCATCTCGGGCATCTCCTCGTGGATCTTGCGGATGCACTCCTCAGCACATGCGGTGCGGAAGGTGACCTCAGCTGCGGGCAGGCCGCCCTCAGCCAGAGCCTTGCACAGGGGCAGGGCCTCATCAACGCTGTTGAAAGCGATAACAGGGATAATGCCGATCTGATAGACCTTTTCTACGATGGGATTCATAACGCATTTCTCCTTTTATATTTGAACTCTCTCGGTGCGTCGGGTTTGCTCCTGTGGGCGCAATACCCCCCTACGCGCTTATGATACTAGTATAAACGAACAGCCCGACTTTGGTAATACTCAACAAGCACAATGTTTAGCATAATAGCTTGTATACATTGCACAAAAATGACGAATGAACCGGAAAATCGGGGCAAATGCCGGTGAAAATGCTGTGAAAAACCTGCAAAAAATGGCTCAGATGCCAAGGGTTCCCAGAATTTCAGCTACGCCGTCATGGTCGCAGTCGGCCTTGCTGACAAGGTGTGCCAGCGCCTGAATTTCCGGCATGCTGTTTGCCATCACAGCAGCCACCCCGGCCTTTTGCAGCATAGCGCGGTCGTTCTCGCTGTCGCCCACCGCAAGGGTACTTTCGTGCGGGACGCCCAGCCGGTCTGCCAGCGCGCGCAGCGCCTCGCCCTTGTCCACACCGGCGGCGGTCACCTCCACATTTTTCGGCGACCCCTGCACGACCTCCACGCCCGGGACGGCGTAAAAGCGGGGCAGCGCAGCCGCAGCCTGCTGCGGGGTATCAAAGAATACGCAGAGCTTTTCAATGGCAAAGGCATTGCGGCTCATCCACTCGGCCGCGTCCCGCAGAATGGTAAAGCGTCCATCGTTGGGCTGGCGCGCCTCGGTGCTGTCATTCTTTGCTGCCCGGGCAGCGGCCAGCGCAATGCTGTGGGCATCGGTGCAGGCGTACCCGTCCGAGAAAATGCGCAGGTCGGCGTGGAAGCTTTCGCAGACGGCAAAGGCTTCGCGGGCAGTCTCCACCGGCATCAGGCTGTGCAGCAGGCAGACCGGGGTGCTGGTGCGGTGCTCTTTTGCATTGGAATAGCGGCTGTACACTGCGCCCACGGGGTCGCTGCCCAAGTCCCACACGGCGGCACCGTTGCAGGTGATGACATAGCGGATGCCGGGCAGCTGCGCCACCTCCGGCGGCAGACTGGCCAGCGGACGCCCGGTGGCGGGCACGATGTACACGCCCTTGTCCACGGCAGCCTGCAATGCGGCGCGGGTGCGGGGTGTGACGTGCCCCTCGCGGTTCAGCAGGGTGCCGTCCAGATCCAGCGCGACCAGACGGATGGCGGGAAATTGTTGTGGCATGACGTACTCCTTTTATAATAAGATCCAGCTTGTTTTTATTGTATCGCAGGCGCAGCAATTGCGCAAGTGGACGGAATGTGCTATAATAACACGTCAATTCACATAAAAAATAGGAGAAACGACATGAAGCTTCGTCAACTGCGCAGCCGGTGCCGCCCGCACCTGTGGTACCAGCTGTACTGGGTGGTGTACCTGCTCTGGTTCTTCTGGCTGGATCTCACCGTCACCGCCCCCAAATATATCATTCACAGTCCGCTGGACGATCTGATCCCCTTCAACGAGTGGTTCGTGCTCCCCTATTGCAGCTGGTTTTTGCTGCTGGCGGGGGTAACGGCGGCACTGTGGTGGTGCGATACCGCCAGCTACGATAAGCTTTGCTTGACCATGTTTTCCGGCATGACCTTCTGCCTGATCCTGTACATGATCCTGCCCAACGGGCTGGAATTGCGCCCCGCCGTGGAGACCCTTGGCCGGGATAACCCGGCGCTGCGGGTCATGCAGCTGCTGTGGAAAGCAGACGCCGCCGTGAACGTCTGCCCCTCCATCCACTGCCAGAGCTCCGCCTGCATGGCAATGGCTTTCAGCCACAGCAAGCTGGCAGAGGGCAAGCCTCTGCGCAAGGTGCTGACATGGGTGTGGGCGGCGCTGATCTGCCTGTCCACCGTGTTCACCAAGCAGCACTCGGTCATTGATGTGGCCTGCGGCTTGGCAGTGGCTTTTGTGTGGCTGCCGGTGGTGTACCGCCCGGCGCGGGCACTTCATTAAACAAAATAGCAAAAAAATGTCCGCAAATTTCGGTTGCTCCTGCTATTGACAGTTGCCCGGCAGTTGGGTAATATGGTCATATACTAGTATATCACCAATTGACCCCGAAGGGAGAACACTGCAATGGCATCTTTGAGTGCGAGGGAACAGGCGTATCAGACCATCCGAAGCCGGATCATCACCATGGAGTTGAAGCCCGGCGACCCCCTGAACGACAGGGAACTTGCGGAGCAGATGGGCATCAGCCGCACCCCCATGCGGGAGGCGCTGATCATGCTCAATATTGCCCACATGGTGGACATCAAGCCGCAAAGCGGCACCCATGTGGCCCCCATTGACCTGAAGCGGATGGAACTGGAGCAGTTTGCCCGCTTCACCCTTGAAAAAGAAATCCTGAACCGCGTGCGCGGCCGCCTGACAGACCAGCAGGAGCAGGAGTATCGGCAGATTATCGAGAACTACCGCCTGCTGGAGGCCGACCAGACCCAGCCGGACCGGGAGACCCGCCTGCTGGAACTGGACAACCAGTTCCACCGCAAGGCCTTTGAGATCACCGGCATGGAGGCGCATTTTGACCACATGCTGGGCGAGCTGCAGCATGTGGAGCGCATCCGCAAGTTCAGCTTGCAGACCAACGAGAACAAATCCGTCTGCGCTGCCCACACCCGCATTCTGGAAATGGTGCTGCACGGCACCGCCGAAGAACTGGGCGAGGCGCTGGAAAGCCACCTGAACCGCTATAAGCTTTCGGTGGAGCAGGCCCGCAGCGTCCACCCGGAGTATTTCACCGAGGGTTGAAATACTGCTTGCCGCCGCGCGGATGTTTCCGCAGGAAACCGGCGTGGCAGATGCCGTTTGCCGTTACGACCCCTTCTGTGAAAATGGGGTTCAAAAATGCCCGCAGGCATTTTTGAACCCCGAAATAAAAATATTCTTTCCGCTGAATATGCCCAAAGCAACGCGGAGGGCATTTCCAATCGTCTTTTGTCTACCTAATATAAAAAAGCCCGTCGGCAGAGCAGTGCATCACTGTCTGTCGGCGGGCTTTTCTGTTAAGCAGCAGGGGAAAAGCTTAGTTCTGCTTGCCGGTCTCGGCCTTCATGGCGTTGTAGCCGATGAGCACGGTCCAGACGTAGGCGCAGGTCTTGGGGATCATCAGCATACCGATCAGGGGGTTGACGTCTGCCCACAGCACCACGGGGATATAGAAGCCGAAGCTCAGCACGATGGTCAGCCACATCCAGCGGAAAGCCTTATCGTTGTTCTGCTTGGCGCTGCGGTAGAACAGCACGATGATCAGCAGACCCAGCAGGGCAAAGGGTACATTGCGCAGGATGCCCCATGCCAGCGGGCTGTGGTTGGTGAGCCACTGGTTCTGCGGCATCATGCACAGCACAACGCGCACAGCGGACAGGGCGTACACCGCAGCGGTCACATTCTTCTGCCCCTCGATCTGGTAGCGCTTGCGCCAGACGTAGTACAGCAGCACATAGAACACGGTCATGGTCACAGAGGTGATCCACTTGCCCAGACCCAGCGGCACGGCGTAGCTTTCCAGACCGGTGGTGCACAGCGCCAATGCGCGGGGCACCAGATGGAAGGAATCGCCCGCGCCCAGCACCACGGCCATCAGGCCGAACAGGCGGAACTGGGTGCCAGCCTTGCTGCCGCGGATCATGCGGATGCCTACCGTGAGCACGGTGACCAGATAGAAGATGTCGAAAACAGTCTCAATGATTGCTCTCATACGTTTTTCTCCTTTGTTTGTTTTTAATCGCAGGTTTTTTAATTTTATAGCGAACCGGCGCGGCAGAGCCGTACCGGAAGCATCGTAAGGGAAAGGGCTTGCAGTAGTATGAGCTGCGGGGCACAGAAACCAAATTGAACAACGTTCACATTCGGGCTTAAAAAACTCCCACAAGGGCTGTGGGATGTTTTTTGCTTAATAAATGGTTCTGCGCACGATCTCCAGCACCGCAGAGGGGTCGAAGCTCTGCTGCACCACCGCAGACAGCATCAGGGAGAACAGGATGCCCGCGAACTGCTCCGGGGTGAACTGCTCGGTAAAGGCGTCAGGACGGACTTTGGCATCGTGGCGCAGCACGCTGCACAGGGCGTCCAGAATGTGCTGCCATGTCTGCCGCATCTGCTGCTTGCCGTCGGCAGTGTCCTGCTGCACAAAGCCCAGCGCGTGGTGGGTGAAGAACCCGGGGTACTGCTGGCAGCCGTATTCCATCTGCCGGTACATCCACCGGATGCAGGACAGGGTGTCCTGAAACACGGTTTCGTCCTCCGGGTGGTGGAAGATGTCGTTCCAGATGCTTTCCACTGCCGCGCTTACCAGCTCGGTCTTGGAGCCGAAGTAGTTGTAGATGCAGCCCACAGAGACCCCGCAGGCGGCGGCGACCGCACGGATGTTGACCGCTGCCCAGCCGTTTTGCTGGATCAGCTCCCGGCTGATTTTCAGGATGTCCGCTTTGGACGTTGCCATTGGATTCGTAAGCTCACCTCCCAACATGAACACTGTTCACGATGCACAGTATACAACAGCGGTAGGCTGCTGTCAAGGGCGAAATAAAATTTTTCGTCTGCTCTCCGGCGGGCACACAGGGGCAGACCGGAGGGGAAGGAAGCATCAACGATTTGATTCAAGTTTGCATCACCTAAAATGTGCCAAATTCATGTCAAAATGGTAACAATTCCTGTTTCATCGTTGGTTTTTGACGAAAAAAGCTTGCTTTTTTCGTCAACGTGCGTATAATGGAAGAACATCAGCCCAACCAAGGCAGTTGGTATGCTGCCGGAGGCCTGACACCAACAAAAGAAGAAAAAGGAGATTTCCCTATGAAGCTCAAGACTGTTGCAATTGCCGCTGCCGCTCTGGCACTGGCTGTCGGCATGACCGCCTGCGGCGGCTCTGCCTCTACCGCTGCATCCTCCACCGCATCCTCTGCTGCCGCCTCTTCCGAGGCTGCTTCCTCCGAGGCTGCTTCCTCTGAGGCCGAGGCTGCTTCTGCCGAGTACACCGTGTACAACACCACCGGCAGCAAGGTGACCGAGCTGTACCTGTACGATGCAGGCTCTGAGGACAAGGGCGAGAACCTGGCAGGCGAGGGTCTGGCTGACGGCGAGAGCGTCGTCATCACCCGCGACGTCGAGGCTGACAAGCAGGGCGACGTTGTCTACGTTCTGGAGTTCACCACCGAGGACGGCAATACCCAGAGCTTCGACACCCTGCACTATGAGGTGGCTCCCATCTCTCTGAAGAGCGTGGACGCCGCTGCAGGCGCTACCGCTATTGCTTTCGAGGCTCCCCAGAAGTAAGAGCGAACCCTTACATCCGCAAACAGAAAAAGGCTGCTGCACTGTGCGTGCAGCAGCCTTTTTTGGTAGAGCGGACGATTTGGAATGCGCTCCGCGACAGAGTAAAACTCCCTCAGTCAAAACCTGACGGTTTTGCCAGCTCCCTCTGGGAGGGAGCCTCTGGCGCGGCGGTAAGTTGCTGGCTCAAGCGCAAAGGCGCTTACCCGGGAGCAGACCCTCTCAGGCTCACTCCGTTCGCCAGCTCCCCCGAAGGGGGAGCTTTTTGCCATCTTCTGGTCAGCGCACAAATAAAGCTCCCCCTTCGGGGGAGCTGGCACGCCGTAAGGCGTGACTGAGAGGGTTTCCCTTTACGACCCCTCCCGTGAAAAAGTAAATCGGGAAAATCCGCAGATTTTCCCGATTTACAAATAAAAATATTCTTTCCGCTAATGATGCGCAGAGCATCGCGGAGCGCATTCAAATGGTTTTCTTCCCATTACATTCTGAACCCACGGAAGCCCCAGCCGCCGCAGCAGCAGTTGCACAGCAGGTTCAGCAAGATCATGCTCCAGCACCAGCGCCCAAACCCGCCGGGCTGGGCGTAGGTGGTCTGGGTGCGGTAGGTCTGGCCGGGGTTCTGCATCCGGCGCAGGTGCATCTGGTACTCGGTGTTGTTCGGGTCCAGCTGCACGGCGCGGCGGGCGTCCTGCAAAGCGTCCACGCTTTTGCCAAGGCCCTGATTGGCCAGCGAGGAGAGATAATACCACCGCGCGTTGCGCCCGGTCATGCCGTCCAGCACCCGGCGAGCCTCGGCGTAGCGGCCGCTGGCCACAAAGTTGCGGGCGGCCTGCATCTCCGGGGTGTCGGTGCCGGAGGCACTGGGCCCGGCCTGCTGGTAGCCGCCAAAGCCAAAACCGAAGCCAAAGGGGTCGAAGCCCTCAAACCCGTCAAAGCCGTCAAAACCGGTGTAGCCGTAGTTCTGCTGACCGTAGCCCTGCTGCCCATAGCTCTGCCGGTTGTAGCTCTGCCGGTTGTAGCTTTGCTGCTGGTAGCCGCCGTAGGGGTTGCCGCCCATCTGGGGGCCGGTATCGCCCTTGGTAATGGCGTCATAGGCGGCCTGCACTTCCTTGAAGTGCTCCTCGGCCGTGGGGTCGTTGGGGTTCAAATCCGGGTGCCAGCGCTTGCACTTGGCGCGGTATGCTTTTTTGATCTCGTCGTCGCTTGCGCCGCGCTGAACGCCCAGCACCTCATAGGGATCTCTCATGCTCGGTATACTTCCTCACTCATTATACTGACGGTACAGCACCGCTGCACCGCATCCGTTTTATTTTACCGGAACATCGGCACAAAATCAAGACGCATCGGGCTTTCCGGTGCGTTTTGCATTTTTGCAGTTGTATTTCAGCCACACGCCGGAATACAGGATGTTGCGCAGCAGGTCTGCGTCCTCCACGCAGGGCAGACGCTCAAAGTTCTGCGCGCAGCGTGCCAGCAGCAGCTCAAAGATGTCCAGCATCTCTTCCTCGTAGTCCGGGTGGGTGCTCAGCTCCCGCAGGGGATTGTACGCGCCCCGGCGCTTGTCGCGGGGCAGGTCGTCGTAGGCGTCCAGCAGGTAGATGAACTTGCCCAGATGGAAGCCGATGCTGCGCAGCTCCGGTGCCCAGCGGTCCTGCCGGTAGTCGAAGAGCTCCGCCATCAGGGTGCCGAAGCAGCCGGACACTGCGTCAAGGTCGGTACTGCCGGCGGCTTCGTACTCGGCAAGCTTGGCGAGACACGCGCGGATGGCATTGCACTGGCGCGGCCAGCGCAGAGCGGCTTCGGCGGTGCTGTTGTCCAGCAGGGCGCTGTACCCCAGCGCCAGCAGATTGCGGTCATCCTGCCATTTATCCTGCGCATTATAGTAGTGCAGCGCCACGCTCAGGTCGGCGCAGTAGTCGGTAGGGTCGGCGCTGCGCCAAAGTACACCGCGTACCGGGTGGATGGGGCAGCGGCTGATACCGCTGTCTGCGGGAGTCTCGCCCTCGTACAGGCTGCACAGCAGAATGTTTAAAAAGGTCAGGTCATAGCTCAGGCTGAACCGTCCCCGCAGCCCGTGCAAAGCATCGATGCGGCGGCACAGCCCGCAGTAGGCCGAGCGGTAGCGGCTCTGCGCTTCCGGGCTGAGGCTGGCCCGATCCGGGATCACATATCCGAACATGGCGGCTCAGCTCTTTTTGATGAACTGGGTGCCGCAGCGCGGGCAGGAGATCTGGATGCGTCCGCGTCCCCGGGGCACGCGCAGCTTCTGGCGGCACTGGGGGCAGCGGTAGTAGTGGTACAGCTTGCGGTTGGCCCACTGCTCCTTCAGGCTGCGGAACTTGTTATTGAACCGGTCCTTCAGGCTGTAAAAGCGGTAGTTCTCCTCGGTGCGCTTGGAGATGTTGCGGCTCAGGCTGCGGTAGTAGCACAAAATCAGCAGCGCCGCGCCCAGCCATGTGAACAGAGAAACGCGGGTAAGCAGCGACACCAGCAGCATCACGATGGAGCTCATGCTCAAAAACTGGTTCAGGCCATCGGTGCCGTAGCGCCCGATCATGAATTGACGGAATTTTTCTCTCATAGGTTTTCGCATCCTCTTCTCTGGGGCTTTACACACGGAAACGCAGGGCAGCAGCGCCGCCCTGCGGAATACTTTGTACCTCTAGAATATCAGCCAACCATGATAAAATTTTGAACAGACTGCAAATCTATCATGAAAGGACGAAAATTAAACGTTTTGCTCCTCCCGGCTGCGCACAGTGAGCACCGCTTCGGTGTCCAGTGCGCCCTCCATGCGGCAGTGCAGCACAGCGCGTCCGGCCTTGCCGGTGGTGGTAAGGTAGGTGCCCGCCATGCCGCCCCGCAGGGGCACCACGCTGGGGCCCAGAATTTTCAGCGGCCCCTCCACGGACAGGCAGACGGCCTCGCCGCAGTAGGGCAGCAGATTGCCGTTCTGGTCGATGGCGCGCAGGCTGACGGCGGCACAGTCCCATGTGGGGCCGTCGGTCAGCAGGGGGTTATGCACGGTGCATTCCAGCCGGACGCTCTGCACAGGCTCCCGCACCACGGTGCGCACGGCGCGGCCATGCCACACCGCCTCGAACCGGTACACCGGCGCGGAACTGCCCAGCACACCGATGTACTTGTAGTACATCCGCATCAGCTCGTTCCAGCTCAGCCGCAGCGAGAGCATCCGCGCCTTGGAAAGGGGCGAAAGCGCCATGGCGTCCCGCCGCAGTTCGTTGAGGATGGCGGCGACCTGTGCGCCAGTGGCGTGATCCATGCCCTCATACTTTTCC
>ERZ1026780.2691-NODE-2691-length-10126-cov-3.412968_pt1 | contig 10126 bp, 8 predicted proteins | sample MGYA00380126_ERZ1026780 | MGnify/ENA primary metagenome ERZ1026780 (study PRJEB33269, sample SAMEA4719762) | human gut metagenome | biome: human-associated habitat; feature: organic feature; material: feces | place: Cameroon | collected 2013-10 ... | reverse complement strand
AAATGCCGGTCGGATGACCGGCATTGGGCAGGTTCTTCATTTTTGTCGAAATTCAGGCATATTTTGCGGCAGTTGTTGGAGGTGTAAAAGCTCGGTCAGAGCTTTTACACCTCTTTTTTCAATTTCTCTTCACTAAAAACCCGGAAATCCGAAAGGAAACCGGTGCGCGGGAACAGGGAAGAACCGCAGTGTGGCAGAGATTTTATTCGGTGGGGTCTGCTTTCAGCGTGCGCAAGAAAGCAATCAAGGCTTTTTGCTGTTCCGAAGGTAAAACGGAAAACAGATCTAAAAAATCCTTCTGTTCAACGGTCAACTCAACCGTCAAATCTTCGTCTGACGAAAAAAACTGGGACAGCGTGATTCCGCAGGCCTGACAGATGGCGGCGAGTGATTGCACAGAAGGCTGTACATTTTTCCGGAACCATGATGAAATTGTCGATTGCGGTATGCCTGTTTCCATACTCAGGCGGTATTCCGACCAGTTTTTGTCGATTCTTAATTGTACTATTTTTCTTAAAATTTCATCGTGACTCATACGATAATCCTCTGTATTACATACGAATTTTCGTCGATCTACCCGTATTTTATGATATTTTATGATAAAAGGGTATTGACAAACAATAATATATATCGTAGAATAAATACGATATATCGCAGTATTCGACGGTGGCCGTTGAGAAAAATCTGCAGCACACGGAATAAATACTGTGTAATGCTTGGAGGTTATATGTGTATATCTGAATGAAAATTCAAAAAACAGCATGGGAGCACAAAAGGGCAAGAAAAACGACAGCAACAGCCTTCTTTGCCGGTACAGTTCTGCCGGGCGCAGGACTTACGGCTTATGAGCAATATGTCAAATAATGAACTTGCAAGACAATTGTAAATGCTGCTCAGGAACAAAAGGAAGAGTTGAATTCTTGGATATTTTTGGATTTGTTGTACAGACAGCCAATTCTTGAAAATTTATAAAATAACCGTTTTTTTTGGTACAAAAAACATCGTGATATAACAGAATGAAGGTCAAACGAAGCTTATCAGAAGGAATACGAAATGTTGAGCGGGCAATGAGAAGGTAGCAGTATAAACGCTGCAAACGAAGAAAGGGAGTCGTGAAAAATGAGTGCGTATAATCAAAACCGAAGAATAGGCTCGTTTGTAGCTGTCAACAGTGGCAGGATCGAGGGCTGTGTGGCCGACATCCATGCCAATTTCGGCTCGGAAAGCGCCGGATTCGTTTATGAAAACAGCGGTGAGGTCGATAGCTCGCTGACCGTGAGGGTGGGGAGCAAGAAGACCAACCGGGGTTTTTTTGTGAGAAACTCCGGGAGCCTTGAAAATTGCGGATATGTTGCCGGAAAGCGTGCCGTTTCGACCGAAAGGGACGGCACCAAAATATACAAATTCGGAAACCCGGATCAATACATATCCTCCGATACACCCGACGAGGAGATTCTGAAAAAGCTCCGCATTGATGGAATCTGGAAGGCGATTGACGATGACCGGGCGTTTGAACCCGATCTCATGGCCAATCATGTCGCCATACCGGAGGAAAACAGAGCGGTTGTGGAGATCGACAGTCCGGAAGCACTGGAAGAGGTAATGGAGAAAATCAATTCCGGTGATCGGAAGGCGGCATCGGCAAGCTACAGGCTGGTCAGCGACATCAACATGAAGGGGAGCAAGTTGCAGCCGATCGGGATTTCCGAGTCCCTGCCGTTCAGCGGTGTTTTTGATGGGAACGGAATGACGATCAGCAATTTTACCATAAATGGCGCCAGCTACGATGTGGCGGGCTTTTTTGGATATACCAGAAATGCCAGGGTCGTAAATCTGTCGCTGGACTATATTCTGAAAGGCGCAAAGAGTATCGTTGCAGGGGGAATGGCCGGCGAAATTTCAGGCGGGGAGTTTGAGAACTGCAGAGTGTTGCTCGGAATGTCTCCTGGCCGGTGTGCCGGCGGTTTTGCGGGCAAGAATTCCGGCCACATCCGGAACTGCTATGTTGGCGGAAAAATGAACAACGGGGCGGTGCTCCTCCCCTGGTTTTTAACCGGCGGGGCATTGCTCCTGGCGCTTCTTGTGAGCGGAACGGCGATTTTTGTGGTCAAAATGACCAGAAGCCCCTATGTTCCGACCGTGATCGATCCGAATCAGGTGCCTGTTATCGATGATGGTGAGAAGGTGGAACCGCCTCCGGCAGGTACCAGCCGTATCAGTCTGGAACTGAATCAGGACATCTATGTGGCGGCATCCTCTATGGTCGGACAGATGGATTACATCAATCCGCGCAGAAGCACCCAGGATGTGGTCATCCGGCTGTGCGTGACCGACGCCGAGCTTACCAAGAGAGGGTACGACCTGGTTGCCTGCCAGGTGAGAACACAGGAAGAACTGAATGCCGAAGGATATGACCCGACCAAATCCTATACAGAACTGTACCGTTCGGGAAGGCTCCAGATCGGATATAAGCTGAGCGTATGCAAGCTGTCGGCCCTTCCTGACGGAAAGAATCTGAAGGTGGGCGACTACGATATGGTGATGCTGATCGACGCATACGACCCGGAGACCAATGAAAAAGCAATTGTGAATGCCCAGGCGGTTACAACGATCCATATTGTAGACCAGTAAAGCCGTCTGATCGGTTTCGGGACAGAGCGACCGGAATCAACGAATAATTAAAATTAAAAAAATATGAAAGAAGGAGGGAAGGTTGTGAGCAAAGGCGGCTTAAAAAAGATTTTAGTGATTTTTCTGGCAGTTGCCGTGCTTATGACTGCTCTCCTGCCGCAGCTGACCTTTCCTTCATTCTCGGCAGACGGGGAACCGGATGCGGTGTTTGACAGCGGCGCCGTGCTGATTGATTCAAGCTATAACGGCAAGAATGTGCTGATTAAGGACGGGGTCTTTTCCGTCACTGTAAATGGGGCAACCGATGTTAACATCATTTTTCAGGATGTAACCATTGACCGCAGGTACGCTTCCGATACGGCAAGCGACGGACAGAGCGGTCAGACGATTGAAAATCTGTACGAAGTGAGCTCGGCGCTCGGATGGGGTACAACGGCACAGGTTTGTCCGTTGCTTATAACCGGCAATTCCGGCGCAACGGTAGCGTTCCGGGGCACCAACACTTTTTATGCGGGTGTGAACGGATGCACGGTCAGCTCCGCAGGCGTGTATACGGCGGCGCAATCCGGAGGAGGCTTTGCCGGTGTGCAGGTGGACAGCGGTTCATCGCTGACGATCGAATACGGCAATCTGTCCTCCTACGGCGGTCATTATGTGGAGGGCGATAACTCCAATAACTATGGGTATGAATACGGATACCCGTCCGGTGCCTCCTCCACCCTTGCAGGCGGTGCGGGAATCGGCGGCGGTGTCACCTATGACACAGCTTCCTCCTACGGAAGAGATTACACCCAGGGAACTCCGGGAACGATCACGATCAACGGCGGTACGATCAACGCTTACGGCGGACATCAGGCGGCCGGGATCGGCGGCGGACTGAACGGTGCGGCCACCTCCGCTTCCATTACCATCAATGGCGGCGACATCACGGTCTGCGGAGGGCGTTGGGCAGCCGGGATCGGCGACGGGGACTCGCTGCAGGACGGGTATTCCGGCGATTTTGCGAATAGCTATAGCATCAATATTCACGGCGGAACGGTGAATGCTATCGGCGGTGTTGCTTGCCCCGGCATCGGCTCTACCGACTCGTTGTCTGCCGGCGTTTCTACCACCGCCACATCCGGACTTGAAATTGCGATCGACGGCGGCAAGGTAACAGCGCTTCCGGGTTATCCCGATATGTTCAATCCGGACGGAACCACCGGATATACGGAAAGTGACGCCGCAGCCGCCATCGGAGCCGGAAACAAGACGAATATGCAGTCCAACTCCATCAGTATCACCTCCGATGCCGAGATACTGGCTTCCGGTTTCGGACATTATTCGATCACGGAAAACGGCACCAGCTATGATGCCCGTCCGAATGTGAACATTGACTCAGACGGATACCTGTACTTGGGAAGATTTCCGGACCTGGTGGACTACACTTCAAGGGTGTTTGAGCTTTACGAAGCGCAGACGGAGATTATAGACGGGAAGGTATACTGCAAGTATGTTACACAGCCCGCCGACGGTTCACCGGGAGCAGTGTACTATGTTTGTGCAGAAGCAGATAAGCCTCTTCTGGATGCAAACAGGGAGGAGGTCATCCCCGACGGGGGAACGACAGCGAGCGACTATGACGCACTGTTTGAGGAGCTGAGGCTTACTCTGTATGTTGACGAAACCTCCGCGCTGATTAAGAGCGTGCAGGTTCTGAAGCATTTCCGTTCCATTGCCCTGTCACTGCCCAAGCCCGAGGAGCATGGCGGACTGTATGCGCTGAAAATACCGTGCGAAACCCTCTACCAGTACGATGACAGTGCGTTTTCACTTCCGGAATCCGGCTACATCACGGTGACGGTCTCTGCAAATGACAGCGGAACGATCTCGGGCGAATTGGTTTATCCGCAGGCAAACAATATTGAGATGGATGCGGTGACCACGCCGTTTATCGATCTTGATGTTTACCGGGACGGTCCGTACCAAGACGGAAGAGACGGTCTTATCGGAAGCAATTTCTTCATGAATGTATACGCCTATACCGTTTATATTGAGAATACAGACAACACAGCGTATCTGTACGGCAGATATATACAGGAGGAAAACAGTTCCGGTTCGATCGACATCGACGACACGGCGGTGTCCTTGGGAACGGAGGATTATTTCACCGCAGAGGTGGATATGACCGGGCTGAAGGAAAAGGTCATACGGATTCGGAAGACCGATACGGTTGACGGCAATCAATCCAACAGCATCATATATAAGATCACGATCATCCGGAAGTCGGTGTACAAAATAGACTTAAAAAACATTTCCAAGGTTTATGACGGAGTACAGGTCACGCCCTCGATCAACGAGATTTACACCGGAACCCATCCGGGCTATCAGGCGGTACACAGCATCGTGTCGCAAATCAGCGGTTCGCCTGCACACACCGTTACCCCCTCCGGAACAACGCTCTCTGCGGCCGGAACATACGGGTACTATCAAAGAGCAAACAGAACTGCAAGCATATCCCTGGATACTTCATGTGAAATGGATGCATCCGAGACAGGAAAACTCGTCTACACGGTGACTGTGGAGGTGGCCAGTGTTACCAACGCTACCAACATTGTCTCTCCCGATCCGTTTGTGTTTACAGTGACTCTCAATCACGGGGCGGCTCCTACCGTTGCGGGAAGCAATGCTTCGGTTTCGGTGGCATCTTACCGTAAGCAGTACTTCAATCTGGTGCCGGACAATACCGCCGGTACTATATCGATCAACTATAACAGCACGAACTCTGTCGTACTCTTTTCGCTCAGCTATCCCTTTCCCAACGGACCGACCGCTACAGGCGATGAGTCGGCAAAGCAGGAGGCCGAAGCTCTGGCGGAAAAGGCCCTGGCTCAGGGTGCTACCTCCGGTGAATGGCAATACACCTCTTTCGGCAGTGAAGCCTACAGCGGTTCGGTAAATGCGGAGGTCTTCAAAACCGCATTTACTGCAAGCACCGCCAACACCAATACCTCTTCAAGTGCGGGAACGGACGAAACAGAATATACAACCTCAGCAGAAAGCGCAACGACCGGAAAATATACGATCGAGCCGACAGGCGGCTCTGCGGACTATGAAGCTATAGAGGTGGCAGAGGAGGAACTGAACTCTGCGGTTTACAGCTTTTATTCTTCCACCGACGGCGGAAACACCTGGCTGGCGCTTTCCGGCGCACCCAAGGATGCCGGATTGTATAAGGTCAGTGCAGTGATCGAGGCTGAAAGCTACACGGCATCGGGCGAGATCGTATGGAACATAGAGAAAAGACCGATTCGTGTTCTGGGTATCGCAAACTACCTGAGGTATGTTACATCTTCGGAATACTCAACGCTCACAGTACCGTGCCCGATCAACGAGCCGGGTGACTTTTTGCTGGAAAATGTGGTTGCCGACGATAAAGGAAAGGTGATTGCATCGGCGGTGTCGGTGTATTACAACGACATATCCATCGGCTTCGGGCAAACCAAGGTCACCCTTGACGGAGTGGTTCTGTCTGGCACCGCCGCACACAACTATACCACCGAGGATATACAGCAGGTTCCCGGACAAATAAGCTATTCGATGGACGGAGCGATTTTCCGGAAGAAATACGGACTGTCCTGGGATAAATTTTATCCGATTGACAGCCCTGACCCGGTATCGTCGGCTACGGCAGACTACCATTCACCGATCAATAACGGAGTGTACGACGCTCATGCCGACTATGTCTATGCACGCACTACAGGGCAGGGCAAGGCGGGCGCCGTATACGCCGTGGACATTGAGTTTGGTGCCATGTATTTTACATACTCCAAAACAAGATGGAATACGGGCGAGCTGGTTTACGATGAACTGGAAAACGAGTCCAAGTGGGACGGCTTTGACGGCACGAACAACCGGGTAGAGATTTTCAACCGCTCCAATGCGGCCGTGCAGTACAGTGTGAAGCCGGAGATCAGCTTCCTCCACAGCTCCATCGGTGATAAACAGCACGGAATCCGAGCCAAGATCTACGATGTCAACGCCACCTCCGGCAATGACATCACCAATGTGCTCCGCACGCTGATAGAGGCAACGGAAGGAAGCGCACGGCAATTCGGACAGGCCTCCAATGAAGCCTGCTACCTGCACCTTTCCGGCATACCGCAGTTTGGCGAAGCAGCCGACTATACCGTCGTCGGCCAACTGACGGTCACGATCCGGAAATAAGCCTGAAAAGGTTTATAATACAACAATTGGTAATTCTGAAAGGAGAATTTCAAATGAAAAAAATTTTATCTCTCATCCTCGCGGTCTTCATGATCGCATCCGTCTTTGCCGTCAATGTGAGCGCTGAAACGGTAGTGGGCAACACAGACGGTGTGAACACCTTCGATCCCACAACGACCGGCGGGCAGAACATCAATGTGAAGGTAGAGGATGTTACGCACAAGTATGCGGTGGATGTTACCTTCAGCCTGGAGGATCTGACACTGGGCGGCACGATTACATGGAATGTCAACACCATGAAGTATGACATTGCAGATACCACAGCTGCCAATACCAGCCGTACGATCACTGTTTCCAACCGTTCCGACCTTCCCGTATATGCATACGCAACCATGACGGATACGGATGCCGGAGACTCCATTACGGTTTCTGCCGATAAGGACAGCGCAATCAATAAACTGACCGTTGAAAAGGCTACCCCCGGCACCGGCAGCAGCAACGGTACGGCAACCGAGGGAAATATCATCATCAGCATAACCAGCACCGACTGGGAGAGCGTGGCAACCTACTATGGGAACAAACGCCTTGAAGATATGGGCAGGGACACTTTTACGATTGCCAATGTTACGGTGACAATCTCAAAGGACTGATTGCCCTGTAACGGTCTGTTCCGCATCGGTTATCAGGATTATACTCGCCGAAAGGCGTTTATAATAGAATTTTTGGTGAAAGGAGGAGATACCAATGAAGAAGTTTGTTTCTATCGTACTTGTTGCGGTGCTTTGCTTCGCTTTCTGTGTTCCGGCTCTGGCCGCTTCCGGAACGGCTGAGGCAGCGTACACCGGCCAGACGAGCTCTGAAGAAGTCAAGATCACCATCAACGGCGAAGTGATCCATGTTTATTATGTGGAGATCGAGTTCACGAGCAATCCTGTATTCGTTTATTCGTCCGGTTCCAAGTGGAATCCTGATACTTATCAGTATGAGCCCAATTCTGCGGCGGAATGGGCGGGCGATGGTTCTGTGAAGATCACCAACCATTCAGACCTTCCGGTGAATTACGAAGTGACATCCCAGAATGTGGTCAGCACCTATGGGCCGCTTTCTATTGATGTGACCGGTGGCACAGGCACTATCGAGAAGTGCGAAGTTGGAACCACTTACGGCTCCAAGAATGCGACTGCGACCTTCAAAGTTTCCGGTACTCCCACAGTATCTGAAATCACAGCGCAGAAGCTCGGCGAGATTCTCGTGACCATCACCAAGACTGCGTAAAATGATGGCATGGGAAAACGAACAGGAGCCGTACCTTGCGTACCGATTTTTGTTCGTCAGGGTCAAGAAAGGAGGAAATGGGAGTATGAGAAAACAAAGCGCCATATGGAGTATGGTTTTGATCGCTGTTTTTGCGCTTTCATTTCCTCTGACCCTCTCCGCAGAAGAATCTGGACAGGATATATGGATCACGGTGAAGGAAACCTATACCCATAGGTACAGTTATTCCGTGGATATATTGTTCAAGAACACGACTTATGAATATAAAATGCTGAGTCTGGCAGAAAATATCGAAACAGGCGAGCGCTATGTCAACAGCGGTATTTGGCTGGAGCAAACGGGCGCTGAGAGCGAAGGCTTCCGGGTTTCTGTTCTGAACCGTTCCGATACTCCCATACATGCCAATATCATGTTCGATACGGAGGCGTTTGCACAGTGCGGTTCGGATGTTACCTACCGTTCGGAAGGAGACGCGACGCTTCCGGCGGTCCTTATCTTGGACGGAACGACCAAGGCTTACGAGTATTCAGAGCTTGCGGTATTCGGACTTTATCCGGAGCTTGAAAAAATGGAGGGTCAAAAGTATATTTCCGCAACGGTATATATCATGGCATCCGGCGGCGTGCGAAGCAACGGTGAACCGTTTGACCCATCTGCAAAATAGAAATCCGCCGAAGAAATGACGGCAGGAAGGAATGTTGCCCTGTGTTGAAAACGAAATATAAGCTGGCAGGATCGCTTTGTGCTGTTATTCTTGCCGTCAGCATACTTGTTTTGACCGTCGGCTTCCCGCTCCCCGCAGGGGCAGAGGAAGAGTTAACGGAGGACGGCTACAAATATGCTGTCACCATCGAGTTCGGCACCATGTCGTTTTACTACGATTACGGCACATGGGATGTGCATGAGCTGCGCTATGTGGCCGATAAGGCCAGCCTCTTCCCGTCCGCAGGAACGGAGGACGGTTTTCCCGGTTGGTACGGATTTGACGGTGTGACCAACAAGATCAGTGTGACCTATGCAAATAGCTATGATGACTATGCGGATCAGGGGATCGCTATTTCACTGGACTACCGAGTACTGACAGCGGAGGAGGCGTCGGGAATCGGCGGCGGTCAGGTTGTGAACGGCGTGACCATGAGCTTTTATGAGGATTCCGATTTCAGGATTGCCCAGTCGCCTTCTTTTGTCGCAAAAAACAATGTGAAGAAGGAACTGTATGTGTCGCTTTCCGGCGAACCGCAAACATCCGGAGGAAAGTATGAATCCGGTTCCTTCAGTCCGATCGGGATGCTTACGATACAGATCGGCGATTTCAGCGAAGAATATGTTCGGGAGGCATAGGTGAAAGGTGTATTCATTCCCTAAAACCCAATTGAAAAGAGAACTTTTGATCGGTTTGGGGGTCGTGCTTGCATTGCTGACCGCAGTGGCGGTATTTGTTGCCGCCCTTCTTGCCGAACCGGATATAATAGATGCAAACGAGACCGTCGGAGCGCCATCCGGTCTTTCCGAAAAAGATGGGTATGTCTCATACGGTGCGGAAGGTGTGTGCAATGTTTCGCTTTGCTGTGAGCCGGCGTTTGACGGGAAAAAAGCCGACATTTTCCTGACAAATCCGGAGGAAAACGAGGTATTGATCAAAGCATCCTTCTACACGGTGAAAACGGTTGTCAGTAGCGAAACAGGCAAAGCGACCTATCTTCCGGGCGAGTTGCTTGGAGAAACCGGGTTCATCCATCCCGGCACCTATGTAAAAAGCGTTTCGCTCGGGAACATTTCTTCCGGCAGTGAAACGGTGGTGATGGTGAAGATTTCCACAATTTTTGAGGATACCAGACGGAGTAACGGTCTTTTCTATATTTACATGACCGTGTGAAGGACACTTCTGAAAACGGACCTTGCAGAGTGTAATACTCTGTGAGGTCTTTTTTGCGCTTAAATCCTTGTAACAGGCCGAAAAGCAGATGTTTTTGACAGGACCGTTTTCACATACAAATCTAAACATGACGCTCAG
>ERZ1026780.2689-NODE-2689-length-10131-cov-10.435391_pt1 | contig 10131 bp, 9 predicted proteins | sample MGYA00380126_ERZ1026780 | MGnify/ENA primary metagenome ERZ1026780 (study PRJEB33269, sample SAMEA4719762) | human gut metagenome | biome: human-associated habitat; feature: organic feature; material: feces | place: Cameroon | collected 2013-10 ... | reverse complement strand
GGTTAGTGTTCGGGGCGGGGGAGACCCTCGTTGTCGGGGATATGCCGTATGACATTCTGATGGGCAAACGTGCCGGGGCCAAGACCTGTGGCGTGACCTACGGCAATGCTACCCGTGAGGAACTCGCCGATTCCGGGGCAGACTATCTCATTGACGACTTCGCCTCGCTTCTGGAACTGGACTGGTTTTGATTACTTCCCGTTAGGAATCACAATCTGGTAGGTCCTCCCGTTCTTGTTCAGCAGCTTTTCGTCCCGCAGCCAAAGGTTCGCCTCCTTGAGCTGGAAATACGTCACCCCGTGCTCCTCTGCGAAATCCACCAGACTCGCGATGCTCCCGCTGACCGTAACCACCTCTTTTGGAGAGTAGTACGGGTATTTCTCGAACGACTCCACCTTGAACCCGAACGCCGCCGGATTCTCAAAGAACATCTTCGCCGACAGCACCCTGAACATATATCTCGAAGTCTCCTCGACCATCCACAGATCCAGCGCTGACTTTTGCCTCTGGCTCTCCAACCGGCGGGATATTCCCCCTTGCCCCGCATTGTAGCTCGCCGCCACCGTCATCCAGTCCCCATATTTCTCATACGCCCGCTTAAGGTACTTGCACGCTGCCTCGGTCTCCTTCTCGATGTTGTACCTCTCGTCCACCTCGCCGTCGATGACAAGCCCATATTCCTTCCCCGTAGTCTTCGTGAACTGCCAAAGTCCCGCCGCTCCCGCCGATGAATATGCCTTCGGGTTGAGGTTGCTTTCGATCGCCATAAGGTACTTCAGGTCATCCGGCACGCCATATTTCTTGAGGATAGGCTCCACCTGCCTGAAGTAGCGGTCCGACTTCTTGAGCATCAGGATCGAGTTCGAGTGCATATACGTGAATGAGATCAGCTCCCGGTCCATCCTCTCGTAAAGGTCGCTCCTGCTGAACCGCACCGTGTCCCCGGCGAACACCACCTGCCTCGGCACCCCCGGCGCCTTGAAGTGAATGTCCTGTTGTGAATATGCCTGAGCGGCCGCTGTCCCTGATGCCGCCGCCCCTCCAATCAGGGTCAGCAAAACCGCCGCCCCGCTTATGAATATCCTGCTGTGTCTTAATGCCATAGTGTGTTGTTTATTGTTATGTTTGTTTTACGACTGTCGCCCGGAAGTCACTTAGCTGTCATTGCTGTAAGCAGCCTTGTGATCCTTGCCGTCAGTCCCCACCATTGTCCTTGCCGTTGTTGTTGCCGCAGTCCCCGTGGCATCCTTGCCGCTATTATTGCCAGCGACTTCGCTACTGTCCCCGGCCGGAGTCCCGTTGCAGTCCTTGTCGGCATCCTTGCCGCTATTATTGCCAGCGACTTCGCTGCTGTCCCCCGGCCGAGTCCCGTTACAGTCCTTGCCGGAAGCCTTGCTGCTATTATTGCCGGCGACTTCGCTACTGTCTCCTGCCGGAGTCCCGTTGCAGTCCTTGCCGGAATCTGGCTGCTGCCTTTACAGTAAGTTTCATTGCTGCCATAGCTGGAAACCCAGTCGCTATCCTTGCCGGAATTCCAACTGTTATCTTAACCGCAAGACAAATTTAGTGAAATGAATCAGTTTCCCGAAAGAGATTCCTCCAATTCTCCAATGAAATCTCCGAGTGTCCCCTCATAAACCCTCCCAGGTGCGAAAAATCGTCCGCACCTAAAACTTCATTCCACTGATAGTGATTGTGTTAGTGTTCCAGGTGCGAACATATTCACACACCTGAGAGTCGGCAGCTTCGTTACAAAGCGTTCTATTGGCTCCCCAGACCCCCAGGTGTGAAAAACCAAACGCACCTGGGACCGCATCCGCTTGATATCTAGTGTGTTGGCGTTCCAGGTGCGAACATATTCACACACCTGAGAGTCGGCAGCTTCGTTACAAAGCGTTCTATTGGCTCCCCAGACCCCCAGGTGTGAAAAACCAAACGCACCTGGGACCGCATCCGCTTGATATCTAGTGTGTTGGCGTTCCAGGTGCGAACATATTCACGCACCTGAGAGTCGGCAACCTCGTTACAGAGCGTTCTATTGGCTCCCTGGACTTCCAGGTGTGAAAAACCAAACGCACCTGGAACCACATCCGCTTGATATCTAATGTGTTGGCGTTCCAGGTGCGAACATATTCACACACCTGAGAGTTGGCGGCCTTGTCACAGAGCGTTCTGTAGGCACCTCGGACTTCCAGGTGTGAAATACCAAACGCACCTGGAACCGCATCCGCTTGATATATAGCGCGTTAGTATTCCAGGTGCGAGGGTGGGGACCTACCCCGGGACGTTAGAGTGTCGCGGTGGAAGTTGGTCAATAGGGATACGACTCCGGGAACTAAAATGTTTAGTTCTTTCCTTCGGAATCTCAGAACACGTGACTTTAAGACGGGCGTTAATCTCTGGGAATTTTGATGTAAGTTCTTGATTATCATTGATGTATGTATGACTTTGTTTGTGACGTTGTATCTAAATGCAATTGATTAATAGTCAGTTGGTTAACTATGGAATTTTGTTAAAGGAGTACTTTTGTAAAAATGTTCTCCAGGGATGGAGGGGACATATTGTGTAAGGTTTAATAATGAGTTTGAATTTAGAAACAATTACAAACAATATGAAAAAACATCTAACTGTAATGGCAATGGCGGCGCTGGCGGCAATTCCGGCGCTGGCGCAGCAGCCGTCTGTAAAGACCGACACTACGGTCACGGTGGAGTACCACACCGGGAAGAACAGAGTGGAGACGGCGGGATTCAAATCTAATTGGTTTATCGGAATGGACGGCGGAGCGCAAGTTTACTTCGGAGAGTTTGATTCAGAGTGCAAGTTCGGGGACAGACTCGCTCCTGCGCTTAACATTTATGTCGGCAAGTGGTTCACACCGGCTGTGGGTGCCAGGCTGGGTTATAGCGGCATCGGACAGAGAGGTGCGACAAAGGCATTCAATCCGCATCACTCCACGGGCGAAGGTGTCCCGGGCAAGGACGGATGGGGCTCAAACCTTGAGCAGCAGAAGTTTAATTTCTTCAATATTCACGGAGATGTTCTGTTCAACCTTTCGAATGTGATCTGTGGCTACAAGTCAGAAGGACATTTCTGGAACTTTACGCCATTCGTCGGATTGGGATGGGCTCACGTCTATTCAGAGGCTCCAAAGGACAACGAGATAAGTGCTAATGGTGGTATTATCAACAGTTTCCGAGTTTGCGACGCTCTTGACTTAAATGTCAATGTTCACGCTATGATGATCAACGAAGCTTTTGACGGTGACACAGGTGGACGCTGGGGCGAGGGCAACCTCTCCGACACACTCGGTCTGACCTACAAGTTCAAACCGCGCGGATGGGAAAGAGGCAAGACGGTGAAGGTCGTTGAGACTACAGACATCACTCAGTACCAGATCGCCCTCGCCGAGCTGAAGGCAGAGCGTGAGCGTCTTGAGAAGGAACTCTCCGAACTCAAGTCCAAGCCGGAGATCGTCGAGACCACCAACACAATCGCCTCACCTTACTACGTGAGGTTCGAACTCGGCAAGAGCGAACTCAGCAAGGAGGCACGCGTGAACCTCGGACTCCTCGCAGAGATCCTCAAGACCACCGGAGCAAAGTTCACCGTCAGCGGCTATGCGGACGCCGCCACCGGCAACAAGAAGATCAACGAGAAACTCAGCCAGGAGCGCGCGCAGGCCGTCTATGACTGCCTCACCAAGGAGTTCGGCGTACCAGCGTCACAGCTTGACCTCGACAGCAAGGGCGGAGTTGACAATATGTTCTACGATGACCCGGCCCTCAGCCGCGCCGTCATCACAAGGGCGAAATAACAATAGAATGAAAAGCTATTTGAATATGAACAAGAAAGCAATTTACACATCCCCACTGACCACCCTCACGGTCGTGGAGATGGAGGGACAGATCTGCGGAGCGTCTGCGGATATAAAAAACCTAGAAGATAAAACAATCGGGCAGATCAACGAACAAGGCGTTGACTCTGGTTCTATGACCGGAGGAAGTTTTGAGAATGATTGGAATCAGTCATCTAATTAAGATTAAATCCTATGAATATGAAAAAATACTATATGATTGCTGTCGCAGTTTTGTGCCTGGCAAGTTGTGCGGATAACAAAGAAAACATTCCGGCTGCTGTAAAATCTGGTGATGAGGTGGCATTCTCGGTTTCTATGCCAGCTAAAACAAGAACAGCCTATGGTGACCTTGGAACCACAAGTCGTCCGGTGTATTGGAAAGACGGTGATTTGATCGAGGTCGCCAGCCCGCAATGTATGGATGGACGTAATGTAGCCCAATATAAAGTAAATACTGAAGACTCAGAAAACTTGAACTACGCCAAGTCCCTTGATAGGACTGGAGCGTATGGTGTTCAGTGGGGAGAAACCGCTGCGACAGACTGTAAGTTCTATGCGGTATATCCATCCTCTGAAATGACTATCAATGGATCTTCCGTTGTCGCTAATCTTTCAATAGCGTCCACACAGACTGTGACGCTGAAAAAGAACGCTGACGGCAATGCTTATGAGCCTGACACCGAAGATATGGTGAATAACATTAAATGTATGCGCAGCCATTGGAAGGCCAAACACAGGTTATTGTCGATGAGGCTACAGGAAATACAACAGCTAATTTGCAGTTTAAGCCATATTCTACAGTACTTCATTTTAATATGGCAGGCTGGAATTTGACAAGTACAGTTGGACAGAGGAATATGGTTATCTACTCTGTAACAGTCACAGCCAATAACGCTATTGCAGGTAATTTTGATTTGACATTGAAAGATGATGCCTCTGAGCCAACTGTTGGGACAGCGACAAACACATCTAACGCAATAACTGTAGAATTTAAGAGCGGAGAATTAAGAGGAGTGGATATTGATCCGAACGTGCCATTCAGTTTTGATATGTTCCTGCTTCCAAATGCAGGTATGTCAGTTGATGAAAATTGGACTATAACTGTGAACACATCTGCTGGCAAATGGACCAAGAACCTTAAGAATGGCTCAACCGCAAATAAACTTACTCCTGGTAGCATTCACGTTCTTCCAGAGTTGCCGGCCTTTAGTGTTGACAATAGTTGGAATTACAATCCATCAGCGTGGATTGCTGACCTTGATGATAAGATTTATTTCACGGAAATTTCGTTGCCTGGAGCCTGGTATTGTTATTCCAATAAAACAGATAATAGTACGGCTGAAGATATATACCAAAACACAGGGATTGAGAATCAATTTGATGCTGGTGTAAGGGCTTTTTATATAGAAACCAAAGTAGGAAAAATTACAGACGGTCGTCCTACAACAACTAATGCAACTGTAGTTGTATCTGGAACTGGAATAGCATATTTTAATGGGGATGGCCTTACATCACCAACATTTCGATCCAATATTGCTAGGTCAATAAATAATGCAATTATAAAAATAGCAAATAAAGTAAAGGGGACACAAGAATTCGCTGTTTTGACTTTGGCTTTTGCAGATGGTGGTACATTCGGAGTAAATGAAACGTGGAGAGGAATATGGATAAGTAAGATTAAAGATGTCTTGGCTGAAACAGACGTTGCGAATGCACTAAATAATGTGTTGTATACTGATGAAATAACCCCAGAAACTACTGTGGAGCAGCTAAGAGGAAAGTTGATATTAAAGATTAACATTGATGATATGTATAAAAGTGCAGAAATCGCTAATGTTGATGAAAGCGAATTTGCAGCCATACCTGCACTATTTTCCTACACAACATATAATTGGTCGAATAGTTCTTTCGTTTCCACTTTGAAGTGGAAAGGTAAACCATCAATGGCAAACACTGACATAAATCCATCTTCTAACGAATTTTATTGGAACTATACAGTTGCTAATAGAACGTCATCAAGTACAGATGAACACCCTGTACTTGATGATAGAAAAGAGGCGATCTCACAAATCATCTTAAATTCATATAAGGCTCATCAAGCAGGAAAGAACAACCTTTGGGGTATGGTAGGAGCAGGAGGATCATTGTTTAGTACGCTTTCATCTAAAGATGGAAATCCTACCAGTGTATCGGATGTACTGAATGGGCATCTTGCTGATGTCATCAATCAAAAAGTAGATGCAGGTGAAGCGTCTCCTATGGGTATGGTGTTCGTAAACTTTGTGACGGATACGGAAGGCCAAAAGCTTATTGAGGCGATCATTCGAATGAACAGCCGATTTGAACTTGGCAGGAAAACGGACAATAACGACACCCCGACCCCAGTTCAGTCGGCCAAGGAGGGGTACAGTTCCGGGTTCAATGTTGACACGGAGAACTGGAACGCTTTCTAAGGACACAGAACACCTTAAATTGGATTTAAATAGCCTATGATTAAACGGAAAACGTCTTTCCCCGAGACGTTTTCCGTTGATCATTAAGAAGCGAGTCTAAGGAATAACGAAAGTTAAAATATTCAGATAACATTATGAAGAAGAACCACTTCGCGTCAGCCGCCGCCATTTGTGCCGGGCTGATATTCAGTGCCTGCGAAAGCAACCTGAATGAATGTAAGACGAACAACAATGACATCATTGCCGGAGTTGAGGAGGCTGCGGCCACTCGAACCTGCATTGATGGAGATCCGGCAAACGCTGGCGGGTCTGTGGGTCTGCTGTGGACATCCGGCGATGAGCTTGGAGTGTTCGCCTCGAAGGATGGCAATCAGGTAAGGTACACGAAGAAGAGCGAGGCCAATGAGGCTGAGGCAGTCTTCACGACGACGGCCACCGACTTCACGCCGCTGTACGCCTATTACCCATACAATTCGGCGAACGAAGGCCGTCCGGTCACCTCTCTCTACGGCACATTGCCTCCGACTCAAGAGATGACGAGCGGGAATATTTCCGGAGACTACAAATATGGCCGTGTGCAGGAAGGTTCCGCGGAGTCTGGGTACAAGTTTGTCTTCCAGCACTTCTTCTCTATTGTGAATGTCTCTATTGACGCTACGGGCACAGTACTGGCGGACGATGTGCTTAAGACTGTAACACTCAGCGTGAAGCGTGGAGAGTCCAATGTGCCGATCTGCGGTGAGTTCACATTCAATGTTCTGACCGGTAAGTGGCAACTGAGGGGCACCGGTTCCTCGACCTTGACTATGGATTGGGGCGAAGGCGCTTCGCTCGCTTCGAAGATCGAACGCTACATCAGCGTCTTCCCGGAAATCAAGAAGGGTGACATACTCAACTTCACGTTCACTACGGATAAGCACACCGCCACGCTCAGCGTAGATTGCATCAGGGACCTCAAGAAAGAGCAGATGTACTCCTTCCCGCTTACGCTCAGCAATTTCAAGGACAAGATTGTCATCGATGGGGGCAAGACGGATCCTGAGCCAGAGGTCACTACGGGGACGTTTACTTGCGCATCTTACAATGTGGATGGGCTTCCAAAGAAGATTGGCATCTTCTCCATTAACTCGGAAGGCCCTGGAGAAGACGGCACCACTAAAATTGGAACTCTGATTAATCAGTCATCTCTGTGGGATTTCTTCGGCGTTTCGGAGGATTTCACCAACCACTCCACTTTGGTGAGCGGGCTGCCTGAGTTCACATTCGGCACCTACGGGGGTAATTACACCACGCGAAGCACCGACGGCATCAACCTCGCCTGGCGCAGCGGAGATAAGGTGAAGGCCACGAACGAGACCCGCATCAAGTTCAGCAGCTCCTACGGTGGACTGACGGCAGGTGCCAACACCAGCATCACCAAGGGCTTCCGCTATTACCTCGTGACCCTTGAGGACGGCACCCAAATCGATGTTTACATCACCCATATGAACACCTACAGCTCATCCGGCACCGGCCATATCAACGCCCAGCACGCCCAGCTGTCGCAGATCGCCAACTACATCATCGCCCACCGCAACGGCCGCCCGGCGATCCTGATGGGCGACACCAACCTCCGCTACACCCGCCACAAGATCAAGGAACTCTTCATCGAGGCGATCAACGCCGTTGACGGCCTGACAGTCGCGGACCCGTGGATTGAATATCCAAGGGGAGGTGTCTATCCTGACTATCCTGGCAAGTCGATTATGGCCTACCCGACCACAGATCCGGACGATGACTGCGGTGCGGACGGCAACGGCTATGGCTACGATAAAGGCGAGGTGGTTGACAAGGTCTTCTACATCAACGACTCCGCCGCCCCGACCCAGATCAAGGCGAAAGGCTACCTCTGCGACAAAAAGGGCTATGACGGCCTCGCCGACCACTACCCGGTGGTGATTGAGTTCAGCTACACAACCAAGAAGTAGGAATACTCACGTAAGATTGTTTGCCGCTCCGTACCGTTGTCTGTACGGAGCGGTTTTCTGTCAGGAGGAGCCACTTAGAGGCTGCTGGTACTCTTCGGCTGCTTACTTTATATTCATTGCTTTACACCTTGCTTGACCCAGATGAGCCGTGAGGTGTCGTAGCCGCGTCGGCTGGCTTCCTCAATGATTTTGTCGAGCTTGGACTGTGGCAGCGATGGGGTGCGTGAGAGAACCCAGAGATATTTGTCTGATGAACTGCCGACCAAGGCTGCGCTATAGTCTTCGTCGAGCATCAGGATTCGGTAATCTGAATAGAAAAACATAAAGAAAGAGACCTTCAGCAGGGCAGGATGCGACTTCGGCTCCGGTTGTTTTGCTTTCCCTCTGACGGTTTTGGACTTGTCATCTTTCCAACCGGAGTTCAGCACTTCGATTTTTCCATCTTTTTTAAGAATATATTCGGCTGTCACATAGTTCATTCCTCTTTCAAATGAATGGTCAAATCTTGCGATTTCGTACCAGGTACCGAGATAGCGTGAAAGATCGAGAGAAGCAACGGGAGTGTTGTCAACATCGCCTGCGTGCAGATGCGATGGCAGCAGTGTCATCATCGACACTATCGCCAAGAGTTTAAGAGTGCGTACCATAATACAAGTGCTTTTATGTGGTTAAAATTGTCAAACTCATTCTCACGTGCAAATATGGTGCCTTGGAGAACGTTAGCTCTTTCTGGATCAGAAGGTTATTGCTGCGAAGATCCACCGAAGGATTTTATGTTGCGTTCTTCGGGAATGCTTTTCGTGCAAAACGTCGTCCGAGGGTATGGTGGGAACTTTTGAGGAACGTTTTCCGCACAAAACGTCACCCGAAGGTGTCGCCCAGCACTCTTCGGGAACGTTTTCCGTCCAAAGTGTCGCCCGAGAGTGTTGTATGACCCCCTTCGGCAGCATTATTCGCACTAAATGCTACCGAACAGATCCGAAAAAAGCAACGCAGCCCCAACGGCCTGCGTTGCTTAAGCATCACAGCTCTATGACTCGTACTCTTTTATTTCCTGAAGTTATTGTCGATGATAGCCTGAGGCAGGAGGTCTCCATAGACCTCGTAGCGGCCAGACTTGAAGTTGCCGACCCAGTCCATCATAACCATGCCCGTGGAGGCGCACTCCCCGTTGATCAAACGACGGTAAACAGTCGGATTGTTGTTCGCCGCGTTCTCGCGGTAGGTGTTGTCCGTCGAGAGAATGCCTGTGTAGCCGGACGTGTGGTTGATAGTCCAGGCGTTCTCGGAGGCATTGTCCGCCGCCCAGTCCATAAAGTCGCTCACCGCCTTGACCTTTACTTCCGGCTTCTCGACGTGGTAGTAGTCCTGCACTCCAAGCACACCCGTCGCCACACGGCTCGTGATTCTGGCGCTGGTGGTGCCTTCCTCGGCGAAACTCCATCCTGAGATATACCCGCCGGTTATCGGCTGGTCTGCGTAGGCGTCACGAGACAGGATCAGAATCTTGCCGCGAAGGTCGCCTACTGTCAGGTCAGGACGATAGTCGATACGGAACCTTGACGGGAACGTCTCCTCACTGCCAAGGAATTCCGTCATAAGGGAGTTCCAGACCGAGCGGTCGTTATAGGTCGGGCTGCCGTTCTCGAACTGCATTATGACCACCGCGAACTCGGACGGGTTGGCGTCAATCTTGTTCATCAGCGTCTAACCTTCCACCCCACTTTGTGTGGAATTTTCCCCGTTTCACACACGAACCAATCTGATATTACCATTTATTGAGATTGGTGATGGTTCTGTTGAGGTTCTCAAGACGCTTGTTGTAGCAGTACTTGAGGTTGTCCATCACGGC
>ERZ1026780.2686-NODE-2686-length-10141-cov-3.064942_pt1 | contig 10141 bp, 19 predicted proteins | sample MGYA00380126_ERZ1026780 | MGnify/ENA primary metagenome ERZ1026780 (study PRJEB33269, sample SAMEA4719762) | human gut metagenome | biome: human-associated habitat; feature: organic feature; material: feces | place: Cameroon | collected 2013-10 ... | reverse complement strand
AGCGTCAGATGTGTATAAGAGACAGGTGCATGCCATGAGCAGAATACCCATGATATCCATAACTGCACTATTCATCTTCGTTTTCCTCTTCGTCTACAAGTTTCCCATCGTATGAGTAACAAAAACGATGGAAATGCTTTCTGATTACGTGTAAAAGTTCTTCGTAACAATCCTTGCATAATTCGATTCTGACTGTCTTTACAGTACGACGCGTTTCAAGTTCGTCCTCAACGGGAATGCCTACCACCTTTATCTGATTAGATGGTATCTCACTCTTGCAGTGGTCGCAGATGTAATAATCTTTCTGAATGTGCATATTAATCAGCCTCCTTTTCGGATTCCCAAGCCTTTTCCAATCCCATATTTTCATAGAATTCTACAATGCCGAGAGCATACGATTTATTTTTCTTAATGCATCTATCATATTCAGCACGTTCATCACGTGCATCAGCATATCTCCCCCACTCACTGACATCATTCATAGCATCATAAATAGCCATCAATAGAGCCTCTTTCATACCTTGACAGTACTTAAACGCCAGTTTATCCCAGCATTTTAGAGTATCACGTTCCATTTCCAATTCATCGCAGTACTTTTCTAATGCTTTAGCATAGCGAAAATCGTTAACGTGTCCGTCACCAAAACGGTCCCACTCGATAAAATCTTCCTGTTTAGGTCTTTTAATCATCTTCTATGTAACCCTCCTCATAAAGTTCGCTGTATAAATTGTTAAACTTTACAACAAGTTCGTTGTAATTTTTGCGCAGGTCATCATAATCACCGTGCAATGCCTTAAGTTCCTTCTTCAGTCTTACCCATTCATGAGTGAGATTCTCATGGCCTTCGTAGAGATCATCGTAATCTTTCTGCAATTTCTCATACTTCTCTTTATAGTCCATATCCCTCTGATGCCTCCTCTATCAATGTAGGTTCTTCATCTTCCCATTTAATATTTTGAAAGAGACTGTTGAACGCAATCATTGATGCTGAATCATATTCATCATCGTCGCAAAACCAATAACCAGGATTAGTACGACCAACGTCTATTGCCTTTTGAGGTTTTTTATCATAAATACACAATAAACCATCTTGGTCTCTTGCAATCCACTTAAAATGAGTGCAGTTTGCAAGATAATTCGAAATTACAATTTCCATAAAAGTGGAACTAAAAGTAAAATTTTCGCCTTTTTTATTCATCTTTCTTGTCATCCTTTCCTAACTTCTTGAAGATATAGTCAACACCCTCTTTAATGCTTTCTGTAGCCTTATCTACGTTTTCATAAGTTACATACTGAGCAACCATCATCTTGTACATTGTGGTTTCTGAAGGGATAACAACTACCCCTCCCATGCTGATTGCAAACACAATCAGCAGTTTCTTCAATACGTTTGGTAGTGGCTTCTTGTTTTCTTCCACCACAGTGTCAAATAGCCATGCGCCTCCAAAGAAAAATAAACCACCTCCAACTATTAACGCTGCCAAATTGCATACATCACTAAGATTACTTACTACCGATATAACATAGAAAATCCATGGTTTAATTACTGGCATCTTCAACCACCTCACAATTCTTAAGTATATCTTTGATTGATGTAGCCTCTTTATCTTCCCATTTAACGAATTGGAATAATTTATTAAACGCTGTCATGCCCGCATAGGATTTGCCATTCCAATAGCCATCGCCTTTAGATGGCTCCATGCCATAAAGAAAAAGTCCTTCGCATCTGTCTCTTGTAATGTACAAATATTTTGTATTTTCTGAAATGTATTTCAAAATCTCACATTCCAGTCTTGTCAACTTAATAGGCTCTTTATATTCGGACAAAAGCCACTTTAATTTAGTTTGTGTACACAGCACTCCTTTTTTGGTTTTAGAAAATTTGCAATTCCTGCATACCATGGTAGTGCAATTTTTAATGCTATTATCTCTGTCATCAAAAGCGATAAAATCTTGTTCATTCTCGTTGATAACTTTTAGCAATTCATCCCTATACTTTTCTGCGTTTAACATTTTAAAATTCCTCCTCTATTTTCATAATGTAGTACTTTCTAGGCCTATGCTTTTTCTTTTGCAAAAGTACCTGTTCATACACATTGTTAACTTTACAATTTAATCGTTCAGCACATTCTATTGCTTTTCCGACAAAAATAAGTTCATCGTCACCATTATAAATAGCATAGTCCTTCTTGCCCTTGTGGCGCGTAGCACCTAGGCTTTCCACTGTTTTAAAAGCCATATCTGAAACATTGTTCATATAGTTTTCATCGTCATATACACTGTCAATCAATACAGGTATTTCAGATACTTGCATATGATGCCCGTTTCTTAAATGTCTCCATCTACTTCTTAGGCAATTAGCATTTAAGCCAGACTTTTGACCGATTTCTATAATGCTTCCGATTGTGCTAGTTCTTTTGCCATTTACAAATAGAACAAATTGAATTGTTTTAGGCATTTAATCACCTCTTCAATCTATAATTTAATCTTCTATACTCTTGATACACTTCTCTCCAGACTGCTTCTGCCTTCTTCTTTTCGATAGGCAGTTTTTCTTCTAGAACATCAAGTGTATCTTGTATCTTGATATTGAACGGGCATCCTAGACACCCTGTTCTAGTGAAGTTGTATGGCTCTTTATAAAGTTCACATAACTCAACGTTATATTTCTTGATGAACCATTCCATCCATTCATCCGTCATTGGATTCAACGGCTTGAATTTCTTCAATTTGCTGTTCTTATCTATGACAAGACATCCTTTATGAGAGGCTCTTAATCCTCCCTCTCCTAATCGCTCACCCGTCATCTTATAAGGCTTGCCATTCTCATTCTGCCATTCAGCGAACGGCTCTTTCTTGAGTTTGGTACAGCACTTATCACTTATCTTAAATGATGTTCCTTCCTCAAACTGGTATCGGAGTATCTTCGGACATCCGAATCTGATTCTATGTTGAGGTGGGTCATAGTATCTAAGAGTGGTTTTACTGTGACCGTTCTGCTGATACAGATGCACTAACTGACTGTGTTCCTTAGACTTGAACGGATATCCGTACTTTCTGAATATCATGTTCAACGGCATAGAAGGCTTGATTTCTATAAATCTGTCATCTATCTGCATTAGGCTGTGCACGAATTCCACAATCGCCTTATATTCGATTCCTGTGTTAATGAAAACTCTAGGAATAGAATTCCCGGGAATTGCCATATCTACCAATGCAGACAATACAGTCGAATCTTTGCCTCCACTGAAACTGATTACGAAGTTCTCTTCTCCGTATTTCTTTATAACCTTCTGAACAGAATCAATTCTGTCCATTAATAAAAACTCATTGTCCATTAATCAACCACGAATCTATCTCTAGATGTGGTTAATTCATTAGTTTGCTCTTATACGATTGTTCCCAACCTTGTAGCCACAATGTTGAATTTTATGGTGTCACATTCCTGTTCACTAGACACCAACCTAGTTTCACTAGGATTAGATTAATTCTCCTTCCTCAGTTGTACCTGTGATAAGTTCTGCATTAGGTAGTCTTTCAATCCATTTGCAGAAGTCTTTCCATTCATCTAACTTATGATTTCTACGAGTTTCATAGATATTTAATAGATTCTCATAGTTCATAGTTATCGTTCTTTTCTGATTGTAAGAAGATGGTAATAGCTGAATCATCTGCCACCAGCAATCCTTGTCATGGTCTTGGATATAAAGCTGTCTAAAAAAATTCAAACAACTTATGATATCTTTGAATGGCTTATTGAGCACATCATCATTCAAATGTTCAACACTGAAATCATCGAGCGTGAACTCCTTGTCATGAATCTTATGCATAGTACTACACGAGTTCGATACAGTACCGACCTTATAAGTGTCGAACTCTTTCCACCAATAAAGCGGTGCAGTGATATCAACACTCACGAAAATCTGTCTTAAGAATTTTCGATGACTAGTACCGGCATGAATCAATCTCTTCATCAATTCTTTGTCTTTCTTACCTAATAGAACTAAATCAGAATCGACAAAAGTATCACTCTTATCCCAACTGTTCATAGGGTTTCGCATACCTCTAACGGCATGCTCGAATCCCCAGATATCTGCATATTTTAAATTAATCATTTATTTTCCCCTCCTTATATCGCGACTGTCAAAGCAACATAGAATGCCATAACTGCTATAAGTATTCCGACTGCAATACGATAGTTTTCTAACTGTTCGTCCTTGTCAGACAGCATCTCTTCTCTATGTTTGAGTTTGTATCTTAATTCATTGATTTCAGCGCAATCCCTATTACGGCGTTTATAGAAACGGCGTTCCAATTCGCTGTATTCCTTCTTCAAGTCTTCATAATCTTTATAGATTGCGTTGTGAATATCTTCTAATTCTGAAATTTTACTTTTAAGATTCTCAATCTGTTCTTGATAAGTTTCTATTGATACTGTGCTAGGCATTGTTTTCACCTCTTTCGCTTAGTTCTATATATTTGTCTAAGTACCATCTAGCCTTTTTGATATCTTCTAACCCGTTCTTGTTAACATGACGATATAGATATTTGAATGCATTACAGATGCAGAAATTCTTTACCGCTTCTGCACCTTGTGTTTCTTCCATTACTTCAATGCATTCGAACTTTCCTGTCTCGTAATGAGATGGGTGGTTCACACAATCATTCATTCGTGTCCTCCTCTAATTTATAAATCTTGAATTTATTATTTCCTTTGATTGTCAATTTAGTGTAGAAATGGTGAAGAGACACACCAAGATAGCACGCACACTCTTGAGCGTTGCCAACGCAGACACACATATCTTCTGCATCATAGATGGCATATTGATTCTTTTTCTTTCTCAATCGCTATGACCTTTTCTATGTCTTCTACACTTCTTACGACATATACTCTATGATTGATTGATTTCAGAAATGTGTGGTAATCTTCCTGCACCTTTCTTAATCTGCTACCTTTTTTCTCTGTTTTCATTTCTACCCAGAATACTTGCCCATCATCCTTCAGAACTAATAAATCTGGCGTTCCTTCAATACCTACTCTTATAGGATTCAAGGTCTTTGTGTAATAAGTTCCAACAACCATTCGATATGGCGTGAAACCTGCTTGTGATAGTTCAACCATCACCTTGTTTTGAATGATATGTTCTAACTGCATATTCCTTTCAACCTCATTTGGACATGTACCCATGCAACGGAATAGCCACGTTCTTTAGCGATTCTCATAAGTTCATCACGGCTTCTAGCACGGCCCACTTCCATTCTCATTTCTTTTTTCTTCTTGTTTAATTCTTCAACTTCTTGCTCTTTCACTGCTTTCAGTTTAATATCTTCCATCTGCTTCAGTTCTCTGCCCTTGACTTCGTATTCATACCCACAATATGGGCACTTGTCAGCAGTCTTGAATACCTTGAAGCACTGTGGACACGTACGAATAGAAAATGACCCATCGTCATTTATCATCTTCCTTTTCTTCGCACCATCCAAAGACCACTCTCTATCACTCGTTGGAAGACCGTGTCTCTGAAAGTTTCCTACATAATCGATGATTACTGCTTTCTTTCCGTCTTTCGGAGTAAGACATCTCATGGACTGCTGAATGTATAAAGCAAGCGACATTGTCGGTCTTAGCAGTAAGCAACACTCGCAATCTGGAACTGTAATACCTTCACTAATCAGTCCTACATTACATAGGATTTTGAACTTGCCTTGTTTGAAATCATTCATGACCTTTTCACGTTCACTTGATGGTGTATGACTATCTAGATGGACTGCACTTACACCATTTGCAACAAACAGGTCTCTAATCTTCTTGCTATGCTCTATAGATACACAGTAAGCAATGGCTTGCTTGCCATCAGCAAGTTCCTTGTAATACTTGAAAATATCACCATACACGCAGTTTTTAGTGAACAGGTCTTGTAGTTCACTTGTACGATAATCGCCCCTTACAATTGATATATCGCTTGCATCGATGCCAATATTAGGTGCATAGTAATCATATTTACTGATTGCTCCCTGCTCCATCAAGTCATTGGCTGTTATGCCCTGCACGATACAGTCAAATAGTGATAACCTGTCGCCGTTCAATCGTGTAGGTGTTGCAGTAAATCCAACTACAAGCACATCATAGTGGCTACATACCTTCTTATAACTGCTTGCTTCACTTAAGTGACATTCATCAATAAAAATGACCGATGGTTTTCCATGCTCTCCTAAGTGGTTGACTTCTGTAAAGACACTCGCAACTCGTGCATTTGATATGCTTAACTCATTAAGCAATGCTTTGTGTTGCTTCATCAGTTCTTTTCTATGAACCAGTACCAAGCCATACCCTTTTAGATTTCTTATCATCTCAGCCATGAGAAACGACTTGCCACTTCGGCAAGGCATCTGAATAAGTATTCCTCTCTTGCCTTGCCTAATGGCTTCTATTGTCTTTATGTATAGGTCTTCTTGATAATCCCTTAACATAATCCTTTAAAACTGAACATCATCGATTGATGGTAGTGTTGTATTGCTAGATTGTGCATCGCCAGGTTCTTGCCATGCTGGTAAGTTCATCGCTTGTTTCTTGCTCAAGAAATAATGAACACCCGTACGGTCACCTCCATACTGGTCTTTCTCTTTTCTTGTCTTTAATGCGCCGACCTTACCGACCCACTGACTTGCTTCCATATTTCCTCTCGGGATATCGAAACTGTCATAAATTGACTGCAACTTCTGGTTTACAATCGATGCATGAGATGCATCGAAAACAAGGTTGTAGAATAGTTTTTGATTATGTCCGCTGATATCAAGCATTAAACTAATCATCGGCTTCCCAGTCGATGTTGTTGTTTCTTCTGCTTTATTGATACGGCATCTGTAAGTGCCTTGAGGTAACTCAATAAACTCGTTTTCTACCTCTTCAAATCCCCAATTAATTGCCATTATTTATTTCCTCCTGTACTGAATAAATCTTCCTGTCTGCATGCTTTTCTATCGTCATGCTGATTTTTTGCGTAAACATTCTTTGTTGAAAGAAGTCTGATTACTCTTTCACCTGTTGATGTAATCTCTAGATGGCCAACTACATCACATAAGCCACACACATTATCCCTAGCACTTTTCTGAATTCTAGGCATGAATGATGTATACTGCTCTCCTGTCGGTGAAGTTACATCTACTAACTCCTGCCATGCTGTTAGGAGAATTTTTTTCTGCAATGTTTTTAGATTTCTGATGATTCGGGCTAAGCCGAACTGAAATTTCTGATAATCACCTTGTGAAGGAACACCATCATTTCTTCCTAACATTCCATAATATGACAAGATGCAACTCTGTAATTCGCTGACATTATCGATTGCGATATTGTCATATTTCTCTTTATTGCTTGCTAACCATGTAAGTGCCTCGTTCATGCTGTTCACAATATCATCCACATCGATATCAATAATTAGAATTCCTTTAGCATTCGGACTGTTTCTTAAGACACCGCTTGTCTTGTCGATGTCCAAGACAACTGTCTTCCCCGGCAGTTTCCCGATAGTTGTTGTCTTGCCATCACCGGGCTTAGCATAAAGCAGACAAGTGAATGCTTCCTTTTCAATGTTATCTGCTGTGTACGTTTTTAAAGCCATTTCTTTCTACCTCCATTTTTTTCATTTAATTCTTCATTCATTGATGACTTCTTTTCAAAATCAACTAATGTCTCAGCATCTCCACTATAGTGATTGCAGATGCCAGAGAATGGGCATCCTAGGATAGAACACGCTCTATCATTTCGATAGAAGAAGCCTTCTCTATCGCATCTTCTGATTTCTTTAGCCATAGCAACCAGATTCTTTCTCTGTTCTTCTAGTTCTTCCTTTGTACGACTTACAGTGAATACTCTGATTTTTCTCTCTGTATCTTCGTCATACCATGCTTTACAACGCTCGATGTATTCATCTAACGTTTCCGTCTTCTTTAGACGGATTGTTGGCTTAGTTATAACCGTATAAGTAACAGGTCGAGTTTCTTCCTTGGCAATCAGATAATTACTTACTTGGTCATTCATGAAATCAACCTTGTACATATACTCGTCTGTGATGTAATTACCTGTTGTCTTGTGCTCGATAAGCCCATCAACTGATACCGCATCAATCTTACCTTTTAGATAGATTCCTCTTGCCAATCGATATCTGAATTCCTGCTCAACATCGACAATCTCTGGCAGTTGAGGGAGAATATACTTGATGAATGCTCTTGCCATTGCATCTGTATAATCATGACTTTCAGTGAATGAACCTGTAGTAAGGATTTCTTCCACCTTTGCGTGATAACTGCTACCTATCACTAATGCTTCATTCTCTTTCTTAGGTTTTAATAATTCTCTGTACTCAAACCAATATCTTCTTCGGCAGTCTTTGAAGTTATTGATTTGTGATGTTGTTACTTCATAAATCATCTTTCTTTACCCCTCTCTTTTCTTGTTTACTCGTAAGCACCTAGAGCCGTGAGAAATGGATTTTGGTATATGATAGGAGAATTGACAAATGAGAAAATGTCTTACAACAGTCTTGCTCTCACGGCCGTAGATGCTTACGAATCTACTTTTTATTTATTTGTGTATTTCTTAAACAACGCTTCTATGACCTCGTCCGTGGGACTCATGTTCCACTCGGTCATATAAGATATAAATGCCTTTCTAGGTATATGGACTGTTCTTCGTCCATTCTCTCCTTCTACAACAGAGCCAGGCATGACTCCCTGTTGTATCGCATTGATGATGAACTCTCTACTCTTGTGAGTGAGTTCCATCGCTTCGCTGACACTCATGTTCCATTCGTCCATTGAAGTCTCCTTTCTTAGTGTTCGGTTATACCGTACGCTAGGGTAAAAAAATTAAAATTCTACATCTGTATAAAGGATTTGACGAGTTGGATTTTTTTTGTTGTAGTAATCCACCAAGTTGCTGAATGCTCCTAATTCCATTTTTCGTGGTTCTTCTTCCCACTTTTGAAAAGTTGGAACAGAGCATTCACACAATTCACTGGCACTTTTTAAAGTTAAGTCAGCACCAACTCTGATTTGCTTGATTGTTAACATCTACTCACCTCTTTCTTTTCATAGTCCGGTACTACCGAACTCATGTCTATACTATACCCCCTACATCGTTCGGTATCAAGATAATTTTTAGTAATTTTTAAATATTTTTAGCAAACATAAAATTATTTAATTTTTATTAAACGGTTGTCTACACCGGATAGCGATGTTAAAATGATGGTGAAGAAAGGAGAAATATAGAATGAAAGATGAATACTATAAAGTGGTCGGCGCATTTTTTAAAGAAAAGCGAATTGCCAAAGGAGTATCTGTTAATGATTCGGCAGTAGCAGTAGACCATGCCAAGACATGGTACTACGATGTTGAGACAGGTAAATGTCGAATATTTTTGAAAGACACTATAGCATTATGCAAATACTGTCTCGTGGACTCGGAGCTGCGTATAAGAGACAGAGCGCCAACTAGGATGCAACGTTTGTAAAAGAAACCATCTCATAAATTCCTTCTACGTGTTTAATTATATCATGATTGGCACGTACAAGGCAAAAACAAATAGAAAGGACGTGCCACATTATGGCTAGAAAGACTAGATTTGGGCGCAGACCCAACAATACTGGAACCGTAGTCAAATTATCGGGCAAGCGAAGAACTCCATTCTGTGCTCGTGTAATGAGTGATGAACGCGACATCATGACAGGAAAGAAGAAGCAGATTTGCATCGGAACATTTGCGACTCGTGAAGAGGCGCTGAATGCACTATCTCTTTATTCACTGAAGAAATCTAACAGTATCTCAAATGAAGATGCTAGAAATATCGCTCCTAATCTATTCAACAAAATCCAAGAGAAAACTAAAAAGCGTGTTCCAACGTTCAAGGACATTTATCATATTTTAGATGAAGAAGAATTCAGCAAACTATCGAAATCATCAAGAAACGGATATGCCTCGTGGATTAAACATTTTGAAACCATATACAATAGACCGATAGATAATATAACTCTTGCTGACTTACAATATGTATTCGATAATGACAAGTCAAAGAACGGAACTCAAATGCATATGAAAGTGCTCTGTTCTAAGACTGTCTCTTATACACATCTGACGCTGCCGACGA
>ERZ1026780.2682-NODE-2682-length-10148-cov-2.969484_pt1 | contig 10148 bp, 7 predicted proteins | sample MGYA00380126_ERZ1026780 | MGnify/ENA primary metagenome ERZ1026780 (study PRJEB33269, sample SAMEA4719762) | human gut metagenome | biome: human-associated habitat; feature: organic feature; material: feces | place: Cameroon | collected 2013-10 ... | reverse complement strand
CATTTGTCGTGTAATCGGCAAGAGTTGCACCCAAGTCTGCACTTTTAACGTAATTTACCAATGCCGCACTTATAGTCTTTTTTACGTCCTCATTGTTGAGATAACCAGCAAGAGCATTACTCAATGCGGAATCGACATCCGAACCTGTTGCGTAATCGGACAACGCACTGTTTAGCAATGCTTTAGTGACTAAATCGTCGTTTACCTTTTCCCAGGAATGGTAAAAACCGTCTTCGGTGTTTACGCCTATATACTTACGTATAAAAATATTTTCGGCGTCGTTATATGTGTAAATGTGTTCTTCGCCTATTTGCGACAGTTGGTAAATCTCGCCGTTATATGTAATCATTGCGCCGTTATTTATCAAACGAATTTGGTCGGAAGAAAGTTTTCCGTCCATTTCGTTTACTTCTACATATTGCAGTGCGCCGGTCGACTCGGATGTTTTGTTGTTAGCAAGGGCAATAAATATGCCAGCCGAGCCGAGCAACAAAACGGCAATAAGAAGAATTGCGCCAAAACTTTTAGTTTTGCTTGTCATAATATTGCCCCTTTAACAAATTTTGCCCCTTGCCACCGCCGTGACAAGAGGCAATTTTGTTGTAAAAAATTATTTGTTGTAAGTTACTGTAAGTTGACTTGCGTAACCAAATACTTCCAGTGCGGACACTTCGGAGTCCTCGGTCGGATCAATCACGATGCGAACGTACTTGGCTGTTGCAGGAACGGTGCCGTCAAAGTCAGCGGTCAGCCATGCGGACGAAGCGGACACAAAAGTCTTATCCTCGGTGTAGAAGTACAGTTTGTACTGAATATCTGCCTTTTCCTTGATGGTTACTTTCAGTCCGTCGGTAGTGATGTAGTCTTTCAGGTAAATGTTTTCCGTAGACTTTGTCACCTTGCCGTTTGCGTCCAACGTGCCGATGTCGTAGTCTATCAAAGCCGAAACGGATTTGGTTGTAATCTGCTTGTTCATTTGAATTGCAAGTACCGTCACCGTGCCTGTCAAGGCTACGAGCAAAACGGCAACAATGCAAAACAAAATCTTCCTGTTCTTTCTGTTGAATCTCATTATTCGCTCCTTGAATTTATTTACACCGCCTTTGCGGTAGTGTACTAAAACGGTATTTCGCCGTCGTCGGGATTGTCGCAAAACTTGGCAAACACGTCGGTCAACTTCGTGCGCGTAACGGGCGTGCGCGTGAAGTCCTGCACTTCGTTACGGAATACTTGTCCGTTGCCTTGCGGTTTGCCGTTTTTGCCAACGCCGTCGTTGTAGACGGTGACTGTCGTTTCGCTTACTTCCACGTAACTGCCAATGCGCCTGTACAGTTGTTCCAAACTGTCGTGACTGTAGCGGTAGGCAGGATACCAATAAACAAGCGGCACGCTTGACGTAATAACTATCATTTTGCCGTTGAATACTTTGTTGTTGAATCGGGACTTAACGCTACTATTGGTGTTGTTGTCCAATATTTTCAACAAGTCCGCCAACTCAAACGAGCTGTCGCGCAGGTCGTCGAGTATCATTGCACGCTGTCCGGAGTAGTCCTGAAACGGATCGTTGCTGGAACTGCTTACACAGAAGTCGTAGCCAAGGCTTTTGAGCATTTTCTTAGCATAGTATGTTTTGCCCGTGCCGCCCTTGCCGCAAATGAATACGACTTCCAGCGTGCGTTCGGATTTCAAGGCTTCGCACTGACAGTACAGCTCCCACAGTTTGCGCAGTTGGCTGAATGCTTTTGCTTTTTCCGCCACGGGCAAGCCGTTGACGTATTCCAGCTGTTGTGCATAGCTGAAGTGGTCGAAGTCGCCGATAATTTTGCTTTGGTCTATTTCCGAGCCGAAGTCGAAGTTTGTGTGTACTTCGCTACGGTCGTAAATGTGTTTGTATTTTTGACTTTCGTTTTCGTGCGTTAAGTACTGCAACGCACTTGTTTTGCGGTAACGTATCTTGCCGACGAACTGTTCGCCACTGTACTCTTTGCCGTCCTTTTCGTAGGCAAGATTAAACCATTTGGCTACTGTTGCCGTATCAAGGCTTGACGTGCCGAAATTAAGGTAGATATGGTAATGCGGACGAGTGTCGTCCTTGTCGTGCAAAATGTACGCCCACTGTTTTATTGTGGTGTAATTCATGCACACGGCTTGTATATCCACTTTCAGTTTGTCCGCGTCCTGTACGATTTCACATTGACGTAATTGCATATATTTTTATACCCTGTATGCCTTGGAAGTGAGATTTTTTATACGTTTTATACGTTTTTGGTGACCCCTTTGACAAGCCCAAGGGGGTCACGCGAATTAAGTTTTTTGCCGATTTTGTGCGGTTTGGTCGTGACTTTTATACGTTTTATACGTTTTGTCACGATTTTTAACTTACTCTGCGGCGATAGGCACACAGATTACCGCAAGGTTGTTGTTTGCAAGCACTTGTAGGACGGCTTCGTATTCGTTTGCAACGTCGTAGTAAACACCGTCTTCGATGTAAATGCGAGTGCTACCGTTTTTGTTTTTACCTATAAACTTTATTGTTGAGGCAGGCAAACTGAATACTTCGTTTTTGGCAGTAACGAACTGCAACACAATGTTTTCCATTGCCGTCACCTACTCTTTGTCGGGCAAATCTTCGGCAAACGCCAATACGACTGCGCGCCGTGAGGCATATTGCAAGTCTTTTTTCGTTTCCTTGTCGGGGAAGAACTTTACTTCAATCGGGATAAGTGCGTCGCCGAGTTTCAACGAGAAGTTGACTGCAGTTTTTTCTTCACCCGTGCTTTTGTCTTTGTACGCGACTTTTTTCTTGTAGAGTTTCATTTCGGTCATAATTGACTCCTTTGGCTAAACGCCGTAAAAATAAATAAATTTGCCTATGCGGCAGTGGTGGAAAAGGTCGGAATCGAACCGACGTTGTTGCCCGATGCAACTTTTCCATACGTCCGCCGAAGCGGACGACACAATGAGAAGAACTTTGGAGGAGTAGAAGCTCATTGGTAAAAACAGGGTTGAAGGGACACCGCACATCGTCACGAAACATACGCAAAACAAAAAAATGTGCGAAGGTATCCCTTCGCATAAAATAATAAACTCTACGGTTCAATAAAAAACGAAACAGGTGTAATTCTTTCTATTGACAAAAGGAAATTTTTTCTGTATAATATAAGCCACCTGTCGCAGGAAACCATTTTGCGGCATAGTTTTGAACAGACGAAGAATATTCTCGGAGAGCAATTAACATATGAAAATTGCACAGATTATATTAAATATAGTGGGCATAATATTTATGCTGTTGTACCTGTACCAGATTTTGTTTATCGCGGTGGGTACCTTTGCCCGTAGGAAAAAGTATCCCGAAGCGAAAAAATACCATACGTTTGCCATTCTTATTTGCGGACGTAACGAGGAAAAGGTAATAGGCAACCTTATTGACAGCATACAAAACAACAATTACCCGCAGGAAAAAATCCGCATATTCGTGTGCGCCGACAACTGCGATCCGACCGACAGAACGGCGGCAATCGCCCGTGAAAAGCGTTGCATAGTGTACGAACGTCACGACCAGTCGGCAATCGGTAAGGGTTACGCGCTAAGACTGATGTTCGACAACATCGCAAACGACTTCCCCGCATACGAACCCGACGCGATAATGGTGTTTGACGCCGACAACCTGCTTGCCCCCAATTACATTGCCGAGATGAACAAAGCCCTCGACAGCGGCGTTCAGGTGTGCACAAGTTTCCGCAATTCCAAAAACTACGGTACCAACTGGGTCAGCGCAGGGGCGTCGCTCAGTTTTGTGCGCGAGTGTCAGTTTTTTCACAAGTCCAAGGCGGTGCTGGGGCTCAGTACGCACGTGTCAGGCACGGGGTTCTACTTCAGCAAGGAAGTAATGTCCTTCAAGACGGGCTGGCCCTACACAATGATTACGGAAGACCTTGAGTTTTCCGCATCAAGCACCCTTAAGGGCGTCAAAATAGGCTACTGCGAGGACGCGGAATTTTTCGACGAACAACCTACCAAGTTCAGACAGGCGTACAAACAACGCTTGAGGTGGTGCAAGGGCGGTCTGATGGGCTTTTCGCTGTTCCACAGGTCGCTGCTCGGAACCTTTTTCAAAACGCAGGACTTCACCTACTACGAGTACTATTTCTCCCGTTTCTTCCCTGTCGGTGCGTATTACTCGTTTTCCTTCGTGGCATCGTGCATAGTCAACACTCTTGCGCGCGTGCTTGAAGCGTTGAACGGTCAGGTAATCGCCAACGCTGTTTACTTCATGGCGCCGCTGCTTATTGCGCTGTTTACCACCTATATCGGTTTGTTTGTGGACAGCGTGTTTGCGTGCCTTGTCAACTGGAAACGTATCAGGGCTACAACCAAGCAAAAGATTATGTCTATGTTTGCTTTGCCGCTGTTTACAATGCTCATTTCCATGCCCGCAAGTGTGGCTGCGCTGTTCAAAAAGGTCAAGTGGGAACCCATCGAGCACAACGAAAGCATTACGCAACGCCAACTGGAAGAGATGTCGTCCAACGGCTGACAAAAAAGCGTTTGCAAGCGTGTACGCAATGTGAGCGTTGTTCAGAGTTTGAGCCGTTTTCGCCATATAGGCAAAAAATATCAGTGACGGCAAGCGTAAGCCACGCCGTATAATACATACCCAAAGGCAAGTCCGATGCGACTTGCCTTTTTTTGCCGTTTTTGTCTGTTGACATTAAGCCGTTTTTGCAATATAATTAAGGATAATATGTCAGATGCCGTTTTGCGGTGGGATTACCGCAGGCGGCGACCGGTACAAATGACGTTGATTTTAAGAGGGAAAATTGAGTTACGTTGATTTGAGTGAACAAATAAAAAGCGTTCGCAAGGCGGCGGGGCTTACACAGACGGATTTCGCCGACAAACTGGGCGTACATCCGCAAACGGTGTCCAAGTGGGAACGCGGCAAAACCGCGCCGGATGTTTCGCAGCTGGGTGACATTGCCGACGTGTGCGGCGTTACGCTGGAAAAACTGTTGGGCATGTCTGCCGACGGACAGGTGTTCGGCGGTCGTTTCGACATGCAAAGTATGTGCGCCAAAATTGCCGAACTGCGTCGAAGCACGAACGAAAGTCAGAATGAGATTGCCGACGTGTGCAATTCATCGCCCGACGCCGTTTCTCGCTGGGAACGCGGTCTGTCCTGTCCCGACGTGTCGGAACTGTGCGCCATTGCAAGGCACTACGGCAAAAACGTGTCGGAAGTGTACTACGGAGTGTGCGAAGTCGGCAAAAACGTTGAGCAGGTTCGCGTTCGTCCGAGCGGCAGTTTCAGGCGTTGGATATGGGCGCTTGTTGCGGTGTGCCTTGTGTGCGTGGTAGCGGTAACCGTAGTTGTCGGCGTTATTTCGCCCGAAACGACTGTTTATTACGTAGTTACTGCAAACGGCGTGTCGCACAAAGTGGCTTCCGGGCAGGCTTTTGTTCCGCCACAGGTTACAAAGGACGGTTACCTGCTTGTGGGCTGGGTGGATGCCAGTGGACAAAATGTCAGTTTTCCCGTTACGGTGCGTCGCAATATGTCCTATTCGCCCGTGTTTACTCCGTGCAGTTACAACATCGATTACTGGCTTAACGGCGGCGATTTCAGCGAAACGCCCGATTACGCTTTTACCGTGGAGGGCGATGGCAGAACACTGCCCGTTCCTACAAAAAGCGGTACGGAATTTGTCGGCTGGTACGATACGCCCGACTATTCCGGCGAGCCGCTGACCTGCCTCGAAAAACGGTGCGGCGACTTAAGTTTGTATGCGCGTTGGGGCGACGGCGTTTGTTCTGTCCGCTATGTCCTGAACGGCGGCGCAATGCAGGAAGGCAACCCGACGGAAATAAATGAAGAAAGCAGTACAAAACTTGCCGAGCCCGTGCGCGTGGGTTACACCTTTGTCGGGTGGTTCGACGGACCCGACGGCGGCAGAGAGTACACCGAAGTTGGCGGTGAAAACTGCGCAAACCTTGTGCTGTACGCAATCTGGCAGAAAAACGAAGTGGTGTACAACATCGAGTACGTGCCGGACGGCGGCGTAAATTCCGCGCTCAACCCGTCATCGGTTCGTCCCGACGACATCGTGAAGTTGTCGCCTGCGACAAAAGTCGGGTACAACTTTGTCGGCTGGTTTGAAACGCCGGACGGAACGGGAATGGCTGTCGAATACCTGTACAACACCGACGGCGACGTGAAATTGTACGCAGTGTATACGCCGCGTACATTTGTAGTGCTGTACGAGTTGTGCGGCGGCAGATACCTCAGCGACAAAACAAACCCAAACAAAATTACCTACGGGCAAAGCGTAGACTTGCTGCCTGTGGCAAAATACGGCTTCGATTTCGTCGGTTGGTTTGACAGTCCGAGCGGCGGCAAGGCGGTTGCGACAATCGACAGTACCAACGTGACGGAAATTTCAACGTTGTACGCGGTATTTGAAGAAAAAACTTTTGCCGTGACTCTTGACGCAAAAGGCGGCAGTTTCTCTTATGGCGGCGCATTGCTTACAAGGCAAACGTTTGAGGTTAAGTTTTACGACGAATTTGTACTGCCGACGGCAACCCTTGCGGGTTACGTGTTTGACGGATGGGCAACCGCCGACGGCACTATTGTGGAAAAGATAAACTCCGTCAATGTTGCCGAAATGACGTTGACTGCAAGGTGGCACCCCTACCGCTCGTCGTACAACGTTACCTATGACCTTGACGGCGGAACGCTGACTGCGCCCAACCCTGCGGAAATCGGCGTGGACGAAGTGATTATGTTCAACGAGCCGCGCAAACCGGGATATCTGTTTTTGGGTTGGTACGATGAATACGGCAAACGCTACGTACAAAGCCCCAAAGGCAACATCGAAGATTTGTCGCTTAAGGCAAAGTGGCAGGCGGTGTATCCGACGGTAAACGAAGACAATGTGTCCTACATGCTGGGCGATGATTACGCGGCAATAGTCAGCGTGAAATACAGCAACGGCGATTCCGTCATTTTGCCCGACTACCTTGGCGGCAAGCCTGTCAAAATATTGCATTACGCGTTTGAAAACGCCAAGCTGCGTTCGCTGGTGCTGCCGGACAGCCTTGAGGAAATCGACAATGGCGCGTTCCGCGATGCCGTGATAGAACAGCCGCTTGTCATCCCGCGCAACGTGGTGCGCATAGGCGCAAAATCATTCGAAGATTTTGTCGGCGGATTAACCTTTGACCCCGATTGCCGCATAGAAGTGATTTCGCAAGATGCATTTTTCTGTGCGAAAATCAGCAATGTGCTTGTTTTGCCGAGCACGGTAAAAACGCTTGAAAACCGAGCCTTTTACTGGATGGCAACGCCGTTTGGTGCTCAACGAAGGCTTGACCTACATCGGAGTTGACGCAATTGACATACTTGGCGGAGTTTCCGTTTATCTGCCGTCCACGGTAAAAAGTTGTGTCGCTCCCGGTAACAATGTTGTGGTTTCTTCTGCAAACAAGTACCTTACAGACTACGATTTTGCAAGCAGTCACAAAGTGCGACTTCATGACGGCGACAATGTTTCCGTTGTTGAAGGCGAGTACGTCGTGCTGCCTGCGCCCGAAAAAGCGGGCTACCGTTTTGCCGGTTGGAAAACGGTGGACGGCGAGTACGTTCAGAGCGTGTACAGTCCGTCCGAGGATGTTGACTTGTACGCGTTGTGGGTGGAAAGGAACAACGCCGACGGGATGGCTGCCACGACACCGCTCAGGTTGTCCGACGGCGTTTCCGTGCGTGTTACGGTAAACACGCTGGACAAGATTTACTTTGCCATAGACGCGGAAAAGGCAGGCAACTACGTGGTGACTGTAAAAATAGTTTTGCCCGGCAGACAGGGTAACGGCGATATCGCTAAATGCAATTTTTGTCTTGCCGGAAGTTACGACACTTTTGCAACTTCGGGACAGACGTTTGTTTACGCTTCGTCGGATGTGCTGTACTTTACGCCGTTTCTTAGCGGCGCATCATGGATGAAGACTTCATTTGAAGTTGTCATCACGGCTCTCGCGCTGTAACGATTGCCGGAATAATCTGCAACAAAGAATAAAAAAACACTTTCGCATTGTGATATGCACCCCAAAAGTCAGACACTTTTGGAGGTGCATATTTTTTATGAAAAAAAAGTGTTTTTATTGAAAAATAGGCGCAAAATCAGGGTTATTTTCACTGTAAAAATTGCAACTAAGCGCAAAATGCGGAAAACTAAGCACATTTTACGGGTAAAATCGCGCTCGCGGCTTAACAAAAATCGATATGAAAGATATATAATGTAATCGTTGAAAGGAACAAAACAAGGTTTCCTTGCAGGGCTTTTGTCGGATGGGGCAGAGCGCGGAATTCAACAAATCGGAAGGGATGAGGAACCGCCCGCGGGCGGCAGGAAGTATTCCGAAGAGGTGTTGCAGTAAAGGGAAGGGACGACGTAATCACGTCGTCCCTTCAGTGTTTTTGTCAGGTTGTTTACTATGCCGCCGTCCAGATGAGTATGTGCACCGTACCGGGCTGGAATTCCATTACGTCGCTTGTCGTTGTTGCCACACCGTCCACGGATACGAGGGTGTAACCCGGCATGCGGTTACCGGGATTGTAGGTCAGTCTGCCGTCCTGTTGGTGCATGCAGCCTTGCACTATGTTTACTACAAGTTAGTCCGTGCCGCCGCGTGACGGTGTGACGTTTATCACCCAGGCGTTGCCGTCTGTCGCCGCCGATATCTGTACGTACAGGCAAATCGTTTCGTCGCTTTCCGCCGTCAGTTCGACAAACGGCGTCGTCGCTTCTTTGTCGGTGTACACCTGCATTTGCGACACAAATTCATCGTTGTCCACAACCAGCCAGTGGGCGGTATCCTGCTTGTCGGTAAACACGGCTTTTACGTCGTCAAGGGTCAATTTGCCGCCGACGGGTACGCTTGTTACGTCCACTGCGTAACCGTTGAGATACAGACGGATTATTGCCTTGTATCTGTTTTCCGTCGTGTCCGTTTCGACGGATATTTCGTCGTAGGTTGCCTGATCGAACGAGTACCCGAAACTGAATTCCGACAGTTCCTTGCCCGTGTATTTTTTACTTTCGTCGGCGTACGTAATGTCGTAATCCGACGTGTAAGTTACGGCGGTCACGCAGTCGTCCTCGACGGTAACCGTAATTACGTCCGTGCCGCTGTAGTTGTACTCGCCGTCGGAATCGGTGTTCGTCCCGACGTAAACTACAGTCATTGTCAGTGTTACGCTGTTTTCGCTTGTGCGTGCCAAGGTGAAATTAAACTTGTCGTCGCCCTCCCACACGCTTTTAGCGTATTGTGTAAGCTCTGTAAACGTTGCGCCCTGCGCAAAGTATTTCAGATAGTGATTTTGCGACGGAACGAAATTAAGCAGTTGTTCGGCGTAGTTCGGCTGTACGTAACTGCCTTGCTTGTTGGTCTGTCCGTCGCCGACAAGAAGTTTGTTTCGGTGGAAAAATTTCGTCCGCGTAACGTCGCCGTCCTGCACGAGTTTGATTGCGCTTACCGTTTCCGAAACGGGCGTTTGTTCGTTTGTCTGCGGATGTGTGGCGTACTGCGTATGTTTGTCGAAGTAGTTGTTGCCGTTGCGCGATTCCGTGCCGACAATGCCGCTTTCGAGCACGCCGTCGATGTAGTACATGTTTTTGTAGTGTGTGGTGTAGTTGTCTTTTATGTCCGTCACGCTGTCGCGACCTTTCACCCAGCAAGCAAAGTTTTCTTCCGTGGTGTAATCCGTAGAGTAACCGCATTTAGTGCAGGTCTTTTTGCCGTTGATGTTGGTGAGTGTGTGCGGCTCGCTGTCAAAAACGATGTCGTCGCAGTCGGTGCATTTGTGCCAGTGGTTTGTTTCGTCGTGCGACCATTCCGTTGCCGCGGTGTGTACGCCCTTGCGGTCGCATGCGACAAATGTCATCAATGCCGTTGCAATCATAAGCGCGACAAGCAGTGCCGTTAAGTGTTTTTTCATTTTATTCTCCTTTGGGGTTGTTGTTTTTTTTTGCTTTTTTGATAAGCCGCAGACAAAGTTGCCCGTCTGTTCCTGAATGGTAGCGTAAACTTTGTTCGGCAGCGGTGAAGAATTGTTGCTTGAAACAGCCCATTCTTTATTTGTGGTTTAC
>ERZ1026780.2681-NODE-2681-length-10148-cov-3.716933_pt1 | contig 10148 bp, 8 predicted proteins | sample MGYA00380126_ERZ1026780 | MGnify/ENA primary metagenome ERZ1026780 (study PRJEB33269, sample SAMEA4719762) | human gut metagenome | biome: human-associated habitat; feature: organic feature; material: feces | place: Cameroon | collected 2013-10 ... | reverse complement strand
TCGCCCAGATGGGCGAATACGTAATTTCAATCCACGCCCTCCGCGAGGAGGGCGACGGGGAGTATGGGCGGCAAAGCAAGCGTAACGCTAATTTCTATCCACGCCCTCCGCGAGGAGGGCGACTTGATGGTCGTCAGCAAAGAAAACGGTCGTCTATTTCTATCCACGCCCTCCGCGAGGAGGGCGACGTTTACCCTGTCGTTCTCCAGCGAGGAACCCTACATTTCTATCCACGCCCTCCGCGAGGAGGGCGACGGGACGGCAACAACTTTATCCTGACCTACTTCCAATTTCTATCCACGCCCTCCGCGAGGAGGGCGACGTACGGTGACTTCTTTACAAAGGACTGAGGACGATATTTCTATCCACGCCCTCCGCGAGGAGGGCGACTCCTGAAACAGAAGTCCGAACAGGACAACATGGAGATTTCTATCCACGCCCTCCGCGAGGAGGGCGACCACCGCAGCGGGCGGCCTGACGCCCAACAAGGCGAAGATTTCTATCCACGCCCTCCGCGAGGAGGGCGACGTTCTGAGTCAAGCATACAGCGTCCTTACAAACCATTTCTATCCACGCCCTCCGCGAGGAGGGCGACCGCTCTCCAGTCCTGCGAATATGATTCGCGTTCTATTTCTATCCACGCCCTCCGCGAGGAGGGCGACGCCTTGCAGGCCTTACTTATGCGCTTGGTACCGGCATTTCTATCCACGCCCTCCGCGAGGAGGGCGACCCGCCCGGTGTTGGTGCGCATGGCTCCTACGGTATTTCTATCCACGCCCTCCGCGAGGAGGGCGACATGGAAAAGCTTTTGGAATTTCTGGCGGGGCTTGTATTTCTATCCACGCCCTCCGCGAGGAGGGCGACTATTTCGCGTTGATGTAGCTGTCACTATAAGCAATATTTCTATCCACGCCCTCCGCGAGGAGGGCGACGATTTGCGTAGTGGGGTCATCTACTGCAAACGTCTATTTCTATCCACGCCCTCCGCGAGGAGGGCGACTTATTACCTTTGCGGGAATTACATTCTCTCTTGGCATTTCTATCCACGCCCTCCGCGAGGAGGGCGACGCCTCCCCGCTCAGGCCGTCTGCTGTGCCATCACATTTCTATCCACGCCCTCCGCGAGGAGGGCGACATTTGCGGACAAAGGGCAACGTCACAAAGGTTGTATTTCTATCCACGCCCTCCGCGAGGAGGGCGACGATCAACAAGAGCGGGTCCAACTCCAGCGCGATATTTCTATCCACGCCCTCCGCGAGGAGGGCGACTGCCTGATTATAAAAATGTTTTGGATAAATTTTGTATTTCTATCCACGCCCTCCGCGAGGAGGGCGACTGGACATAAAACAAGAAGAACTGAAGATCTACAAAAAATTTCTATCCACGCCCTCCGCGAGGAGGGCGACAGCAAAAACAGAGAAAAAATACTCTGCTTTTGTCTTAGTATATACCAATCTGCACAGAATTGGTAGAGCTGATCAGGAGAAAATAGAAAATTCTGTGCAGAAAGGTGACTTTTTCGGGTGCGAAGGAGGCGGGAAGTGCATGAGCGCTTCCGGTTCGCACCGAGGGGAGAGGTCAGAAGATCAGGACATCTCCCTGTTCAAAGCGGGGGTGAATGCCGACATGTTCCACTTTGGACCGGTAGTTATTGCCGAGCTGGTAAAATCGCAGGCTGTCCAGTTCGGGGTCGATGAGGGCGGTCAGTTCGGCCTTCAGAACGGCGAACTGAGCGGCATCCAGAAGGCATTCAAAAACGGAATTCTGGACGCGCTGGCCGTGGTTCACACATTTTTTGGCGACCTTACGCAGCCGTTTGCGTCCGGCTGCAGTTTCGGTGTTGACATCGTAAGTGATCAGAACAAGCACGGCGGCACCTCACTTCCAGAGGAATGGCGGGTAAAGTTCCAGATCCTCGCGAAGCGTCCGCGCAAGAAGCAATGCCTGCACATAGGGCACGAGTCCCCAGGCAAGCTTTTCCTTCAGGAACGGGTGGGTGATCTGCTCGGCCTTTTTTGTCTGCCAGGCGCGGAGAAAGGCTTTCCGCCCCTCGTCCGTCAGAAGAACAGCGCCGTTTTCCTGCTTCTGAAAGTGCTTGGCGGTCAGGAGCTTCTGGTTGATGCAGGAGAGGACGAAGCGGTCTGCATAAACGGCCCGCAGTTCTTCCATGAGATCCAGCGCAAGGCTCCGGCGGCCGGGCCGGGCGCGATGCAGAAAACCGACGTAGGGGTCCAGTCCGACACTGCTGAGGGCGGAGGCACAATCGCGGGCCAGCAGAGAGTAGGCGAAGGAGAGCAGGGCATTCACATTGTCAGTGGGAGGCCGGCGATTCCGGGAAGTGAAGCAGAAATCATCGTGCTGCTGGAGGATCATGGAGTCAAAACAGTCGAAATATCGCTGTGCGGCTTCGCCTTCCAGACCGCGGAGCTGATCCGGGTCTTCGCATTGCTCAAGAAGGGGCAATGCAGCGGCCAGCTGAGCGCTGGTCCGCTTGAACTTTTCCACCGGGATCCGCTGAGGATGATCGCGGGTCGCCCGTTCCAGCACCCAGCGGGCGTTGTATACTTTTCCCAGAATGAAGTACCGCGCATAGGAACAGCTCTGGGCCTCGCTTTCCGCAATGCGGTATTGTGTCTGCCGGAGAAGGACATTGCCGCGCTCTTCCCCGACGGTGCGTACCAGAAACTGACCGTACGGGCTGAAAAAACTCAGGTCGATCCCGTTTCGGGCGCATTTTCCCATCAGGGCAGGGCTGGCTCCGGAACGGCTGAAACTGATGATCCCTTCCAGTGTGTGAAGCGGGACCCGGCCGATCTCGGTTTTCTGGCAGGAGACAACAACATTTTCGCCGTTCAGTGAGAGATAGGCATCCTCCGATGTGACGTAAAGCGTTCCGAGCAGTTGTCTCATGGCGCATCCTCCGAAGAAACTTCATTCAGGCGTTCCTGTAAATAGGCTTTTGGGTCGGCACGTTTGTAGAGGACCGGAAGGCAGAGTTCCTTGAGCGAACAGGCGTTGCAGAAGATGCCGGGTTTGACTTTCGGAGTATAGCCGCGGGCAAAATACTGATTCATTTCATCGGCCATTGCCTGCGTCTTCTGGCGCAGTTCCTCGGTAAGCGGCACCAGTTCCCGCCGCCGGGTCTCTTCATAGAAGAGTGCCGCCTGCGGGATATCACATACCAGCATCTCTTCCAGTGCCATGGCCTGGGCGCAGAGCTGAAGCCGGTCGGCGTCAGTCTCCTTGGAACGGCCGTGTTTGTATTCCACCGGCATGGGACGCCAGCGGCCTTCGGTGTGCTGAAGCGGCACACCCTCCGGGTCAGCCCGGAACTCCACGACATCGCAGTCCCCGCAGAGACGCAGCCGGTGGCTGATGACCTTCATCCCCCGCGTGATGAGCAGATCGCTCCGCCGCTCCGTCTGGGTGGCATCGTGGCACCGGTCGTGCTCCAGCCGCCCTTCCGCAGTGCGAAGGTTCTCCGACCATTGCTGTTCGAGGTGGATCAGCGCCCACTGACGTCGGCAGAAGCAAAAGTGCTGGATGCCGGACATTTGCAGATATTCGTCAGCATTCATCGTAAATCTCCGGAATCAAGAAATCCAGCTCGTCGCAGGTAATCTTATAATCATCAATGCAGCGGGGAGCATCGCAAAGGGGCTGGACGTGGAGACAGCGATGCACCTTGGCAGAAGAATACTGACCTGCTTTGCAGTTATGTTCCCACCAGTAAAGTCGGATGACCTCCATGCTGCCATCCGGACGGGCAGAAGAGGAATCGTTCTCGAATAGGGTCAGGAGAGCCTTTTTGATCAGGTCGGCATCTTCCTGAGTAAAACCGGTCCGTTCAGCGAGTTGGCAGTTGATGCTGCCGAAGGTGGTGTAGACACCAAAATCGACACGGTGCTTCATGCCCATGGTATCGCTGGACCTTTTGGAACCGGGGACGCCATTGACACTTTTTGTGATCTGGATGCTGCTGATCTCGACCGGTTCGACACTGAAAGCGGGGTGAATGGATACAGGACCACGTACGCCGATGGAAACGTCATCCCCCTTGAAGGCGAATACCTGCCCAAAACTGCGGACATCGAGCCATGTTTCACAAGCAGTTCTGGCATAAGCATCAGGGTCCTTTTCCTTTTTCAAGGCGGGAATAGAATCGGCACGTTCTTTCAGACTCTTGAAGCCATCGGTACACCTGTCATTCGACTGGACAAAGATGGGAACACCAAGATCCATCAACCGGTTGCGGATCTTTCGCTTCAGGCACACATCCGAAATCTCGCCGAACCCTTCGTAGGTCTCGCGGGGACGGTTCCCGTTCAGCGGGTCACCGTTCGGGTTGGCGTGGCTGACCGAGAGGACAAGAGCAAAGTCGATTTTGTGGGAAAGGATACTCATGATAAAGACCTCCTGTTATTCTTCTGCAGTATTTTCATTCTTTTTAAGTTCGGCATTCTCGCGGCGAAACTCCATCAGCTGACTGGAATAGCCAAGAAGATAAAGCTCGTTCAAGGGCTTGTTATTGAAATCTTCTTTTCCGAGACGATCAATCAGATCCAGCATGAGCTGGTAGCGGCGCTTGCTTCCGTTTTTCGATTGGATACGGCTCAGGTAGGGGTTGAGTTTGTTCTGCAGTAAAACGGTCGTTTTGGCCGGACGCTGGACGAACATGATCTGTGAACGTTCTGCATTGGTAACTCTTTTTTCGTCCATGGTAAGGTTTTGTGCATAGCGCTCGACCTGTTCTGCACAGGCCAGAATACGGCCAAACAGGTAATTGCGGTCGCGGCAGCTTTCATCCAAAGCCATAGAATATGATGCTCCTTTCAACTGATTGTGATAACCGCAGATCAGGGCACATGCGATGCTGCGGGTCTTACGTGCTTCCCATGACTCCAGCGTGGCACTGGCAGTAGCACGGTTTACCGCGTTAAAGACAAGATCATAAGGAATCGGTTTGCGTTCCACGATGCAGGGGATAAGCCGCTCAATGGTCTGTTTTTTCAGTTTTCCGTCCACCTTTTCTCCGTAGGAAGCTTTGGCAATGTCCTCTGGGGAAGGCGCACCGACAAACGAAAAACGTTCGGTTTTGGGCTTTGCTCCAACAGGACCGGGCACTGGACGGGAACGATATTCCAGAAGCCACGAGACAGTTTTGTGCCAATGAACAAGGTTGTCCAGAAGTCTGGAACCGGTCAATTCCTGATAATAACGAACCGAAAGGCGTCCTTTTGTTCCGGAAGTGGAGTCCAGGATCAGAACAGAAAGCTGAGAAGTATCGGTCAACGTCATACGGTATCCGTGAATCGCCTTGTTGAATTGCTTGGCTATTGTTTCTGCTGTGGATATCCCGGGAGACAGTATGCTCAGGGAGTCGCAGTCATCAAGATCATCGAAATCCGGGAGGTCATCCGGAGCAGATTTCTGCGTGATGTCATAGGTGTCATCAAAAAGGCTGGGAACCGGCTCGTCCTGTGTGCCCCACGTGACGATATATTCGTCGTCAAAGTGTGTGCCCTGTCTGCCAATCAGCCAGCGAAGAGCGCTGTGTGCTTCCTGGGTGGTACGGTAGCCAATGGAAAGAGCCTGCGCTGCATCATGAAAACGTCCACGAAAAGTAAAGTTGGTTTCGTCATTGCTTGAGATCAGCTTGGCGCCATCACCTGCATGACGGATCTTCTGCGGGCTGAGCAGGGAAATGGGACACATCTCCCCCAGAACGGTACAATAATCCCGATCCGTCAATTGGGATTCGTAAAATTGCAGGAAGCTGCCCCATACGGAGTAATCGGTGGAAAGATCCCTATTATCGACTCGGAATCGGACGAAAGACTCGGTCTGATCACCGGAAGGTGCGGAATGTACAATGGCTGGTTCGGAGTCTTTAGTCCCGGAATACTTGGAAGGAAGCTTTCCATTTTCATCTGTGAAGAGGATACCTTTCTGGATCAAATCATGGATCAATGTGCCTTTTTCGAGATAATGCAGGACTCCGCAGACGAGCGGATGTGCAAATGGAGAATTGCACCAGGCGCGAAGTTGTTTGTGGTATTTTTCCCAGCCGGATTCTTTTGTTCCGCCGTAAGCAGGATAATCAGAGGCAATATATTGAAGTTTATCCGCTAACGGATGCGGTACAATGCCGGATGTACGTGCTGAAGACCGCTCGGTACATGGAATAATGGTAGTTTGCTCTTCTTTGTAGAGCAAAAAAGCATTCATGAAGTTTCCGTCAGAGGTCAGCTCAACCTGAATATTTGCTTTTTGTGTGGTGTGACCGACAGGAAGAAGCGTGGTTCGGTTAGACTCCTGTTTTCCAATCAAAGAAGGCTCAGTCCTACGGACATACTCATATGTCTGATAGCAGCGTTCCAACAGACTCATTCGGAAAACACCTCCTGATACAGCTTGTCGCAGGACTGGAGATTTTCGTTCAGGATAAAATTTTGGGGTACCTTCTGGCTGCGGATATCGCGGACAACCGGGCATTCTTCCGGACGGCAAAAATGGATCACGCCGTTTTCCAGTGTGGGATACCAGAACCGCTCCTGCATAACACCAAGATCGTTTTCATTGCCATAAGTCAATCCGTGAAGCATCAATCCTAAAGGAACAGATGGCGTGTTGTCATAAGCGCCGGGGCCTTCACCAAAGTCACATGGCTCTACATAACCCTGACATTCCCGAGTACCAAGAAAAATATCACGCCGTCCACCGCGTTCCAGCATCCGTTTGGCGATGGCATAATGTTTGTTTTCATTCCGGTCCTGCTCCAGATCCGGGCGATGCGGATTCCATTCAAAATGGGCGCGTACCTGATAGGCAACATCGGACAGATAAGTATAGATCGCAAGATCATTTTTGCCATTGTTGTAACAGATGGGACGAACCCCTTTGGATTGCGTTTCGATCCGGTTCAGGATCCGCACATCGGTTGGGACCCAGACAAAAGTGGGTTTCCAGTAAATGCTTTCCAGAATGCCCTTGAGTGCCTGATAGGTCGGCACGGGATAGCTGCATTTTTCACCTCCTACACGGGTAATAGGATCGCTGAACAAGGCATATCGCCCCGATACCAGAAATGTGATCGTGTTGGAATAGCGCAAAGAAACTCCTCCTTTTTATCAGAAAATCAGGATCTCCGGAGCAGAAGCTTCGGTTTTGATGCCTTTGACCGGATCATAATAGCAGGAACGAAGAAGATAAACGGCTCCGTTTGCGCCGGGTAAAATCGCATGGAGGCGGTCGAGCCGTTGAAATTCATTGCGGTGCAGTTCAACGGTGTAATGTTGGGCCTGTCGAAGCAGCTCGAAGGTTGGACGATCGGCAGACAAAAGAGCGGAAACCAAAGCCTGACCATTTTCTTGATAGGGTACGACAACGGGGAGCGTGTCGCCGTCCAGAGCGTGAAAATTGGATTCGGCGGTATCAAAAGCCTGAAAGAGAGAAAATGAAGAAAGCTTGTTGGACGACGAACGATGCGTTTCTTGATAGGCCCGGACCCCGCTGTGATTGTTGCTCAGAAGATCCAGCAATGTATAAGGTGTATGCTCGATGGGAGCTTCCATTTCGGTTTTTTGCCGACGTTCGGAATAATATAGTTCATAATAATCCTGAATGATTTGAGGGGATAGCAGATCGGAATCAGAGGAAAGACGGGTGAGCAGTCGTTGTGTGGCTCGACGGCCCTCTTCCAGATCCGGAAGATGCTCCAGATGCTCCTCCTGTTGAGAACAGGGGATCAGATAAACGGGGCGACAGGCATCGTCGCCGTGACGGTTGCATCGTCCGGCTGCCTGAGCAACGCTGGGAAGACCGGCCATTCCACGAATTACACAGTCGAAGCTCAGATCAACACCAGCTTCAATCAACTGCGTACTGATGCAGACTATTTTTGGCAGAGGCTCAGAAGAAGAAAGGTTCTGCTTGATGGCGTGAATCACATCCAGCCGGTGCTGCGGACAGAGATGTGTGGTAAGACAGAAAAGAATGGTTCCGTCATCCAGCATATCTTGAAGACGATTGTAGACTTTTTCGACCATGGAACGCGTATTGAGAATAATGAGAAGGGAACGATTGGAGCGCAATTTATCCACAGCGAAATCAGCCAGTGCTTCGGTGGAAAATCCGGAGTCTGACAAAACGGGAACGATTTTGGTTCGCCGGAGCTGTTCGAACCGGGCTGCATAATCCGGAACGATATCTTTTGGAGCAGAGAAAAGGATCGGATGGGAGAGATTTTCCAAAGGCGGCTGGGTTGCTGTGCATAGAACGATCGTGCATCTCATGCCATAAGCCAGAAGATTCAAGGCGAGATTGAACAGATAGGTATGTTGCAGCGGAAGAGACTGGATCTCGTCGAAGAGAAGAATGGAATTTGCTAAAGAAGGCATTCGCCGGGCGTTGCGCCGGGGAGCGGCAAACAGGGCATTCAAAAACTGGACCATGGTGGTGGCAATCAGTGGAACTCCCTGCCAGCGCTGCGTCTGTGCGAGAATGATTTCGGACTGTGTATCATCCTGAACCGCGTCAGAATGGTGTTCCAGCACAAGTGCAGAATTGCCCAGTGCATGGCGGAAATGCTCCGTATTCTGTCCGATGATGGAGCGGTAAGGTGCAAAGTAGAAGATGCGGTCAGCCTGTGTCTGTTCGGCAGCATGAACACAGAAGCGAAGTCCGGAGTACGTTTTCCCGCCGCCGGTTGGAACATAGAGCCTGTAAATTCCGGGGGAAGCTTTTTTGCCGGCTGAACAGCACTGATCAGAGATTTCCTGGCGGAGACGGTCAATTGGGTGTGCAGGGGAAAGCCCAGAGAGATAAACTTCGACCATGTTTACCAGAGCAGGCCAATTTTCTGCTTCAGGGAGAGAAAGCGGCGTATGAGATTCAAAGCATGCGGTATCAGTCCAATCAGCATCGACCAGCGCACCGAACAGAAACCGCTGCACAAGACCAAGCATCAGGCGAAATGATACACTGTCAGAACGGTTGTTTCCGATTTGAAGAAGCTTTTTCCAAAGGACACTGACTTCCTTGGCAGCCTGATCCATCAATGCGAAAAGTTCCTCTTGTGGAATGCAATAGGTAAAGAATTGAGAACAGCTTTTCTTATAAAATGGATCAGCGCGTTCAGAATACATCCTCTCCAACCATGGCTCACTGCCGCTTTCCGGATCAAGCAGGTCACAACGTGTTCCATGGTGACAGCCGACGGCAATTGCGATGAACTGGGCGGCAAGGCGATAACGCTCCCGGGATTCATTTTGACCGAATGTTTCCCAAATCCAGCGCATTCCGGCACTGGAATGATTGAGCTTTGCTCCGGATGTCTTTCCGTACAAATAGTCCTGAATGGCTGGCTCGGCCTTGCCGAGATCATGCAGAAGGCCTGTTAAAATGCCGAGGTGGAGAAGGCCGATTTTTTCACAGGCTTTTCCGCACAGATGTGCAACATTCCGACTGTGTTGTTCGAGTGTCTGCAAATATACGCCTTCAGGCGTAACCGTGCGATGAGCAATGAGGAGTAACTTCATACGTTGAGCCTCCTTTGGAAGAATATACCACAATCATACGCTCAAGAGAAAAATGTGTCAATTGAAAGCGCTGAAATTGATAAAAACTTGGCGCTTTTAATAAGTTTTGAAAGAAAAAGTTATCTGTTTTGCCGGATGACCTCTTTCGAATCAGATTTTATCAGATGAGATATCCTATAAACCGTACTTTCTCTCCCCGCGCCGCAAAAAATCCATTTTTCCCGCAGAAAAAGCAGAAGCCCCTGCAGATTTCGCGTCTGCAGGGGCTTCCCGAACCGGAGTCTCTGTAATTTTAGGAAAAAGGAAAACTCTGTTTTATAAAGCTGGATCGAATGGGGTTTCTCCTTCATCCTTGCCAAAACCGCAAGGATGCCTTGAGATTTCAGCACTTTTCTCAAGAATAAACCTGTGCTATGCTGTTGTCAACGTTTTTGGGAAAAGAAGTCTCCGCTGGGGGGCATTGCTGCGCAACCGCGGTATTCTCGTTTCCGAAGAAAAAACAGAAAACAAAAAATCCGAACTTTCCTGAAAAAGAAAGTTCGGATTTTTGTTGAATGGTGCGGATAAGAGGACTTGAACCTCCACCGAGTTGCCCCGATTAGAACCTGA
>ERZ1026780.2679-NODE-2679-length-10151-cov-7.795265_pt1 | contig 10151 bp, 10 predicted proteins | sample MGYA00380126_ERZ1026780 | MGnify/ENA primary metagenome ERZ1026780 (study PRJEB33269, sample SAMEA4719762) | human gut metagenome | biome: human-associated habitat; feature: organic feature; material: feces | place: Cameroon | collected 2013-10 ... | reverse complement strand
TTTTGATTGACAAGTTTCTCCGCCTGGCGATAACAATGCGGCAAGCACTGCAATAAATTTGTTTGTCGCTGACTGAATGCAACAAATGGTGACTCATACCCACCATTCGCTTCATGTCTCTGAATACTGGCTCCAAGCGCCTGTAAGCTCTCTTGTGTCTGCACTTCACTCACACTTTCATCCATAAGCAATAGTCCAAGGATTGTCAATTGATCGCTCCAGAACCATTCTCCTTTCAGATCCGCAAGCGTTTTGCAAACTTCAAGCCAATTCCGCTGCGCTTGGCGCTGAATCTCTGCATGAAAATTCCCTTGCAGCTTCAATGAATATGGAAAGCGAACCATAGCAAGTACGCATGCGCTCTCGACGCTCTGTAAATTGCCATCGAAGACATTCACAACTTGTTCTTCAGTCAGAGAGTCACCATAAATAAGCTGTAAAATGACTGACTGGCGAATCGCTGAAGCGTTCTCCCGCAGCACGATCTCGAGTCGATGTGTGCTGTTTTGGAGCTGTATATTCTTATGCAGCAGCTGCCACATTGCAAAAAGCAATAACACTGCTAAGCAAAACGCTCCGGCACCGCAAACGATCCGCATGCTGGGATCAATGTGGCAAAATGCAGCAGCACAGATCAAAAGCAGTCCAATCATTTCCATACCGCAAGCAAGCAAAAATCTTCTTTTTCCACTTACTACATTCGCCATGCGCTTACACCCTCTTCGCGTAATGTTCAGAAAAAGTTTACCCCAAAAAACATAATTATATTATGAAGTTTTTCGTGTTTTTTCAAGAAAAACGACGAAACAATGTGCACGAAGATCTTATATATATTTTGTGTATTTTTTATATATTCTAAAAAAATGCACATCACGGCAAGAAATGATAACACAAAAATCGCAAAAACTGCGTGTAAATGCTGGAACTGTTTCTATACAATTCGCCGTTTGACTGGTATTTGTAGAGCAGCTGATCTGCAGCACTGCCCCTTGCGGCAGTTGCTCGCAAAAAGCCATCTCAAATATCAATTCTCAGACAGAAACAAGGTGTTTAGTATGAAAGCATTTATGATCGAAGACACAAAATTTGCAGGCTTCATTGATGTGGATGAGCCACAGCTGCGCGGACCGCTTTCTGTCAAAGTTGCCGTCGAGTCCATGGGGATCTGCGGAACAGACATCAAGATCTATGAAGGCCATCACTCTCAGTCCGCCGGTCAAAAACGGATCCCAGGTCATGAGTTCGCTGGCGTTGTGGTCGAAGTTGGCAGTGCCGTCCAGAAGTTGAGAGTCGGCGACCGTGTCGTACACGAGCCAATTTCCTACTGCGGACACTGTTACGCCTGTAGGCGTGGAGAAGGCAATGTCTGCGCAAGCGTGCACGTGACCGGCTGCAACATGGAGGGTGGTGCAGAGGAATACTTTGTCGCCGACGAAAAGCAGTGGCATAAACTCCCGGATTGGATTACCTGGAACGAGGCTGCGCTTATCGAACCATACACCATCGCCGCGCAGGTCTGCAGTCGTGCTGAGCTTGCGCCGGAAGATACTATGCTTATTCATGGTGCCGGGCCGATTGGCCTGATGCTTGCCGATACTGCCATGCATATGGGTGCAACCGTTATGATCAGCGAGGTCAGCGATGGTCGTCTTGCTCTGGCACGGGCAATGGGGATCCCCTATGTAATCGATGCAAAAAAAGAGCGAGCGTTCGATGCAGCCATACGCATCACAGATGGCTACGGTCCTAATATCATTGCCGATTGTGCCGGCCTTCCTAAAATGGCAGAGGAGGCCTTCGACTTGCTTTCACCGGCAGGGCGCTTTGTTCCGGTTGCCGGCGTCAGCTTTCAGTGTGACGGATACAAAGCCATGCGGAAGCAGCTGAAAATCGTCAGTTCCCGGCTGCAGATGCACCAATTCGTCCCAGTAATCTCGCGCTTCCGGCTTTATCAGGCAAATGCCGATCGAATGATCACGGATGTGTTCGATTTTTCGCAGTGTAAAGAAGCATTTGCCTATGCGCATGAACGCCGACCTGAAACCGGTAAGGTCGTCATCCGCTTTCATCGGCATCCTGATATTCCATAAAAAGGAGATCAAAAAATGAAGAAAATTGCAGTTGTTTACACATCTATGGGTGGGCTTGTCGCCTCTCTCAAAAAGACGCTGGTCGATGTTACCGGTTTCCGAATCATCAGTATCGCTGACGACAGCCTGATCCAAGACGTCATAGAAGCCGAACACATCACAGACAGTGTCCGCAGCCGGATGACGCATTATTATGAGGCTGCCGCGGACAGCGGCGCAGATCTGGTGATCAGTGCCTGCTCATCCGTTGGCGACTTAGCCGAAGAAGCGGCTAAAACGCTTTGTGTTCCGCTGCTTCGCATCGACCACGCAATGATCTGCAAAGCTGTTGCCACCGGCAGTCGGATTGGTGTGCTTGCCTCTCTCGGAACAACAATGGATCCAACCATCCGCTATGTCCGGCAGCTTGCAGCTGAAGCCGGCAAAGCCGTCACTGTTGTTGGCCTCGTTGCAGACGGTGCTTATGAGGCAAACAGCAATGGCCATCCCGAGCTGCATGATGCGCTTCTGGAAAAGGCTGCGTGCAAGTTGGCAGCAAACGTCGATGTGATCGTGCTCGCGCAAGGTTCCATGGCTCGTATGGAGCAGCAGCTGCAGGAGCTGACCGGGATCCCTGTCTACTCCAGCCCGCAGTTGTGTGCGGAAGAAGCAAAAAAAATCTTGGAGGCGCAAAAATGAGTCTTACCGCTGAACGTATCTCGCAACTGCAGAACATCTGCCGCACGTTTCGCAAGGATATTGTGACGCTTCTGCACACATTGCAAACCGGCCACGCAGGCGGCTCCCTTTCGGCATGCGAGATCCTCACCGTACTGTATATGCAGTGCGCAAACATTTCTGCAAATAATCAACATGCTCCGGATCGTGACCGCATCATTCTTTCGAAAGGGCACGCCGCGCCAATGCTGTATCGCTGCCTATGTGAAAAAGGGTTTTTTCCGAAAGAGGAACTGCTGACGCTCCGACAGCCAGGCAGCCGTCTTCAGGGTCACCCATGTGCAAAGAAAACGCCTGGCGTCGAGCTTTCCACCGGTCCTCTTGGTCTCGGTCTGTCCGCCGGCGTCGGTATGGCATGTGCAAACCGTCTGCACGGTATTAACGCCAACGTCTACGTTATCCTTGGCGACGGTGAGCTCAATGAGGGAACAGTCTGGGAGGCGGCCATGTCTGCGGCGAAATTCCAGACTGAAAAGCTGATCGCCATTGTCGACTGGAACAAGGTTCAATTAGACGGTACGGCAGAGCAGATCATGCCTATGCCAAACATGGAAGAGCGTTGGCAGTCATTTGGTTGGAATGTCCAGCGCTGCAATGGTCATGACGTAGATGCGCTCTGCACAGCTATTGAGCAAGCAAAACTTGCCGATAATGGCAAGCCAAACATCATTCTGGCCGATACAGTTAAAGGAAAAGGTGTATCCTTTATGGAGGGAACAAACAAGTTCCATGGCAAGGCTATCTCAGATGACGAATATGCGCGCGCAATGCAGGAACTGGAGGAGGTTTGAGTATGGGAATGGCACTCAGAGACGCATACGGAGAAAGCCTGAGCAAGTATGCCGTCCAAAATCCGAACGTCGTGGCATTGGATGCCGACCTTGCAAACTGCACGAAAACCTGCATCATGCAAGCCATGATCCCAGAACGTGTATTTGACGTTGGTATCGCAGAAAACAACATGGCCGCCATGGCCGCTGGTTTTGCTGCCGCCGGAATGATCCCATTTATCAACACATTTGCAACGCTTGCCGCGTCCATGTGCTCTTTGTCGGCAAAAGCGCTTATTGGCTATTCCGGATTAAATGTTCGCATCATGGGTGCAAACAATGGTCTGTGCGGCGGTTATGATGGCGCAACACACCATGCATTCGATGATCTGAATGTCATGCGTGCGATCCCCGGGATGATAGTCCTTGTTCCATCGACACCTGTCATGATGGATTGGATGGTCCGGGATCTGATTGCCTATACGGGTGGCCCTGCTTACGTGAGCATCTCCCGCAATGCGGCCGATGAGTTCTATGCGCCGGAGACCACATTTGCGTTCGGATCATCAAAGCAGCTGACAACCGGAACAGACGCAGCCATTTTGGCCTGTGGTTTGTCCGTCGGGCGGGCTATGCAGGCTGCAGCGCAGCTTGAAACAGAAGGTCTGCACGTCAGCGTCTATGACATGTTTTCGATCAAGCCGCTTGATCGCGCAGCCGCCATCCAGGCAGCCCGCCAAACCGGTGCAGTTGTGACTGTAGAGGAACATTCTGTCATTGGTGGACTCGGTTCGGCAGTGTTGGAAGTTCTGGCTGAAGAGCAGATCCATGCATGTGTCCATCGTGTCGGCATCCAGGACACCTATACTGAGAGCGGCAGCTATGCAGAACTGCTGCATGAGTTTGCGCTGGACGCTCCTGCCATCGCCGAGGCCGTCCGGCAGGTCGTCCGAAAAAAGGAGGAAGCATAATCATGGACACAAATCAGCTATACCATCTGAGCTATACCCTTCGAATGGACGCTGTACGTATGGTTTACCACGCGAAAACAGGGCATGCAGCTCCTAGCCTTTCTATTGCAGAAATTTTGTCCGTATTGTATTTTGATACTATGCACCTTGACCCTGCACAGCCCAGCTGGCCCGATCGGGATCGATTTATCCTCTCCAAAGGTCACGCATGCCCAATCTATTACGCTGCTCTGGCGCGCCGCGGCTTTTTCCCGGTGGAAGATCTGATGCTCTATCGCGGGCTGAACACTATGCTGCAGGGGCATCCGGATATGCGTAAATGCCCTGGTGTGGATATGACGACCGGCTCTCTCGGCAACGGTCTCTCTGCCGCAGTGGGCATGGCTTTGGTTGGGAAAAAGGATCAAAAAGATCATTGGATCTACGCCATTACGGGTGACGGCGAACTGCAGGAAGGTATCATCTGGGAAAGCACCATGTATGCAGGCAACGCAAAGCTCGATAACCTGATCGTTTTTGTTGATCGCAATGGATTGCAATCCGGCGGCAGCGTCGCAAATATTCAGAATCTGGATGATCTCGCAGAGAAATTCCGCAGTTTCGGCTGGGATACACAGACAATTGATGGTCATGATATCGAAGCGATTCGTCAGGCAATTGCAGTTGCCAAATCCCGCCGTGGTACGCCGTCTGTCATTCTTGCAAATACAACAAAAGGCAAGGGCGTTTCATACATGGAAAACCAGTATCTCTGGCATATGAAAGCCCCCAATGACGAGCAGTTTGCCATTGCAATGGAAGAACTGCAGAAAGAGGCTGATCACTATGAATAAAATGGTTTCGACCCGGACCGGATTTGGTGAAGGTCTGGTAGAACTGGCACAAACACAGTCTAAAATTCTGGCAACATCTGCAGATACCTATCGCTCATTCGCGCTGAACAGCTTTGTAGAAAAATATCCCGATCGTTATTTTGAGTTTGGCATTGCGGAACAGAATATGCTGACCGCTTCAGCTGCGATGGCTGCAGAAGGGTATTGTGTGTTTTCCGTTGGCTACAGTCCTTTTTTATCCATGCGTGCCCTAGAGCAGATCCGGACCTTTATCGCATATCCGAATCTGAACGTCAAGATCATCGCCGGTCTGTCCGGTCTATCCGGCGATACGGACGGTGTGACGCATCAAGGCTCAGAGGATCTTGGCATTGTACGTACGATCCCCAACATGACGATACTTTGTCCGGCTGACGCCGTTGCTGCTAAAAAATTCGTTCGCCTTGCCGCTGAAATTTCTGGACCGGTCTATCTTCGCCTTGGTCGCGGCGCTACACCGGTTTTCTACGAAGAAAGCCAGGATTTTGCTGTTGGGCATGCCACTGTTCTAAGGGAATACGGCAAAGATGCTGTGATTCTCGCCTGCGGCCCCTGTGTTTTTGAGGCGGTCCAAGCTGCTGATCGGCTCCGTGAACGCGGCGTCATGGCAAGCGTTCTCGACATGCACACGATCAAACCGCTCGACGCAAAAACGCTCTGCAATTTCTGCGCCGACGCACGAACGGTCGTCACCGTAGAGGATGGGACGATTTATGGAGGACTCGGCGGAGCAGTTGCTGAAACACTCCTTGAAAACCAGATCTGCCCACAGCATTTCTTACGTCTGGGTTTGAAGACATTTGGCACAGCAGGCACACTGCCAGAACTGCTGCACTTCTTCAAGCTTGATGCAGATGGAATCACGGAGCAGGTTCTTGCTGCAAAGTAATCCTGCAACACAGAAAGGAGCATATTCATGAGATTGATTGACGCGCATATTCACATTTTCGATCAGATCAAGGGTTTCGGCTTTCAGGGAGAGTGTCACCCGATCGGCGGCGGCCGTGTGGAGTTCGATACCGGATTGCAAAACCAGCGCTTTCCTACATTTTTAGGCGACACAAATGTCACTGCAGAAAAAATGTTGGAAGAAGTCATGGACAAAAACGGCGTAGAGAAGGCTGTTCTGCTGCAGTGCCCATCCAACGGCCTGCAAAATCAGTATTATCATCAAGTCTGGCAGAAATACCCTGATCGTTTTCTGCCGGCCTGCATGATCGACCCGGAGATTCTTCGCTTTGATGAGATTCTCGAGCATATGATCCGTGATTTCCATTACCGTGTATTCAAGCTCGAGATGAGTATGATTGCCGGGTTGACAGGTGCCCATGTCCGGCTCAACATGTTCGATTCGCCCAATATGGAAAAGCTGTTCGCTGCTGCAGAGGCAGTCGGCGGCACCGTTGCGCTCGATATCGGTGGTCCGGAAGAAACCAGCTACCATCCCGAAGCGGTCCGTGCGCTCGCACTACGCCATCCAAATCTGCACATCGTCATGTGCCATCTGCTTGAACCGGACCGGGATGATGATGAAAGACTGCGCAAAAATCTGGAACTGATGTGCCTCCCGAATGTCTGGTTTGACATTTCTTCTCTGCCCACGATTCTCTCAGAGCTGCCGCCCTATGACATGAGTCGCCGCTATCTGGCGCTTGCCAAGCGAATCGTCGGTGCAGATCGGCTTCTCTGGGGCACGGATGCGCCCGGTTCGCTTGTTAAGCAGGATTATCAGACCATGCTGAAGCTTCTTGTGACAGAGAACGGAACTTTTACAGAGGCTGAACGCGAAATGATCTGCTGGCAAAATGCGCTGCATGCTTATCCTTTTGAGCCGCGCCAGGTTGATGAACAGAAGGATCGCTGAAGGTTGGAGGAATGAAAATGGAATATACTCTGGAGTCTATGTTTGGTGTTAAGGACAAAGTCGTTGTCATTACTGGCGGTTGCGGTGGGATCGGCAGCGGTCTGGCACAGGCCCTTGGTAAGCTCGGCGCAAAGATTGCGCTCCTTGACCGCAGCCTGGAAAAGCTTGAGACAACGGCTGAGAAGCTTCACAATGAAACCGGTGCCGAAGTTCGCGGCTATACGGCAAGTGTCACGGATGAAGTGTCGGTCGCGGAGGCGTTTGCACAGATCGAGCGCGATTTCGGTTCTGTCTATGGTCTGATCAACTGCGCTGGCATTTCACATGTGCAATATCTGAGCAAAATGGATATCGACCGTTGGCAGGCAGTCATGGACGTCAATGTCCGCGGCACTGTCATTTGCGCAAAAGTCGCTGCCTCCTACATGGCCAAGCAGCGCGTCGGCAGGATCATCAATGTCAGTTCCCTCGCCTCTACCCATGGCAAGCCGCAGTACACGGCCTACACCCCGAGTAAGGCAGCCGTCGACGGCTTTACGATCACGTTGGCAACCGAGCTTGCCCACAAGGGTATCACCGTCAACTCTGTCCGTCCCGTCTTCATGCTGACAGATATCAACCGGACACAGTATGCTGATGATCTGAACGGTGCTGTAGCACGGGCAATTGCAAGAAATCCGCAGGCTCGCTGCTGCAGTCCCGAGCTGCTGGCAGGACTGGTGGTATTCCTGCTCTCCGAATCGTCCAGCTACGTTGACGGTCAGCTCATTGGCTGTGATGGCGGCTCGACATACGGCGATATCAGCAATCTCAGTTATCAGCCGGAAGAATACGAAACCTGACGTCATTTTTCTCACGTCAAAAAAAGGAGGTGTCTGCATGCTTCAGATTCTGCTTGGAACGGGCTTTATCCTGCTCGATCTCAACGTACAATTCGGCTCTACTGTTCTGGGTCTGCTGCCTGATACAGTCGGATATTTGCTGCTTGCTGCCGCGATCCGCCGATTAGGTTCTCTTTGTCCGCGACTCAAGAAATGTGAGCTATATGTCGGCATTATGATCTTCTACTCGCTCGCTCTATACTGCTTTGACCTATTCGGAATCTCTGCAAAAATAGGGGTCATGGGTATGCTTTTGTCCTGCATCAGCTGCATTTACTGTTTCTTTATCCTTTACCAGTATGTGCGCAGCCTATGGGAGCTTGAACAGCAATACGGCTTACATCTGAAAAGCAATGTATTAAAGCTGGGCTGGCTCATTGCAGCTGCCGGAAATTTCTGCACCTATACAGCTGCAGCGATCTTCCCGCAGGGGGCGACCGCCTGCGCGCTCGCAAGCTGTGTGGGGAACATCTATTTCATTATCAATCTGTATCACGCCTACCGGAATTTCCGCGCGAGCAAACCCATGATATCTTCCGAAGTCCATGCCTTGCAGAATCTCTGATCCCTGAATAAACAACCAGTACAAATAAGAAGAACTACAAAAGAGAAAGGAAACAACTATGAGCTTAGTCATCAGCCTGATCGGCATTCTCGTAGCACTCGGCCTTTTGACGTATCTGTGCTTCAAAGGCTTCAATTCCCTGCTTGCAGCTATGCTCAGCGTGGTAATTATCGCGTTGAGCAGTCAACTGAACGTTGTTGAACTCATGACCGGCGAATATGCCTCCGGTTTAACCGGCTTCATCTGCAGCAACCTGTTTCTGTTTGTCATGTGCGCTGTTTTCGGTAAATTTATGGAACAGTGCGGTGCCGCACTCGCAGTATCTCAGGTCTTCAGTAAGTTGTTCGGCGACCGGTATGCAATCTACGGTATTATGCTCGCAACTGCCGCACTGACCTATGGCGGCGTCAGCATCTTCGTCATCGTTTTTACCGTCTATCCCATGTACCTCTATGCATTCCAGAAAGCAAACATGCCGCGCAAACTCATCCCGGCGGCTATCGCCGCTTCCGGCACATCATTTGCGTGCAACATGCTGCCCGGCTCGCCGCAGATTTCTAATATGCTGCCTGCGCAGCTGCTCGGTACATCTCCCACTGCTGCGTCGGCGCTGTCACTCATCTGCTGCGCGATCTGCATTACACTTTTGATCGTATTTTTTGAGTGGCAATTCAGAAAATGCCGTGCCAATGGCGAGGGGTTTGTTGCCACGCCGGAGATTCAGGCAAAAATCGACGCCTATTTGAACGCTCCGCAAATCAAGCATGCCTGGGTTGCCTTCATCCCTATGATCGTATTCCTGGTTGTCCTGAATGTATTCAAAGCAAACATTCTTGTTGCAGGTTCCGCTGGTATCTTGGCTACCTGCATTCTGTTCCCCAAGACAATTGGCGGCGTGATGGGTTTTTCAAACCTGTTTAATGACGGTTTCGAGCAGGCGAAAATGGCCATGTTCAACACGGGCGCAATCGTCGCTGTTGCAACGGTCATCAAGCTGACTGACGGTTTCCAGTACTTTACGGATCTGCTCAGCCATATGAATGGCAGTCCTTACATCACCTTCTCTGTAGCGACTGTCGCTGTCGCCGCCATGACCGGCTCTGGCTCCGGCGGAGTCAGTGTTGCGATCTCACTGTTTGCTGACGATTTCATCGCACAGGGCTGCAACCCTGTCCTGCTGCACCGGATTGGTTCGCTGGCCTGCGATATTTTTGACAATACGCCGCACAACGGTTTCATTGTCACCACGCTAACCGTCTGCGGTCTGACGCACAAAGAATCGTACAAATACATCTGCGTGGTTTCCTCTCTGATCCCGCTTCTGATCACGATCTTTGCCATCATCGTCGGCCCACTTATGTACTGATTTTCTCCTTTCCACAACAAGCAGACTCCCCGCTTTCTTAGGAATGCGGGGAGTC
>ERZ1026780.2670-NODE-2670-length-10195-cov-6.812327_pt1 | contig 10195 bp, 9 predicted proteins | sample MGYA00380126_ERZ1026780 | MGnify/ENA primary metagenome ERZ1026780 (study PRJEB33269, sample SAMEA4719762) | human gut metagenome | biome: human-associated habitat; feature: organic feature; material: feces | place: Cameroon | collected 2013-10 ... | reverse complement strand
ACACGCCGCAGCACCAAGATGTTGCAATGACGTTCCTGACAATTCAGACATAAATAATATTGAGGGTGTGTCATAATGGTAAACATAGTAGGGGCGCAATACATTGCGCCCGCGCAGCAGAAGAACAATATGGTGAGTTACTGTGTGTTACATAGTGGTATCCATAGTCACTGCGGACGCAATATATTGCGTCCCTACAATAATCCGCCGTTTTGACACACCCTCGTCTTTGAAACCGGTCATGATAAATAGCACGTCAAGATTGTAGACAAGGTGAGGGCAATGTATTGCGCCATTACAGTGCCTTCTGTCTTAACACGTCCTCTATGCAAAAGCATTGGTGTGCAAAACTCCGGGCTTGCAAAACAAATCGCAAAAGAAATATGGGGGTGAAAGGAGCGTATGTGGCGAGAAATTCGTAACTTCGCAAGATAAAACGGCCGAAAGCGAATGTTGATGCGGCTTATAGGTCTTTGACCGCCAAGTTGCGACATTCCCACGACCGTTGGATACAAAAACGCAGATAATTATACGAAACAAATATTGGAACGCATGACTACCGATAACGATACATCCAAGACAATGGACGAGACCGCGGCGACCGCACAGATACAGGCATCCGAGACCGATAAGCCGGAAGCGCCCGAAGCATTGCCGCAGCAGGAAGCAGCGGCAGCGCCTGCCACCGCGCTCCGGTCTCCCGCATTACGCTATATGGCAATAGGCGGCGCGGTATGCACGCTTTTGGCCTGGGCTTTTCTGGTGTTCAGCGAATGGGCCTCGATGTCCTTTGATGTCGTGGCCATAGTATTGTCCGCCATCGCCTGTCGCCTGCAGCCGGGCAATATGCGCAACCTCGCCATCACTTCGGTCATCGCCGCCGGGACTTTGGCCTTGGTGTTTGTCACCTTGTTTATCGGGCTTCATATACTCGAAAACCTCTGACGGGCCGCGTACCGGCTATGAACCGTTATATCTCCGAAAACACAGATAATATATCATACAATAACCTAATGTAAAATCACGATTATGCGCAAAATTTTCGTTATAGCCGCTCTTGCGGCACTTATGTGCACCGCTATCGAAGCAAAGGCACAGACCGCAGCCGAAGTGGATGCCACCGTGGCTAAAGTAATGTCCGCCAAAGCACCCTGCAACCAAGGGCCCGAAGCATTCAAAACTTTTATCGGCAAGTTTTCCACGGATTCGGCATTTATGGAGTCGCGTGTACGTCTGACCGACGACCAGCGCGAGAAATATGCCTCGCTGCTTGTGCCCGACAACTTCAAGGCCAAACGACCCTTTGCCAAAGACGATGACGAATACTATCAGGCGTGGGGCGAAATCCAATACACGCAGGTATACCTTGACTGCGGATGGGTGGACTCGTACGTGACACACACTTTCGAGTTTAAGCGCATCGGCGGCAAGTGGTACCTTGACAAGGTCGTTCCCGGCGAATAAGGGATGCCGGCAAACCGAGATTTCAAGGCCGGTATGGTCAGCGACGCCGCGACAGCCATCGCTGACGGATTTGTAGGCCGTCCGCTGATAGGGCTGACTCCGGCGCAGTTGTCCGAAGTGGCCGTATCCGTCGGGCTGCCGCGTTTTGCCGGGAAGCAAATGGCGCGGTGGCTCTATGTAGGGCGTGCCACGTCCATAGACGAGATGACCGACTTGTCCAAGCAGGGTCGTGCCCGCTTGGCTCAAGCCGGGTATATTGTCGGACGCGAAGATCCTTTGGTCGCAACGGAATCACGCGACGGTACGGTCAAGTACCTCTTTCGCGGCTGTGGCGGACGCGATGTCGAGTCGGTGTATATCCCCGAGAAAGACGGACGCGCCACCCTGTGCGTGTCCTCGCAGGCCGGATGCAAGATGCATTGCGCCTTTTGTATGACCGGACGCCAAGGCTTTCACGGTAATTTGACCACAGCGCAGATTATCAACCAAATACTGTCCATACCACAAAGCCGCGACCTTACGAATGTCGTATTTATGGGTATGGGCGAGCCGACCGACAACCTCGAAGCGGTGCTCGCGGCCATCGAGATACTCACAGCCCCGTGGGGCTTGGCTTGGAGTCCCAAGCGCATCACCGTCTCCACCGTAGGCAATATCCCCGGATTGCGGCGACTGCTTGACGAGACCTCGGTGCATATAGCCATCAGCGTCCACTCGGCCGATGACGAGCAGCGTCAAGCGCTGATGCCGGTACAAAAAGCCTTCCCGATACGCGATGTCATGGCAATGTTGCGCGGCTATGACTTTGCTCACCAACGCCGCCTGTCGGTGGAGTATATCCTCTGGGACGGCGTCAACGATACGCCGCAAAGTATGCGCGCATTGGCTCGACTGTTGCGCGGTACCGATGCACGGGTCAACATCATCCCCTATCATCCGATAGGCGGGGACAGCTTGCGTCCGTCACCGCGACGTGTTCAGGAAAACTTCCGCGACGGGCTCAACGATTTGGGCATCACCGCCACAATACGCGCCTCGCGCGGACAGGACATTATGGCTGCCTGCGGTATGCTTGCCGGAGCGGCCGAGAAACAGCAACCACCACACCAAGATGAAGAATAAGATCAGAGTCGCCATCACTCAGGGCGATACCAACGGCATAGGCCTCGAGGTGATACTCAAGGCTATGGAAGACAACCGGATACTCGAATTGTGTACCCCGGTTATTTTTGCCAACGCAAAGGCCGTATCTTTCTACCGCAAGGGACTGCAACTGTCTCAAATACAGCTTGCGCACACCAATGACGTCAAGCAGTTGCGCGACGGGGCTGTCAATGTGGTAAATGTCGGCGCGGACAATCTCGCCGTCACCCCCGGCGAAAGTACCGCCGAAGCCGGACGCGCCGCCTTCGATGCGCTCGAAGCCGCCACTGCCGCCTTGGCTGCCGGAGATGTGGACGTACTGGTTACGGCGCCCATCAATAAGCACAATATCCAAGGCGAGGACTTTCGGTTTGCCGGACATACGGAGTACTTGGAACACAAATTTGCTCCGGCCGAGACCCCTGTGGACGCGGTAATCGTGGCTCAGACCGAAAGCGTCACCGCCGACAACGGCACGGAAATCGTTGCCGAGACTGTGACTGCCGAAACCGTAGTTGCCGAGCCCGCAACCACCGAAGCCGGAGAGACGGCAGCGGCGTCGACCGCACCCGAGGCCGCCGACGGCAAATCGAAGCGTCGCTGTCGCAGTCGCGAGCGCCTGCCCGAACGTCTGCCCGTGCCCGTCAAGGCGTTGATGATACTTTTCAACGACCGTATGCGCGTGGCCTTGGCCACGACACATTTGCCCTTGGCCGATGTAGCTGCGGCCATCACCACCGACAACGTGCTTGAGAAAATAGTGCTGCTGGATGCATCGTTGCGTCGCGACTTCGCGATATACAATCCCCGTATAGCAGTACTTGCACTCAATCCCCATGCCGGTGACGACGGACTGCTCGGCGCCGAGGAACGCGATATAATAACTCCGGCCATAACCAAGGCGCGCGAAAGTCGCATCATGGCTTTCGGCCCGTATGCGGCCGACGGTTTCTTCGGCACGGCTGCATATACACACTTCGATGCCGTACTGGCCATGTACCATGACCAAGGATTGGCACCGTTCAAGGCTCTGTCTATGGACGACGGTGTCAATTTTACCGCCGGACTGCCGTATGTGCGCACTTCGCCCGACCACGGCACCGCCTACGACATCGCCGGCAAGGGCGAAGCCGACCCGCAGAGCATGCTGCATGCGATATATGCCGCTATAGACATTTTCCGCGCACGTGCCAACGACGCCGAGGCCCACCGCAACCCTCTGCGCCGCCAGTATTACGATAAAGGGTCGGACAATGTAGTGCTTGACCTGACCAAAGACGAATAATCATCCATCCCGGCATCCGTGCGGCATAAGACCGACAGCCGTTAATGCCGGGATTAGCATTTTGCTTATCAATGAATTACGCAATTATAGCCGCCGGCGAAGGCAGCCGACTTGTACAGGAAGGTGTCCCCGTGCCCAAACCGCTGGTGGACATAGACGGCCGTCCCATGATTCGCCGCCTCATAGATATTTTTATGGCCAACGATGCTCGCCGCATCAGTGTCATCGTCAACGAGCACATGACCGCCGTGCGCCGGTATGTCGAAGCCTTGCAATCACAATTGCCTGTGCCATTGACGTTAGTAGTCAAGACCACGCCAAGCTCGATGCATAGCTTCTACGAAGTGTCGCGCACCTTCGGCGCCGCCGGCGCGGACGCCGGCGACGGCCGATTTGTACTCACCACGGTGGATACCATCTTCCGCGAGGAGGATTTTGCCCGCTACGTACAGGCCTTTGCCGAGGCTCCGGACGACATCGACGGCTGCATGGCTGTCACCACCTATATCGACGACGAAAAGCCGTTGTATGTAGACACTGCCGCCGACGGTATCATCACCGCCTTCCGCGATGCGCCTTGGGACGGCGTGCGGTATGTCTCGGGGGGCATCTACGGGTTGCGCCCCGCGGCTGTGGACATCCTGCGTCGTTGCATCGACGAGGGCGTCAGCCGTATGCGCAACTACCAGCGAGCACTTGTGGCCGCCGGTCAGCGCCTCCGCGCTTTCGATATGGGCAAGATTCTGGACGTGGATCATGTCGGAGACATCGAGAAGGCTCGCAAGTTTCTGCAGTAAATCGACCGTCCATTTCTAACAAGACAACCATACTATGGCCAAAAAAATAGCCGAGACGCCGTTGATGAAGCAGTACATCGAGATGAAACGCAAGCATCCCGATGCGATACTGCTGTTCCGCGTGGGCGACTTCTACGAGACATTCAGCGATGACGCCTTGGCCGCTTCCGAGATTTTGGGTATCACCCTGACGCGCCGTGCCAACGGAGCGGCGGCATACGTCGAACTGGCAGGCTTCCCGCACCATGCCTTGGACACCTATCTGCCCAAGTTGGTGAGGGCCGGCAAACGCGTGGCCATTTGCGAGCAGCTCGAGGACCCCAAGACAACCAAGACACTGGTCAAGCGCGGCATCACCGAATTGGTGACGCCCGGCGTGTCGCTGAGCGATAACGTCCTGGACGGCAAACTCAACAACTTCCTGGCATCCATACATCACGGTCGAGACAAGACCTTGGGCATAGCCTTTTTGGATATCAGTACCGGCGAGTTCCTTGCCGCCGAGGGCAATGCCGACTATGTAGACAAGCTCATGGCTCAGTTTGCGCCCAAGGAAGTCCTGGTCGAGCGCGGACTCAAGCGTCGTCTCGACGACGAACTGTCGGGGCATTATCTGACGTTTGAGTTGGACGATTGGGTATTTACGCGAGATGCGGCCATGGAACGTCTGCTTAAACAATTCGAGACCTCATCGCTCAAGGGCTTCGGCCTCGAGCGTATGAACGCCGGAATCATAGCCGCCGGAGCCATACTACACTACCTCGATGTCACCAATCACACGCACATAGGGCACATCAATACCATAGCGCGCATAGAGGAAGACCGATATGTGCGCCTCGACCGCTTCACGGTGCGCAATCTCGAATTGGTGACGCCGTTGAGCGAGGAAGGTATGAGCCTGCTGGAAGTACTTGATAGGACGCGTACACCGATGGGCGCACGCCTGCTGCACCAATGGATACTGATGCCGTTGCGCGACCCGCGCGAAATCAACAACCGCCTGGATGTCGTGGAATACTTCTTCCGTGACCGCGAGGCCGCCGAGGCCGCCGGGAGCTTTTTGGACCGTATAGGCGATTTGGGCCGATTGGTAGCCAAGATTGCCACGCTGCGCATCACGCCACGCGAGGTTGTGCAGGTACGTGCCGCACTCGAAGCCCTCGAGCCTGTCAAGGCCCTATGCCTCGGTGCCGACCAGCCGCAACTACGTGCCATAGGCGAGCAAATAAATCCGTGTGCGGACATCGCCGCACGCATCAAACGCGAAATTTGGGACAATTGTCCGAACAAGCCCGGCAGCGGCGACGTCATACGCGAAGGCGTCAACGCCACCTTGGACGAATTGCGCCATATAGCCACCGGAGGCAAACAATACCTGGCACAGATACGCGACCGCGAAGTCGAGGCCACGGGTATCTCTTCTCTAAAAATCGGATTTAATAACGTCTTCGGCTACTACTTTGAGGTCACCAATACCCATCGCGACAAGGTGCCTCAGCAGTGGATACGCAAGCAGACTTTGGTAAATGCCGAGCGCTATATCAGCCCCGAACTCAAAGAATACGAGGAAAAAATCTTGGGAGCGCAAGACCGTATAGCCTCCCTGGAGACCTCGTTGTACAACGATCTTGTGGCTGCGCTGTCATCGTATATACCTGCGATGCAGGCCGATGCGATGCTGGTGGCGCGTCTGGACTGTCTGCTGTCGTTCAATGCGGCGGCCACGGCCTACCGCTATGCGCGTCCGGTGGTGGACGACAGCCTCGAGCTTGACCTTGTGCAGGCTCGACATCCCGTTATCGAAAGGCGTCTGCCTGTGGGTGTGCCGTATATCGCCAACAGCGTACACCTGAACAACGATGATGCACAAATACTGATGATTACCGGCCCCAATATGTCGGGTAAATCGGCATTGTTGCGTCAGACGGCTCTCAACGTTCTGATGGCCCAGATAGGTTGTTTCGTGGCGGCTGACAGCGCACATATAGGCGTGGTGGACAAGATTTTCACGCGCGTAGGCGCCAGTGACAATATCTCGTTGGGCGAGTCCACCTTTATGGTCGAGATGAACGAAGCCGCATCTATCATCAATAACCTGAGTCAGCGTTCGCTGATACTTTTCGACGAATTGGGACGCGGAACGTCCACTTACGACGGCATCTCGATAGCCCGTGCCATAGTCGAGTATATACACGACACGCCCGACAACTTGAGACCTAAGACGCTCTTTGCCACGCACTACCACGAACTCAACGAGCTCGAACAGTCCTATCCGCGCATACACAATTTCCATGTGTCCGTCAAGGAAATTGACGGCAAGGTGGTGTTCCTGCGGCGGTTGGAACGCGGCGGCAGCGAACATTCCTTCGGTATACACGTGGCCAAATTGGCCGGTATGCCGGCGGTGATAGTCAACCGTGCCAATGCCATATTGCACCGTCTCGAGGCCAACCGCGATGCCGTCGGCGCCGTGGATATGACGGGTGCCGAAGCTCCCAAGCCGCTGAAAGAGGGCGGAATGCAGTTGAGCTTCTTCCAATTGGACGACCCGGTGCTAAGCCAGATACGAGACGAAATCATCGGCCTTGACATCAATAACCTGTCGCCCCTGGAGGCGCTCAATAAACTCAATGACATCCGCTCCATCATCACCGGCAAATCCTGAATCGCGTCGTCTGCCCGAGGCCTTTGTGCAGATGCTGCTTTCACGGCCGCATGGGCGTGTCCTTGTCGAGGCATTGACAACAAGCGAGCCGGAAGTGTCCGTGCGCATAGCCGCACATCGCGGCCTCGGAATGCCGCGATGCGCCGATACCGCGCCGTGGAACGCGCGTCTGGCATATTTGTCCGGTCGTCCGCGCTTTACCTTTGACCCGGCGCTGCATCAGGGATTGTATTATGTACAAGATGCCTCGAGTGCGGCTCTGCCAACGGTGCTGCGCCATGCCTTGACGCAGGCCGGTATCGATCCGGACGGCGAATTGCGCGTGCTCGATGCATGTGCCGCGCCCGGAGGGAAGACTACAGCCGTGGCGGACGCCCTTGGCGGCGAAGGTACGGTAGTGGTGGCCAACGAATACGACCGCACGCGCGCCGGAGTGCTGGTGGAAAACTTGCAGCGCTGGGGCGACCCGCGCGTCATTGCAACGTGCGCTGATGCTGCGTCTTTCGGAGCGCTTCGGGGCGCCTTCGATGTCATTTGTGCCGATGTGCCATGCTCCGGCGAAGGTATGATGCGTAAGGACCCGGAAGCTGTAGCCCAATGGTCGCCGTCGTTGGTGCGCGATTGTGCAGCGCTGCAACGCCGAATATTGCTCGGTCTGTGGGACGCCTTACGCCCGGGCGGAGTGCTGGTGTATAGTACTTGCACATTCAATACGGCCGAGGACGAAGATAATATTCGCTATATCATTGAAGAATTGGGTGCTACGCCGCTGTCTAACGGGTTGGAGAATATGCCCGGGGTGTCTCCCGGATATTTTGACGGAGGACAAAAATCGTTCCCGTGCGCACATTTCTATCCGGGCATTGCGCGTGGCGAGGGGCTGTTTATAGCGGCCTTGCGTAAGGATGGCGATGGCGCTCCGGCGGCACAGGGGAGCAACACGCGTCGTTCCAAGGCATCCGGGCGCAAAAACGCGGGAAAGACACAGCCCGTTCCGGAGGCCGTGCGCCGCATGGTGCGCGGCGATATGGTGTGGAACACCGATGTCGCCGGGACAATTACGGCGACTCCGCCGGCAGTGGCAGCTATGACTACACGTCTCACCGATGCCGGGTTGCACGTCATCCTTGGCGGCGTGGAAGTCGGCACGATTAAGGGACGCGACGTTATCCCGGTACACGCTTTGGCCATGAGTCAAGTTGTTGATACTGACGCTTTTGTTAAAGTCTCGGTAGATTGGCGAGATGCAGTATCATATTTGCAGCGCAATGCCCCGATATTGCCGGAGGATACGCCGCGCGGCATTGTATTGCTTACATATCAAGATCGTCCTCTGGGTTTTGCCAAAAACCTCGGCAACCGCGCCAATACCCTTCTTCCGGCCAATCGCCGCATTATCTCGCCACACGTCCCCGATGCCCCCGAGCAAGTCCTTGCCGCTGTCGGGGTGAAGCCTGACGGCGATGAGTGACAGCGGCTGCTATTCGTTATTTTGTCGAATAACAATAGAAAATTTTGCGGCAGCTATTCGGCTCGTACTTTTATTAAATATTTTTAACAATGGATAGTTGTTGTGATTGAAAAAGTGTCGGTATCTTTGTAATATGTGTATTAGTTGCGCATCAATCAGTGCCTTATGATTGTTTGGATAATATCTTAACTTCACCTTTTTCGACACTATGCCATATATGCGATACTTGTTTACGATTATGCTGACGCTCATGACGTTTTATGGGTGGGCATCACCGAGTGTCGCCGCAAGTCGGTTCGTGTGCCATGGAGTGGGGCTGCATGAGCCTGAACGTTCCTCGCTGTGGAATTTGTCGGACGTGTCGACCTTGGACAAAGCCGGGCTAAATCGTGCTCCGCGATATGTCGCAACAAACACAAGACGCTATTTTTGACAAGGATTCTAAGGTGTCATTATGTTATAAATACCTCTCTAAGGACGCCCGTCCGGCACAAACAATAATAGACAGATATGGGAAATTACCAAACTAAAAAGCTGCAACATATATTTGCTGTCGCAGTGGTACTTGTGCTTGGCCTATCAGCTATTGCAAAGCAAAAGCCTAAAAACAAATACGAAATACGACACATTCCGGAGGTTACCGTGGATTCTGCAATACGCGAGGTACTATTGCAAGAGGTTATCCCGGCGCTTGAAGCGCACAGTTACAGACCATTTTCTTGGATGTGTTTTGTCCCCAGAGATTTCTTTTCCGGCTATACTGAGCCGACTCCAAATTTAGTCGGTTCAGCATATATAATTGACAATAGCCGCTTCGAGAACCCCAATCTGTATTTTTTTGAGGGAGGCTTTTGCAAAATTGGGGGAAAGACCGTTTTCTTCAAAGATACGACCGCGCCGTATGTTAAGAAAATTAGAAATGCGAAATGTATTACCATTAAATATCTGAATGCAAGGATTGTGCACACCACAGATTTTGATCCGGATGTGATAAGGATTGTCCGATCTACTGACGGATATAAGGTAATATATCCGGATTATTGGGACAAATAACAGCGCTATTTGGTATGGTTATGCGGAAAGATAATACACTGCAGATGTCATACTTGATGTGCAACGCGTCTTACACACCGTTGTACGCACAGTGGAATATTGCCGCTCACGCCAACGACAATTATGAATACATCACCTATACGGACAAACGCACATGGGACGAGGGTGACTATACATATACGTATGATGCGCTCAACCGCCTGGCCTCCGCCGTGTTCACCCCGGCGGAAGGGCTTGCGGACAGACCCGCTGTTGAGAGAAACCGCATACCCGACTTCTCGGCATACTACGATTACGACCTGCGCGGCAATACCACC
>ERZ1026780.2667-NODE-2667-length-10198-cov-4.064084_pt1 | contig 10198 bp, 9 predicted proteins | sample MGYA00380126_ERZ1026780 | MGnify/ENA primary metagenome ERZ1026780 (study PRJEB33269, sample SAMEA4719762) | human gut metagenome | biome: human-associated habitat; feature: organic feature; material: feces | place: Cameroon | collected 2013-10 ... | reverse complement strand
GCAGTGGACAGCCTGCAGTCAGAAGCAGCCGAGGTGGACGTGACCCTTACTTTGCGGGGAGAATCTGCTGTGGTGGATGGTATTCCGCCGGTGCTTTACAGCATGATCTTCAATCTTTGTGATAATGCAATCAAATATAATCGCACAGGCGGCAGCGTAAAGGTGCAGGTAAGTAATTATCCCGAGGATATTCGCATAACGGTCGCCGATACCGGCATCGGCATACCGGAGGAAAGTCGGGAGCGGATTTGTGAACGGTTTTATCGGGTGGATAAAAGCCGCTCCAAGGAGGTGGGCGGCACCGGATTGGGGCTATCCATCGTTAAGCACGCGGCAATGATCCACCACGCAAAGATCCAAATGGACAGTGTGACCGGTAAAGGAACCACATTTACCGTAGTATTTCCAAAAACAGAGGAGTGATCACTTGACTTACGAAGAGATCCGGCACGACGAAGCCGTCAATACCTATATCCGGCAGGCAGATGCCGCACTGGCGGCGCTGGGCTTTACCGAGCATAGCTTTGCCCATGTTACGCTGGTGGCAGAAAAGGCAGGATATATCCTGCAGACGCTGGGCTATCCGGAGCGTACCGTTGAGCTGGCGAAGATCGCAGGCTACCTGCATGATATCGGAAATCTCATCAACCGTGTCGATCACAGCCAAAGCGGAGCGATTATGGCATTCCGTATTCTCGATCATCTCAGGTTCGATCCCGAGGAAATTGCTATGATCGTTTCTGCGATCGGCAACCATGACGAGGGCACCGGAGTACCGGTCAGTCCGGTTGCAGCAGCGCTTATTCTGGCAGATAAAAGTGATGTGCGGCGCAATCGCGTCCACAATACCGATCCTGCCACCTTTGATATTCACGACCGCGTTAATTATTCTGTCACCAAGGCGGAATTGAAGATCAACGAGGCGCACACTCTTATCAAACTCAAACTGACGGTCGATACTCATTTCAGCTCGGTGATGGATTATTTCGAGATCTTTATGCAGCGTATGCTGCTGTGCCGCAAGGCGGCAGAAACACTCGGGCTTCAGTTTAAGCTGATGATCAACGAGCAGCAGCTTATTTGATGCTTTTTCAATCGTTAAGCCAAAGGGGAGTCGCTTCGTGCGGCTCTTCTCCTTTTACCGCAACTTTACATTGATTTTACAAATCCTTGATAATGGTTTTGACCTTTCTTTACTATTCTTAATACATCAGGAGGAGAAGGGAAAGGAATTGTAAAATGACTATTTTTAACGCATTGAACCTGATTGGCGGACTGTGCCTTTTTCTGTTCGGAATGAGCTTGATGGGACAGGCATTGGAGCGACGGGCAGGCAGCGGGTTAAGCTCATTACTGGAGAAGATGACCAAAAGTCGCTTGAAGGGGCTTTTGGCAGGACTTGGCGTTACTGCTGTAATCCAAAGCTCCTCTGCCACCACCGTCATGGTGGTAGGCTTTGTTAACTCGGGGTTGATGACGCTGCGGCAGTCCATCGGCGTTATCATGGGCGCCAATATCGGAACCACGGTCACAGCGTGGATCCTCAGTCTTTCAGGGATTGAAGGAACCAGTTTTTTGGTGAATCTTTTTAAGCCGACTTCCTTTACACCGGCTCTTGCGCTCATCGGTATCATCTTTTATATGTTCTGTAAGGAGGATAAAAAGAAGGATACCGGCACTATTTTGCTGGGTTTTGCCACCCTCATGTATGGTATGGAAGCAATGTCCTCTGCTGTTTCCGTGCTGCGGGAGGTTCCGGAATTCAGCCGTTTATTTTTGCTTTTCACTAATCCTATTCTCGGTGTTCTCGCGGGTGCGGTACTCACCGGCATCATTCAGTCCAGCTCGGCGTCAGTCGGAATTCTGCAGGCACTGGCAAGCACAGGACAGGTCACTTACGGGGCGGCGATCCCCATTATCATGGGACAGAACATCGGCACCTGCGTTACTGCGCTGCTTTCCTCTATCGGAACCAATAAAAATGCACGTCGGGCTGCGCTGGTACACCTCAGCTTCAATGTGATCGGCGCCACGGTCGGCATCATTCTTTATTATGTAATTTGTGCAGTCTCTGCACCGGTACTGTTGGGACAGGCGGCAACCGAATGGGGGATAGCAGTGGCGCACTCGATTTTTAATGTGCTCTGTACGGCAGTTCTGCTGCCCATGGGCGGACTTTTGGAAAAGCTGGTACTCCGTCTGGTGCCGGAGGACAAAGAACCACAGCGGGAGACGGAACTGGACGAGCGTCTGCTGGCAACGCCGACCCTAGCACTGGAGCGCTGCCATACCCTTATTACGGACATGGCAAGCTATTCTTTGGAGGCGCTGCGGGAAAGCCTCCTTTGCGTGGGGGAAAATCCGGAAAAGTACAGCTGTCATATTCGGGAAGATGAAGCAAAGACCGACCATTATGAGGACATCATCGGCAGCTATTTGGTAAAGCTCAGCGCACGCAAGATCGGAGAAAACGACAGCGCCCTTGCAGCGGAGTACCTGCGGCTTATCGGGGATTTTGAACGCATAGCAGACCACAGCGTCAATGTTCTGGAAGCAGCGGAGGAAATGCGGCGAAAGGGAATTACCTTTTCTCCTGCAGCACAGGAAGAATATGCGGTAATAGCAGACGCAGTTCGTGAGGTTACCGCCCTTGCTTATGATGCCTATGTTTCCGGTGATCTTTCCGCTGCAGAAAAGGTGGAGCCGTTGGAGCAGGTCATTGATGATCTTAAAGAGGAACTTCGCACGCGCCATATCCGCCGTATGCAGCAGGGAACCTGTGGAATCGAAGCAGGTTTCATCTGGTCCGATCTTTTGAATGATCTTGAACGGGTCAGCGATCATTGCTCCAATATCGCCTGCTGCATGATCGAGGGGATTGATCGTAGCCTTCGCCGTCATGAGGTGCTGCAAAGCATTCGCGGCAGCGGTGAAGCGTTTGATCAGACATACCGCTTTTTCCGAGGAAAATATATGCTGGCAGGAGAGTAAAAATATAGAAAGCCGCGGTATGAGCTGCGGCTTTTCTGTATACGCTGCAAAAGAAAAATTCGACATTGCAAAACGCCGGACGAAATCTGCGAAAAATGCGTTCGCCGCATTGACGAATAACGAAGATAATGATAGGATATATCTAATTTCGTTTTTTGGCGAATGGAGGTGCGGCAATGGCGGACAAAATTGTTTCGGTAAACGGAATTGGCAAATCATTTGGCGCCATTACTGCTTTGTCCGATGTTTCTCTCTCGATCGAGCGGGGAATGGTTACGGCAATCGTAGGGGATAACGGCTCCGGAAAGTCCACCCTCATCAAGCTGCTCTCCGGTAATCTTTCTCCGGATTGCGGCACCATCACGGTGGAGGGAAGGGAATATCCCTGCCTTACCATTCCGCAGGCACTTCAAATGGGTATCCGCACCGTTTACCAGGAGCTTTCCCTTGATGACTGTAAAAACAGTTATGAGAATATTTTTCTCGGGCACGAGCTGATGCGGGGACCTTTTTTGGATCGTCGCTGCATGGAAAGGGAGGCAGCCGGATTGCTCCAAAGGCTGGAGATCAACATTCCCGACCTGACCGAGCCGGTGCGGGTACTTTCCGGCGGTCAGCGGCAGGGCGTTGCCATTGCGCGTGCCATGCTGCAGTCCGGACGCCTGCTGCTTTTAGATGAACCCACCGCAGCGATGGGAATTCGGGAAGCATATCAAACGATGGAGCTGTTGCGGAGACTGCGTGCGGAGGGGCATACGCTGCTTATTGTGAGCCACGACATCTATCAGGTGTTCGATATTGCCGATCGGATTTTCGTCATGCGTGCCGGCCGCTGCATCGCTGATATCATGGCAAAGGATTCGTCTCCGGAGGAGCTGCATCGGCTCATTTTGGAACGGGAACGGGGGGCAACTGCATGAAACGCTTTTTTCGCCGGAATGCTGCCCTGTGTCTGCTTATCGGCTTCTGCCTGCTGCTTGGAGTGTTCCTCAGCATACGCACCGGCAGATTCTTCACAGTCAGAAATTTGGTCAATATTCTGGAAGCAAATTCGTTCCGGCTGCTGCTGGCGGTCGGTATGACATTCATCATCGCCGCCGGAGGCATTGATCTTTCGGTCGGCTCCATGCTTTCTCTTTCCGCTATTATCACAGCTTTGCTCCTCAAGGGGAATACACCTGTTTGGGCGACAGTCCTCTCGGGGCTGCTTTTCGGTACACTGCTGGGAATTACAAACGGGCTGCTGGTTCATTATACCGGAATCAATTCATTTATTATTACATTGGGCTCTTCATTTCTGTATCGGGGTTTGGCACTTATTATTACCCTTGGTATCCCGATCAGCAAGCTGCCTGCTGCTTATCGCACCTTTGGCTGCGGAGATGTTTTTCAGATGGAAAGCGGTGTCTACATGGCACTTTTAGTGCTGCTCATCTCTTTCCCGCTCCTCTACCGCATGCGTTGGGGACACTACATCACTACGCTGGGCGGCAATCCGCTGGCATTGCGGCGCTGTGGTGTGCGCACTGGCTTTTGGCGGGTCAGCACCTTTGCGGTTATGGGCTTTTTGGCGGCGCTGGCTGGTATCATTATCTCCGCTCGGCTTAATTCCGCTGAGCCAAATGCCGGTCTTAATATGGAGATGGACGCCATCACAGCGGTTATCATGGGCGGGACTCCGCTGCATGGCGGCAGCGCGGCGCTTGCCGGCACAGCGGTGGCGGTGCTGCTGCTGGGCGAGATCCGCAACGGACTGACACTGATGAGCGTCTCCTCTCAGTATCAGCAGTTTATCACCGGCGCCATTCTGCTCTGTGCCGTTATCTCGGCGGAGCTGAGGGAGCGCCGTCGCAAATTACACTAAGGTTTATAAGAGATCCGCTCTCTTGTAGATAAAGACCAAATGAAAATGGAGGAAAAAAAGAAAATGAAGAAGTTAGTAGCTCTGCTGCTGGCGGCAATGATGCTGCTGGCACTGGTCGCCTGCGGCAATGATCCGCAGCCTACCCCCGATCCAGAACCCACGCCCGATCCCACTGTGGATACCACTGTGGTAGACGAGCTGTACGCAGCCTTCGATGCCGCAATGGCGGAGCAGCTGGGTGAGACCCCCACTCCCAACGGAGAAAAGATCGGCGCCGTTATTATCTCCATGTCCAATCAGTTCTGGGCGAATATGAAGAACTGCTACGAAGCAGCCGCTGAAAAGCTGGGCGTTTCCATCGATGTCCAGACCGGCACCACCGAGGGCGACACCCAAAGCCAGCTTGATGTTCTGATGACCATGGCTGATATGGATTACGATGTTATCATCGTTTCTCCCATTGATGGCACCAACCTTATCCCCGGCATCGTGAAGTGCAACGAAAAGGGCATCAAGGTCATCAATCTGGGACCCGGCGTTGATACCGCTGCTTTGGCGGAAGCCGGCGGACACCTTGACGGCAAGATTACCGTTCAGTTCAGCGATCAGGGCAAGATTGTCGCCACCGATATGATCTCCCGTCTGCCGGAGGGCGGCGAAGTCGCCATTCTGCAGGGCATTGCCGGCGCCGGTCAGTCCGAGGGTCGTACCGCAGGTGCTACCGCTGCATTTGAGGCTGCCGAGAATATTGATCTCGTTGCTTCCATTCCCTGCGACTGGGACGCGACCAAGGCTTATGACGCCACCAAGGATATCCTCACCGCGCACCCCGACCTCAAGGGCATCTTCGCCTGCAACGATGTTATGGCGCTTGCCGCTGTGGAGGCGCTGACCGCCGAGGGGCGTACCGATGTACTGGTTTACGGCGTTGACTTTACCGCCGACGCCCGCGAAGCGCTGAAGGCTGGTACCCTTACCGGCACCATGTCTTACTCCAGCGTCAAGTACACCGAGGCTGCGCTGAAGCTGGCTGTTGCCATTGCGCAGGGCAAGGAGTATGCCGAGCCGATCTATCTGCCTTTGACCCTTGCCACTAAGGAAAATGTAGCGGAGCTGGACAACTGGGCGTAAACCATATAAAATAATGGGCAGGTACTGCCCGTATAAAGGCAGCCTGCTTTTCCGCCTTGGCGGAGAGCAGGCTGTTCTCGCTCACCTAATAGGAGGCGAATATAGAATGAAGTATCTCACCGAAACAGCGCTGCTGACCCATGGACTGCGTTCTATCAGTAATGAAGAGTTAAGAAAAAACTGGCATTGCCCCGCAGCAGTGCTGGCATGGGTGGACCATGGTGAATTGCGGTTGGGACATATAGAAGATTACCTGCCCTTTCGGGAGCGTGCGGCGGAGCTGGTTCGCATTGACTGTGACCATCTGGAAGACGCCTTGCAAAATAAAATCAGTGGTGCCTTGACAGCAAGCGGTACTATGGCTGTCTGCCGCAAACTGGGGATCCCGCTGGCGATCACCTGCGGTATGGGCGGCATCGGTGATCTTCGTGGGGAGGAGCTATGCCCCGATCTGCCGGCGCTCTGTCACATTCCGGTGGCTCTCATTTCCACCTCACCCAAGGATATGCTGGATATTCCTGCAACGCTGGCATGGCTGCAAGCGCATGGCGTCCATCTGGCGGGTAAGCCCTGCACCGGTTACCTCTTTTGCGGGGAAGCGCAGCCACTGGAGCTACCCCTTGAGGCTGTGATGAGCGAAGCGGTGGTTCGCCGTCTGATCGCCGAGGGAGGACTACTTATTCTGAACCCAGTCCCAGAAGAGGAACGGGTGCAGGATAGAAGTATCCTTGCAGACGCCGTAAAAGCCGGTAAGCAGGCGGAAACCGAGGGACGCTATTACCACCCTGCTGCGAATGGAGAGATTGATCGGCGGACGGCAGGCTATTCCTCCCGTATTCAACTGGAAAGCCTCCAGCAGAATATCCTGCTGGCAGAAAGAATCATGGGACGGGAATGAGATGGCAGCAAGTCAAGACAAAAAATGCAGCGCTGTCTGCAGCCTGCAAAATCGCACAAATTGTTTCATGTGAAACAATTGTTCTCCCACTCAGCCCAAAGGGGCTTGCAAAGCAGACGGGACTGTGGAATAATAGGGAGGTAGACCTTTACTCAAATACCTGAAAGGAAGTGCCGATATGAAATTCAGTGAGATGCCATACAGCCGTCCGGATATGGAGGAGTTGGCGGCAACGACCGCCCGTACCCTGGAGGCAATGAAAGCCGCTGCCAATGCAGACGGTCAGATCAAGGCGTATGATGCCTTCGAAAAGAAGGTGCAGACTGCAGGCACCATGCAGCAGCTGGCTTATATCCGCCACACCATCAATACCAAGGACGAGTTCTACAACGCCGAGAATGACTATATGGACGAAATCGGTCCTAAGCTGCAGGAACTGGTTCACCAGGTAAATACTGCCTTGCTGGAGTCCCCCTATCGCAAAGATTTGGAAAAGCATTACGGCAGCCTGATGTTCAGGAATCTGGAGATCGCCGCCCGCAGTTTCTCTCCTGCCATTGTGGAACTGATGCAGGAGGAAAATAAACTCGTATCCGAGTATCAGAATTTGTATGCCTCCGCTATGGTGGAGTTTGATGGCAAGACCATGCCGCTACCCCTTTTGGGACCCTACAAGCAGGATCCAGACCGTGCAGTTCGTAAGGCGGCATGTGAGGCGGACGCAAAATTCTTTGACAGCCACCGCGAGGAGCTGGATACCCTGTATGATAAGCTGGTGAAGAACCGCGACGCACAGGCAAAGAAGATGGGTTTGCCGAACTTTATTCAGTTGGGCTATGACCGTATGGGGCGCAACTGCTATACCGCCAAAGACGTCGCCGCATTCCGTGATCAGATTGCCGAGGACATGGTGCCCATCGTGGCTAAGGTCAAGGAAGCGCAGCGCCGCCGTATCGGAGTGGAAAAGTTGGCGTTCTATGACGAGCCGATCAGCTTTGCTGATGGAAACGCAGTGCCGGAGGGGACGCCCGATGAGATCCTTGCCGCAGGGAAGAAGATGTATGAGGAGCTTTCTCCTGAGACGGCAGAGTTCATCGACTTCATGTTTGAAAACGAACTGTTCGATGTACTTTCCCGCGATGGGAAAGCGCCCGGCGGCTACTGCACCGAGATCGCGGATTACAAGTCCCCATTCATTTTCAGCAACTTCAATGCCACTGCCGGCGATGTAGACGTGCTGACCCACGAAGCCGGTCACGCCTTTGAAGCTTATCGCGCGTTCAAGAAGGAACTGCCCTCGCTGCTTCATTCTCCGACCATTGAGGCATGCGAGTGCCACTCGATGTCCATGGAATTCCTGACTGCGCCGTGGCACCATCTGTTCTTCGGCAAGCAGACCGCAAAGTATGAGCTGGGTCACTGCGAGGACTCTTTGGTTTTTATCCCTTATGGCTGTATGGTCGATGAGTTCCAGCACAAAGTATATGAGAATCCGGAGATGACTCCCGAGGAACGCAATGCATTGTGGCTTTCTCTGGAAAAGAAGTATCGCCCATGGATCGACTTTGACAATCTGCCTTTCTATTCCCGTGGTGGCGGTTGGCAGCGTCAGCTCCATATCTATGAGGTTCCGCTATACTACATTGACTACTGCATGGCGCAGACAGTGGCATTCCAGTTCTGGAACCTTTCCCGGGAAAATTATGCCGAGGCTTGGAAGCGGTATATGACCTTTGTGGATAAGGCAGGCACAGCGACCTTTGCTGAACTGGTGGAAAGCGCCGGTCTGAAGGTACCGTACCATGCCGGTTGTATCAAGGAGATCGGCGAAAGTATCAGCGAGTGGCTGGAGCAGCATGAACTGGATTGATGTCGGGCTGAGCTGCAGATCATAAACAGGGAATAAGGGAGCGTTATCGGACGGGAGAAACCTGAACGGTGGCGCTCCTTTTTTCGCAAGAGAGGAGAATCAGAGGCTGCGAGAGCCAAAACGATGCCAATCAAGCAGCGGCTTCCATTGCGGGAAATGCTTGTATAACTCGGAAAAATCTGCTACAATAAATAAAAAACGGAAACGAAAAGGAGGCGCCTGCCATGAAATGTCCGTTCTGCGGTTACACCGAAAGCAAAGTCATTGATACCCGACCGACCGATGAGGGAGAGCGTATTCGCCGCAGACGGGAGTGTTTGCAGTGCGGCAAGCGGTTCACTTCTTATGAGGTGGTGGAGACTACTCCGGTTATGGTCATCAAAAAAGATGGTTCTCGCGAGGCGTTCAACCATGATAAGCTGCTGCGCGGCGTTTTGAAATCCTGCGAAAAGCGCCCTGTAACGTTGGCTCAACTGGAAACGATGGTGAGCGAGATCGAGGTGGAGCTGCAGAACCGTATGGATCGCGAGGTGCCCAGTGCAGTGATCGGTGAACTGGTGATGGAAAAGCTGAAAAAAATTGATCAGGTGGCTTATGTCCGTTTTGCCAGTGTATATAGGGAATTTAAGGATATCAACAGCTTTTTGCAGGAACTGAAGGTCATATTGGAGCATGAGAAAAGCTGAAATCAAGCGGTAAAACCGCAGCAAAAAGGGCGTTCCCCGCAGAGGAAAGCGCCCTTTGCATGTGTCGAATTGTTCACATTTGCGTTATTGAATCAAGGGGTATGATGTGGTAAAATAACCATAACCGTATATTGTGTTAGGAGATTTCATGAAGCATATATTGATATATCTTGTGATCGCCGTCGGTATCTTCGGGCTGCTGGGGTGGTACTTTACACAGCAGGAGGATTTGCAGCCGCAGACGGTAGTGCCGTCCGATCTGACGATGAATAATCTTACAAAGCAATCGCAGACAATCGTAAAAATGCTGTTCAGCGATATGAGCGATGAGGAAAAGAACTCATTTCGCATTGCGCTGCAGTCGGAGCTGGACGGGCTGGCGGAGGTAGAGGCGCATGACTGCATGGGTAGTGCCGAGGTTCAGCTTGCCTATGCCAAGCGGGTGTTGGATCAAGGCTGCTCTTTACTGATGCTGGAACCGGTAAACGAAACGGTAGCAGATAGCCTGTTGGCGCTGGCGCAGGAATATGGGGTACCGGTGGTGCTGATGAATCACCGCGCAACCTCGGAGCAGCTTGCCGCCTATAGTAATCTCTATGGCATTATCAAGGCGGAGGATACCGAGGAAGCCGAGCTGACCCGTCTGGCGGATACCATTGCGGAATACTGGAAAACCAACAGGGAACAGCTGAATTTCCGTTTATATGATGGCAAGCTGGGCATTGCCGCTGTGACAGAATACGGCTTTGAGGAGAGCG
>ERZ1026780.2666-NODE-2666-length-10198-cov-7.546682_pt1 | contig 10198 bp, 9 predicted proteins | sample MGYA00380126_ERZ1026780 | MGnify/ENA primary metagenome ERZ1026780 (study PRJEB33269, sample SAMEA4719762) | human gut metagenome | biome: human-associated habitat; feature: organic feature; material: feces | place: Cameroon | collected 2013-10 ... | reverse complement strand
CGAAAAGCTATCTGTATCGGGAAATGCAGCGTGGCTGTCAGGAAACCGGCGTAAAACGCATTCGGATCCACGATTTACGACACAGCCACATCAGCCTTTTGATTGACCAAGGTTTTTCTGCGGTTGCTATTGCCGACCGGGTAGGCCACGAGAGTATTGATATTACCTACAACTATGCACATCTGTTTCCTTCAAAGCAGGCAGAAATGGCGGATAAGCTAGATATGGAAAGGGGTATTTAAGATGTCATCGAAGAACAGGGACGAGCATAATCGCTGGCGCAATAAGACGGTTGCCTTCCGGGTATCACCGGAGGAAAATGCTCAAATTGAACGCTATGTGCAGCTCTCCGGGCTGACCAAGCAAGACTATATTACCCGGCGGCTCACCCACAAGGATGTGGTAGTGCAGGGCAATCCCAGAGTGTTTAAGGCACTGCGGAATCAACTTACTGAGGTATGTGCAGAATTGCAGCGAATTGAGAGCGGCAGCGCAGTCAATGATGAGCTGCTTGACCTAATTGAAATGATCACCGACATTCTCGGCGGAATGAAGGAGGAATCTGAATGACCAATGAAAAAGAAATGACCGCTCCCGTTGTATCTGTTGGCGCAGATACGGAGCAGTCATCCCAAAACCTTACTGACAATAGTTTAACCGATTATGACCCGAATTTCAAGGGGGTTGATGAAATGCAGAGAGAAATTCTGCGAATGATGGATCCGTCCTACTTGAAAACCGTGTCAATGTCTGAGCTGCTGGACAATGTGTATCAGAGCAAACCGCCCCTTGTGGACGGCCTGCTCTACCGAGGTACTTACCTTTTTGTCGGCGCTCCGAAGCTTGGTAAGAGCTTTCTGATGACTCAGTTCGCCTATCATATCAGCACCGGCACACCATTGTGGAATTATTCCGTTCGCAAAGGCACGGTGCTGTATCTTGCACTTGAGGATGACTACCGGCGCTTGCAGGAGCGCTCTTACCGGATGTTCGGCACGGCAGAAAATGAGAGCCTGTTCTTCTCTGTTTCCGCCGGTCAACTCGGCAGTGGTCTGGACGAGCAGCTTACTAATTTCCTGCGGGAGCATCCGGACACTTCCCTTATTATCATTGACACGCTCCAGAAGGTGCGGGAAGTCGGAGGGGACAACTACAACTATGCCAACGACTATCAGATCATTACCCGGTTGAAAGCGCTGGCGGATAGCTATGGTATCTGCCTGCTCCTTGTCCATCACACCCGAAAGCAGCAGTCAGACGATAAGTTTGATATGATCTCCGGCACCAATGGGCTGCTGGGTGCGGCGGATGGAGCGTTTTTGCTCACCAAGGAAAAGCGCACCGGCAACGCCGCTTGCCTTGATGTGTCCGGCAGAGACCAGCCGGATCAACGGCTGCACCTTTTCCGCAACGAGGAAACCCTTGCGTGGGAGCTGGAGCGTGTGGAAACGGAGCTTTGGAAAGCGCCGCCGGAGCCGTTACTGGAACAGATTTCGGTTTTCCTTTCTTCGGGCGGTAAGGAGTGGGCAGGAACGCCCACAGAGCTTGCGGCACTTCTCGGTGTAGATATGAAGCCAAATGCCCTGACAAGGCGGCTGAATGTCAACGCAGGGCGGCTGCTGAATGAGTACGGCATCCGATATGAAAGCAGCCGTAATCGGAACGAGCGCACCGTAAGGCTTGCAGCGGTGTAGCGGTCGTGACGATATGTGACGGTGTGACGATATTTCTATGAGCGGGTGCGGTATCAAAAATACCGTCACCATCGTCACACACCGTCACAGAAGTTTCGGCGGGGTGCAGGGTGACCTTTTCAAAGGGCAGCCCTGCTGGGGAGGCAACCGCAGTTGCCGGGGCAACGCCCCACAACCCCCTCGGAGAGCGCAATAGCATCTTTTGATGGCCGCAGGCTGTCAAAAGTGCTTTTGCGTTACTCTTGACAAGAGTAACAGAACCCCGGCTGCGGCCGGAATGTGAAAGGAAGTGAGATTTTATGAAGAGAACGATCAGCGCCGAGGTCGGTAAAGGCTCTGTCAACCATAACAGCCGCAAATTTCGGGCAGAGAATGTGGACGGAAGCCGCACACACCTGAACATCGACTACTGCAATGAGCGCATTCAGACTGTGTACCACCAGCTTTTTGATGAAGCTCTGAAACGCTACAATGAGAAGCAGACCCGTGCAGACAGGCGCATACCGGATTACTATGAGAAAATTCGCTCCGGCAATCAGGAAAAGCCATTCCACGAGATCATCCTGCAAATTGGGAACAAGGAGGATATGAGCGCTACCGGCGAATACGCAGAATTGGCACGAACCGTACTGGACGAGTACTATCGAGGCTTTCAGGAGCGCAATCCAAACCTCCGGGTGTTCTCGGCGCATCTTCATATGGATGAAGCCACGCCGCACATTCACATTGACTTTGTGCCGTTCGCCACCGGAAGCAAGCGAGGGCTTGATACCCGTGTATCGCTGAAGCAGGCGCTGGCGGCGCAGGGCTTCAAGGGCGGCACACGGGGTGCTACCGAGTGGGCGCAGTGGGTACAGTCCGAAAAGGAGCAGTTGGCCGCCGTGATGGAGCGGCATGACATTCAGTGGGAGCAGAAAGGCACCCACGAAAAGCACCTCTCTGTTCTGGACTACAAGAAGCAAGAGCGAGAAAAAGAGATTGCTGCGCTGGACAGCACGCTTGCCGAAAAGCAGGACGAGCTGGAAACGGTGCAGAATCGGATCGACAACTTCGATCAGGGTGCGCAGTCTATTGAAAAGCTGGAGCAGCGAATGGAATCGGATGCAGAGTTTCAACTCCCCGATCCCCCCACGCTGATGACCGCCAAGACCTACAAACAGCGATTCGTTGACCCGTTGATTAAAAAGCTGAAAGAGGTTATCCGAGAGGTGTTCTACCACTATTACAAGGCTCTGGACAGCTATCACCGGCTGAACACCACCAACGGGCGGCTCTACCGAGAGAATGAACATCTGACCGTAACCAACGACCGGCTCAAAGGAGAAAATGATGCCCTGCGCTCGGAACTGAAGGATTTCCGCTTTCTGCGGAAGGTTCTTGGAAGTCAGCAGATCGATAGTCTGATTGCACAGGCAAAAGATATGGAACAGCAGCGAAAGCAAACCCAGCGCACAAGGCGCAGAAATACAAATTATGAAAGGTAGGAACAGACAATGGCAAAGACGATTTTTGAGGAAATGGGCGGTACTTATACGCAGGTCGGGGATTATCTTCTCCCTGATCTGAAGCTGCCCGAAGAAGAACAGCAGCCCATCGGCGTGTGGGGACAGCGGCACTGGCGTTACCTGAAGGAGCATCGCCGGGCAACTTATGCAACCCTGCTCACCGGTGGCAAGTTAAATGGTTATCTTGCCGACATCGACCGACAGGCGGAGGAACTATTCTCTCGGTTGGTAAAGCAGATGGCTGAAGCGGAAGGTGTCACAGAAACGCTAAAAGCTGCCAATCAGATGGAGTGGATCAGCAGAATGAATAACATCCGTAATCGGGCTATGGAGATTGTGAATAACGAGTTGATCTACGCCAGAGAGCCAGCAGCCCGTATTTCCACTTCTGAAACCTTGGAGCCGCCCAAAGTGTTTTGGAAATACTACGATTTGTTCCGGCGCAAAAGGATCTCGTTGAGTGAATATGCTGCCGCTACGGGATTATCGGCTTTTGCAATCCGGCATTTTTTGAAGAATGTTGTTGAGAAAAGTCCAAAAGCCATTGAAAAGCTTAAGCAAATATGATATACTATATTTTGTGTAAGTATCTGGAGGTGCCGAAATGCAGATTGCTGATTATATAGACGCCGATCTTTTAGATAAATTCGAGGTCCACAACTATAACCACGCTATTGAAATCATTACTCAAGCGTTTCCTGAGGAGTGGCGTGAGGTCGTTGAGTGCCTAAGAAAACTCGACATTACCACAGATGATCTTCGTGAAGCGGGCGGAAACGAGACTAAGATTCCGAAGAAATTTGATGATGTCCTCTACCCGTATGGGTGGAGAGAAATCCGGATTTCTGGTGACTTACACATCAAGTTTTATCCAAGACAAGCCGATCAAAGGGGACGCTTTTCCAGCGTTCCCTTTGAGGAGCGTGTGACGGAGAACTACATCGACGGTCATAATATTGATTTTTTGAAGGGTCGAATTGCATTTGACCTCGAATGGAACAGTAAGGATCAAACCTTTGACAGAGATCTGCTTGCAATGCGGACATACTACGATTGTGACATTGTAAGCGCCGGGATTATTGTCACCCGTTCGCAAGACCTGAATGATGTGTTCAAAACCGTGTATGACTATGATAAGAATTCCCGCACTTGGAAGCCTATTATGCGTAAATATGGCGCAAGCACTACTTGGATGGGAAAGCTGCTATATCGCTTAGAGTCACGTCGTAATGGCGGATGCCCCGTTTTGGCTATTGGCATTAAGAAAACTTGTGTTTCAGATTGGAAGGAGGGATACATAGATGAGCACGCTTCAGGAAACATCTGAAAATCTTCTCTCCTTTTGCGGTGATAAGCGCTATTCAACGATTTATGCTGATCCGCCTTGGCGCTTTCAAAACCGCACTGGAAAAGTCGCTCCAGAAAACAAGAAACTGAATAGATATGAGACGATGTCATTAGAAGACATAATGGCGTTGCCCGTTGAACAGGTTGCTGCCGCAAAAAGCCATTTGTACCTTTGGGTTCCCAACGCTCTCCTGCCGGATGGTCTGGCTGTTATGAAAGCGTGGGGATTTGAGTATAAGGGAAATATCATTTGGGAAAAAGTGCGGAAGGATGGTGGCCCGGATGGACGAGGAGTCGGCTTCTATTTCCGTAATGTGACCGAAATTCTCCTTTTCGGGGTCAGGGGTGACAATTTTAGGACGCTGGCTCCAGCCCGTTCGCAGGTCAATCTCATTCGGACGCAAAAGCGTGAACACTCACGGAAGCCTGACGAGATTATCCCGATCATCGAAAGCTGCTCTCCGGGACCGTTCCTTGAGCTATTTGCTCGTGGTGACCGTGAAGGTTGGGATATGTGGGGAAACCAAGCGACCGCAGATTATGAGCCTACGTGGAGTACCTATAGTAATCACACTGTAAAAGAGGAAAGGTCGGGTGTTTAAATGCCGGAAGCTCTTACAATGATGCGCATTGCTACAAAAATAGAGGATTTGTTTAACGGAAAAATCAACCTTTCAGATATTAAAACCCGAGAAAAGAATAAGTCTTCATTTTATTCGCGGGCTATAGCAGCTCTATCGATTATGATGCAATGTGGGATAGACGAAAAGCTTTCCGGAAGTTGTATTACAGACGGCTATCACGACATTGGAATTGATGCCGTTTATAACGACTATACGCAAAAAAAGCTCGTCCTAGTACAGAGCAAATGGAGAGCTGACGGAAATGGAAGTATTTCGCAAGAGGAGGCAAGCGCATTTGCCCAAGGGGTCAAGCGCATTATCAACTCCGAGTTTGACGGATGTAATGCAAAGATACTTGCAAAACAATCCGATATTATTGCTGCCCTGAAAGATATGGAGTATCAAATAGAAATGGTCTTTTGTCATACCGGCAATCAGAGTATTTCTGCCTATGCCAAGACTCCAATTAGTGATCTTCTCAAACAGGTCAATGAAGAAGATGTAACAGATATTCTGATATTTAAGGAGATAAGGTTGCAGGAGATTTATGATTTTCTTGCTAACAGCCAAGTCCTTGATAATATTTCAATTGATGATGTGATATTGAGCAATTGGGGAACGATAGACGAACCATTTAAAGCTTATTATGGAACAATCCCTGCCTCTGCTTTGGGCGAGTGGTATCTGCGCTACGGCAATCGACTCTTTGCTAAAAATATTCGTTTCTATAAAGGAAGCACGGATGTCAACCAAGGCATCAAAGAGGTTCTTCGTACAGAACCCGAAAAATTTTTCTACTTCAATAATGGTATAAAGCTCTTGTGCCGCAAGATTACACGAAAAGCTGCTCATAGCACAGATAGGATTACGGGCTTATTTGCATTAGAAGGAGTTTCGTTGGTAAATGGAGCTCAAACAACAGGTTCTATTGGAGCCGTGTTTGCCGAAGCTCCTGAAGCTGTAGCAAAGGCAAAGGTTTTTATCCAGATGATTGATCTTGCTGACGCAGAAGAAACGCAGGCAACTCAAATCACCAAATTCACTAATACCCAAAACAGAATAGAGGGTAAGGACTTTGCTGCGCTTGATCCGCAGCAAGAACGCATTAAAGATGAGCTGAGCTTTTCCAACATTCAGTATCTTTACAAATCTGGAGCAGTCGTCGAAGATCCTGCTCGGCAGATTTCGTTGGATGAAGCTATTATAGCTCAAGCTTGTAGCGCAGATGAATTGTCAGTTGTTGCAACGGCAAAAAGAAATATCGGTGCTCTTACTGAGGATATTAACAAAGTCCCATATAAATTACTTTTCAATGGTGGAACAAATAGTTTTGCACTTGTGAATAATGTGAGGGTTGCTAGGGTTGTAGATTCCTTCCTATCCCAAGAAGAAGCCACTGCCACAGGAAGAAAGCGACTGGTATTAGTACACGGAAACAGATTTTTGCTACATATGGTCCTTTCAGAAATTAAACACCGTGAGAACTATTCTTCGACCTTCTTGGATGTTGCAGAATTGCCAGCACAAGTTATTCCGTTGAGTCAGAAATACTGGGATTTAATATTCGTTGCAATGGAGGAGTGCTACCCAGATGCTTATCCTGCCCATATCTTTAAGAATATAGGACGCCTCAAAGACATAAAGGAGAGAATGTCCATAAATTGTCAAATCAAAGCCGCAGTTTAACGAATTATAAAGGAGCTATCGGACAGACGGCGCTCATCGATAGCCTGCGCTCTATGGTGACTGGCGGCATCATTACCTGCACTGTCCCGATGCCTCGCTGAGAGTGAATATGTGCTGAATGAACTCGACAAGTCCATGTGTCTGCTTATTCAAGATATGTAAGCGTTGGAAAACGGAAGTATAAAAAGAGTTCTGTTGTAAACGGCTGAAGCCCTTCTGCCATTGGCAACACTATGGCAACAAAAAATCGGATAGCCGATGTGCATCCGATAATTTGAATAATGTAGATAGCCCCCTCTAAATCACCTAATCAAACTTGTTTAAGATGATTTTGCAGAGGGCGAGTGGGAATAACGGATTAAAATGCCGAAAGCCTGTATTTATGCAGGTTTCCGGCATTTGTTTTTTCAAATGGCTCTACTTGTGGGGAGAGTAATGAGTTGGAGGTATAGTAATGGATAATCTAGAAGTAAAATTTTATGATACGGTTAATGATGAACTATTGAAATTTGCAGATAAAAATAATTCTATAATCGGAACAACAGTAACTGTCACAGTCGATAGACCATTAGGAAGTTATCATCCAGAGTATAAAGATATGTACTACCCGATAAATTATGGTTACATTGAAGGAATGATGGCACCAGATGGAGAAGAGCAGGATGCTTATATATTAGGTGTAAATGAACCAGTAGGCAGGTTTACAGGTAAAATGATTGCCATTGTTCATAGAAAAGATGATATAGAAGAAAAATGGGTAGTTGTACCTGATGGAATGATATTTTCAAAAGATGAGATTAGGCAACAGATTCATTTTCAGGAACAATATTTCGATAGTGAAATTGTGATGTAATATTAAGAAGATTGCTTGGAATTAAAAAAGAGGAACAGTGCAACTTGAACCACCTGATAAGCGGAAACAAAATGGCAACATTTTAGATCATCCAAGAATAAATATCCCCCGGTTTTGGGGGATATTTGTTATCTATCCCACTAATAAAAGCGATGTAGGGATGACAGTCCAAAAAGAAGGAGAAAATCTCCCGGTTCTTTGCTTTTAGGGGGAATTATGGTATAATCCGAAGGGAAAACTGCCCCAAAAGAAAGGAACGCGACCATGAAACAGAACCGGAAAGTCCCCAAGCCTCCCCGCGATCTGCGTGCGGTGATCCGCAAAAAGCCTACTGTTTTTGCGGTGTATCTTATCCTGCGTATCATCGTCTTATTGACCCTTGTTTCCTCCATCATCCGCGGGGAGTACGAAAACGCCTTTGTATGCCTGCTGGTGCTGGTGCTGTTCATGCTGCCGTTTTTCATCCAGCAGAACTTTGGCATCGAGCTGCCCAGCACACTGGAGATTATTATTCTGCTGTTCATCTTCGCTTCCGAGATTTTGGGCGAGCTGGCGTGCTTCTTTATTACCATCCCCAACTGGGATTCCATTCTGCACACCACCACCGGCTTTTTGTGCGCGGCCACCGGCTTTGCGCTTATTGATATTCTGAACCGCAACAGCAAGATCAAGTTTGAGCTTTCGCCGGTGTATGTTTCGCTGGTGGCCTTCTGCTTTTCCATGACCATTGGTGTGCTGTGGGAGTTCTTCGAGTTCGGCATGGACCGGCTGTTCCTGATGGATATGCAGAAGGATACCATTATCCACAGCATCACCTCCGTGATGCTGGACCCCACCAATATGAACATTCCGGTGACCATTGGGGATATCACCAGTGCGGCGGTAAACGGGCAGGAGCTGGGCTTTGGCGGGTACCTGGATATCGGGCTGTACGATACCATGGAGGACTTGTTCGTCAATTTTATCGGGGCGCTGGTCTTTAGCTTTATCGGGTATTTTTACATCAAGCGCCGCGGGGAGGGCAAGATCGCCAAGGCGTTTATCCCCACCATTACCGAGCCCAAACCGGAGGAAGGACCTGCTGAAGCACCGGCTGCGCCCACGACGGAAGAAGAGTGAGGGCGGGCTTAGCGTATTCCTCCTTGGCAAAAGAAAAGGCCCGTACCGATGGCAGAACCACCGGCACGGGCTGATATTTTTTATTCGGCTGGGGGAGGAGAGAGGATCACTCCAGCAGGCCGCTTTCCTTCAGCAGCAGCTCCACATCGGTGCCCTTGACCTTCTTCAGCAGGATCTTGACGGCTTCCCGCTCGCCGAAGGAGAGAGGCAGCTCGCTGAGAGGCTTTTTATCCACGGCATAGTAGCAGGCCCGCAGCAGCTCGCGCACATCGTACTTGCTGCCCCATACCTCCGGCACGCCGCGGTCGATATCCAGCAGGGTGTAGACCGACTCCATACCGGTACGCATGGAGTACTCGGTGGTGAAGATGGTATCGCGGGGTGTTTCGGCAAACTGGCCGATGAAGGCGAAGTTCACGGCGCCATCCGGTACCACCTTGGGACGGTCGCTTTCTTTGCGGGGCTGGAAGAAGGCATTGATATAGGGCATGAAGCAGGTGGTGGTATTGCAGGCATTTGCCGCCAGCTCCTCAATGCGGTCCTCCGGGATGCCGATGTGGTACATCCACTCACGGCAGATCTCCTCGCCGGTGCACTCGCGCATGGGCTTCTTGACATAGTTGCCCTCGCAATCGGTGTGCAGGCCATAGACCCATACCAGTACGGTGTTCTTATCCTGGCTCTTGAACTGCGGCTGGCGGTTGATGGTCCAGGAGAGGTACCAGTTCTCGGTGCTATCCTTCACGGTGACGATACCGCCGGTGGTGACCTTGCCGGCACGAGGATCGCGCTTGCAGATATTCATGATGTGGCGGATGACCTCCTCATTGGAGGTGGCAACCGTGGCGCTCATCCAGTTGGTGGCTTCTACATCGCTGCAGAAAGCATCCGGGTTGCCGTACTCCCCATGCTGGGCCTGGGCCGCAATGGCCTTCCACATATCCCAGGATTCCCCGCAGCCATCCTTAACGCCGGAGAGATCGGGAGCGTGGGTCTGGTCGCCGTAGCAGGAGGTATCGGTGCAGCAGCCATTGGTGATGAAAACGAGGTCATCCTCAATGAGGTCAATGGTCTGCTCTTCGCCGTCTTTGATATAGACGATCTGGCGGGCTACCTTCTTGTCGCCTTCAGTTTCGATGATGACATTCTTTACATCCATGCCGTATTCGATGCGGACACCGTGGGATTCCAGATACTTTACCAGCGGCAGGATCATGCTCTCGTACTGATTGTACTTGGTGAAGCGCAGGGCGCTGAAATCGGGCAGGCCATCGATGTGGTGGACATAGCGGCAGAGGTAGCGCTTCATTTCCAGGGCGCTGGACCACTTCTGGAAGGCGAACATGGTCTGCCAATAGAGCCAGAAGTTGG
>ERZ1026780.2664-NODE-2664-length-10200-cov-5.924101_pt1 | contig 10200 bp, 9 predicted proteins | sample MGYA00380126_ERZ1026780 | MGnify/ENA primary metagenome ERZ1026780 (study PRJEB33269, sample SAMEA4719762) | human gut metagenome | biome: human-associated habitat; feature: organic feature; material: feces | place: Cameroon | collected 2013-10 ... | reverse complement strand
TTTTTTGTGTGTGGGGAAATAAGAAAAATACAAAAAAAGCGTGGAAATATATACAATATTTGAGAAAATATATATATCTTTGCGCCAAGAAAAAGCTCTTGTCCTACCAAGAGCCAATTCTTGAAGCGGCGCGCCCGCTTACCCTGCTTTGTAAAACGAGCAATGAACATGAAAGGGAAACAGCTTATTTTCGCAAGGGAGTACAGGGGCTTTACCCAAAAAGCCTTATCCGCAGCCGTAAGCGGACTTTCCCAGTCTAACCTGTCAAAGTACGAGCACGGAACGGAAACCTTGTCGGACGAGACCGTTGAACGAATCATGGCGAAGTTGGACTTCCCCATGAAGTTCTTGGAACTTGACATTTGCAATAATGTAGAAAACAAGCATTACAGGAAAAAGGCGTCGATAAGTGCCACGGCAAGAAAACAGATAGACCGCACAATATCACTGATTGCCTATTGTTTCGACTGGATGAGCGATTTCGTGGAGCTGCCAGACTACAAGTTGGGGGCATACGACCTGGAGCAAGGGATTTCCCCAAGTGATGTCGCGCGACAAGTAAGGAGACAATGCAGACTTGGAACGGCTCCAGTTAAAGACATATGCGCTTTGTTTGAAACAAACGGTATATTCATATATCCTTGGGATTGCCCATACGACGATTTCGACGGCGTGTCACTGATAACCGACAGGGGCTTCCGGCTTGTCATAATCAATGAAAACCGCAGCAGTGACAGGATAAGATGGACACTTGCGCACGAAATGGGACACAGCCTTATGCACGAGAACGTGACGGACTTTATCAACGAAAACCGTGACAAGGAGAAAGAAGCCAACGAGTTCGCCGGAGAGTTTCTCATGCCGGAGAATGAGACGAGAAGGGCTTTTACCGACATCCGGATGTCACAACTTGGCGCGTTTAAAAGCTATTGGTTAACGTCAATGGCTTCAATTGTCGAAAGAGCTAAACGCTTTGGGTGTATCAGCAACGACAAGTACACAAGCCTAAGATGTGAATTTAGCAGAAACAGGTGGAACAGGAAAGAGCCAATATCTGTTTACATTGACAAGCCGACGGTATTCTCTGAAATTTATAATCTGATAACGAACAATTTAGGTTACACTCAATCAAGCATGTCAGGATATACGGGATTGCCATTGGATGTCCTAAATGAAATATTAGGAGCGTCTAAAATAATAAAAATGAAATTCGCATAAAGCAAAAGGCGTAGGGCGGCGCTTTGCATTACGCCTTTCTTTAGCCACCAAGCGACACCCCCGATGACGGGGTGCCGCTTTTCTTGTGCCCACGAAAAAAGGCGTGACAAATCATCACGACTTGCCACGCCCGTCGGGTCACATCACGTCCGGCCTCACGGCCACCGCGCCCCCTCATGTTTAATTAACCTTTTAAACAAAAAATAAAACCTTAACCTAAAAACATCAATCTATGTGTAGTATGAAAAAAACTTAGTCACTCATAATTATTCCATCTTCGTTTACTCCATTTGTTAAATTTCGTGTTAAACTCAAAAACATTTACACCCAATTAGGCATTTACGCATTACCTTTGCCACTGTTTGTTATCAGAGGCACGACCTCTACGGCAGAAATGCCAACCCTCCCGTCTCGTCTCCGCCGTGAGAAAGACAACCCTCGGACCCGTGCCGGGGGTTTTTCGTCGTAAGGCGGCACCTTGCGACGGCTCGCATGGCAACAAAGCCATGTGAAGCTAACGCCGGAAAGGAGGTCGTTGGCAATGTCTGATAACAAACAAAGAGAGAACGGGAGAGTGGAGATTTTCTGCAAGTTCATAGTTCGCAACGGCAAGCGAATCTTCCCCAAGAACGGCAGTTGCTTCCATTTCTTCGTCTAATTGACAGATAAGTCTCTTAGCTCTCGGCGGGATGTTCACGGGCATCCCGCTTTTTCTTCACTCTTCCCTCGCATGGATTCTTCCCTCTTCCCTCTTCATGCCCAAAGAAAGTACGTCAAGAACACGTCGGCAAACCCTGCCAACTCAGCCCAGTAGAGCGGATGGAAGTAAGTCTTGCCCCTGCTCATGTACCACACGGCATCAAATATCCTGTAAGCCTCGCAAACCGTCACGTAGGCCGCCAGCATCGAGGCCAGCAGCAGCGTCGGCCACCAGCTCACGCTCATGGCCCATCCCACGCATCCGAGGGCGGCAATCATCGCCCCTCCCTTATGCACGGGGTACGTGTCCCTGTCGCAGTAGTTTGGAGCCACGCCAACGAACATCAGCCCGGCGCAACCGAGGAAGGCAAGGCATTGCACGCCCCTGCCGGTGTCCAGTATCGCCACGATCATAAGCCACGCCACCGTCACCATGACCGCCGTGAACACCCATCCCCACCTCCTGCCAAGCTGGTAGTAAGTGTCGCTCACCATCTCCGGCAGACCGAACCTCCATGCCATAATTCCTAAATACGCGGCCAGCACCGCGAAAGCTATAATCGAAATCATCATAATCGTCTATCTTGTCTATTAAGTTTATAAAGTCTATCTTGGTCTATAAAAGAGATTCTTCCATCATCCCTCTTCACTAAAAGATTCTCCACGTGCATCCCACGCCCACCCACACGTCAGGCTTCCTCGTGAATACCCCATACCCGAAGCCACCCGTCAGCCCCACGTTGAAGCGTTTACTCTTTTCTCTCCCCTCTACGCTCTTCGTTACGACCACCGTCTTCTGATACACCTCAATGCTGTCCAGCCTCGGCTCATATCCGCTAATCCACGCCACGTACGTGCTGTCCTCGTATCGTTTCTGCGTCCGAGGCACAACGGCCCATACCGTGTCCTTCCCTGCAATTTTGCCCGTTTCCTGCGCCTCTGAGCCACCTTCATTGCCTGTATGTCCGTCCATGACCTCAGACAGGCGGCACGGCTCAAAGACCTTTATCTCTGCCTTTGGAACAGTCGGCTCTGTGGGGAGTACCATTGGCACCCGTATCACCCCTGTCACCACGCTATCCTTGGCCATCGGCATCGTCTGCCTCACAGTGTCCCTTATCGTCACCGTGTCCACGGTCACCATTCCCTTGCCGTCGCGCGAATGGTAGTAGCAGTGGTTAGCCAGCCCAGCCCCAAGGCAGAAGCCAGCGAACGCCACCGCCGCCATCACCCCGACAATATTGTCTTTCTCTTTCTTGTTCATGTCTATCTTGTCTATAAAAGTTCACTTTCTCTATACCTCCGATATGCAGCTGTTCGCCTTCTTCAGCCACGCCAAGCGGTCAACCATGCCGTTCGTGCCGCCGTTGATACGCTTGGTGAGAGCCGTATAAGCGTCTTTGTCCGCGTAGATGTTCAAGTTGTTCCGTTTCCAAAACCACAGCGCCGAGAGTATCGCGTATTTCGGCCGCTCCAGCAGCTCAGGGTGGTTCACGCAGTCTATCTTCAATTCCTTGGCCAGAGCCGTATAGTTCGCTTTCCCCGTGATTTGTATGTACCCACGACCCTTGTACCGTTGACCGTCTCCGTCCTTCTCAGGCGTGTTGCCGAGCATCCTCGCCTTTCGCCCCGTGTCATAGGCAGCTCCTGAGCCTATCTCCCTTGTATATCTCAGCCCCGCGCTCTCGTGCCCAATCTGCGCCAGGAAGTATCTCAATCTCCTCAACGTATTGAATCCATATTCCGCCATCAACGGATTCATAGTTCTCACTATCTCGAATATCTGCCTTTCCTTTCCTTTCCCGAAAAGGCTAACTAATTCACTTGCCAGCATCTTTTCTGCCTCCTGTTTTTTGTCGTTGTTATTGTTGTTGTCATTACCTATCTAGCCCGTCAAGGTTTATCTCCAGCTGCTTCGGGTACCCTTCCGTCACGTCGTAGGCTTCCACCTCCGCCACCGTCTTCAGGTCGTTCACCTCAGCCTTGTGCCGCGCAGTCACGTTGAAGCACTCCAGGGCGTACATCTCTATGCCGCCCAAGAGCCGTATCACCTTGTCGCAATCTATCGTCAGCTTCACCTCGCCAAGCCACAGGTCGGTCGTCTCGCTCCCCATGTTCTTGGCAATCGTCGTCGAGTTCATCAACCCCACCCTCGTCGCCTTGTCAAGCCAGAACACCGTGCCGTTCAGCTTGAAACCGTTAACCGCCGAGGACGTGTCGTAGGCCGTTATCTCCTGCGTCTTCGTCTCCTTGGCTTGTCGCAGCAGCTCAGCGTCACTCGGCACGTAAGGCTCATACCCAGCCTTGCGCAGCATCTCGTCAGTCGGGTTGCTCACCACCCTGCCGTCAATCTCCATCGTCATGTCGGCGAATACGCCGTCCTTAATCCATCTTTCTGTCATTGTCTTATTGTCGTTTTTTATTGTCCATTCCTCTCGCCCATTGAGCCCAACATGCCCATCATGCCTATATATTCTTCACTCATCGTTCTTCACTCCTTCCACTCGCTCAATGGGTGAATCCTGTCAGCAACCACGCCCCACTTGGCATCCGCCTTGTACGTCTCCACGCTCTCGTCGGGTACGTAGAACTGAGCACTGTCGGTGAAAATTGGATATGATCCAGTCAAGCTTGCCACTGTCGGCGGCGTGGGGTTGAGGACCTTGAACCTCTTAATCCCCGTGCAGTCATTAAAGGCGTTCCAGTCAATCTGCGCCACCTTGGACGGTATCACGAAGTCGGGCCCCAGCTTCTTGTCGCCGTCGAAGCATTGCGCGCCAATGAACGTGAGGTTCCTTGGCAGCTCTATCTCCTCCAGGTTCGGACAATACCTGAACGCGTACCGCAGCAAGTTCGTCATCTTCGTGAACCACTTGAACTCAGGGAACCACCGCAGGTTGGAGTTGTGTGTGAACGCCGCATAAAAGACATCCCTGTACGCCATCGCGTCAGCCCTCGTGTACACCTTTTCCTTCTCCATGTACGCAGCCACCTGCTCGTCTTTCCACTTAATGGGCAGGTCGAGGTTGGCGTAGCTCGTCATCAATTTTCTCCTTAGTGTCCTCATACGCTCATGAATTTTCGATTGCCCATCCGTACACTATGCCGTAGTAATTGCCCCCTGCATACCTTATTGAGAACTCGTAATGCTGCTTCGCCTCCACGCTTGCGGCAAACGCCCATGTCACGTTCGCTGGCCACGCCACGGTAGGAGTCGTGGCGCCTGTGTCGAAGAACCCTTGATACTCATTCGTGACCGTCGTGTCCGTCGGCGCGGCGATGTTCAGCGTGAGGGTGTCCCCTACGCTTATGGCATACATCCTGTTAGGCTGCATCGTCAACTCCGCCGTGTTCGTCGGCACTTCCACCACTGGCAGTTTCACTATGTCGAGATATTTGTTCACCTCACTTGCCGCGTCCGTGGCAGGCTTCTTCAACCCCTCAAGCTCTTCCTCGGTGAAGTCAGAGTAAGTGAAAGCGTCACCCTTGTCACCTTTCGGACCGACCTCGCCAGTCGTCCCCGTGTCGCCCTTTAAACCCTGTTCTCCTTGTTCTCCTTTTTCTCCCTGTATTCCTTGCTCTCCTTTCTCACCTTGCGGCCCTCTTTCACCTTGCGGCCCTCTTTCACCTTGCGGCCCTTGCTCGCCATCCTTGCCAGCGTCGCCTTTCTCGCCCCTTTCTCCTTTCTCTCCCTTCAGCAGCATGAGGTCGAACCCCTTTTTCTCGCCGCTCTTCCGGGTTATCTCCAGGTCTCCGCCGTTGAGGTCTATGTCCACGTTCTCTGCCTCCCTCACGGCTTTCTCGGCGTTGGTCACGGCAGCGTCAGCCTTGCCCACGAGTCCCTCCGCCTCACTTATCAGCCCGCTCAGCTCCGCTGATGGCGGCAGGTACACCACCGCCGTGTCCATCTCCACAGAGTTCTCGCCCTCGTCGGTCTTGCCAAACTCGGTGTCAGCCTTCTCGTTGTTGTCCACTATCACCAGCTGCTCATACTCGTTGCTCCGCCAGTCGTTGCCGAAGATTTTGCCGCGCACCTCCAGCGCGTAAGTGCCCAGTGGTATCCGGTCTCCCTCAACCCTCGCCACAATCACGTTGTCCTCTTTCGCGTCAATGGTGTAAGCCAGCTCCAGCCGCCTGTACGCCGAGCACAACCTCACCACGATGTCGGTACAGCCCGGCAACGGGAACGCCACCTTCTCGCCCTCAACTATCTTCACCACGGGAATCCTCATGGTGAAGTCATTACCTCTCACTATCCTTTTCATGTCAAGTTTTTTGTTAAGTCACTCGTTTACCTACATTGATTCCTCACTTTTCCTTCCCTCTTCACTCTCCGCCTTCCTGAACGCCTCGTTCACGGCCTCGCCCATGGCAGGGTCTTTCTGCCTTGCCAACGCCACGGCGAAACCCTTGCCAAAAGCCATCAGATACCCCTTGATGGTGCGCTTCTCTATCCTCACGTTGTGTATGTAGAGGAAGTGGCCACCTATGGAGCTGATCTCGCACAGGCAGGCTATCACGCCGCCGACCCACGCGCCGAAGATGTAGTTTATGCCCACGAGCGGCAGAAAGCCAGCGCCTATCGCTTCCGCCACCATCATCAGCATGAGGTAGTCGATAAACTTGTTCAGGCTACGCCGCCACGCCCGCGAGCGGTGGAACTTATACACCTCCGCCAGCACCTTGTCACCTTGCTTTAACGCCTTGTCGCGCCTTAGCCTGCTCTCCTTGCAGCCGAAGCGGAAGTCGAGCATACATAGCAAGCCTATCGCTATCCAAATCCACTTGGAGTCCGCCAGCATCTGCGTTATCTCCGAGGAGAACAACGTCATGCCGAAAGCCCTTACCCCTGTATGCACGCTGTTCCCCGTCAGGAAACTTGTCTGTAATACCGAGCTGCCCATCGTCATACCTTACCTGTTATTGTCGTTATCGTTCTTTTCGTTCTCACGATTCTACATTCTTCACTCTAAGGGGGAGGGGTCTACATCATCCACAACCCGCAACCAATCACGCCGCCAATGCACGTGAAAGCCCAGTCCAGCGCGTCGCTCTCGCCCTCATAGGTCTGGTCGGCGACCTCCTTCAAGATGCCCACCACCACAGTCACCATCATCGAGAAGCCGACGCACGTCCAGCGTCCCTCGCCAGCCACGCCCTGCATCAGCATGGCCGTGAAGAAGGCTATCACCAAGCCAGCCAATAAGTGCAAGTACCTGTCAGCCCCTGCCTTTGCCAGCCACTCACCAATACTCTTAAACACATTGTAAACCTTTTTCATAATCTCTTTGTCTTTAATCGTTATCGTTGTTATTGTCTATTCCGTTACGTATATCGTTGCCAAGCATCTGACTACCATAGTCAACGAGTCATATAAATCGTATACCAAACATCATTATGGTAATAAAATAAGGACCATTGCCCCGCGGAATCGGAAGTAAAGCTTAGGCTATTATATGTGCCACTCTGGAACCTATGTCCGTTGCCGTTAAAATCAATTCTGTCCCTTGTCTGTATCACTATCACCAGTTGGCCGTTCTTAGGGTTAGATGGCATCGTGAAGTGGCCGCCCGAACAGAGGAACAGCGTCCTGTTGGGGGAGGAGCCGTTTGTCGTCGTCGAAGCGTCCAACGCCAACCCCTGCAAGTGACTGAGACCGCCCATGGCACTAAGACAGTAGTCGCCTTCCGTCTCTATGCCCAGTGCCGCAGCGTCCCTGCCGTTGCCAGGGCCGCCGCCCGTCACCTGTATCAGGTTGCAGTAGTTCACGTGCTGGCCGTTCACAACCGACGTGGGGAACGTGCTGTCATTGCCGCCCGTCGTGTCAAGTTGGCCGTTGCCAAGGCAGACCAGCGACGTCCTGCCTCCAGGGGTGCCCCTCACGCTTATGTTGGTAGCCCTAAGCCCCAATCCCCACATTGACGACGACGTGGCACTGTACATTCCACTATCCGTGAAGGTGAAGAAACTTATCGTGCCGCTCTTCGAGTCGATGGAACCCTTAAACGAGGCGTTGCCGCTCTCATCCAACTTGAAGTTGTCCATATCCACCACCATCGAGCCATTGCCCGATATGCTCAACTTGTGCGTCGCCGACACGTTCACCATGTCCGCGTTCACCTTCACGTTGGTCAGGTTGCCGTCAGCGTCTATCAACACCATCGGCGTGCCGTCGTTCGTCCTCACGTAGGTATGGTCGGCCGTCAGCGTTATCTTCTTGCTGTCTATGTCTATCCCCGTGGCGTACAACGCCTGCTTGTCAACCATGTCCGCGCGCTTCGCCGTCCACTCCGTCATCGTCGCGCCAACCTCCAATTTCGGCTGGGAGAGGCTTATCCCGTACGTTGTCGCATCCCAGTAAGACGATGATGACGACGGCGTGTTGCCCTGCCCTGCCTTTATGCAACGATAGTAAGTGCCGTCATACAGCACCACGTCATCCACGGCATACGTCGTGTAAGAGCTGTAAGTGCCACGGTCGTTGCCGCCACGCATCAACCTGAAGAGCACGTGCTCCGGGTCGGCCTTCGTCGGTCTCCAATGCACCCAGTATCTCTTCCACCGCGTGCCCGGCACGATTTCCGACTGCAAGCTCCCGTCGTTGGGGGCCCATGAGTTGTCGTAGCCGCTCTCGCTGTCCTCGGTGTTGATGCTGCCCTCGCTTTGGTACAGGAAGCATTGCAGCTTGCCCGCGTTGCCTTCCTTCTTGGCGTAGAACGACAGCACGTAGTCCTCGTTCGCCTTCAGCCCCATGCCGTCGGTGGAGAATTGCAAAAAGTCAATCTCCTTGATCGTCGGCGACAGTACCGCCTTTGTGCTCGCGCTCTCGCCCATGCCGCCTTGCGTCACATTGGCGGGGTCCACCGTCTCCAAGTTGCCCGTCCTCGCCAGCGTAGCCGTGCCGTCAAGCAGGTTGCCGCCCACGTAGTCGTAGTCCTGCTCGCTCAGCGTCCAGCCGTTGTACTCATCGCCCTCCTCAAGCATCGGGCGGCAAACGAGAATTTCCGCCATTCCTCTCTGATAGAGACTAAGGCATATACACACCTCCATGTAATTGGATTTCGCGTCGGAAGGTATCGTCACGGTGTCCTGAATAAACTCCCACTCACCCTGCGACTTGACGGTAAACGAACCCACTTTCAGCGCATGATAGGGACGGTCACTACCATTTGCGCCATCCTGCAAGAAGAATTGCGTGCTTATCCCATAACCGCCTTCCGTTGACGAGAGGCGTTTTGCCCAAAACGACAATGTGTATTTCTTGCCTTTCGCCACCTTTATGTTTGAGTTTCTGCCACCGTCCCAGCTAACGCGAGGAAATGCTGCCCCTCTATCCCCCTCGTTCCGCAGTCGCGCGCAGTTCACGCCATCGTAGCCGCCGTTGATACAGATGCCGTTAATGGCATCTTGCCCATCCTGTACGATAGAGCATCCTTCCCCTTGCTTCCTGAACGCGCTTCCGGGCAAGAGGTTCCTCCGTCCAGCTCGCTTCTCGCTCACGTGAAGGCTAATCTCGCGCGCCGATTGCAGTATCTCGCTCCTGTATTCCGTGAGGTCGGTTATCGAGCCATCGTTGGTCAGCTCCGAGTATTGCGACTTCAGCGTCTTGTTGTCGGCCTTCAAACCGCCGTTGAACTTCGCCACGTTCACCGCGAACTTCACCGTGGGGAAGTAGTACCTGCCGTTGTCCTTGTCCCACACTTGCACCTCCACCGTGCCACACGTCTTGCTCACGCCGTAGGGCTCATCCGTGGCTATTTTAGAGATTGTCACGGTCGCCGTGCTGTTCGAGGTCGAGATGGAGGCTGAGCAGTCGGGGTGTCCGCCCTCCGTGAGGGCATATCCAACGTTTGTCACCTTCTTGCCGTCACGGTAGCACGCTATCGTCGCCCTCTTGCTCGTTCCGCTTGGCACGATGCCGTCGTCGTTCGTGTCAAACACGAGGGTGTCGGGGGCTACGCTTATCTCCAACGCCCCGATGCCGTCGGCGCCCTGCTTGCCGTTGGCGTAGTTGGCGGTCGCCACCACGGTACTGTTCACCAGCAGCTCTATGCCTATCGTACTCGCCGTGCCAAGCGTCTTGTCGGTCGAGGTGTTGTCAATGGGGAAGTGGGAAAACACTATCTTGTCATTGCCTATGTTGATCCAACGGGTCGCGTCCGCGTGATACACGCCGTCAACGTACACCATCACCAAGCCACCGAGTTTCGTCACGTTTGTGAAAGTCTCCACCGTCGCGCCCGTCGTCCTCGTGAACTGTATCTGTATGCCAGGGTCTGTCTT
>ERZ1026780.2659-NODE-2659-length-10219-cov-7.061098_pt1 | contig 10219 bp, 8 predicted proteins | sample MGYA00380126_ERZ1026780 | MGnify/ENA primary metagenome ERZ1026780 (study PRJEB33269, sample SAMEA4719762) | human gut metagenome | biome: human-associated habitat; feature: organic feature; material: feces | place: Cameroon | collected 2013-10 ... | reverse complement strand
ATATCATTCGAGAGGAAGGGGAGCCAATGAAATCGGGGCTTCCGAGCCGATACCACAGGACAGAAACCTTTCCCGTTATCGAAACGACAAATCTCACCTCGATTTCTTCGCTTCCGACCCTGAACATGAAGTAGATAAGCCTGCGAAAACCTCATCGAAAAACAAAAAGAGCGGTGCGGAAGAAATTTTCCTCGGTGGGGAAGGTGTGAAAAAAACCGTTTTTCTTAGGCAAAAAAAGGGTTTTTTTCAGTGTAAAAAAAGGATTTTTTCGACACTTAAGCACCGAGGAAAAAAAATTACATGAGGATTTATCGGACTTTTGCCTAAGGAGAACGTTCGTAACACCGTTCGTTCGATGATTTTCATTCGGAACAGATTGAACAACAGACCGAGAAAAAAGCTCGGCATTCTAACTTCACCGGAATATTTTTTCGCTAATTTTGCGACCATAACGAATGGTCTAACCGATAAGTTGCATTTGTGAGTGGAACTCAGTATATTTTTAGTTCCGGTTTGTCCTAAATCAATCCCACCCCTTTATATTTATTCCTCTTCTCTCGGTTGAATAATCAAGCCCCATTCCCTTTTAGTAGCAGTCTTGCCGACAAGTTTGATATGTTCCACCGCATAACGTTCGCATGGGTGAAGTCCAATCACATCGACTACGCCGTCGCATACTTTCAAGACGACTTTATTCTGATTGTAACCGTTTTTTTGTTTCCATTTATGCGTGAACATTTCTTCCGGTTTTTGAGGCTTGTAATTCGGACAGTCGTATTCATGCACCAAGACGCAGAAAAGTTCCTTCCATTTGGTATCTTTGTATGTCCAAATGCGGAAATAATTCAGGTTGGAGTAGTCTCGGTTCACCGTCATGAACGAAATCTCATCTCCTCCGTCGCCGTCCAAATCTCCTTCGTTGACAAGAAAATATACTCCTAAGTCGCCGTCCAACTTCAGAGGCGTAAGTTCATCGTTATCGGAAAAAAGAGTTGTTGCACTCTCGTATAAGTTCTCGGAAAAGCCGTCCCCATCGAAATCTCCCCGTATGCTGAAACGTGAAGCCTCCGTTTTGTTCCACTTCCATTGCGAAGGGTCTCTGTCATCGACGATGACATCCGTCCAAGGCTTCAAAGCCTCCGATTGTGCCTTTGCCGTAATGCCGCAAAATGTCGCAATAACCAATAAAATGTATAGTTTCTTCATCTCTTTGTGTGCTTAATCGATATCTTCGTAACGTAAATTTTGTATGATATATTCTTGTCTTTCCGCAGAATTGGAACCCATGAAGAAAGAAAGCACTTCGCTCACTCCGGATTCTTTGTTCAGTATTATGGGGTCTAATCTCATATCCTTGCCTATGAAATGGCGGAACTCGTCAGAGGAAATCTCTCCCAATCCTTTGAAGCGGGTAATCTCCACATTGCCTCTTAACTTTTCTGCGGCATCGTCTCGTTCCTTTTCGGTGTAACAATACATGGTTTGTCTCTTGTTCCTGACGCGGAATAACGGCGTTTGCAAGATATAAACATGTCCAGCCTTGACCAAATCGGGGAAAAACTGCAAGAAAAACGTCATAAGCAACATTCTGATGTGCATTCCGTCCACATCGGCATCAGTTGCTATCACAACGTTGTTGTATCTCAAATTATCCATGTCCTCATCTATGTTGAGGGCACTGTGCAAAAGATTAAGTTCTTCGTTGCGATAAACGAACTCTTTGCTTTCTCCATACGAGTTTTTGGGCTTTCCCCGCAATGAAAACACGGCTTGCGTGTTTACGTCCCTGCTCTTGGTTATGGAACCGGAAGCCGAGTCTCCCTCGGTTATGAAGAGAGTGGATTCCAACCGCCTTGCATCTTTGCTGTTGTAGTGAACCCTGCAATCACGCAGTTTTTTATTTGTGAGGCTTACCTTTTTTGCACTTTCTTTTGCCAACTTTCTTATATTCTGCATGCCTTTTCGTTCCTTCTCGTTGCGAAGGATTTTTTGCAGAATGGCTTCTGCCGTCTCGGAATTTATATGCAGATAATCGTCCAAGGTCTTGCGAACGACATCTCCTATGAAGGTTTTCACCGCCATGCCGCTTCCGTCCGGCTTCATGTTGGTCGAACCGAGTTTTGTCTTTGTCTGCGATTCGAATACTGGTTCTTCAATTCTCAAACTTATGGCAGCCACCAACCCCTGCCTGATGTCGGAGGGTTCGTAGTCTTTCTTGTAAAAGTCTTTCAAGACTTTTACCAACGCTTCTCTGAATCCCGAAAGGTGAGTGCCGCCTTGTGTGGTGTTTTGACCGTTTACAAATGAGTAATGCTCCTCCGTGAGAACCCTGTCGGAGTGTGTGAACGCAAATTCAAAGCCTTCTTCGCTCAGATGTATAATCGGGTATAAGCCGTCCGCCTCATTCATGTTGCTTGCCAGCAAATCCAACAAGCCGTTCTTGGAAAAGAATTTCTTTCCGTTATATACAATGGTAAGACCTTTATTAAGACAGGCATAATGCCAAATCATCTTTTCGATGTATTCGTCAATGAAATGATAATTGCCGAATATCCTTTGGTCGTTATCCGGAATGAACTCTATGCAGGTACCGTTTTCCAACTTGGAGTTCTCTATCGGACGATTTTCAACCATGTTTCCTCTGCTGAACTCCGCCACTTTGGTTTTCCCGTTTCTCACGGATTGGACTTTGAAGTAAGAAGACAAGGCATTAACCGCCTTTGTGCCGACACCGTTCATGCCGACGGATTTTTGGAATGCCTCCGAATCGTATTTTGCCCCCGTATTCATCTTGGAAACGCAATCGACCACTTTCTCCAAAGGTATTCCTCGTCCGTAGTCCCGCACTCTCACGAGTTTGGTATCGAAGTCCACATCGACCTCTATACGCTTTCCGCTTCCCATTGCGAACTCATCGATGGAGTTATCTATGATTTCTTTCAGCAAAACATAGATTCCGTCATCTGCCGACGCTCCGTCCCCCAACTTACCTATGTACATACCGGGACGCAAACGTATATGCTCGTTCCATTCCAAAGACTTGATGTTATCTTCGGTATATTCAGTCCTATTAAAATCCTCTTCCATTGTCATAGTCTGCAAATGTACGAAAAAAAAACAAAAGACCGCTTTTCAGGACTTTCAATCCATGGAAGAACCATGGTTAAACATCGCTTTGCGTCTTCGTTCGAACTCTTTCAACTGCTTTTCACCGAAGAACAATCGCTTCTCTGTTTTATTCAAATACAACAACTCTTCCACGTTTCTTTCCTCCGCATTGCAGGCTATGACATCGGACGCCGTCAGATTGCCTTCCATATCATGGAAAGCATAACACAACACACCCTCGTGGTTTCTCAACAAGGTATAACCGTCCATTGTCTCTGCCCAAGACATAACCTCATCTCCTTTTATTATATATGTAAGAGTCTTACCGTTGGGCTGAGTTATCGTTATAGGCACCTGCCTTGTCGGAATGGCATAAACATGCAACGTCAACAAAAGTCCGATTGCGAAATTAAAAACATACTTCATCATTTCCGTAACCCGAATTAAAGATTAAGCATTTGCAAAGGTATGAAAAACCTTTCGTTCTCTTTCCTATGCCGTTCCGACATTATTCCTCAAAGAATAAATCGTACCTTTGCAAACCAAAACAAGCCATATCATGAAACAATCATACGCAGGACACATTGCAATAATAGCAGTTAACCTCATTTTCGGTTTCAATACCCCTATAACCAAATCCGTTCTTGATTCCCAATATGCCATTTCTCCTCTTGCATTGACTTTTATGCGATTTGTGGGAGCGACACTTGTCTTCTGGTTGGCAGCATTCCTGTTCAAAGCTCCGAAAGCAAGCAAAAAAGATATTCTGATAATGATTATTGCATCTCTTTTGGGTATTTCGCTCAATCAGATGTGCTTCGTGGTCGGGCTGTCATCGACCTCGCCGGTAGATGCTTCGATTGTGGTTACCCTTACGCCGGTTCTGACGATGATTGCGGCGGCAATATTCCTGCGAGAGCCTATAACCTTTCTCAAGGTCTTGGGAGTGATGATAGGTTGCAGCGGAGCGTTGTTACTAATCCTCACTTCGGCAAACCAATCCTCGGTTGCCGGTTCATGGAGCGGCAATTTGTTCTGTCTGCTCAGTTGCATAGCCTACGCCCTATACCTTACATTATTCAAGAAACTCATTCAACGAAATCACCCTCTCACTCTTATGAAATGGATGTTCCTATTCGGTTCGTTCATGGTGTTTCCTGTTTGTTACAAGCCTCTTTTGCAAGTACCCTTTGCCTCACTTCCCGCAAGCCTGTGGCTGAAAATTGCTTATGTCATACTTGCCGCAACCTTTGTTACCTATCTTCTCATACCGATAGGGCAGGTTCGACTTCGTCCCACCGTTCTTTCAATGTACAATTATCTGCAACCGATTGTAACAACTCTCGTTGCCGTTCTTATGGGCATGGGTACGTTCGGTTGGCACAAAGCCTTGGCAGCCGGATTGGTCTTCTTGGGTGTATATGTCGTAACTCAAAGCAAGTCCCGTAAGCAATTGGACGCAGAAAAAGCCCAACGCGGGAAATAAGCGTCCGAAAACTTATAGGAAAGAATACGCCGAATTATTCGATTTCGTATCTTTGCAGACGAAATTCATAAATCAATAAAACACAATAAGAAATGAGGAAAACAGTAATGTCATTACTCGCAGCAGGCATGCTATTTGCTGCATGCAACAAGCAAGACAATGCGGACAATCCGCTTTTGCAGAAATGGGACACCCCGTTTGAAACGGCACCTTTCGAGAAGATAAAGCCGGAACATTATCTGCCGGCATTCAAGGCGGCAATAGAGCAACACGACAAGGAAATCCAAGAAATCGTTTCCAACAAAGAAGCCGCAACATTCGATAACACCATAGCGGCTTTGGAGTTCAGCGGTCAGTTGCTTTCCCGCATTCAAGGCGTTTACTTCAACATGTTGGCGGCAAACACAAGCACCGAATTGCAAAAGGCACAGGAAGAAATAGGTCCCTTGTTGGCTCACCATTCCGATAACGTTTCGATGAATGCAGACCTGTTCAAGAGAGTGAAAGCGGTATGGGACGGCAAGGACAAGCAGAACTACACCGACGAACAAAAAGCCGTATTGGAGAAAGTCTATAAGAATTTCGTTCGCAACGGTGCTTTGCTTGACGCAAACAAACAAAAGGAATTGCGAGAAGTAAATGCAGAACTCACGAAAGTGGAAGCCAAATTCGATGCCAACCTTTTGGCAGAGACAAAGGCTTACAAACTTGTGGTAGGTAAGAAAGAGGACTTGGCAGGACTGCCGCAAGGCGAGATAGACAAGGCAGCTGCTTTGGCAAAGTCCACAGGCTTGGACGGCAAATGGGTTTTCACCCTTGACAATCCGTCATTCATTCCGTTCGTTACTTATGCCGCCAATCGCGAACTTCGCAAGCATATATTCGAAGCAAGAATCAATCGTTGCAATAACGGAGGAGCAACAGACAACAATGCTTTGGTCGCAAAGATGGCAGAGTTGAGAGCAAAGAAAGCCAATATCTTGGGATACGAAACCTTTGCCCATTATCAGTTGGAGGAAAGAATGGCAAAAACACCCGATAAAGTATTCAAACTATTGGAGGACTTGCTTTCTTACTCCGTTCCCGTGGCAAAAAAAGAAGCCGCAGAATTTCAAAAGCTCCTCGATAAAGACGAAAAAGGAGCCAAACTCGAAGCATGGGACATGTATTACTATGCCGAAAAGGTGCGTCAACAAAAATATGACTTCGATGCAGAGCAAACACGCCCTTATTTTGAAATCGACAACGTAAGACAAGGTTGCTTCGAAACCCTTAAAAAACTATACGGCATAAGTTTCACCGAGAGAAAAGACATCTCCGTTTATGCAGAAGACGTAAGAGTATTCGAAGCCAAGAACGAAAAGGGCGAACACGTGGGAATATTGTATTGGGATCCATTCACAAGAGACTCCAAGCAATCCGGAGCATGGTGTAACGAGTATCGCGGACAATATCGTCAAAACGGCAAGAACACAACCTGCATAATCACCGTATGTTTCAACTATGCAAAAGCACCGAACGGCAGAACCACCCTTACGGCAGATGAAGCTGCAACCGTATTCCATGAAATGGGACACGCAATACACCAATTGCTTTCCGATTGCACATACCCATCCGTATCCGGAACCAACGTTGCAAGAGACTTTGTGGAGTTGCCTTCACAGGTGTTGGAACACTGGTGCTTCGAACCGGAAGTTTTGGCAATGTATGCCAAGAACGAAAAAGGCGAGGTGATACCCGAGGCACTTCTTTCCCGTATGAAGGCAGTCGGAACATTCAATCAAGGATTTGCATTCAGTGAACTGTTGGCAGCATCTTACCTTGACATGTGCTTCCACTCCATAAAAGCCGGCGAGAAAATCAATACGCAGGAATTCGAGAAAGCAGCGATGAACAAAATCGGCATGATAAGCCAGATACCTCCTCGTTATCGTTCCACATACTTCTCTCATTGCTTCGGCGATGGAGGATACAGTGCAGGTTACTACTCCTACACATGGAGCGAATGGTTGGACGCAGATGCTTTTGAAGCCTTCAAGGAAGCAGGCAACATATTCGACCCTGCCACGGCAGCCAAATTCAAAGTCCTTTTGAGCAGTGGTTCCACCAAAGACGCAATGCAGTTGTACAAAGATTTCAGAGGAAGAGAACCGGACATCAAAGCATTGTTGAGAAATCGCGGAATGTCGAAATAAATCTATGTTTCCGTTTATACGAAAGAGGAGAGCAGTCGGCAGCATGCCGACCGCTCTCCTCTTTCTTGTTTTCAGCTTTCATTGATAGGATAAAGATTTAATCAAACGGCGATTAGGTTTTGTGCTTCGCCGAGGTCTGATATTCCGCTCCTTTGATTTGATATGTTTTTTCGACCTTTACAGTTTGCGAAATTACCAATCTATTGGTGTAAGCGAGTGTGCAATCAGGTATTCGTTGGCTTTGGAAAAATGTTTGCAGCCGAAGAAGCCGCGATATGCACTGAGGGGAGAGGGGTGCGGTGCTTTCAAAACCAAATGCTGCGTTTCATCTATGAAACTTCCCTTTCTTTGGGCATAGCTTCCCCACAAGAGGAAAACGACATTTCTTTTCAAATGGGCAATTCTTTCTATTGCTCTGTCCGTGAACTCTTCCCAGCCTTTGTTTTGGTGAGAGCCTGCCCTGTGTTGCTCCACCGTAAGAACTGAATTGAGAAGTAAAACACCCTGCGACGCCCAATATCCGAGGTCTCCTGCACATGCACTCGGCCTCCCCAAGTCCGTTTCTATCTCTTTGCGTATGTTAACCAATGAAGGGGGCGGAGGGCAGGGCGGAAGGACGGAAAAAGACAAGCCGTGAGCCTGATGAGGTTCGTGGTAAGGATCCTGCCCGAGTATAACCACCTTTACCTTATCGAAAGGACAAAGGTCGAATGCCGAAAAGATTAGTTTGGCAGGTGGAAATATCGTTTTCGTTCTGTATTCCGAATGTATGAAATTGCGAAGTCTGGCAAAATAATCTTTCTCGAACTCTTCGCCGAGTACATTCTTCCAACTCTCGTTTATGATTACGTTCATGGAATTTATATTTTGGTGATATGATTTTATTTCCTCGTTGGATTAGCCGTACGGAGTTTCTTGCAGACAATGCAAACCTTGCTTTCATCTTTAAGAATCGCAAAAAACAAATAGATGTCTCCGCCATCGGACAGTTTGTGTTGCTTTCTTATTTGTTCGACATTTTGAGGAAAATTTCTGACAGCCACATTGGCTTTCTTTATATTGCGTATCGATTTGGAACCTGCGGGCAAAACGTCCTCCACTTCAAAACTCCTGCCGAAGAAATCTTCGATCGGGCGGTCGGAAGTGAAGAGATGAGTGTTCCTATGCAACTTTTTCACTCCGTATTTCTCGATCAGAGGTTGAAAAAGCCCTATCTTCATCAATGAAACGTCGGGTTCGAACAAATATCTGCCCACCTGCGAGTATTTATCGCCTGTTTGGTCGGTGGTTTCGCACTCCTCACGGCTGAAAGACAGCACTCCGAAACCGCCTTTCGTCAAATCCGCAACATGATACAGCACCTTGCCTTCATAATTTCGGCGAATCTCCACAAGGACTTCCTTGCACTCGTTCCTCAAAGACAGTACGTGAACATCGCATATACCATCGAAATCCCTCTCCAAGGCTTTCAAATCCACCATCGGGGAAAGCTTGATGATGATATGCTCGGATACCGAAAGCAAATCCTTTATCATCGCTTTCACATCGGGAGAACAATCCTCTATTGCATAAACCCTTTGTTTTGTGTTTTCATTTCTGCGAGAGGGGTCGAGATAGATGACATCTACGGACGATAAGCCGACACTTTGCAATATGCTTCCTACGGATTGTTTGGCAACATCGGCACAAACGAAGCGGCAATTCGTCAGCCCGAGAACGCCGAAGTTATATTCCGTTATCTCGGAAAGCCAAGCCTCTTTCTCTGTGCAGAGAACGCTTGCGGCTTTTTGAGCGAAGTAAAAACTATCTATACCGAACCCGCAGGTAAGGTCGGCGAGTGTTTCACCCTTTCCGATAAGTCCCTGCTTATAACGTGCGGTTGCTTCGCTCGATGACTGCTCCAAATTCAAGGAAGGAGGAAACACTATGCGACAATCGGCAACGAAATCCGGCAGTTTACGAGCATACTTCCGGCGAGCGGCGATTTGCGAACAGCAGAAAGCAACGTCCAAATCCTCTTCCGATGATTCGAAATAGCGAAACATCAGTTTGTCCGTAGCTTCCCCTGCATGCTTTTGCATGAATGCCGCTTCCTTCCGAGTAATTTCATGTACCATTGCAGACAACAATATTTTCTTTCGGGCTTTCATTTAATTGAAAACGCCATTCGGCAGCATTTTAGTATCGTTATGACCGAGCCTTATCCTTTTCGCAGAAAATACCGAGCTTATATAAATCGAAAAGGGTCAAAGATGGATTGTTCACGGCAAGACACCGCAACATAAAAGGTTTTGCTATGTGGAACAAAATGCAGTATAATGAACTCATACCGCATTTGCGTAAACCATTATAGGCTCTCACCAAAGGCAACTGAGCTAATTCTTCTTTGCAATCGCTTGTTTGAAGGAGCTTTTTCAGATTTCGCACACCTTGACAGGTTTTGCTCATAAAACTATCGAAGTCTGAAAGATGTAGATGAATGACAGGGTTGTTTATATCTGTTATTCGGAAACCTTTCTTTTTGAGTTGAAGTCCGAAAAGAGTATCTTCATGCCCATAATCCTTTATTGTCTCATCAAATCTTACGCTTTGAAAAACTGTTTTCTTTATCATAAAGTTATTGCTTAGGAAAGCATTTTCGCCCACTCTGTTTTTGAAACACTCTCTTTCCACTCCGCATTTCCAATTCAACATATACTTGCGTTCCGTCTCTTCTTTTGGGGTATAAATTCTGCCACCGCAAACCACATCTGCCGTATCGGCTTCATTCAAGTACTTCTCCAAGAAATCCTCTCTTACCACTTTGCTGTCGCAATCCACAAACAGGAGTTTATCTCCCTTTGCCCTGTCAGCCAAAAGGTTTCTTATCGCAGAGCGTCCGACATTGGCGGAAAGTTCATGGTAAAACACTCCGCTCATAGAGGCAAGAGGTCTGTTGTCTTCCCTCCTTGTCGGTGAACAATCGTCGAATACCAATATTTCATAGTCTTCCAACAATTTCTTCGCCTGTTCCCGCAAATCATTGACCAAGTGTATGCAGCTTTCTTCATAGACCGGTATCAGTATGGAAATCATTTGATGTCCTCCGTATGCTTTATCAATTCGTATATCTTCTTTTCTTCATTTTCCCAACAGAGTTCCGCAGCAGCTTTCAAGGCATTTGCCGCAAAGAAATCCGCTTTTGCATTGTCGGAAAGCAATTCGTTTATCTGTTTTGCCAATTCCGGCGGGTTATATGAGCGAATGAACTCTCCGACCTCGTATTTCTCCACTATGGGTTCGATTTCCTGCAAAGGCGAAACGAGCATCGGAACGCCGCTTGCCATATATTCGAAAATTTTGTTGGGCAGACTGATTGCGTAATTGCCGTTCGTGGGTTTGTCTATCGAAACCGCAAGTTTCGCTTTCCTCGTATTGCTCATCATTTCCG
>ERZ1026780.2657-NODE-2657-length-10220-cov-8.255189_pt1 | contig 10220 bp, 8 predicted proteins | sample MGYA00380126_ERZ1026780 | MGnify/ENA primary metagenome ERZ1026780 (study PRJEB33269, sample SAMEA4719762) | human gut metagenome | biome: human-associated habitat; feature: organic feature; material: feces | place: Cameroon | collected 2013-10 ... | reverse complement strand
GGATTATTGCGCAGTGGAATCTCATCTTGCGGCGGCGCGGCGGCTCGTGGAGGGGTGCGGGAACTCGTGCGCGGCGCTCTTCCGGGCCGTCGACGCCGCGCTCGAAGGGGAGATTGCGCTCAAAAGGGAAGTCGCGTGCGCAAGGGAAGCCGCGCGCGTTGGGGAAGCCGCGCGCGTTGGGGAGAACGTGCGCGAAAGGGAAGCCGCGCAGGTTGGAGAACGTGCGTGTAGGGGATGAAGGCGGGGGGACGGCATCCGATGGCGGGGGCGGAACAGGCGAAGCGCGGCCGCGCGGGCGCGCGCCCCACCCCTAGGCGCGCCTCGGCGCGGGACGGACGAACAGGCCCGTTCGGACGCCACGTGCCGAGGGCGGCGGAGCCGTGCGCCCCGTTTCGGAATTGTGCGGGAAACGCGCCCTTTGCGCGGATTGGGTTCTGTGTGGAGGAAGCCCAAGGCGCTTTCAGCGGGGGCCGAAAATGTTTTTCGCCCAGCATTTATTGGGGGCGGACGGGAAATCGGGATAAGCTGTCACGAAAAATCGGGATAAGGGTGCTGCAGAATCCCCCTTGCGGGGTGGGGCGCCAGATGCTATACTATGTTCTTGTTTTCCGAGCGCGGGAGGGCCGAGTGGCCGTTGCCGTGCGGAAGCGAACGACGATTCCGGTTTGTCCAGACCGGGGCGCCAAAGCGGATTAACCAGGGAAAACACGGGGCCGTGCGCCCCTGTTTCCCCACCAACGGACACGAAAGGTTACGAGACAAGATGGATATGCCGACCTCCCAGGCCACGGGCCTGACGCTTAAGGATCTCTTCGACGCCGGGCTTCACTTCGGCCACCAGACGAAGCGCTGGAACCCGAAGATGAAACCCTACATCTTCGACAAGCGCAACGGCATCCACATCATCGACCTCACCCAGACGGTGACGTTCATCGACGAGGCGGCGGAATTCCTCCGCAAGACGATCCTCGACGGTAAGAAGATCCTTTTCGTCGCGACGAAGAAGCAGGCCCAGGAACTCGTCAAGCAGGCCGCCGAGGCGTGCGGGCAGTTCTACATGACCGAGCGCTGGCTCGGCGGCACGCTCACGAACGCCCAGACGATCCGGGGCAGCGTGAAGCGCATGAAGCAGCTCCAGGCGTTCGGCGCCAAGAACAACGGCGTGCTTTCCGTCCACAAGCAGGAGAACTCGATGCTCCGCCGCGAGCTCGCCAAGCTGGAGAAGAACCTGACGGGCATCGCCGACATGGACGAGAAGCCGGGCGCGATCTTCATCGTCGACGTCTGCCGTGAACTCAACGCCGTCAAGGAGGCTTCCCGTCTCCACATCCCGATCGTGGCCATCACGGACACGAACGCGAACCCGGACCCGATCGACTACGTCATCCCCGGCAACGACGACTCCGTGCGCGGCATCGAGCTGATCGTCGGGGGGATCGTCAAGGTCGTCAAGGCCGCCAACGACGAATACTCCGCCCGCGCCGCCGAGGAGGCGCAGAAGCGCGCCAACGAGCGCCGCGAGCGCGAGGAGCAGGAGAAGGCCGAGCGCGCCGCGCGCCGCGAGAAGGCCGCCGCCGAGAAGAAGGCCGCCGCGGCCGCGAAGGGCGAGGAAGTCGCCAAGGCCGCCCGCGCCAAGGCGCCGAAGACGGTCGTCGCCAACGCCGTGAAGCAGGCCGCCCGCGCCGCGAAGGAGGCCGCCGAGGCCAAGGCGAAGGAAGAGCTCGCCGCGAAGCGCCAGGAGAAGGTCGCCGCCGCCGAGGCCGCCGTGAAGGCCGCCGAGGTCGCCGCGCCGGCTGCGGAGTAGCCGCAACGGACGGGGGAGCGCGCGCTCCCCCGAACCCCCACAAGAAGCACTGGAAAACGGGGCGGACGGGAGCGCGCGCTCCTCCGAGCCCCCACGAGAAGAACTGGAGATTTTATTATGGCCATCACAATTGCACAGATCAAGGAACTCCGCGAAGCGACCGCCGCCGGCATGGGCGCGTGCAAGGAGGCGTTGACCGCCACGAACGGCGACATGAACGAGGCGATCAAGTACCTTCGCGAGAAGGGTCTCGCCGTCGCCGCCAAGCGCGTCGACAAGGAGTCCAAGCAGGGCATCATCGCCCTCGCAACCGCTGCGGACGGCAAGTCCATGGCGCTCGCCGAGGTCAACTGCGAGACCGACTTCGTCGCCAACACGGACGCCTACAAGGAGTTCTGCGCGAACGCGGCGAAGGTCGCGCTCGAAGGCAAGAACATCGAGGAGACGCTGGCCGACGACTACAAGATGCTGCTCACGAAGACGGGCGAGAACGTGAAGATCCGCCGTCAGGAGCGCTACGTGCTCGAAGGCGCGGGCGTGCTGAGCGGCTACATCCACATGGGCGGCAAGATCGGCGTCCTCGTGGAGCTCGGCTGCGACAAGGCCGATGCGCCGGAACTCGCCGAGGCGGCCCACATGGTGTGCCTCCAGATCGCCGCGAACGCCCCGAAGTACATCAAGCCCGAGGACGTTCCCCAGGCCGAGATCGACGCGGAGCTCGAAATCAAGCTCAACGCGCTCAAGGAGCAGAAGGGCAAGTTGCCGCCGGAACAGGCGCTTGTCGGCATCAAGAAGGGCATGGCCGCCAAGTTCTGCACGCAGATCTGCCTCCTCAAGCAGGACTACGTGGCGGACGGCGACCTCTCCGTCGAGAAGTACCTCGACGGCGTCGCGAAGACGATTGGCGCCCCGATTACGGTGAAGCGCTTCGTGCGCCTCCAGCTCGGCGCCTGATCGGGTCGATGCGGCAGCACCGGGTTCCGGACCCGGTGCGGAAAGGGGGCCGGCGCACCGCGCGCCGGCCTTTTTGCCGGGCTGTAGCAGAAAGATACGGAAACCGGCCGGATGATGTGGTATACTACCTCCGCAATGAAGAACAATGCCCTTGGCTTTTACTTTACGTGGTTCTATGCGTTCGACGGAACGCGGGGCGTTGCTTTTTCGTAAATCGGTTTCACGATTCCCGAACCTGAAGGAAAGCCCCGCTCCGCGATGGAGACGGGGCTTTCTTTGCAGAAGGGCAAGCGGAGTGGAGAAGGAGACAAGATGATAGACCTGAAGACGGCGCGTGGAGAGATCGACCGCATCGACGAGGAGTTGGTGCGCCTCTTCCTGAAGAGGCTGAAGGTCTCGCGCGATGTCGCGCTCGCGAAGCGCGAGAAGGGCGGACCGATCACCGATCCGGCGCGGGAGCGCGAGATTCTCACGCGCGTCTCGGTGGAGGCGGGCCCCGAGAACGAGAACGCCGCCCGGCTTTTCTTTTCCACGCTCTTCTCGATCTCGAAGGCGCGCCAGCGGAGCATCCTGAGGGGGCAGTCGCCGCTTGTGGACGAGATCAAGCGGTCCGCCGCCCTCCACGCCGACGCGGCGCACGCCTTCCCGTCCCACGCGATCGTCGCGTGCTGCGGCACGGAGGGGTCATACGCCCAGCAGGCCGCCTGCCGGCTCGTGCGGGTGCCCACGATCCTCTACTTCAACAGTTTCGAGAAGATCTTCGAGGCGGTGGAGCAGGGCCTGTGCCCCTACGGCGTGCTGCCGGTCGAGAACTCGGCCGCAGGGTCCGTCGTTGCCGTCTACGACCTCATGCAGCGGCACCGTTTCCACATCGCGCGCGCGCTGCGTCTGAAGGTGGACCACGTCCTCCTCGCGCCGCCCGGCGTGAAGTTGGCGGACGTGAAGGAGATTGTGAGCCATCCGCACGCGCTCGCCCAGTGTTCGGAGTTCCTCCGCACGCACCCCGACATCCGTTCGACGCCGAGTCCGAACACCGCCGTCGCCGCGAAGGAGGTCGCCGCCTCCGGTCGCCGCGATGTCGCGGTGATCGCCTCGCGTGCCTGTGCCGAGCTGTATGGCCTCGATGTGATCGCTGAACGCATCCAGGACGCCGTCTACAACTACACGCGCTTCATCTGCATCTCGAAGGACCTCGAAATCTACCCGGAGGCCCACAAGATGTCGATCATGCTCTCGATTCCGCATCGGCCGGGCGCGCTCGCGGAGATCATCTCGAAGTTCGCCGCGATCGACGTGAACCTGACGAAGCTGGAGTCGCGTCCGATGCCGGGCATGGATTTTGAGTTCCGCTTCATCTTCGACTTCATGGCCTCGCCGCAGGAGAACGCCGTGCAGTGCCTCCTCTCGGAACTTTCGCGCGACCCGGAGATCGAGCACTTCGACTTCCTCGGCGCCTACGTCGAATCGTGAACGGGGGACGGAAGAGCCCGTCGGAATCCATACTTTGAAGGGGTAAAGGTAGACAATGGTCATCATCCTGAAGAAGGGCGTGGACGCCACCCAGGTCGAGAACCTGAAGGCGCTCCTGAAATCGCACCACATCACGCCGCGCGTGACGGCCGGCACGCTCAAGACGATCATCGGCTGCGTGGGCGACATCACCCACATCGACCCTGGGCTCATCGAGGCGCTGGACGGCGTGGAGTCCGTCCAGCGCATCCAGGAGCCCTACAAGGCCGCGAACCGGAAGTTCCACCCCGAGGACACGGTGGTCGATTGTTCGGGCGTGAAGGTGGGCGGCGGGCACTTCGCCGTCATCGCCGGGCCCTGCTCCGTCGAGGGCGAGGACCAGCTCGTCGGCATCGCGAAGGCGGTGAAGGCCGCCGGCGCGACGATGCTGCGCGGTGGCGCGTTCAAGCCGCGCACCTCCCCCTACGCCTTCCAGGGCATGGGCGCGGAGGGGCTTCGCCTCCTCTCCCTTGCGAAGAAGGAGACGGGGCTTCCGGTCGTGACGGAGCTGATGGACTTCAAGGACATCGATCTCTTCAACGACGTCGACGTCATCCAGATCGGCGCGCGGAACATGCAGAACTTCAACCTCCTCAAGGAGGTCGGCTCCTACACGAAGAAGCCCGTCCTCCTCAAGCGCGGCATGTCGGCGACCCTGCAGGAGCTTCTGATGAGCGCCGAGTACATCATGGCCTCCGGCAATCCGAACGTCATCCTCTGCGAGCGCGGCATCCGCACGTTCGAGACGGCGTTGCGCAACACGCTCGACCTCGGCGTCGTCACGCTCCTCCACCGCCTCTCGCACCTGCCCGTCGTGGTGGACCCCTCGCACGCGACAGGCCATGCCTACATGGTCGATTCGGTTTCCGTCGCGGCGGCGGCCATCGGGGCGGACGGACTCATCATCGAGGTCCACAACGACCCACCGCACGCGAAGTGCGACGGCGCGCAGAGCCAGACGCCGGAGGTGTTCGCCCGCACGATGGACCGCGTGCGCAGAATCCGCGAGGTGGTTGCGTCATGAGGGTCGCGGTCATCGGCGCGGGCCTGATCGGCGGTTCCTTCGGGAAGGCGTCGCGCGCGGCGGGGCATGCGGTCACGCTCCTCCACCACGGGGACGCGACGGGGTTCGAGAACGCGGAACTGATCCTCGTCTGCCTGCCGCCCCCGGCCATCGTCCCGTGGGTGCGCGCACACGCGGCGGCGTTCCGACCCGGCGCCCTCGTCGTCGACATCTGCGGCGTCAAGCGCACGGTCCTGCGCGACATGGCGGCGGTGCCGCGCGAGGGCTGGACGTTCGTGGGCGGGCATCCAATGGCCGGGCGCGAGGTCGCGGGCTACGCCAATTCCCGCGCGGACCTCTTTGTCGGCGCGTCGATGGTCCTCACGCCGTTCGACGGCACGCCGCCGGAGACGCTGGAGACCCTGCGCGCCTACTTCGCCTCCGTCGGCTTCGCCACGACCGTCGTCACCACGGCCGCGCGCCACGACGAGATGATCGCCTTCACGAGCCAGCTCTGCCACGTGATCGCCACCACCTACGCGCGCGACCCGCGCGTGAAGGACGCAATCGGCTTCTCGGCGGGCAGCTACGCGAACATGACGCGCATCGCCACGCAGAACGCCGCCGACTGGAGCGCGCTCTACGCCGGGAACCGCGACGCGCTCGTGGAGGTGCTGGACGCCTTTGCCGCGCGCTTCCGAGACCTGCGCGACGCCATTGCCCGCGACGACCGCGCGGCGGTCGTGCGCTTCATCGAGGAGGGCACCGCCGCCAAGCGGCAGGAACTGCTCGACCGCCGTCGCGGCGACGAAGCGCAAGATTTGATATAATTCGAAACAACTCTTTCGATCAAGGAAGGTACAAGATGGCATACGACAAGATCACGGTTCCCGCAGGCGAAAAGATCACGATGAAGGACGGCGTCCTCCAGGTTCCCGACAACCCGGTCATCCCGTTCGTCGAGGGCGACGGCACGGGACCCGACATTACGCGCGCGGCGATGACCGTGTGGAACGCCGCCGTGAAGGCCGCCTACGGCGACGCGCGCAGGATTTCGTGGATGGAGGTCTACGCGGGCGAGAAGGCGAACGCCGTGTACGGTCCGAACACCTGGCTGCCGCAGGAGACGCTGGACGCATGCCGCGACTACCTCGTCTCGATCAAGGGCCCGCTCACAACGCCCGTCGGCGGCGGCATCCGGTCGATCAACGTGGCGATGCGCCAGCAGCTCGACCTCTACGTGTGCCTCCGCCCCGTGCGGTGGTTCAAGGGCGTTCCCTCCCCGGTGAAGCGCCCGGAACTGACGGACATGGTGATTTTCCGCGAGAACACGGAGGACATCTACGCCGGCATCGAGTGGATGAACGGTACGCCGGAAGTCGAGAAGGTGAAGAAGTTCCTGCTGGAGGAGATGGGCGTCACGAAGATCCGCTTCCCGAAGACGGCCTCCATCGGCATCAAGCCCGTCTCGCAGGAGGGGACGGAGCGCCTCGTGAAGGCGGCGCTCGACTACGCGATCGCGAACGACCGCACGTCCGTCACGCTCGTCCACAAGGGCAACATCCAGAAGTTCACCGAGGGGGCGTTCCGCGACTGGGGCTATGCGCTCGCCCGGCGCGACTACGGCGCGACGCTCATCGACAAGGGCCCGTGGTGTACGTTCAGGAATCCGAGGACGGGCCGCGAGATCGTGGTGAAGGACTGCATCTGCGACGCCTTCCTCCAGCAGATCCTCACGCGCCCCGCCGAGTACGATGTGATCGCGACGCTGAACCTGAACGGCGACTACGTCTCCGACGCGCTCGCGGCGACCGTGGGCGGCATCGGCATCGCCCCCGGCGCGAACATCAACTACCAGACGGGCGTCGCCGTCTTCGAGGCGACCCACGGCACGGCGCCGAAGTACGCGAACCTCGATAAGGTGAACCCCGGCTCGCTCATCCTCTCCGGCGAGATGATGCTGCGCTACATGGGGTGGACCGAGGCGGCGGACAAGATCGTGGAGGCGATGGACAGGGTCATCGCCGCCAAGACCGTCACCTACGACTTCGCTCGCCAGATGGAGGGCGCCACGGAAGTCAAGTGCTCCGCGTTCGGCAACGCCCTCGCGGCCGCGATGGCGTAACGCGAACGGGAACGAAAGAGGAAGGGGGCGGCAGATGTCCACACTGGAGACGAAGGCGAGCCCGCTGACCTACGCGGTCATCATGGCCGGCGGCAACGGCGAGCGCTTCTGGCCGCTCTCGACCCCGGAGCGCCCGAAGCAGTTCCTCGACCTCTTCGGGGGGCGGGCGCTCATCCGCCAGGCGGTGGACCGCCTGGCGGGGCTGATCCCGCCCGAGCGGACGTTCGTCGTGACGGCGGGGCGCTTCGTCGCCTTCACGCGCGAGGCGTTGCCCATGCTCCCGCCGGAGAACGTCGTCGGCGAGCCCTGCCGCCGCGACACGGCGCCCGCCGCCGCGACGGCCTGCGGCCTCGTCCTCAAGGCGGGCGGGCCGGACGCCGTGGGGTGCATCCTCACGGCGGACCAGCTCATCTCCCCCGCCGAGGCGTTCCGCGCGACACTGGCGGACGCCATCGAGGCGGCGGCCCGCACGGATGCCATCGTGACGATGGGCCTTGTGCCGACGCGCCCCGAGACCGGTTTTGGCTACATCGAGTGCGGCCCCCGCGTCGAACTCGGCACGCGCACCGTCTTACACGACGTCCGTCGCTTCGTCGAGAAGCCGAACATGGAGACGGCGCGCTTCTACCTCGCGACGGGCGGCTTCCTTTGGAACGCCGGCATGTTCATCTGGAAGGCCGCCGCCCTGCGCGCGGCCTTTCTGGAAAATGCGCCGGACCTTTCCCCGCTCGTCGAGGCGGTCGCCGTCGGCGATCCCGCCACGGCGGTGCGCGACCTCTATCCCGGACTGCGCGCGATTTCGTTCGACTTTGCCGTGATGGAGCACGCGAAGAAGATCCTTGTGGCCGAGAGCCGGTTCGACTGGGACGACGTGGGATCTTGGACGGCCGTCGAGCATCACTTCCCCCAGGACGCGGCGGGGAACACCGCCCTGGGCCCGACCCTGCTGCGCGACGTCTCCCACGCCGTCGTCGTCAACGCCCCGGTCACGAAGGCGGAAAACGGCCACCTCGTCGTCGTCGCCGGCCTTTCGGACGTGGTCGTGGTCCACACGCCCGCCGCCACGCTCGTCTGTTCGCGCGACCAGTTGAAGAACCTCAAGGCACTTGTGCGGGACGCGACCTAGTATATTAAGCCGCCGCTGCGCGGCTTTGAGTGGTTAAGTCGGCCTTCGGCCTTTAAATGCCTTCGGACAATCCATACACGTCCTTCGACGATGATTGCGGACGCGACAAGCGCGTCCCTCCCCGAAAGGGCGCATCTTACCGGTTTTGCGAAGATACGGGAGGGGTGTATCTTGTCAGTCCTGCGAATGATACGGGAGGGACGCGCTTGTCGCGTCCGGGTTTTGCCCTGGTAATTTAAAGCCGCGCAGCGGCGACTTAACCACTTAAAGGCCGAAGGCCGACTTAATATTTCCATGAACTGTCCCCATCAGCCCCCGCATACCTCTTCCTGGTACGTTCTTCATGTGAAGCCGCGCACGGAGAAGAAGGTCGTCGCCTATCTCGCCTCCTATGGTTGTTTCCGGTATCTGCCGGTGTATGTGAAGGTCACGAAGGTGCAGAGGCGCAAGGTGCGGACGGAGCTGCCGCTGTTTCCGGGGTACGTGTTCACGCGGCTGGACGCCGACGGGCGGCTGAAGATGCTCCGGACGAACCTGCTCGTGCGGACGATCCCCGTGGCGCGTCCGCGCGAGATGATCCACCAACTGCGCCAGATTGCGCGCATGGCGCGCGGCGCGCCCGTCGTCTACACGGGGCCCCAGTTCAAGGTCGGCGACCTTGTGCGCGTGACGTCGGGTCCGTTTCGTGGGCTTGAGGGCTACATCCGGCGCGAGGGCGCGGCGGCGACCATCGTCGTCAACCTCGACATCCTCGGACAGTCCGTCGCCACCTCCATCTCGCCCGGCGACTGCGAAATGGTTAAATCGGCCTTCGGCCTTTAAGTGGTTAAGTCGCCGCTGCGCGGCTTTAAGTGATTAAATCGGCCTTTGGCCTTTAAATGCCTTCGGAAATTTCTCCTCGATCTGCGACAACAGTTTAAAGCCGCGCAGCGGCGACTTAACCACTTAAAGCCGCGCAGCGGCGACTTAACCACTTAAAGCCGCGTAGCGGCGACTTAACCGAAGGGGAGGCAAAACGATTGGTGACTTGTCAGAGTAAATGCGACTAAAACTGTGCCTTGACGGCACATGGTCGCATTGAGTTGTTCCGAATGTGCATTGAGTTGTTCCCAAGACTGCCTCCCGCGCCGTCCGGGACGTCGGTTCTGCCCGCCGCGAGGCCGTTTCAGGGCAGAGTTCCCCCAGCCCAGGCGCACCGTGTTTTTTCGGAACAGGTAGATGCGACTGGTCGCCACCGCCCGTTCAGGAGGTGTGCCTATGGACTGGGGGTCACTTTCCCGCCGGAGCCGTCTCCGCCGGTGAGACGCTCTCCTTGACCTTGACCTCGATGCCCAGCAGCGACGGCCTGAGCGTGACGTCGTTCGCCGCTATGCGGGATATCCCGAAGATGTTGGCGATCTCCTCTCCCTGCTCGGCCGTGAAGAGGTCGTAGGGGGTCTTGTTCCCGAGGCCCTTGCGGACGTAGGAGTTGACGTGCGACATCATCAGCGAGACGCCGTGCTGCGTGAGGCCGTCGAACGGCGTCGGCTCCGTGTAGGCCGTGCCCTTCGGAAGGACGAGGCGGATGAACCCGTGGTTGCGCTCGACGTGCGGTTTCTCGTAGGAGGCGTAGGCGTTGCAGTAGAACACGGACGTGAGCCTGCTGCCGTCGGCGTCGAACTCGATCCGGGCGGGGTTGGAGAACTCCGTGCCGTTGTCC
>ERZ1026780.2654-NODE-2654-length-10229-cov-4.221545_pt1 | contig 10229 bp, 8 predicted proteins | sample MGYA00380126_ERZ1026780 | MGnify/ENA primary metagenome ERZ1026780 (study PRJEB33269, sample SAMEA4719762) | human gut metagenome | biome: human-associated habitat; feature: organic feature; material: feces | place: Cameroon | collected 2013-10 ... | reverse complement strand
GTATAAGAGACAGGTCGATGCACAGGGCCTTGCAGTGGCCGATGTGCAGATAGCCGTTGGGCTCCGGGGGAAAACGGGTGTGGACCCTTTTGCCCTCAAAGCGTCCGCCGGGGGCGAGGTCTTCCTTGATGAATTCTTCGATAAAATTGCCGGCTGCGCCGGTGGTCTTGATCTCTTCTTCCATATTTGAACTCTCCTTGATGATGTTTTTTGATTTTGATGCTTTCCGGGGGCTTTACAGGCTGTCCCGGTATTCCCGGATGCGCCGCGCGCAGGTCTCCTGCCCCAGAAGGGCCATGATCGCGTGGAGATCGGGGGTGTTTTTCCGTCCGGTGACGGCCATGCGCACCACAGCGCTCACATCGCCCACATGCCCCCGGAACTGCTCCGGCGCGGCCTTATAGGCCTTCACATCGGGGGAAAGCCCCAGCGCCGGGCAAAGCTCCTTCATTTTGCCGAACCAGGTGTCCTTGTCGTCGCCGCAGTCCATCACCGGCAAATACGCATCCAGCACCTGCCTCTGCAGGGCGGGCTCCAGCTCCAGCGTCTCCTCCCGGCAGAACAGCGGATCGTAAAAATAGGCGGCATAGCTGCGGACATCGCTCCAGCGGACGATATCCTTCCGGGGCTTTTTGCCGCCCCGGTCGATGGAAAACAGCCGTTTGGCATAGTCCGCGTCCTGCTGCAGCAGCCCGGCCAGCTGGGCGTCGAAGCGCTGGGCCCAGGCCAGCGCCTGGACATACACCTCCTCCGCCGTCATCCGGGAGATGACCTCCGCCGAGACGCTCTGCAGCTTTTTCAGGTCAAACAGCGCGCCGGAGGCGCTCATCTTGTTCAGCTTGAAGGGGAACTGGGTGTAGTGGGCGTCCTTGTTCTGCCGCCGCCAGTCCTCAAAATTGGAATTGGCGATGGTGAGCAGATATTCCATCACGGCCTCCGCCGGATAACCCTCCTGGGTGAAATAGCTGACGGCCGCCTCCGGATCCTTCCGCTTGGAAAGCTTGCGCCGGGAGCCGTCCTCCTCCTTCATGATGGGGGCGATATGGGCGTATTTCGGGGCCTTCAGGCCGCACAGCCAGAACAGCTGCAGATGGATGGGCGCGGAAGCGATCCATTCGTCGCCCCGGACCACCTGCGTCACCCGCATCAGCGTATCGTCCACCACATGGGCAAAATGATAGGTGGGGATGCCATCGCTCTTGAGCAGCACCACATCCACGAAGTTTTCCTCCATCTCGATGTCGCCGCGGATGGCGTCCCGGAACTTCACTCTTCCGCCGGGCTTTCCCGGGGAGCGCAGCCGCAGCACATAGGGCATGCCCGCCTGCAGCCGTTCCTCCACCTGCTCCAGCGTCAGCCCCCGGCAGCGGGCGTGCTCGCCCCAATAGCCCGGCGTAATGCCCTGCGCCTCCTGGGCCTGGCGAATGGCGTCGATCTCCTCCGCCGTGCAGAAGCAGGGATAGGCCAGGCCCTTCTCCACCAGCGCCTTGCAGAACACATGGTAATATTCCGCCCGATGGCTCTGGGTGTAGGGGCCGTAAGCGCCGGTCTCCGTCTCGTCGTCCACCGCGCCCTCGTCAAAGGTGATGCCGAAATCCCGCAGGCCCTGGGCGATCAGCCGGACGCCGCCCTCCACCTCGCGCTTTTTATCGGTGTCCTCGATGCGCAGGATGACCCTGCCGCCGGTGGTGTGGGCCACCCGCTCGGAAATCATGGCGGAAAAGACGCCGCCGATGTGCAGAAAGCCCGTGGGGCTGGGGGCGAAGCGGGTCACCTGTGCGCCCTCCTTCAGGTCTCTGGGCGGGAATTGCTTCTCCAGCAGCTGCTCCGGCGTTTGGGTCACATGGGGAAACAGAAGCTGGGCAAGACGGATGGGATCGGTCATCTCTATGTCACTCCTAAATAAAATTACATGATATCACTTTATTATAGCTTCTTCCGCGGCCCGTTGCAAGAGAAAGGAACGCAAAAAAGCGCATTTCCCGAAGGAAATGCGCCGGCAGCCGCCGAAAGCCCGCTTTTTCGGGCGCTTTTCCGGCAGGAACGCCCCGGCCCGCTTTACTGCGCCGCCGGCTGGCGGCTCTCCTGCCAATGGGGAACCAGACGGCCCGCTTCCGCCTGCAGACAGACGCGCCCCTCGCCGCCGCCCTGCAGAAGCGCCAGCGCCAGCGGTTCCTCCGCCAGCGTCTCCACCGCCCGGCGCAGCGGCCGGGCGCCCTGGGCCGGATCGGCTCCATGGTCCAGCAGCAGCGTCTCGCAGTCCTCCGTCCAGCAGAGGGTCACGCCCCGGGCCAGACAGCCCTGTCGCAGCCGCTCCAGCTCCAGCCGGAGGATGGCCCGCAGCTGCTCCCGCTCCAGCGGACGGAACATGACGACGCCGTCCAGCCTGCCCAGAAGCTCCGGCCGCAGAGTCTGGCGCAGCTCCCTCCGGATCTGCTCCTCGCAGGCCCGGGCGCGCTCCTCCCGCACAAAGCCCGCCTGCTGCCGCCCCATCCAGTGCTCCGCCCCCAGATTGGAGGTGAGCACCAGCACCGTCTCCCGGAAGCTGACGCTCTGGCCGGTGCCGTCGGTAAGACAGCCCTCCTCCAGGATCTGCAGCAGCAGATTGAGCACATCCGGATGGGCCTTTTCCACCTCGTCCAGCAGCACCACGCTGCAGGGTCTGGCCCGCACCCGCTCGGTGAGCTGGCCGCCCTCGCCGTAGCCGGCATAGCCCGGCGGCGCGCCGATGAGCCGGGCCGCCGCGTGCTTTTCCATATATTCGCTCATATCCAGCCGGATCAGCCCGCCGCTTTGTCCGGGATAAAGCTCCTGCGCCAGCGCCCGGGCCAGGCTGGTCTTTCCCACGCCGCTGGGCCCGCAAAGTAAAAAGCCCGCCCGGGGCCGCCGCTCCTCCGGAAAGGCACTCCGCCGCACCATGGCCCGGGCCACGGCGGCCACGGCGCTCTCCTGCCCCAATACCGCCTGCTTCAGCCGCTCCTCCAGCCCCAGAAGGCGCTGGGTCTGCTGTTCCTCCGTCTGCCAGTCCTCCCCCTGCAGCTGGCGGGCCACCTGGACCACATGGCGGCGCTCCGCCTTTCTGTCCCGCTGCAGGGCGGCGCAGGCCGCGGCCTCGTCCAGCAGATCCACCGACCGGTCGGGATCGTATCTGCCGGGCATACAGCGGGGCGAGAGCCGCACCGCGCTCTGCAGGGCGCTTTCCGTGATGAGCACCCCGTGATACCGCTCATACCTTGGCCGCAGGGCCCGGAGGATCAGATCGGTCTCCCGGGGAGAGGGCTCCGCCACGGGCACCGGCTGGAACCGGCGGGAAAGCGCCGCGTCCCGGCTGATGTATTTCTTGAACTCCGCGCCGGTGGTGGCTCCGATGACCTGCAGGCCGCCCCGGGCCAGCGCAGGCTTCAGCAGATTGCTCAGGTCGATGGCGCCCTCCGCTGCGCCGGCGCCGCAGATGGTGTGCAGCTCGTCCAGAAACAGGATCACATTGCCGGCGGCGCGTACCTCCGAAAGGATCGCGCCCACCCGCTCTTCAAATTCGCCCCGGTATTTCGTCCCCGCCACCATGGAAGCCAGCTGCAGGGCGATCACCTTGCGCTCCAGCAGACAGGCGGGCGCTTCGCCGAAGGCGATCCGCTGGGCCAGCCCCTCCACCACCGCCGTCTTGCCCACGCCGGCCTCGCCCAGCAAAACGGGGTTGCTCTTCTGCCGCCGGGCAAGGATCTGCATCACCCGGGCGATCTCCCGGTCCCGGCAGGCCACGGGATCATAGCCGTGGGCCAGCGCCCGGGCGGTCATATCCTCGCCGAACTGCAGGGTCAGCTTCAGCTCGCAGCGCCTGGCGGCGGCTCTGGGCGCGGCGGGACGCAGCCGCAGACGGCGGCGCAGGGTCTCTCCGTCGCAGCCGCACTGCTGCAAAATGGCGGAGACGGCAGGGTCGCCGCTCTCCAGCAGCGCCAAAAGCAGATCCCGGGCGGCAACGCTCCCCTCCGCCAGCTGCGCCGCCCGCTGGATGGCGTCGGCCGCCGTCTGGCTCAGCACCACCGGCAGAGAGACGCTTTTTCCCCGGCCCATCTGCTGCTGCGCCAGCTGCTCCGCCTTTTTGCCGAGCTCCTCCGGATGCTCCAGCAGCCGCCCGGGGCCGCATTCCTCCAGCATGGCCCCCAGCAGCAGATGCTCCGGCCCTACCCAGCTGTGGCAGGCGCCCCGGGCCAGCTGATAGGCCCGGAGCAGCGCGCTGCGCCCGCTCTGAGAAAACCGCGGCTCCGTCATGCGTCCACCCCAGAGCCGAATCTCCCCTCATGGGAGACGGACATCTCCAATGTGTTGCCGTCCTCCAGCGTGACCTTTCTCCGTGTTTTTTTCATACCATCGCCTCCGCTTGCTATCTTTTCCAAAATAAAGCGGATTATTTATCTCCCGATTTGTTGAATTAGGCATTGCTTTTTTCAGATTATCTGTTAGAATAGAGGGAGAATCTACAGGAGGTGCTTTATTATGGCCTACAAAATTTCTGACGCTTGCATCGCTTGCGGTTCCTGTGCCAGCGCTTGCCCCATGAGCGCGATCAAGGACGCCGGCGGTAAGTTCGAGATCGACGAAAACACCTGCGTGAGCTGCGGCGCTTGTGCCGGCGCTTGCCCCGTTGGCGCCATCTCTGAATAATTACAGACAAGCAAGAGCGGCTCCCGCGGAAGCGGGAGCCGTTTTCTTTTTTTGCGACTTTTTCTTGCTTTTTTCTCCCGCTTTCGCTATAGTGATTAATTGTGAGAATATCCTGAAAAGGAGCCTGCATATGAAAAAGACCATCGGTATCCTGGGCGGCATGGGCCCGCTGGCCACGGCCGATCTGTTCCGCAAGATCGTTCTGATGACCCGCGCCGGCTGCGACAATGAGCATATCCGCATCTATATTGATAATAACTGCCGGATCCCGGACCGGACGGCCGCCATCCTGCAGGGCGGCGCCGATCCCGTCCCCGAAATGTCCGACGCGCTGCGCCATCTGGAGGCCTGCGGGGCGGACTGCATCATCATGCCCTGCAACACGGCCCACTATTTCCTGCCCCGGCTCCAGAGCCAGACGAAGATCCCCTTCCTCAGCATGCTGGAGGCCACCGCCAAGGCCTGCGCCGCCCGCTTCCCGGGAAAGACCGCCTGCGTTTTGGCCACCCGGGGCACGCTGGCCTCCGGCCTTTATGAAACAGCGCTGGAGAAGGAAGGCGTCGCCTGCATCCTGCCCGACGAGCCCCAGCGGGATGTGCTCATGACGGCCATCTACGACTGCGTCAAGGGCGGCAAGCCGCTGGAGCTGGTGCGCCGGCCCATGGAGCAGCTGCTGGACGGGCTGACCCGCCGCGGCGCGGATTATTTTATCCTGGGCTGCACGGAGCTGCCCATCGTCCAGCAGGAGCTGGCCCTGCCGGGCAGCTTTATCGACCCCACCGCCGAGCTGGCAAAGGCCGCCATCCTGTTCTGCGGCTATGCGCTGAAGGACTGAGCCTGTGTTCCGATCCTGCCACCCCTTCCGTCCTCTGCGCCGTCCGCCGCCCGCCCTTCGCCTGTTTTCCGATCCTTTTTAATTTTTCAGAAAGCTGGTGAATGTTATGTGGTTTTGGCTGGCGCTGGCGGCGCTGCTCTGCTGGAGCGGTTCCGACCTGTTCTCCAAGATCGGCTGCTCCGACCCCGACGATCGGGTCAGCCATTTGAAAATGGTCATGATGGTGGGCCTTGTGATGGGGCTGCACGCGGCGTATGAGATCTTCATCGGCGGCGTGCGCATCTCCCTGGGCGTGATCTGGACCTATCTCCCCGTCTCCCTGCTGTATATCAGCTCCATGGTGCTGGGCTATGTGGGCCTGCGCTACATCGAGCTTTCCATCTCCTCTCCCATCTGCAATTCCTCCGGCGCGCTGGCGGCGATCCTCTACCTGATCTCCGGCGAGCGGCTGGAGGGGATGCAGTATGTAGGCGTTTTTTGCGTATGCCTGGGCGTGATCTCGCTGGCCATCGTAGACGCCCGGGAGGACGAGGAGCTCCGCGCCCGGCGGCAGGAGGCCTCCAACCGGAAATATGCCAAGAGCCTGCTGGCGCTGGCGCTGCCGGTGCTTTACTGCGTTTTGGACGCGGCGGGCTCCTTCTGCGACGGGCTGGTGCTGGACAAGCTCTCCCTGACCATCGAAAACTATGAGGCCACCGCCAATGTTGCCTATGAGCTGACCTTCCTGTTTGCAGGCGTGGTGTGCTTCCTTTATGTCTGCCTTTGGAAGAAAAAGCGGCTGTCTGTGCGCAGCGAGGGCCCCAAGCTCATCGGCGCCTGCTTTGAGACGGCCGGTCAGTTCGCCTATATTTTTGCCCTCTCCGCCAATCCGGCGGCGGCGGCTCCCATGATCTCCTCCTACTGCGCGGTGTCCGTCCTCTGGAGCCGCATCTTCCTGAAGGAAAAGCTCAGCTGGAAGCATTATCTCACCATCGCCGCGGTGGTCCTGGGCATCGTGATCCTGGGCGTTTACGATGCATGACGCCCCCGGGGTCCGATCCGAACAGATAAAGATCCATACGAAAGCGACGCCCGGAAAAGCTCCGGGCGGCGCTGTTTTTTGTCTGGTTTCCGTTTATTCCACGGTGACGCTTTTTGCCAGATTGCGGGGCTTATCCACATCACAGCCCCGGATAACGGCGGTATAATAGGCCAGCAGCTGCATGGGCAGGATGGAAAGGCTGGCGCTGAACTGCGGGCTGACCGCGGGGATGCGCACCAGATGGTCGCAGATCTCCGGATCCTCCTGCAGGCGCTGGTCGCTGGTGACCAGCACCACGCTGGCCCCCCGGGCCTTGACCGATTTCACATTGGAGACGGTCTTTTCCAGCAGCGCCGGGTCGCAGGCCAGCGCCACCACCATGGTCCCCTCCTCAATGAGGGAGATGGTGCCGTGCTTCAGCTCGCCGGCGGCGTAGGCCTCGCTGTGGATGTAGGAGATCTCCTTGAGCTTCAGGGACGCCTCCTGTCCGGCGGCATGATCCATGCCCCGGCCAATGAAAAAGACGCTCTGCCGGTTGGCGTAAAGGCTGGCAAGATGCTGCATCTGGCTGCGGCATTCCAGCGTTTTTTCGATCTGCTCCGGCAGGGCGGCCACCTCCCTGCAAAGCACCCGGGCCTGCTCCTCCGAAACGGTCCCGCGCACATAAGCCGCCCGGATCGCCACCAGATACAGCGCCGCCAGCTGGGCGGAATAGGCTTTTGTGGTGGCCACGGCGATCTCCGGGCCGGCCCAGGTGTAAAGCACTGCGTCCGCCTCCCGGGCGATGCTGGAGGACACCACATTGACGATGGCCACCGTCCGCGCGCCCTTGCGCTTGGCCTCCCGCATAGCGGCCAGCGTGTCGGCGGTCTCGCCGGACTGGCTGATCACCAGGCACAGGTCTCCCGGCCCGATGATGGGGTCCTCATACCGGAACTCCGAGGCGATATGAGGGATCACCGGCACCCGGGCCAGCCGCTCGATGACCGTTTTCCCCACCAGACCTGCGTGCAGCGCGCTGCCGCAGGCGGTAATATGGATGCTTTTGACCTCCCGCAGCAGCGCGTCGGAAAGCCCGTCGCTGTCCAGCACGGGCAGCCCGTCCTTCAGCCGGGGCAGGACGGTATCCCGCACGGCCTTGGGCTGCTCAAAGATCTCCTTGATCATAAAATGCTCATAGCCGCCCTTCTCTGCGGCGGAAAGATCCCAGGTGACCGTCTCGATCTTCGGCTGGATCCGGTTGCCAACGCCGTCGTAAAGCTCCACGCTATCTGCCGTGACGCGGGCCGTCTGGCCGTCGGCCAGGACGATATAGCGCTTTGTCAGCGCCAGGATCGCGGGGATGTCTGAGGCGATCATGTTTTCGCCCTCTCCCACGCCCAGGATCAGCGGATTATCCCGCCGGGCGCAGAGCAGCTCTCCCGGGGCGTCGGCGTTGATGACCGCCAGCGCATAGGACCCCCGCAGCTGCCGGGTCGTCTCCCGCAGGGCCGCAAGGGCGTCGCCATGGTAATGAAGCTGAAACAGATGCGCCGCCAGCTCGCTGTCCGTTTCTGTCCGAATGGAAAAGCCGGCCTTTTTCAGCATTTCCCGCAGCTCCATATAGTTTTCGATGATGCCGTTGTGCACCAGAGCGATGCGTCCGTTTTCGCTCACATGAGGGTGGGCGTTGATGTCCGACGGTTCTCCGTGGGTGGCCCAGCGGGTATGCCCGATGCCGCAGGTGGCCGTAAAGGGGCCCTGCGCCTGCAGCAGCTCCTCCATGTTCCGGATGCGGCCCCGGGCCTTGACCACCTTCAGTCGGCCCTGCTCCAGCAGCGCCACGCCGGAGGAATCATAGCCCCGGTATTCCAGCTTGTGCAGGCCCTGCAGCAGCACAGGGACGGCCTGCCGCTTGCCCACATATCCAACAATTCCGCACATATATGATAACACTCCTTAATATCTCGACAAAAAATGACAAAATGTATTTAAATTCCGTGCGGATCGCCCTTTGTCCCGCAGGTCGCCCCGCGGCTTTTCTGCGATCCTTTCGCCTCACGGCAGACGGGAGGCATCCGCCGAACCCTTCGATTTTCGCGCTTTTGCGCAACCTCCATCCTCGTCAGCCGGCGCATCCCGCCCGGCTCCGGCGCTTCTATGCTCCTCCTTTCCTGCTTTGGCTTATCAAAACCGGCGCCTGCCGGAGAATTGGCATGGGCTTTACAGCGCTTCCACCGCAGCCTTTACCACCTGGGCCGCCCGCTGCGCCTGCTGCTGCACCTGCTCGGGATCCCGGCCCTCTACCATGACCCGGACCTTCGGCTCCGTCCCGGAGGGACGGATGACCACCCGGCCCTGGCCGCCGAAATATTCCGCGATCTCCCGGCCCACCTGCTCCACGGCGGGCAGCGCCGCCACCTGATGCTTGCGGTCGTTGGCCACCGGAACATTGATGGACACCTGGGGGAAGCTCTCGATGCGCCGATTCAGCTGACTGGCGGCAGCGCCGGAGGCCTTCAGGGCGCACAGGAACTGCACGGCGGTGAGCTGGCCGTCGCCGGTGGTGGCATAGTCGGAAAGGATCACATGGCCGGACTGCTCGCCGCCGATGTTCCAGCCCTTTTCCCGCATGGCCTCCAGCACATACCGGTCGCCCACGCGGGTGGACCAGACAGGGATCTGCCGCTCCTCCAAAAAGGCATGGAGCCCCAGATTGGTGAGGATGGTCCCCACCACGCCGCCCTTCAGGCGGCCATGGCGCTTCATGTCCTCCGCCAACAGCCCGATCAGATGATCGCCGTCGATCAGCTCGCCGGTCTCGTCTACCATCAGGCAGCGGTCTGCGTCGCCGTCAAAGGCCGCGCCTGCGGCAAAATTGCCGCTGCGCACCAGCTCCTGCAGACCCTCGATATGGGTGCTGCCGCAGCCGGCGTTGATGTTGGTGCCATCGGGCGACTGGTGTAGGATGACAGCGTCCGCCCCCATCCTGCAGAACAGAGCCTCTGCCGTGGCGGAGGCGGCGCCGTTGGCGCAGTCCACGGCGATGCGCATGCCGGTGAGCCGGCAGGGCGCAGTGGAGGCCACATGGCATACATAGGCCTGCACCGGGTCTCCTTCAAAGGGCCGGACGGCGCCCAGCTGCCCGCCGGTCATGTGCAGCGCAGGGGGCGCATCGATATAGGCCTCGATCTGCGCCTCCTCGCTGTCCGTGAGCTTATAGCCCCGGCTGCCGAAGATCTTGATGCCGTTGTCCTCAAAGGGATTGTGGCTGGCGGAGATGACGATGCCCGCGTCGGCGGCGGGGGTGTTTGCCGTCAGATAGGCCACGGCGGGCGTCGGCATGACGCCCAGATCGGTCACATCCGTCCCGGCGGTGCAGAGACCCGCCGTCAGCGCCGCCTCCAGCATACCGCCGGAGATGCGGGTATCTCTGCCGATGAAGACCAGCGGCTTGCGGTCCAGCTCCTTCCGCAGCACCGCGCCCAGCGCCAGCCCGGCGCGATACGCCAGCTTTGCATCCAGCTCCACATTGGCCTTGCCGCGGATGCCGTCCGTTCCAAAATATTTCATAAGCGATCCTTCCCTTTCTGAATCAAAGCTCCAGCTGCCCGGAAAACGGGATGCCCAGATGCTCATAGGCCCGGGGCGTAACACAGCGGCCCCGGGGCGTGCGGTTCAAAAACCCGATCTGCAGCAGATACGGCTCGTAAACATCCTCCAGCGTGACGC
>ERZ1026780.2650-NODE-2650-length-10242-cov-7.296260_pt1 | contig 10242 bp, 5 predicted proteins | sample MGYA00380126_ERZ1026780 | MGnify/ENA primary metagenome ERZ1026780 (study PRJEB33269, sample SAMEA4719762) | human gut metagenome | biome: human-associated habitat; feature: organic feature; material: feces | place: Cameroon | collected 2013-10 ... | reverse complement strand
GCCTTCTTTCAAAAGAGCGAAGCCCGAGGATTCTAACGAGTCTTCGGGCTTTTTGTTTCTTTTTGATGTTAACGCTCTTTCTATTAATCATTATCAATGTGACTATATCTACTTTATGAAACAATATAGCATTAAATTTTTGTTTTGTTGTTTTAGGGTGTCTTTCTTAATATGCCTAATGTTGCTAACTGGTGTTGTGCAGGCTTTTGCTGACACGGTAAGCTATCAGTTTACCGGCCGTAATTGGACAGCTACCAATGATGGTGATACTGCTAATTGGCATTGTATTCAACCAGGTGCTTATTTTGGAACTGCAAATGTAAAGGTCGAACGTGATGGTATGGCATGCGGAAATTCCCCTGTTTTGTTTGACAACATTTCTTCAGTTACTGTTCATTATTCTACCAATATGGATTCTGGGAAGGGTGTTATTAGAGTTTATTGTGTTGATTCAGCAAGTTCTAATGCAAAATTAGGGAAACAGGTTGGTAATGATTTTGAAGTACAAGTTGCGCATGATAAAACGGTGAAATTTACTACAGATAATGCTGTTACAGGATATGTGCAGATTTTGGTTTCTTGCACGGAAAACTCTATTTATATCAAGTCGGTTGACATTGAGTACTCTTCTAATAGTCCGGTTTTAAGGAACAGCGTGAGCACTCTTGATTTTGGTTCTGTTGAGAGTGGTAAGAATAAGGAACTCAGCTTTCAATTATCGGGTAGAAATCTGAGCTCGGATGCTGTGCTGTCTGTTGATTGTGAGGGATTCTCGGTTCAACCAGCACGTGTTTCACCCAATGAGGGAGAGATCTCAGAAACAGATGTTAAGGTTACTTATTCTCCTACGTCTGTAGGAAATCATCAAGCGAAGCTTACGATTTCTTCGGATGGTGCTACTGCTAAGGTTATCTCGCTTACAGGAACGGCTATTGCGCTAACGGTGTATCATAAGGTTACTTGGCTTGTTAATGGTGAAAATTATACTGAGGGTAATCCCTCTTCTGATGTTGCAGGGGGAAAGAAGGTGACGACGTTGCCCTCGGCCCCGCAAGCCATTGAAGGCAAGGAATTTGTCGGTTGGACCGATTCAAACATTTCTGGCTCTAAGAATGAAAAGCCTTCGGTACTTTTTGTAGATGCTGCTTCAGCTCCGGTTGTCAAGGCAGATGTTGTTTATTATGCCGTGTTTGCTAAGAAGACAGGTAATGAAGTTACTTACACTAAACTTAATTCTAATAAATTCAATTCTAAAGCAGATTATGTAATAGGTGCTGAATACAATGGACATTTGTATTGTTTTTATAAGTACACTAAGGTTGATGAAAAGGAGAAATGGGGATTAATGAGTAAGGACTCTATTCCTATTGTCTTTCATTTATCAGGAAAGCCGGAGAAGTTTGAGGCAAAAGATATTCATGGGAAATATCTTCAAGCGGTCAAGGAAGACTTTCAAATGTCTTCAACGAGTGTGAATATAAGTATAGGTTCTGATGGATTATTGCATTCTGCAAGACGGGATGTAAAAGTTACTTTGAGATTTAGTCCGACTAAAGGTTTACGTTGGTATCCAAATGGCCAAGGCGATTTGTTCAATAAAGCCTATTTCTATGAAATCAGTGGCGGAGTGAATTATTCGGGTTATTGCACCTCTGTTCCTCGTACTGTGAGTTTCAAAGCCATAGACTTGGATAGCACACGTTATGCTACTTTTAGCTCAACGAGGGATGTGGTGTTTGTTGGCGATGATGTAGAGGTCGCGGGCTTGGCGGTTAAGAATGACATAATATCGCCGATTCCCGTTACGCTTGCACGCTATGCGGTTACCGACGCTTCGGCTGGAGAGAATGGCGAGGTCAAAGGCTGTTATGTTCCTGCCAAAACAGGTGTGTTGCTGAAGAGCAAGTCAGATACGGCTTCTTATTATTACGCTAAGAGTTCCTATGAGGTCAATCTCTCGGGCAATATGCTCAAGCCTGCTCCGGTTGGGGGGGGCAAATTCGAGCCCGAGACAGGTTACAGGTATTATAAGTTGGCCTATAATAATTACTCCACCAAGCAAGGCTTGGGCTTCTATTGGGGAGCCGAGGAGGGTGGCGCCTTTAAGGTGAAGGATGGGTTGGCCTATTTGGCCGTTCCTTCTGCCGACGCTCATAATGCCAAGGGTTTTCGCTTTGATGGCGTTACCGATGGTATCGGTGGCGTGGAGGTGGATCGTAACAAGTCGCATGACCTCTATAACCTTATTGGGCAGCGTGTGGTCGGCAAGGCTGCTCCAGGCCTTTATGTCGTGAATGGAAAGAAAGTGATAATCAGATAATAAACGAAAACCTATGATGAAGAAAGAATATTCCAAGCCGGCCGTTGTAGCCAAGGCTATTGATACAGAGCCCATGCTCGCTGGAAGCGGTTCCATGGATAGGGTCCAATCCACTATGGCCCAGGATGATGATGTCGAGGAGAACGAGTTTGCCAAACAGAATACCGTCAATACCGTTTGGGACGACTAATCCCCCTCACGAAAAGAGCGCATACCTCCAAGGCATGCGCTCTTTTCGTAGATAGGCTCGCCATGGTGTGATTAAATCGTCCAATCATGTGGTTTTATTGTGCTATTGCTTATTTTGTGCTCTTTTCTGGTTAATTCGTTGTCTCCTAATTTGCTGAATGGCGTTACTTTTGCGTGATGAATCCGTTGGCTTGGTGATGGTTTGTTTAGAAGAATGGATTGTTGAGTCGATCGTTGATGGGCTTGTTGGAATGATATTTTCCGCTTTCTTGATACTTACTGTCACGAGTATTTTGTAACTTTACGCAGCATGTAAAGTGTGCGTGGCGGCAGCGTTTGTGAAGGCATAACACGAATAGCTCCCCGCGCCACACGATAGTTTCTAACCCAACACCGCAAAGTATGAACATCACCATTCTTCAAACCGATATCCTCTGGGCGCAGCCCGAGGCCAACCGCCAACGTATCAGTCAACTGATTGAGCACCTTGACCCTACCGATCTCATTGTGTTGCCGGAGATGTTCTCAACGGGCTTTGCCACGCAGCCCGAGGGCATTGCCGAGGGCGATGGCGGTTCGCTGCGGTGGATGGCGGCGCTGGCGGCCTCCACGCAAGCTGCGCTGGCAGGAAGCATCGCCATCCGGGAGGGTGAGCGTTATTACAATCGGTTTTACTTTGTGAAGCCCGACGGTGAGCTTGCGTTTTACGACAAGCGGCACCTCTTTACCTATGGGGGCGAGGACAAGGCGTTCACGCCGGGCCGTGATCGTGTTGTTGTGGAGTGGCGTGGCGTGCGCATCCTGCTGCAGGTATGCTACGACCTTCGGTTCCCAGTGTTCAGTCGCAACCACGACGACTACGATCTGGTGCTCTATGTGGCCAACTGGCCTGAGGGGCGCCGTCAGGCCTGGGACCTCCTGTTGCGTGCCCGCGCCATCGAGAACCAGTGTTATGTGGTTGGTGTGAACCGTGTGGGCAAGGCGCAGGTCAATTACAACGGAGGTTCGGCCATCGTCGATTTTCAGGGCACTCTGCTCGCCGCATGTGTCGACGGACAGGAATCGTGGGCCACGGCCCAGCTCAACATGCCGCGCCTGATGGCCTTCCGCAAGCAGTTTCCCGTGCTCCACGACGCTGACGCCTTCAGGTTGTGTGAATTATAATGTTGAATGTGGAGTGTTGAGTGTGGAATGAATTTTGTTGAGTGTTGAATGAACATTCAGCACTCAACCTTCAACATTGTCAAACGTCTGTGGGAGTCGACCTTTGCATCATAGGCGCCAAAGAACAAGCGGGATAGTTCCCCCACAGAGGGCACAGAAGAACCGAAACGCACAGATATTTGTGAATTAGGAAGGTAAGATCAGGTAGAGATGCTTGTGGCTCGTGTGAGACGAGGGGCAACAAAAGGTATGAGAAGGGGCGGGCTCGTGTGAGAGCAGGCGTGAGACGCTGGGCGTAGCCGTGTTGACAGAAAAGACGAATTCGCCCATTGACTTTTGAGAATGTTGAGTGCGAATAGCTGGTAGTTTGCTTTTTGCACGTACTTAGGGTTCACTAAATTATTTTGACTAAGCAACCTCGTGTTGGGGCTAAAACTCCCATGAGGTAGTCAATTCTGTATGAAATCTTTCCATTTTATGGCACGTTTTCTCGCCATGGCAGAGCTTTAGCAAGCTTAGCGCTACTCATCTGGCTTAACGAAAACCTTCCATTTCATGGCACGTTTTCTCGCCATGGCAGAGCTTTAGCAAGCTTAGTGCTGCTCATCTGGCTTAACGAAAACCTTCCATTATGCTCAGGCTTCGCCCGAGACCTGCTGCCATTATACCGAGTTACGCCTTTTACAATGTACAACAAGACAGAAAAACAATATGAAGCAACATACCACGTGTAGCTATCCATTCTTGATGAATTGGGCTTTAAGCCATACATAATACAAAATCTTGGTTCTTCAATGGAACGACTTAACATAACAGCCTGAAATAATTGAAGCTGTTAAACGTGTGGAAGAACGCAAGGAGCAAGAAGCGGAGGCAAAACGTGATGATTAGCCGCGCCAAGAAAAAGGTGGTAATTGTAAAATCTGAGATAATCCAATTAGGGGTAGCTATACTGTAGGTCATCGGCAGAGAATATGCCTATCATCGTATTGTTTTCTATGGGTAGCTGTTTTGCAAATAGCTGTCCATAACCATTTCATTAACAAATATTATATCAAAATATTCGTCTTTTCCAAAACAACATATTAACTTTGCGGCTGAAATGTCAAGAGTAGCCTATTAGTAATAGGTGAGGCCAACCGAGCAGAAAAGCCACGGTGGAGCATCGACATGGAAAGTATTAACTTTTAAACAAAATCATTTATGAAAACAAGAAATCACATTCTGTTAAGTAGCATTCGGCTCTGTTCGTCATCAATATGATGAACCAGATCGGTGTGTTGGTTTCATTAGCCGATATGCCTCTTTTGTCGTGTCCGTACATAACCAAACAATCCTTTTTATTACATGCATTACGAGTCTGACTTTAATGTCGGCACCAACCGGTTCAGAATAGCGGTGGGTCTATCAATGCGATTAGTTCAATTCTAATAAAATTCTGATTATGAACACATTATCATTCACATCAGGCGGTTCAGACCGCTCAACAGTAAACAACATTATCAACTCTCCCGGACGTGTGGAACATTACGACGCCACGCAGGTTCGCTGCTGCTCATTCGCCAAAGCGAGCGACATCGCAGACGGTGTGGACGTCCGCCTCACCAACATGGCAGGTGGCTATCCTTTCGACTACGCCTTACTCGACTCGAAGAACATTCACATCTTAGGCAAGCGTCTGACGTTTGCCTAAATACTCCCTATTCACTTGATTATTAGAGCCTAACAAAGGAAAAACGACATGTTGGAAATTGTAGATAACATCGGCTACATGAAGCTGATGGACGGAACGTCTTTGCTTGCTCACAAGAAGAGCATGGAGCAGAAGATAGAATATAACAAGAAAACGGGACACGTTTTCAGCGACGAGGAATCGGAAATATTCTTCAAGAACGCTTACTTTCTATGGAAACACAGGGCTGAGATACGCAAAGACAGCAAGATGCTCTTGGCAAGCGTAAGAGTGAGTAGCGGAACGGCAAATAGCTATAGTCTGAAGGATGCTACGTTGGGAGCGTTTCTCGACTTTTGGGATACCGCCGAGGGGGCGCCGATAAAGACTAGCGAAGGCAACAACGCCGTACTTTGCAGGATTGGCTTAGGACGGTCAGAGACGGACACATGCAAACTGGCAGACGAATTGGGCAATGTCGCCGACACGAGCATCGACCATCCGTGCCATAGACTCAGCAAGTTTGCTGCCTTCAACAGACGCTATCACAGGTATGCCGAGCAGTATGAGGCTTGTTCGCTCGAGAGCGTACTCGTCAGCTTGCAAGTGGGCAAGAGGGAAAGCAAATGGCCTTTGTACAGAGAGAATATAAAGCTCTTTTATGAGCATCGTGAGGAGATCGGCAAGCGCAAGGAATGGTTCTATGCTACCATACCCTTTAGCGTGTTCGGTACGCGGAACCCGATTTTCGTCGGTGTGATGCTTACACTATGGCAACGCGGAAACGAGCATTTCATGCACAAGTGCGAGAAGTGCGGACACACAGCCTACGTCTATTCGTTCGCAGGCAGTCCGATGTCGGGCATGGGAAGCATCAGCTATCAATGCTTTCATTGCGGCGAATACGGACATATCGCTAAAGCCGGTTTCGGTTCTCGTATGAAAGCCCTGAAAGACATAAGAGAGGAGTTGCTGAAAGACAAGGAAGGCGTAGACGAAGTGCCGTTAGAGACGCTTGTCGCCAATCTGAAAAAAACAATAACAAAATAAACGATATGGAAACAAAGAAAGATTACATCATCAACGAGAATGTAAAAGTGTTGGACGGTCTTACCGAGGCTTTGCAGAAGCAAGTAACCTGGATGGAGTGCCTGCCGCTATACGATATAGTGATATTGAGCGACACACAGTTGGATAACGGCGAGAAGGGAACTGAGGCAGAGAATCCGATTGACAATCCGTATCAGAGGTTCTTCTATCATAAGAATGATGATTTTTTCACATATGAGATAACGAACACGCCTCTTCTCACCGTCGAGTTTGAGTTTAGCGATGAAGAGGAAACACGCTTTTTGCGTTTGCCTAACCATACTCTTTTTGAGAACAAAGACAAAGGACATTACTTTGCCGTTTGCGGTGAGGACTACAAGAAAGCTGCTTACCTCTTCTCTGAAGTGGCGCGCTTGGTGTATAACTTCAAGGGAGAGCGCGAATTTTTGTGCTTTGTTTCCGACAAGAAATTCAAGAACAGCAAGTACTGCAATCTGGTGTTGAACTTCAAGTTACCGAACAAGCCTGAAGCCAAGGATGCGATAACCGACAAGATCAGAGCGTATAACCAAAAGGCGTCACACTACAAGGATGCTACGCCACTGACTTTTGGCGAGGATACGTTCGTCGTCAGCGGTAAGAACACGTCTCACATTAGCGGATGGCTCATCAAAAGCGACGCGCTAAGAAAGAAGTTCATAAGCGTTTGCAAACTGTGCTGTGACCTAAGCAAAGAATTGTAATACTTGCGCTCAAGAGCTGACCCTATGAACGCTATCGATCGTATTGAAGAGTCGCGTAAATGATATGAGGAGTAAAAGGAGTCGTTAAATATCTCTCGTAAAAGGTGTTTAGCATAATGAACCTAAACTTCCCATTGTCATTCTATTTATAATAGATAACCTGTTGGCGGAATTAATTTAGTGCATACTTAATTCTGCCAATGGGCTTGTTGTTAATGAAGTTTACATATTGCAGAATGGTAAGTGCACTAATTTTGCCAATGATTCTGGCAAACAAACCATTCGTTATTTTTGCGTAGTTCCTCACACAGGCCTGCCGTTTTCTTCCTGCGGTCATTGACCTGTCTCCTTGATATGAGATTGGGAATGCTGTTCTTGTATTCTTGCAATTTATAGTCGAACAACCACTTCTCACTATCAATGCTCTCGGTCTCTGCCGTCAAGGATAGCGCTACCACTTCCAAATCCGAAAACTTGGGAACAGGACCACGACGTGGAACATTACCCGATCCTCTTTTAGCACATTCGGGGGGCGCTGCAGGCAGTGGGGGTGAGTGGCAATTTTCGTAACATTCTATAGCGAAAACTACACGTTTGTTTTTCGCGAGACAAAGATTTAGCGCAAATACGCGATTCTTGGCGCGTTTTTGTAATGGGTTGGTGGTCAGGAGGTTGTGTGGTTGAGGTGATGCTCGGCTGATGATTTTTGGTGTTTGGCGTTGCGAAAGATGCCTTTTCGCAATGCCAAAGATGCCTAAAGGCAAGACGATAGCTTACCTTTCGTGTCTCGGTTTGGCATGTTTTGTGGTGCGAAAGATGGCTAACGGCAATCGCTGGGATCATTTCGGGTGGTAACATTCCGCAAAAAGGGCGGTTTGGCGCTCTGGTTCGCGCAAAATTCCGACACAAGTTTTTAACCAAAATCCATGACAAGGGGGCGTGATGTTGAATGTGGGGTGTTGAATGTGTAAGGTTGCATATGGAATGACCATGCGGGTTGCTTTTATCAAAAAAACACCGATTTCACGGATGCGCACGGATGGGTCTTTTCACCGATTCTTTACGCTTGCTCCGCGTCCTGCCGCTTTGGCTTTTGATGCGCCGTTGGCGCGACGGATGGGCACGGATTCTTTCGCATGCGGAGTGGGGGCATAATGTTGAGTGTTGAGTGTGGAATGGGTAGTGTTGAGTGTGGAATGGGGTTAATGCTACGTGTGGAATGGCCCTGTGGGCTGGTGGGTTTTGTAATGTTGAATGTGGAGTGTGGAATGTTGAATGGGGGTAATGGTTAATGCCGAATGAGCCTTTTTTGTGTCACATTCGTGTTTTTTCTTTTTTATTTCTTTGCGGTTTACAAAAATTAACCTATATTTGCAGTCATAGCAATAGAACGCCTATGTCCACCCACCGACACCTTATTATATATAAGGACAGCAAGCACCCTCTTACGCTCAACCCGCTGGTTGGGCGGGGCAACGCTCGCGGGATGTTTCTCCACGTAGTGTTTGCAGCGTTGGTCGGTTTGTTGGTGGCCTGCCATTCCCATCCTTCCTTTAGAGCCCTCGACGCCCAGCGCCATGAGGCCGACAGCTTGGTCGAAGGCCTGAAGACCAATGAGAGCCTCGACAGCCTTATCCGTGTGGCCGCCAAGCACGGCGACCACATGCTCGAGATGCGCGCCCGCCAACAGCTTGGCCGCAACTACCGCGAGTCGAACCTCTTCATGAAGGCCATCGACTGCCACCGCCATGAGCTCGCGCTGGCCCAGCAACTCTACGACACCATCGCCATGGTGCAGGCCCTCAACAACATAGGCACCAACTTCCGCCGCATGGGTGTGCTCGACGAAGCCATCGATTACCATTACCGCGCTCTCCGCCTCTGTGATGATTTCTCGGTGAAGAGCGATCGCACGGCTCGCAAGAACCGCGTGGTGTCGCTCAATGGCATAGGCAATATCTGCCTGACGCTTGGCGACGTAGAGACCGCCGACTCGGTGTTTCGCGCCGCCCTGGCTGGCGAGCGGAGCCTCGACAGCCACCTGGGGCAAGCCATCAACTACGCCAACCTCGGTTCGCTCTTCGAACAGCGCAACCAACTCGACTCGGCGTGGGCCTACTACAGCCACTCCATGAAGCAGAACCACCTGGCCAAGTCGGACCTCGGCATATCGCTTTGCTACACCCATTTTGGCCGGCTCTATGAGAAGCAAGGCCAAACAGCCAAGGCCATTGCCGAATACCGCAAGGCATACGACATCATGGCGCCCTCCGACGACCGGTGGCACGCCATGGAGCCCTGCCTCGCCCTGGCGCAGGTGTATGTGAAGTTGGGCGACCACGCCCAGGCCAAGCACTACCTCGCCATTGCCGACGAGGCGGCCCACACGCTCCACTCGCTCGAGCACCAGTCGCAGGTGGCGTGGCTCTACTATAACATTTACAGCAAGGAGGGCGACTGCCGCCGTGCGCTCGCCAGCTACAAGGCCTACAACGAGTTTGGCGACAGCGTGTCGAGCGAGAAGAACCTCATCCACATGCAGAACATGCGCATACGCTACGAGCATGAGCAGCGCAAGGCCGAGGTCGACGCCATCAACAAGGAGTATCGCACCGAGCGCACCCTGAAGGTGGTGAGCGTCACCGCCGCCGTGCTGATCTTCGTGCTCGCCGCCGTGATCATGAGTTTCTTGGTCTACGCCCTCCGCACGCGTAAGCGCAAGCAGCTGGCGCAGCAGCAGATGAACGAGATGCGCCTCTCGTTCTTCACCAATATCACCCACGAGTTTCGCACCCCGCTCACCGTTATCCTCGGCTATTCGCACATGATGGAGCAGGGCCAGTTGCCGCCCGAGGAGGTGGTGAACATCGGCCACATGGTGTCGCGCCAAGGCTCGCGCCTGTTGTCGCTCATCAATCAGTTGCTCGACATCCAGAAGGTGAAGTCGGCCATTGGCCAGCCCGACTGGCGCCACGGCGACCTCGTGCTCTTCATGTCGACGGTGGTGGAGAGCTACCTCAACCTGGCCCATAGCCACCGCATAGAGCTGATGTATGCGCCCAAGCAGCAGAAGGCCGAGTGCGACTTTGTGCCCGACTATGCGC
>ERZ1026780.2647-NODE-2647-length-10257-cov-18.393256_pt1 | contig 10257 bp, 11 predicted proteins | sample MGYA00380126_ERZ1026780 | MGnify/ENA primary metagenome ERZ1026780 (study PRJEB33269, sample SAMEA4719762) | human gut metagenome | biome: human-associated habitat; feature: organic feature; material: feces | place: Cameroon | collected 2013-10 ... | reverse complement strand
GTAACATCCCAATTAAAATTAAATTAACAATATTGATTAACTTTTCACTTTTCCATAAATCTAATCTTAAAATAAAGATAAATATGACAAAACCAGCTATAAAACCAATTAATTGTTTAATAAAGAAGGTTTTGGGAATGACATCATTCCCATAACCGACTAGTTGGGGAGTAACACCATAGATTGTAATTAAAGAACAGATAGCTAAAATAAAAATAATCAAAAGTATTTGATTTTTTTTATTTTTAATAAATTTCTTTAAATAATGCATCATTCCCCCTTCTTTAATATTATACTATAAATTAGTTAAACTTAATGTTAAAATAAGGCTAAAATATTATATAATATTATAGATAGAAAAGAGGGGTATGATTGATTTAACCAAGTTAGAAACTGGACAATATTTCGAAATTAAAATGTTATCTATAGGTGGATTAGGAGCATATACAACCGGGCAGATGCTAGGAATGGAAATTAGTAAAATTAGTAGTTTAAAAACTAGTGTCTTTGCTTCATATTCTTCAGAGAAAAAAGGAGCACCAGTTAATGTATTTTTACGTGCAGTTAAACAAGACAAACCAATTAGAAATTATGGAGCTGTAACCAAACCTAATTTGTTAGTTGCTTTTAAAGAAGCATTATTAAATGATCAAAAAAATCTAAATGGTTTAGATGAAGATAGTATTATCTTAATTAATTCAGATAAAAGTATTAAACAGTTACAACAAATATATAAATTAAATACTAAAAATATCTTTGTTGTCGATGCTGATAGTATTGGAATTAAACATAATGTTAAAACTAATACAATTATGTTTGGTGCGATTCATAAAGTATTATCATTTTTAGACCCCTGTATTTCTAAACAAACAATTAGTGATAAATTATCATTTAGATATGGACATTTAGTAGAAGGTAATATTAATGCCTTCTTTGATGGTTTTGAACAATGTCAGTATTATGAAATTACACCACAAAGTCTATACGATATAGCACATCAAGTATTAGGGATCGAAGATCAATTACCTGGTGGTTATATTATAGGAGCTAATAGTTTTGTTGTTGATCGTAGTATTGGACGAGAAGGATTTAAACCCAAATTTGATCAATCAACTTGTATTAATTGTACTAAATGTGATTTAACTTGTCCTGATGATTGTTTTATTTGGGAAGAAGTTGAAGGGCGTCGTGGACGTATGGAAATGCAATTAGTTGGAATAGATTATCAATATTGTAAAGGATGTATGCGTTGTGTAACAGTATGTCCTACCGGTTCTTTAACAAAAGTTAATGAACGTGAAGAAACCATTAGTGTGAAAAAAGGTTATCAATTGATGGAGGATTAATGGAAGAGCAAAAAAGAGTATTTAAATCTGGAAATGAAGCAGCTGCCTTAGCAGCAATTGCTTGTGATTATGATGTAATGGGATACTATCCCATTTCACCATCAACAGAAATTGCACAATTAATTGATATGGAAAGAAGTAATGGTAATACTAATATGCACTTAATTCCAGCTGATGCAGAACATTCTAGTGCTGGAATTTGTTATGGTGCTAGTTTAAGTGGAGCTAGAGTTTTTAATGCTACTAGTGCCAACGGTTTAAGTTATATGTTAGAGCAGTTACCTGTATTTAGTGGTACGCAAATTCCAATGGTGATAGATTTAGTTACACGTAGTGTTTCTGGACCACTTAATATTCATTGTGAACATACTGACCTTTATTCATGCTTAAATTTAGGATGGGTAATTTTATGTGCCAGCGATCCGCAAAGTGTTTATGATTTAAATATTATTGGTTTAAAAATTGCTGAAGCAATTAGTATGCCTGTAATTGTTAGTTATGATGGATATTTAACATCACATCAAAAACACATGATTGATGTGTTTAGTGACCAACAAGTAGTTAGAAACTTTTTAGGTGAAAAAGTTCATCCAACTAATAAATATATTGATAATAATGATCATCCATTAACTATTGGTGCTCATATGTTACCAGAACACAAATTTAATAATAGTGTCTTAGTTAATGAAGCATTAACTAAAGCACTAGATGTATTTGAAAATATTAGTGAAGAGTATTATCAAATAAGTAGTCGTAAATATAATTTAGTTGAAACTTATAATTTAGAAAATGCTAAAAGCGCAATTGTTTGTATTAATTCAACAGCAGAAATGTTAAAAGAAGCAATCGATCAAAGTGATGAAGCGGTCGGTTTAATTAAACCAATTATGCTTCGTCCTTTCCCAACTAAAGAAATTACTGATATTTTAGTTAATCATCAAAATCTAAAAACAATTAAGATTTTAGATCGTGCTGATAATCCAGGATATGATTATGGACAATTAGCAATGCATATTATGGATATCATTACTAGTAACAATTTAGATATTAATACTAGTAGTATTATCTTTGGTTTAGGCGGAAAAGAAATTAGTTTAGATGAATTAATTACAATTATTAAAACCGATTATCCATGTACTAAAACTTATTTTGGTACTACCCATTCACAAGGAGTAGATAAACCAATTGTAAAACAACTAATTGATTATGATCCAAGTGTTTTTACAGTAGGTGGTTTTGACTATCAATTTGATGAAGAAACGAATCAATTAAATGTCAAAACCCCACCACTTAAAAACTTAATGAAAAAACCAAAACGTATTAGTCCAGGACATAGTGCTTGTCCTGGGTGTGGAATCTTCCCAGGAGTTGAATTATTTTTACGTGGTATCGAAGGCGATGTAGTTGTATTAAATCAAACAGGATGTGCTTATGTAGTTACTGCTAACTATCCATATTCATCTCATAAAGGACACTATATTCATAATTTATTCCAAAATGGAGCAGCAACTTTATCAGGATTAGTTGATGCAATCTTTAAATTAAAAGATGAAGGTAAAATTAACTTTAGTGATGATACTACTTTTGTGATGTTATCAGGAGACGGTGGATTTGATATTGGAATGGGATCTGTGATTGGTACCGCATTACGTAGTCATCATTTAATTATGTTAGAGTATGATAATGAAGGATATATGAATACTGGAGCACAATTATCATACGCCACTCCGTTAGGACACCGTACATCAACTTCTAATGTTGGGAGTGTAATTAAAGGTAAAACCTTTAATCATAAAGATACAGTCCAAATCATGGCAGGAACAGATATTCCATATATATTTACCGGAGTAGATGCTTTTCCCCAAGATTTAATTAGAAAAGCTGCGAAAGCTCAATGGTATGCCAAAAACGTAGGAACTGTTTATGGTAAATTATTAATTACTTGTCCACTTAACTGGAAGAGCAAAGAGGAAGAAGGAAGTTTAATTTTAGAAAAAGCAGTTAACTGTGACTTCTTCCCATTATACGAAATTGAAAATGGAATTACTCATTTAACTTATGATCCTCATGAGGTGGGGAATGATATTGATGTAAGTGAATGGCTAGATATGATGTATAAATCTAAACACTTACTAAAACCAGAAAATAAAGAATTATTAGAAGAGTTTAGAAGTATTGTTAATCAACGTTTTACTAAACTTAAAGCTAAAAGTGATCATCCATTATTGTAAGGAGGATAGTTATGTATGATACGATAATTGTGGGAGCAGGACCAGTTGGATTATATGCAGCATATTATTTACAATCAAAAGGAATTAAAGTATGTTTACTAGAAGCTAACCACCAAGTTGGAGGACAGCTAACTAGTATGTATCCTGAAAAAAGTATCGTTAATTTACCAGGAATTAAAGAAATTAAAGCTCAGGATTATATTAATGATTTAGTTAAACAATTAGATAGTGATAATATTATTCATTTAAACCAAAAAGTAATGAGTGTTACTAAAGATGGTGAAGATTTTATTGTTAGTAGTGAAACTGATAGTTTCGCTGCCAACAGTGTTATTATTGCCACTGGTAATGGAGAATTAAAACCTCGTCCATTAGGAGTGGAAGATGAAGATAAAATTGACAATATTATTTATGCCATTACTGATTTAAAAGCATTAGAACAACAAGACGTAGTTATCTTTGGTGGAGGAGATAGTGCTATTGATTGGGCACTACACTTAGAACCAATCGCTAAACATGTCAGTGTTATTCATCGTCGAAATGAGTTTAGAGCACTAGCTAGTAGTGTTGAACAATTACGTCAAACTAGTGCCAGTATTTATACTCCACATTCATTAGTTAATTGTGAAGTAAATGATAATAAAATTATAAGTTTAGTAATTGAAGATAAAGAAAGCAAAGAACAAATTAGATTAAATCCTGATTATGTAATTTGTAACTTTGGTTTTATTTATGAAAAAAATGTATTAGAACAATGGGGTATTGATATTGTTGATAATAAAGTAGTAGTTGATCGTAAACAAGCATCTAATTTAGAAGGTATCTTTGCCATTGGTGATGCTTGTAGTTACGAATCAAAAAACTACAACATATTAACCGGACTAGGAGAAGCTAGTGTAGTTGCTAATAATGTAATTAATTATTTAAAAACTCTAGAATGTAATAAAGATCGTGGTTTAAGTGGAACTAAAAACTATTAAGGGGTAATATGACTCGCGAAGAACAAATCAAAGAGATTAAAGAAGTATTGGATGCAATTGCTCCTTTTGTCCAAGCAGATGGTGGAGATGTCGAATTTGTTGATCTAACTCCTGAAGGAGTTGTCCAAATTCGCTTACTCGGTGCTTGTGTAGGTTGTGGCTTAGCTGATGTGACAGTTTATCAAGGAATTGAACAAGCATTAACTGAAGAAGTAGAAGGTGTAATTGGCGTAGAATTAATACAAGATAATTGGTATATGTAAAATGGTCCTCAAATTAAATTTGAGGACTATTTTCTATATCTTCATAATGATCAATGTAAGCTAATTCTTTATTACAACTCTCTTCAATTAATTTAGCCAGTTCATTACCATTACCTGTTTCCATAATATTAAAATATTTACTTTTATCTTCTAATAATATTGTCATTGGTGGATAGTCATGAACTAACAGTAGAATATTAGTTAATAATCTTCCAGTTCTTCCGTTTCCATCAGGAAAGGGATGAATATTTATATATTCAATATGGGAAGCGGCAATTTCTTCGTAACTAATATTAGGTTGAGTAAGTAATCGATTATAATAGTTAATGAATTGATTCATCAATTCATTAACTTCTGAAGGATGAGGAAATGTTTTATCACTACCGATAATTTTCATTCCGCCTAAACGATAACCACCGATATACATAATATCATGATTAATAATTTGATTTAATTTGATAATAAAATCACTATCAACTTTAATATCTTGGTTACTCATTGCATTTAAAATAAATTCCCATGCTTTCTTGTGGTTAGTAGCCTCATATATTTCACGAGTGCTTGCCTTTACCGGCACATCTTTTTCATATAGAGACAAGTACGTATCGGGCTGAGTCATGCTACTTCCTTCGATAGCATTACTATTGTAAGTGTTTCTAACAATAAAGTCGGCTAGATATTCTTCGTTATTGAATAAATAATTATATTTAAACATAAATCTCCTTGCTTTAATTATATCACAAATAATAGTTATCTTTTGCCCCTCATATATATATATATGATACAATAAGTTAAAAATATAAAGGGGAGGAAGAAGTGAAAAAAATTTTTAAGATGTTTAATTCGGGAATGAAGGTATGGGCTATTTTAACATCAATAACTTTTGTTGTTGAGTTATGGTTAAATAATACACCAGGAAGAAAAACAACTCTAATGGGTTTTTATGTTGAAGTAATTAGTAGTCCTAATAGTATAGAACACATATTTGGATTTACCAAAATGTTTGTTCCAGCACTACTTATTAGTGTTGGTGGAACAATGATAATAGGTTATTTAATTGATTATTTTAAAAATAGCAAGAAAAAAGATTCTCAGTAGTGTAGTGCACCCCATTCTTTGGACAAGAATGGGGATTTTTTTATGACAAAATTTACTAACGAATTGAAAATTAAAATAATCAAGGATTATATTAGTGGAATGCAATTAACTCGAATTAGCAAAAAGTACAATATTAATATTAGTTATTTAAATTATATAATTGCTTTATATCGAGTTCATGGATATGATGGCCTTATAAGCTGTAAGAAATTTACTCCACAAATGAAACTAAAATTAATTAATGAAGTAGAAAAGGGTAATACAATTTATAGTATTGCAGTAAAATATCGACTATCCAGTCCGGGAATTTTATCTAGTTGGATTAAAAAATATAATACTTTAGGGTATAATATACTTGAGAAACAGATGGGAAGGCCTACGATGTCAAAAACAAAAAAAACAACTACAAGTAAACAGAATATCAAACACGAAACTAAGGATGAAAAAATTAAACGTCTTGAAGAAGAATTATTATATGCTCAGGCTAAAGCCGCTTATTTAGAAGAGCTTTACAAAATGCTTGGGGACATTAATGATATAAAAAAGTAAAAAATGTCTATAGATATCATGCAGTTGAAAAACTTATGCATTTATATCCATTATCCTTGTTATTAAAAGTTACCGGTTTAAGTCGATCATGTTATTATTACATTAAAAGTAAGTTGTCTAAACCAGATAAAGATCAAGAATTAATGGATAAAATTCGTAAAATTTTCAACGAAAATAAACAGTGTTATGGTTATCGTCGTATAACTATGGCTTTACGTCATCAAGGAATTATTGTTAATCATAAGAAAATTCTACGCTTAATGCGTAAAATGAATTTACGCGTTGTTCAAATAAAACGTCGTAAATACAACTCTTATAAAGGTGAAGTTGGGAAAATAGCACCCAACTTAATCCAACGCCAATTTAGTAGTAAACAACCAAATCAAAAATGGTATACAGATATAACTGAATTCCATTTAAATGGCGAAAAATTATATTTATCACCTATAATTGATGGATTTAATCAAGAAGTTATAAGTTATAACATTTCTACATCGCCAAACTTAGACCAAATTATGAACATGTTAAACAAGGCATTTAAAAACAATAAAGAACTTAATGGTTTAATCATGCATTCAGATCAAGGTTGGCAATATCAACATAAACTTTACCAACAAACTTTGAGTAATCATGGAATTAAACAAAGTATGTCACGAAAAGGTAATAGCTTAGATAATGGTTTAATGGAAAATTTCTTTAACCTTTTAAAAAACGAAATGTTTTATGGTCAAGAAAAAAACTATAGCTCCATTAACGAGTTAAAGAATGCTATAGTTGAATATATCGATTTTTATAATAACAAAAGAATTAAATTAAAATTAAAAGGATTGTCTCCGGTACAATTCCGAAAACAATCCTTAAAATCAATGTAACAAACTGTCCAAAAAATTGGGTTCACTACAGTAGAGAATCTTTTTTTGATTATGATTTTTTAACAAATTCGCTTTTAAGTTGCATGGCACCAAAGCCATCAATTTTACAATCAATATTATGATCAGAATCATAATTTAATTTAATGTTTTTAACTTTAGTTCCTTGTTTTAAAGGAGCTGAAGCTCCTTTAACTTTTAAGTCTTTAATGACTATAACTGTATCTCCATCATTTAAGATATTACCATTAGCATCTTTAATACTTTTATCTTCTTTGGTTTCGCTTTCATTCCATTCTTCGCCACACATTGGACAGATATACATATTACCATCAAGATAAGCATATGGTTCATGACATTTAATACATTCCATTTTTTCTCCTTATAGTTGGTTTATATTATTATAATTATTGTTATTATAATAATATTGTTGTTCCATTGCAAGTAAATGTTGTTTATACTTAAATAACATTAATCCAGCAGTAGCACCAAAAGCCATAAAACCGGATAGGATTGGGAATAAGAAATAGAAAAATAAATATTTAAAGTCATTAAAATCAATTACACCACTTCTATTTAATACTGTCATTAGTGATACAGAAAAAAATATTAATGTAGCAACAATCATTGTACTTTTAGCAGCTTTCTTTTCGTCAATAATTTGGAGTTTTATTTCTTTGTTATTAAAAATAATAAAGAAAGAGATGATGCCAATAATCATCGGAACAATCATTAACAATGCTGCCCATAAAGGATTAATCTCCTCATTGATAGACAAATCATATGATATAAATAATGTGAAGAATAAGATTACTACTATACAAAGCATTGAACTATTAAGTGCTTGATAAAAATAATCTGATTTAGCCTTTTTGTTAAAGATTATAATCATAATTCCGCTAACAAGACAAGTTATAACATAGATTGAAGCTAAAATTATATCCACAATAGATCCAGCATAAAACCAAGCACTAGCTGCTATACAACAAAATAACAATAAAAAAATAACTGGAAACACTAAACTTCTTTGTGGTTGTCTTGCTTGTTTTAAATTTTGCAAGTAATTAAATAAGTTATCTATAAACATATAGCTCCTAACTTAGATAAATGTTTAGTTGTAGTTGATTATCATCAACTTCAACTTCATTAATATTATCTGTTTTTATTTTACTAAAATCTTTGATTTCTGTAATCTTTAATTCAATAGCACTATTTACTAGTTGTCCTCTAACTTGTTTTAATAAAACACTACTTGGTTTATTGTTACTAATAATATTAAGCTGATAGATATCAGCCTTAATATTATTAACATCAAGAAGTTTAGAAAATTCTTGACTACAGGCATCAATAACATAACTTGGGTTAATTTTATTGATAGTTTTTGTTATTAATGGTTTCCAAATATCATATAGTTTTAGATCGCTTAGATTTTTATATAAAAAATCTAAGCGATATGGAGCAATATAATCCTCACCATTAACTAAACCATATAAAGCTGATAAAATATAAATATGATCTTTAATATAATCGGGATGTTGATAGTTAATTTGACTAAAACTAACTCCTGTATATAATTGTAATGCTTTTTTGGTATTATCTCCCCAAGATTGATAATAACTATATGCTGTATCTAATGTTTTTCCTGTAATTGTTAAAGTATTAGCTAAAGTATCTTTATCCATATCAGCAAACACTTTAACAATATCTTTAGTTATCTTTAAATTACTAGAAGTAATTTTATGATTAGTAAGATTGTTAGTATCCATTGTTTTACTAGGACTTATTAGAATCATTTTATTCCTTTCTTAAAGCAACCATATAAAATCCATCAGATTGATATGTAGTTGGGAGTAAAGTATATCCATCATCATCTATTATATTTAATTGTTCGATGGTATCGCTATTGACAATCGAACAATTAACCTGGGTTTTAAACCAATTGATATTATCATCGTTTTCTTGTTTATTAATGCTACAAGTAGCATAAACTAAAACCCCTCCGGGTTTTAGTAGTGGCCACACATTAGTTAAGATCTGACGTTGTGTCTCAATAACACTGTTAATGGTTTGTGGTGTAATTTTATATTTAATTTCAGGTTTACTATGAATTACACCTAAACCACTACAAGGTGCATCAACTAAGATTTTATCAAAACTTTCGTTTTGATAAAAATCACTAAACTCTTTACTTGTTGCATCAAAGTTAGTACAACTAATATTAGCTTGATAATTGTCAAAATGTTTTTGCATCTTATTGTATCTGTGTTCATGTAATTCGTTAGCAAAAACATTTTGACAGTATTTATAAATATGTAATGTCTTATTACCAGGAGCTGCACAAACATCTAAAATTTTATCGCTAGCCTGAGGAGCTAATAGTTTAGTAACTAAATAAGCTCCTAAGTCTTGGACAACTAAATTATGATTAATAAAATCGGGATTTTGATTAATGTTAGTATTACATATTTTTAAATCATCAAATTGAGTATTAGTTAATAATTCAGGTGCTATTAATTGTTCATTTATGATTCTTACATAGGTTTTTTTATTTTGGTGTTTAATTATATCTAAATAACAATCTGGATATTGTTGTTTTAATAATTTAATGATTGGTTGCGGCATTGAGTAAATAATACTTAAGTTTTTATCTTCATTACTAAAGTGGGGTACAATTAAGTTACTTGGAAGTAAGTTATGAAGATAAAAACTTATATATTTTAAACTTTTAGGATTGACACTTTTAGTTAGTTTTTGCATTTCACTAATTACTACATGTAATGGTGTATCAATGAATAATAATTCATAGATACTCATCATGATAATAATTTGGGTATTTAAATCAAGCTTTTTTCGCTTGGTTGTTTCATTAACTAAATATTCTAAATATAATTTATTTTCAATAATTCCATATACTCTTAATG
>ERZ1026780.2643-NODE-2643-length-10270-cov-3.602252_pt1 | contig 10270 bp, 10 predicted proteins | sample MGYA00380126_ERZ1026780 | MGnify/ENA primary metagenome ERZ1026780 (study PRJEB33269, sample SAMEA4719762) | human gut metagenome | biome: human-associated habitat; feature: organic feature; material: feces | place: Cameroon | collected 2013-10 ... | reverse complement strand
TATTATTCCTTTCATTGATAATCATAAAATACGAGCGAAAAAGGTTGTTTTGGAGATTTTTGAATTACTACTAACACAGAGATGACATAAATATCATTTCATTGGCCTGCACAATCAAAAGAAAAAATCGGAAAATTATCGTTGTTTTCAGTGTCAATTTATGTTTTCTCATACTTTCATTTTGGGAGTGTTCAAGCTCAGTTGTCTCTTTTAAAACAGCGTTTAAATACTATTAAAACAGCGTTTAAACACTGTTTTAACGGAGAATTAACGGCAGCTACATTTCCATATAATCCGACCTCTTTTCCAAAAGGTAGTATGCTTTTTAGAAAAAGGTAGTATGCTTTTTAGAAAAAGGTAGTATGCTTTTTGGAAAAAATCTATCCCAAAGGTCCAGAAAATGGCAGAACAGTGCAAATGAATTGTGAGTCAGTCGGTTCTGACTTTCAAGCTATTTGGCAGAAAATCTTGAAAAGACAGGTTTATGCCAACTTCGGACAGAGCAGCGTTACCAAAACATTACCTTCTCCTTTGAAAGCGAGAATTGGGAAAAGTGGCAACGAATAGAGCAAAATCCGATCTGACCCTATAGGATTATCTTCGACAAAGATACTTTGATGGCAGGAAAGAAGCAAATAAATTGCACACGGTTTCTTTACCATTGAACGACAATGTTTTGCGTAACAACAAATAACCTGACAATAAATAGTTTTGTAACCCATAAAAGGTCAGAGTTATGCGTAGTACATTTAAGGTTCTGTTCTACCTCAAAAAGAACGCCCCCAAGAAGAACGGTTCCGTTCCCGTGATGTGCCGTATCACCATAGACGGTACGATAGCCCAGTTCAGTTGCAAATGCGACATCCATCCCGATTTGTGGGACATCAAGAGCAACCGGGCTTCGGGAAAGAGTGCCGTAGCATTAGAAACCAACCGTTTCTTGGACAAGATCCGTGTCGGCATCAATGCCAAATACAAAGAGATTGCCGAAAGGGATAACTATGTCACAGCCGAAAAAGTGAAGAATGCCTTCTTGGGCTTGGAAATGCGGTACGAGACCTTGCTAAAAGTCTATGCCCGGCACAATGAAGACTTTGCCAAACAGGTCGATGCAGGCTTGCGATGCCCATCCACCTACCACAAGTATTGCACGGTCTATAAGCATCTGGAGGAGTTCATCAAGAACCGCTACCGTGTCAGCGACATTGCTTTGAAAGAACTCACTCCGGCTTTCATTACCGACTTTGACATCTTCCTGCGCACCGAAAAGCAATGCTGTAACAACACAGTATGGATTTACATGATGCCCCTGCGCCGTATGATTACCATTGCCCAGAATCACGGATGGATAGTTCGTGACCCGTTCGTGGATTACAGCATATCCGCCGAGAGTACCGACAGGGACTATCTGACCAAGGATGAAATCCGCAGGCTGTTGGATTTGAAATTCAGGCGTAAATCAATGGAGCTGGTTCGGGATTTATACGTCTTCTGCTGTTTTACGGGCTTGTCCTTTACCGATATGAAGAACCTGACCAAAGATAACCTTCAGACTTCCTTTGACGGTAAACTCTGGATTATGACCAAGCGACAAAAGACAGGTGTGGAGTCCAATATCATGCTTTTGGATATTCCGAAGCAGATTATCGAGAAGTACGATGGCATGGCGAAGGAGGATTACCTCCTGCCCGTTCCGCAGTATATTACCGCCTGCAAGAACATCAAGAAAATCATCGGACTCTGCGGTATCGAAAAAGAGATTACGTGGCATACCAGCCGCCACACTATGGCGACGGAAATCTGCCTGACCAACGGCGTTCCCATTGAAACCCTTTCCAAGATGCTCGGACATACGAACATCCGCACCACGCAGATTTATGCCAAAATCACACACGAAAAGGAAAGTCGGGATATGGCAGCACTCTCCGATAAGTTGAGCAAGATAGAGCAATTCAATGGTATCACTATATAATAAGGAGGACGAACGATGAAAAGAGAAATCATAACCATTGGGGAGAACGGAAAAGTACATATTCCGACAACTCCCGTTTGGATGTCGGCTTGTGAAATAGCCGATTTGTTCGACGTATTCTCCGGCAAAGTAAACAGCCACATCAAGTCTGTCTTCCAAGAGGGTTTGCTCAGAGAAGACGAGGTGATGCAAACCCTATTGTTTAAGGGCGGTGCGGTGGATTTATACAACATTGAAATGATAATGATGCTGTCTTTTCGTTTTGTTTCCCCCCACGCCCAACTCTTCCGCAAATGGGCTATCAGGAAACTTACCCAAAAGAAATCTACCACTCCGCTGCTTGTATCTTACAATAAAGATGGATGGTATAGTTGAATGTGAGAACAGGCAGTAAGAAAAGAGCTTCTTACTGCCTGTTTCTTGTCAAGGCTTCTCAAACCGGGGGCGGTAATTCTCCTGCAATAGCTTTTCCACGTCTTCTTCTCTGTAGAGAACTTTCCCTCCCTGTTTAATAAAAGGGATTCTCCCTACATTTCGATAGTCTTGTAACGTGCGTCGGTTGATATGCAACAGGCGGGAGAGTTCTCCATCCGTCAGGTAACGATGGCCACCCAATAAGGGTCTGTTCTTTTTCCTTAGGGCATCTATCCCTTTCATCATACGGTCGCCGGCACTGAAAAAGAGCCTGATTTCTTCATCGTTCTTTGTTTTTACGTCATTACTCATCTGCTTACATTGGATTTAGTGGTGATAAATTCTTTGATTATGGAGAGGCGGATTGTTCAATCAACCGTTCTATATCTTCCGGTTTATAGTACATCTTATAGCCTATTTGCGTATAGGGTAAGGTGTGGTTGTCCTGATAGGTTTGCAGGGTACGCAAACTGATGTTCAGTATTTGGCAAACATCCTGGTTGTCCAGCCACCTGCCCATACGCTTCTCGTCGCATTCCCGACACAGGGCATCGACTTTGGCGGTCAAAATGCGGAAACGTTCCATCATGGCTTCATACGTTTTCTTCTCGATTGTTACAACTTCCATATTCTTGTCTGTTTTTTGATGTTACACTTTTTGCAAATGTACTTACAGAGTAAGTGTTCAAAACCAGCATTTCCTTTACTGCGTACTTGTGGCTTCGATATGGATGCTTCTGTCGTATGGCTTTTGGAATCAGACAGAAAAATCTCTATTCAGTACATATTTAGCATACAATCCGGACGGTTTTAACTCCCGAACTTTGCACCATAATCAAATTTTAAGAGCAATGGATGTCATAACAATCGAAAGCAAAGCCTACCACGAACTGATGGGCAAGATAGAGAAAATCCTACGGTTTGTGGAGAAAGAGGAAAAGGCAAAGAGGGAGTATGAAAACCGCCTTGTTACCAACGATGAATTAGCCGGGATACTCGGTATCAGCAAGCGTACCCTCCAGCGTATGCGCAGTGCGGACAGAATCAGCTACAAGATGATCTACGGGCGTTGCTACTACGACCTGCACGACATTGAGGAGGCGATACGTAACAGAAGCCTGTACTGCAATCCTCAGAACCTGAAAGAGCTACGGCACAATTTCAAACTCAAAAGCGGGAGGATTAAGGATGGAACTATTGGATAGAGAGACCTTTCTTGAATGGATGGAACGCATTATGAAGCGTTTCGATGACTTGAAACGGACGACTCCCGACATCCCCCAACGTCCGATGATAAATGGTGAACCGCTGCTGGATAACCAAGAGGTCTGCCTGATGCTCCAAATCAGCAAGCGTACCCTGCAACGTTATCGGGCATCGGGTACGCTTCCTTTCCACATTGTTTACCACAAGACGTGGTATTTGGAATCGGAAATCCTTGCCTTTATGAAAGCCCATTTTACGGAGAACCTCAAGCGAAAAAGGGAAAGACCTCCCAAAGACACGTAAATTCGGATTATACGCAACAGCAATGCCCCCGTTTTGTCGTAATGACAAGTCGGGGGCTGCCGCTTGAATGAGATTAGGATTAGAATTTCGGTCTGACGATAAACGCCTTTCCTGCCAAAGAGGACGGTATTCCGTCCATTGCGGGCTGTGTAACGGAGTTACTCTGCCCGTTGCTTTCCAACGGTCTGTCGGTTTGAGCCACGGAAGTGCTGACGGGGGGAGCGGTGACAGTCGGCTCAATCGGACATGACTGTTCTATTTCTTTCCTCGTTCCTTCACCATTTTGCATCATTTCTACGTCCTCTTGCGGACTCTCCGACTGCTCAATGGGCTTTAGGGAGAGCTGTATTTTTCGGTCAAGGGCAGCAAGTTCCGTTTTAAGCTCTTTGAGTTGCTCTTCCTTTTTCCAAGAGCCGTTCACTACCTCCTGCAAAACGGGAATATCCTTGGCTATCTTTTCCGTTTCCGCCTCATACTTCTCAATCAATCCGGGTATCTTCTCCAAGGCGTTCAGGAAGTTCATACTGGCAAGTTGCGGGTCTGTCGCAATTTTTCCGTTATTGTAACTGTACTTCATTCCGCTTTCTCCCATCACAAAGAACTTGTTCTGCGAAAGGTCGAAAAGGTCTTTGGAGGAGGATTCCGTTTAAACCCGTAGAGCGTTCCGATATTGAAATACTCTCCCCGTGTGCAGGCTTTCTCATTGATTTCCGAAAGTTTGGCAGCAATGCGTTTCGGGTCACTTCCTTCCACTCCTTTGAGTGTTATCGGGTTGAGTTTGTTGCCATCCTTATCCTTCTGTACACGGCTTTGGTACAAATCCCAGTCGCTTTGGAAACGGATTATCAGTCCCTTGTTTCCGTCCACCGTCCGCACGACTTCGTCCAATCGGCTTCGGGAGGATGACTTACTGCGAATGAACGCCTGCCGTTCGCTGTCCAAGCCGGCAATCTTCTTCTCCAACTTTGCCTTTTCCAGCAAGTCGGTATTTCCGGAAAGGATGGCGACGTATTCGGAAAAGTTCATCCCCGACTTCTCGTCCATACTCCCCTCATCGATGGTACGGCTGCCCATACGGTTGTTTTTGAGCTGTTCGATGAAGAGTTGCTTATTGTGCAACAGGTTAAATTTATAGCTGTCGAGCGACTTCTCCACCGCATAGATGATGACATCCACCTTGTTGTCCGCATGGAACTTGGCGACTTCATTTCCTTTACGCACGGCTCTTCCGTCCCTCTGCTCCAAGTCGGAAGGACGCCACGGCGTGTCCAGATGATGGATGGCGACGGCACGTTTCTGGGCGTTCACACCCGTGCCGAGCATTGAAGTGGAACCGAAAAGCACCCGGATTGTCCCCTCGTTCATTCCAGCGATGAGCGTCTTTCGTGCCTTGTCGGTCTTGGCTTCCTGAATGAAGCGTATCTCCTGAGCGGGTATGCCGTGGTCTTCCACCAACTTGCGCTTGATTTCGCTGTAGGGATTCCATTCACCGGGCTTGTAAGTGCCGAGATCACTGAACACAAACTGCGTTCCTTTCTGCTCATTGAACTTCTGGTAGTACTCCGCTATCTTGGCGGCACAGTGGGAAGCCTTGTTATCCACATGATCTCCATACCTATTCGGGTCAATGAGCCTCAAATCCAAGCTCATCTTCCTCGCCATATCGGTGGCAATGAGCATCTTGGCTTTCTCCTCTCTATCGGATAGTTTCTCTCGTCCCAATAATTCGGCATTACCTGTCTTAGCAAACTCCACCAACTTGGCGATGAACGCTTCCTGTTCAGGTGTGGGCGGTATGTTGTGCATAATCTCATTCTTCTCCGGTCGGTCGATGCCGATGTCCTGCGCTGTCCTGTAATCGGTGATTTGAGCGTAGAACGCCGCCAACTCCGGAACTTTGATAAAATAGCGGAAACGCTCCTTCTGCACGATTTCATTGGTGACGGAGAACTCATAGTCCACCGACTTCTTGGCAAAGATGGCAGCCCACGCATCAAAGGTCTTGATGTTCTGTGCTTCAAGGGCTTGGGGACGCAAATACTTAAACAGCAGATACAGCTCCGTGAGTGAGTTCGATATGGTCGTCCCCGAAAGGAAGGTTGCCCCCAAATCTTTCCCCGTCCTTTCCTGAATGGTTCGGATGGCAAAGAGCATATTCAAGGCTCTTTGGCTGCCCTCGCTGTTACCCAACCCTGCCACACGGTCGTGGCGGGTCACGAAGGTGTGTCAAAATGCACGCCTTCTTTTTTTATGCACAAAGCCCCGACTTTCACAAGCTGGGGCTTTGTTATTACCTAAAGAATTTGTATCTTTAAGCATAAGATTTTCTACTATGACAAAGATACATTATCGTCCTTACAATCCCAACCAAACGGTGCTTTTCCCTCAAAGAATTGATGAGGATATTGCAGAAAACGATCCGGTGCGCATGGTTGACGCCCTGGTTGAGAGCCTGAATCTTGAAAGTTTCAGAAAGTTGTATAAGGAATGCGGCCGCAGCCCTTACCACCCCAAGATGATGCTCAAGGTCATTCTGTACGCCTATATGAACAACATCTACTCCTGCCGAAAATAGAAAAGCTCCTTCACCGTGACATCCATTATATCTGGCTAGCCGGATATGAGAAACCGGATTTTATTACCATCAACCGTTTCCGCAACCGGGTGAAGAAGGAAATCAACGATGTATTTACGCAAACCATACTCCTGCTCTCTTCCAAAGGCTTCATCAGGCTGAATGTGGAATACATTGACGGGACAAAGATCGAGTCCAAAGCCAACAGGTACACTTTCGTCTGGCGAAAAACGGTTGAGCGGAACCGTGAACGCCTGATGAAGAAGATACATGTCCTGTTGGGGCAGATAGACGATGTCATCGCCCAGGAGAAATTACCGGAAAGCAATGAGAAAGTTGAGTTCACTCCGGCCATGCTGACCGAAATGGCGGGAGAATTGCGTCATGCACTGGAACAGGTTCCCGATCCTTCCACAAAGGAGGGAAAGACTGAACTGAAAGAGAAACGCAAGCAGCTGAAGAAACTGGAAGAACACAGGAACAAGCTGCAGGAATACGACAGTCATCTGGACACGCTGCAAGAGAGGAATTCCTATTCCAAGACGGATAATGACGCTACTTTTATGAGAATGAAGGAGGATGCCATGCGCAACGGACAGACGAAGCCCGGCTACAACCTTCAAATCGACACCGAGAACCAGTTCATCACCTATTTTGCCCTCTTCCCGAACCCTACGGATACACTGACCCTGATTCCTTTCCTGCAATCCTTCTCAAGCAGGTATGGCAGGCTGACTCATACGGTGGTTGCCGATTCCGGTTATGGCTCCGAAGAGAACTACCGCTTCATGTCAGAAAACGACATGGAAGCCTACGTAAAGTACAATTATTTCCACATGGAGCAGCGACCGAGATTCAAACCGGACCCGTTCAAGGCAGAAAACTTCTACTACAATGAGGAACATGACTTCTGCATCTGTCCTATGGGGCAAAGGATGCGTAGGATAGGCACCAGACATGTGAAAACTGCATCCGGATATGTCAGTGAAAGTGCCCGGTACAGAGCTGTCAGGTGTGAAGGCTGCCCACTGAGATGCCGCTGTTTTAAAGCAAAAGGAAACAGGACGATAGAGCTGAATCATAGGCTTAGACAATACAAGAGGAAAGCCAAAGAACTGCTCTGTTCCGAGAAAGGGCTGAAACACAGAGGACAGAGATGTATAGAACCGGAAGCCGTGTTCGGACAAATTAAAAACAATATGAACTACAAGCGTTTCCGACATTTTGGGAAGGATAAGGTCTTCATGGACTTTGCCTTCCTAGCCATTGCTTTCAATATAAAAAAGATGTGTGCAAAACTGACAAAAGAGGGTATGAACTGGCTGATTAGTCTGTTTTATGAGCTTACAGCTGCTGTTTTTAGATGCTGGAAACATATAAATCAAAGAAATATTCAAAAGATCGCAGCTTAAAGAAAATGAACCGATTTGTTTAGTTATGAACAAAAAAGAAGGTGCATCGTGCATTACGACACACCTTCATGTTTTTTCAAAGGGCATTACATGATTAAAAACTCATCTTTACACCAGCAAAATAACTTCTCGGGCTAGCCGGGCCATAGATATAGGAGGAATCCCGGTTCTTACCTTGGTCAAAGTCGGATTGGTAAGCGTTAAATAGATTCTGCACGCCTCCATTTACTTCTAGTTTCAGCTCTTTGTAAAGCGGGAACTCATACGCAAGCTTGATATTCATATCAAAGAAATCCGGAGTCTCCACCGCCTTATCCAAAGGTATATATCCCGCCAAGTGCTGCACCAACATACTTCCCGTATAGGTTCCCGACAAGGAAGCCGTGAAACGTTTAATAGGCGTAAGAGTAGCCGTAAAATAACCATAGATATCCGGCGTACGGAACATCTTTGTCTCGGCTGGTACATTCTCGTCATCGCTCCATTTCTCGGCCTCTTTATAACGGCTTCGCTGGAAAGTTGCGCCCGCTTGCAAAGATAGCCATGAAGTTAACACCGACTTCCCTTCCAAGGTTAATCCCATCACTTTCGCCCCAGAACCGTTACGACGTTCCTTAATCAGATTGCCTTGCTCATCTTTCCCGATATCTTCCAAGACAAACACATCACTTAAGCTGGTGTAAAAACCTTCCACCAAAAAGTTCAACTGGATACCATTCTTAAAACGATGGTAAAAATCGACCGAAGCACTCAAGCTCTGCGATTTCTCCTCGGATAAATCTTTCGCACGCTGGATCATAGCGACCTCTCCGCCGACCGCAGAGATATGCATATCCTCATCGAACGCTTGCGGGGCACGGAAACCACTGGAATAACTAGCCCGGATATTGATATCTTCCGTCGGGTTAAAACGGATATTCGCACGAGGGCTGAATATTACATGATCCATCATATTATGTTTATCCAAACGACCGCCAATCAAGAAGCTCCATCGCTTATTTTTCCACTCATTCTGCAAAAACGCGCTCTCGATATGCACCTTCTGATTCGTAAAGCGATTATACCCGATCATCTCGTCTTTCAAATGATCGAAACTATACTCCAAACCGGCAGTCAAATCCGATGGCATAAACAAGAATTTATCAAAACTATAAGCATATTGCGTACCGGCCATAACCGTCAGGTCCGTAGTCTTGCCGTAAGCGTTCGGATCTTGGTTCGTCCCGTAATAACTATCCCGGTCTGTATTTTGGGCAGAAGTGAAAACACTCCATTTATGTTTATAATCCTTGGAGAAAAGATCGAATTTCAGGCCTCCTCCATCAATCGAATGCTCCAACTGTTCGGCGATATCCGCTTCATGAGGCGGACGATCCAACAGATCTCCTCCCCTGCGGTATTCATTCATATGATGATACTCGAATGTCAATTTACTATAAGTACTCGTTTTCAGGTACGAACGGAAACCAACCGTTTGATTCTTCAATTTAGGCAACTCCGTAAAACCATCTCCATCCTGATCAAAACCGGAACGATGACGGTTCTGGCCAAAAAGATACAAGCCCGCTTTCCCATTTTCCGATACCAAAGAGGCATTTAGGGTCGTATTATTATCGAAAGCGGATGTCCCACCGATCGAGGTTAACGTATGCGACAATTGCCCGGAATTTCTCAAGGGCTCCTTCGTGATGATATTAATTGTCCCGGCGATAGCGGACGAGCCGAACAGTGCCGATCCCCCTCCTCGCATCACCTCTACCCGCTCGATCATATTCGCCGGTATTTGCTCAAGCCCATATACGCCGGATAAAGCGCTGAATATGGGACGTGAATCAATCAGTATTTGGGTATAAGGTCCGTCTAATCCATTGATCCGGACTTGCTGGAAACCGCAATTCTGGCAATTCGTCTCTACCCGTACACCCGGTTGGAAATTTAGTCCCTGTGCCAAATTCACCGCATTAGTCGTAGTAAAAACCTTCGCATCCAATACATTCACTAATGTGGGAGCCAACCGGCGGGAAGTTTCCGCACGATTCGCAGATACCACCACGCCATCCAAGGCGATCTGGTCTTCTTCCAATTCTACATTAATCTCTAAGGTTTTTCCTTTCTTTAGGGTCACTTCTTTAGAGACAGTCTTATACCCGAGCGCTTTATATTCCAGCGTAAATTTACCTTCCGGCAGATTCTTCAGGAAAAAATGTCCCGAGTTATCGGTGATCGTACCGATCGTGGTACCTTTTAACAATACGTTGATAAAGGGAAGATGTTCCCCTGTTTTCTTATCCAAGACATGTCCGAAAACATTTGCGTCTGAGTCGTTTAGACGATCCTCTCCCGTGGCCTGAGCTGCCGTTAGGGCACAGCACAGGCATAGTATAAAGA
>ERZ1026780.2639-NODE-2639-length-10278-cov-4.515700_pt1 | contig 10278 bp, 8 predicted proteins | sample MGYA00380126_ERZ1026780 | MGnify/ENA primary metagenome ERZ1026780 (study PRJEB33269, sample SAMEA4719762) | human gut metagenome | biome: human-associated habitat; feature: organic feature; material: feces | place: Cameroon | collected 2013-10 ... | reverse complement strand
TCCTCCATCGGCGGCAACATCAGCACCAACGCCGGCGGGATGCGGGCCGTGAAATACGGCGTCACCCGGGACTATGTCCGCGGGCTGGAGGTGGTGCTGGCCGACGGCACCGTTTTGCAGGCAGGCGGGAAATGCGTCAAGGACGCCAGCGGCCTTTCGCTGAAGAATCTCTTTGTAGGCTCTGAGGGGACGCTGGCGGTGATCACCAAATGCATCCTGAAGCTGATCCCCAAGCCGGAGACCTCCGTCAGCGTGCTGGTGCCCTATGCCGATCTGGAAAAGGGCATCACCAGCGTGCTGGCCATCCTGCAGGCCGGCGCCGACCCCACCGCCGTGGAGTTTATCCAGCGGAAGGTGGTGGCGCTGGGCGAGCGGTATTCCGGCGTGCAGTATCCCTGCCCGGAGGCCGGCTCCTTCATCCTGCTGACCTTTGACGGCCACGCCTCGCAGGTGCAGGAGAGCGTGGAGCGGGTCCGGAGGGTGGCGCTGGAGCACGGCGCCATGGATTATATCGTCCTCGACGATCCCGCCCGGGCCGCAGACATCTGGCGGGTGCGGGGCGCGCTGGTGAAGGCGGTGGAGGCCGTCTCCGAGCAGGAGCCGGTGGACATCGTGGTGCCCATCAGCAAAACCGCCGATTTCATCGCCTTCATCCACACGCTGGAGCAGGAGAGCGGCATGCAAATGGTCAGCTTCGGCCACGCCGGCGACGGCAATGTGCATCTCTGCGTGGTGCGGGGCGACCGGGACGAGGAGACCTGGCGGCGGGAGCTGAAGCAGAATATGGAGAAGGCCTATGCCAAGGCCTATGCCCTGGGCGGCGTCACCTCCGGCGAGCATGGCATCGGCATCAGCAAGCGCCATTATTTCCTGCGGGAAACGCCCCGGGCCAATCTGGAGGTCATGAACCGGGTCAAGGACGCGCTGGATCCCCTGCACATCCTCAACGATAAAAAATCCTACATTCTGGGAGGGAACGACCAATGAAGCCCCTTTCCGGCCGCACCGCGGTCTTTACCGATTCCGTCATCCGCCGGATGACGCGGATCTCCGCCCAATACGGCGCCGTCAATCTTTCTCAGGGCTTTCCGGATTTTGACCCGCCGGAGGCCATCCTGCAGCGGCTGGCGGAGGTCGCCCATGAGGATTTCCACCAGTATTCCATCACCTGGGGCGCAAAAAACTTCCGGGAGGCGCTGGCCGCCAAGCAGTCGCCCCGGATGGGCTATACCATCGACCCGGAGCGCGAGATCACCGTCACCTGCGGCAGTACGGAGGCCATGATGGCCGCCATGATGACGGTGGTGGATCCGGGCGATAAGGTCATCGTCTTTTCTCCCTTTTATGAAAACTACGGGGCCGACGCCATCCTCTCCGGGGCGGAGCCCATCTATGTGCCCCTGTGCCCGCCGGACTATCATTTTGATCCCGGCGCGCTGGAGCAGGCCTTCCGGCAAAAGCCCAAGGCGCTGATCCTCTGCAATCCCTCCAACCCCTGCGGCAAGGTGTTTACCCGGGAGGAGCTGCAGACCATCGCCGATCTGGCGGAAGCATACGACGCCTATGTGATCACCGACGAGGTCTATGAGCATATCGTCTACGCTCCCTTCCAGCACATCTATTTCAGCTCGCTGCCCCGGATGCGGCAGCGGACCATCTGCTGCAGCTCCCTTTCCAAGACCTATTCCATCACCGGCTGGCGGCTGGGCTATACCATCGCGCCGGAGGAGATCACCGAGCGCATCAAAAAGGTCCACGATTTTCTCACGGTGGGCGCGGCTGCGCCGCTGCAGGAGGCCGTGATCCCCGGCCTGCGCTTCGGGCAGGACTATTACGACGGCCTGCAGGCGAAATATACCCACAAGCGGGATCTGTTTCTCCACGGGCTGGATCAGATCGGCCTGACCCACAATGTGCCTCAGGGCGCTTATTATGTGATGCTGGACATCGGGGAGTTCGGCTTTGCCAGCGACCTGGAGTTTTGCGAGACGCTGGCGGAAAAGGTGGGGGTGGGAGCCGTCCCCGGCTCCAGCTTCTTCCGGGAGGATGTGAACCATCTGATCCGCTTCCACTTCGCCAAGAAGGACGAGACCCTGCTGGAGGCCCTGAACCGGCTGGAGCATATCCGGGAGAAGATCCCCGCCCGCCGGGCCTGAGCCGCAGCGCCATAGAAAAAAAGCACCCTCCCGTGTCCCGGGAGGGTGCGCTTGCAGTTCAGAAAAGATCGCGGCGGACTCATTCCACCATCAGCAGGCCAAAATGGTTCTGTTCCTCGCCCCGTTCCCGCAGGGTATTAGCAGTCCAGCCCGTCCGGATCCCGGCGCATCAGGTCGGCCAGGGTGTAGCTGCTGAGATATTGCTCCATGACCTGCTGCAGGCCCGCCCAGAGGGGCAGCGTCCGGACGATGCTTTCCAGATATTTTTCCGAGATCTCCTGCCGCCGGGCGATGCCCTTCAGGGGGATATAGCCGTCGGAGGGATGCTCCGCCATATCCACCAGCACCCGCAGCGCATAGCGGCCCTTGGTGGAGATCATTATGCGCAGCGCCCCCTTTCCCGTCTGTTCTGCCTTGATTATACTATAGCCCCCCGGCGGATTGCAACCGCCGTGTTTTTTGCAAAAGCGCTTTTCTTTTTCCGCAGTTTCCGCTATACTGAAGCAAATAACACCAGAACGGAGAGCCTGCCATGAACGATAGCCGCCATTTCGATCCCTTTTCCAGGCCCATGGGCCGCCCCGACTGCCGGCTCGTCCCAAAGCGCCGCCGCTGGCCGCTGCGGGTGCTGCTGGCGCTGGCGGCAGTGCTGGCCGTGGCGGCGGTTTCCGCCGCCTCTGTCTATGGGATGCTGTGGCTGTCCCAGCGGCAGGTGGATCTGACCGGACGGAAGATCGTCTTCCACCCGGTGGAAAAGGACAGCGCAGACGCCCTCTCCCTGCCGGAGCTTTATGAGAAGTGCCGGCCGGTGGTGGTGAATGTGATGGTGCAGGGCGCCGGCGGCGCAGCCAGCAGCAGCGGCACCGGCTTTGTGCTCACGGAGGATGGCTATATCGCCACCTGCGCCCATGTGGTGACGCTGCCCGACGCCGCCATTTTCATCGGCACCTGCGACGGCCAGACCTTTCCCGCCGCGCTGGCCGCCTACGACAGCCAGACGGACATCGCCGTGCTCAAGGCGGAGGTCCGCGGCTTTGCCGCGGCGGAGCTGGGCATCAGCTCGGAGGTCGTAGTGGGGGAGACGGCCGCTACCATCGGCAATCCCCTGGGCCGCAATCTGGGCCACACGCTGACGGCGGGCTGGGTCTCCGCCCGGGAGCGCACCGTCACCATCGGCGGCAGGATCATGGAGCTGGTGCAGTTTGACGCGGCGGTGAACTCCGGCAATTCCGGCGGGCCGCTGCTGAACAGCCGGGGCCAGGTGATCGGCATGGTCAACGCCAAGATCGAGCGGGACGGCGAGGAGCCGGTGGAGGGTCTGGGCTTTGCCATCCCGGTGGACCGGGTGGCGCAGGTGGCGCAGGATCTGATCCAATACGGCTTTGTGCAGGACCGGCCCTGGCTGGGCATCGTGGTGCAGAATCCGCCGGAGGGCAGCAGCCAGACGGGCCTTCTGGTTCTGGAGGTGACGCCCGGCAGCGCGGCGGAGCAGGCGGGCCTGCGGGCGGGAGACTGGCTGACGGCCTTCAACGGCGTCCCGGCCCGGAATTCCGCCGTCTTGAACCACCTGAAGGATCAGTGCGCCGTGGGCGAGACCGTGGCGCTGACGGTGCGCCGGGGCGACGCGGTGCTTTCCCTGACCTGTCTGCTGGGCGCGATGCCGGCGGACGGCGGAAAATGAAAGGCTTCCCGGCTTTTATCGAAAAATTTTAACAACTGTTCATGATTCCATAACAACTTCCGCCCCGGACTGTGGTATAGTAACAGCAGTCAACGAAGTTGACACATTCTTATTATGTTGATCCCACCATTTTCCCCTTTTCTCTCTTTTCCTTTTTTATGTAGCGGAAAAGGCTCGCCCAATTGGCGAGCCTTTTCCGTTTCTTTTTAGAAGTTACAAAAGAATTACAGCGCGGAAAGCACCGACTGATAAAGTCCCTCCGCCAGCGGCAGACCACGCTCCAGCAGGGCCTCGCCCCGGGCGCGGCAGTCGGCGGCCAGGACGGCGTCCTTCATGCTGCCGGTGTTGATGAGCACATTGAGCCAGGCCCCCTGCAGCGCGGCCCGCAGCGAAAGCGCCGCCACGCCCAGATCGCTGAGGGCGCTGGCATTGGTTTTCCCCATAGCGCCGCAGGCCAGCTCCAGCGCCTGCAGGGCCAGAGCCATGACGGAGAGGGGCGTCTCTGTGCAGACGGCAAGGGCCCGCTGGATGGCGGCGGAGCGGGCGGCCTTTTGCTCCGGCGTTTCCTTCGGCAGGGCGAAGGCGGCGCTCATCTGCCCGAAGGCGCGGGTATCCTCGTCCATGTATTCCAGCAGGCGGGTCTGCAGTTCCCGGGCTTGGGTCAGCGTCTGCCGGGCCAGCGCCTGATGCTCGGCGTATTTTTTCCTGTCCAGCGTCAGGGCGCAGACCATGGCCGTCAGCGCCGCGCCCAGCGCTCCGGTCAGTGCGGCGGCGCTGCCGCCGCCGGGGGCCGGTGCATCGGAGGAAAGCACCTCCGCAAAATCCGAAACGGTAAGCTGCTTCAGTTCCATGGCGCCTCCTTATTCCAGCCCAATGAGATGATATTCCATCACCTGCTCCCGGCAATGGAAGTTTTCCAGCTTGAGATAATATTCCGCGCAGTCCACCAGCGCCTTGGCCGGCGTGAGCCCCACCAGCTCGCTGCTCAGGATGCGGACGCCGTAGCGGTCCGCCAGGACCCGGATCATCTCATAGGCATAATACAGGGGCGTCCCCTCATAATTGACCATGTTCATGGACACCTGGGCGATGTTCCGGTCCTCCAGCAGGATGCCGATGGCCTTGCAGTATTGGAAGCCGCCGGAGGAGCCGCGGATGGCCTTGGCGATCCTGGAGGCGATGGACACATCGGCGGTGTCCAGATTCACATTGAAGGCGATCAGCGGCATTCTTGCGCCGATGGCGGTGATGCCGGCGGTGGGATGGACGGCCCGCTCGCCGAAATCCGGCGCCCATTCCGGCTGCAGCAGCTTTTCCGGCATTCCTTCAAACTGCCCCTTCCGGCAGGCGGCCAGATTTTTGCGCTTGGGGGTGGAGGCGGAATCCTCATAAAGGAAGGAGGGGATGCGCAGCTCCTCCCAGATCCGCTGGGCCACCTCCTTGGAGAGCGCCACGCACTCCTCCACCGTCATGTCCATCTGAGGCACGAAGGGGATCACATCAGTGGCGCCCATGCGGGGATGCTGGCCCTGATGCTTCCGCAGGTCGATGACCTCCGAAGCCCTTTTGCAAAGCTGAAAGGCCGCCTCACCCATGGCCTCCGGCGCGCCCACCAGCGTGAAAACGCAGCGGTTGTGGCTGCCGTCGGTCTGAACATCCAGCAGCGTGCAGCCGGGCGCGGCCTTGGCGGTATCTACCAGCGCCTGAAAGGCGGCGGGGTCCTTCTGCTGGCTGACGCTGAAATTGGGGATACATTCTACGAGCTTCATGGCTTTTTTCCTCCTGTTTTGCGCCTTAAAACAGGCGCACGGCGTTTTTGATGACGGATGTGCAAAGGTTGCTGCCCATCCGGTAGCAGAGATAATTCAGGTCCGGCGCGTCCCAAAGGGCCAGGTCGCACTGCTTGCCCGGCTCCACCGAGCCCAGCCGGCCGGCCAGCCCCATGGCCGCCGCGCCATTGAGGGTGACGGCGGTGAGGACCTCCTCCGGCGTGAGCCGGTAATACAGACAGCCCAGGCTCATGGCCAGCTGCAGGTTCAGGCAGGGACAGGAGCCGGGGTTGAAATCTGTGGCGATGGCAATGGCCACGCCCTTTTCCACCAGCCGCCGGGCCGGCGCGAAGCTGGCTCCCAGATACAGGCTGGTGCAGGGCAGCAGACAGGCGATGACGCCGCTCCGGGCCATGCTGTCCATGCCCTCCTCCGGGCAGACGATGAGATGCTCCGCCGAGACGGCTCCCAGCTCCCCCGCCAGCTGGGAGCCGCCGATGGGGTGGATCTCGTCGGCATGGAGCTTTGGCAGCAGACCGTGGGCCTTGCCGGCCAGCAGGATCCGCCGGGCCTCCTCCACCGTAAAGACGCCCTCCTCACAGAATACATCGCAGAAGCGGGCCAGACCCTCCGCCGCCGCCCGGGGGATCATTTCCTCACAAAGCAGCCGGAGATAGCCCTCCCGGTCGGCTTGATATTCCGGCGGCAGAGCGTGGGCTCCCAGAAGCGTGGCCGCCAGATCCATGCTGCATTGCTGCCCCAGCTGCCGGATGACCCGCAGCTGCCGCAGCTCGGTCTCCGTTTCCAGGCCGTAGCCGCTCTTGGCTTCGCAGGCGGTGACGCCGAAGCGCTGCATTTCCAGAAGGGCGCGCCGGCCCTTTTCCAAAAGCTCCGCCTCTGTGGCGGCGCGGGTGGCCCGCACGGTGGAAAGGATCCCGCCGCCCCAGGCCAGAATGTCCAGATAGGGGACGCCGTGGAGCTTGTCGGCCAGCTCATCCTGCCGCCAGCCGCCGAAGATCAGATGGGTATGGGCGTCGGCCAGACCGGGCGTGGCCAGCCGGCCCTCCGCGTCGATGATCTGCTCCGCCCCGCAGGGCGGCGCGCCCTGACCTACGGCAGTGATGATCCCATCCTCCGCCAGCACCCAGGCGTTGTTCAAGAGACGGAGCTGTCCCTGTGCCGGGCCGCGTCTGGCGCAAAAGCCCTCCGGCGTGGCCAGCAGGCCGATGTTTCGGATCAGCGTTTTCATGCCTGCGCCTCCGCCTGCCGGACGGCCTGCTCCGCAAGCCCCTCCTCCGCCGCGTGGGGCAGGGTGATATGATCGCCGGGGGAGGAGAGATTGTATTCCGCGGCGGTGGTCAGCGCATTTTCATTGACGGCCCAGGCCCGCCGGGCCACGCCCACCATCACATCCCAGGGCATGGCAGACCGCAGGATATCGTCCACCCGGCGGGAGCCGTCCAGCACCATGCCGAAGCCGCCGTTCACCGCCCGGCCGATGCCGGTGCCGCCGCCGTTGTGCAGGGCAACATAGCTCATGCCCCGGGCGGCGTTGCCCGCGTAGCACTGAACGGCCATATCCGCCATGATGTTGGAGCCGTCTTTGATGTTGGAGGTCTCCCGGAAGGGGGAGTCGGTGCCGCCGGTATCGTGGTGATCCCGGCCCAGCATCACCGGGCCGATCTGCCCCCGGCGCACCATATCGTTGAAGATCAGCGCCAGCTCCGTCCGGCCCCGGGCGTCCTGATAGAGGATGCGGCACTGCGTCCCCACCACCAGCCTGTTTTTGCCCGCATCCCGGACCCAGATGTAGTTGTCATGATCCTGATAGCGCCGGTCGTGGCTGCGGAGATAGTCGGCCGCGGCGGCATCGGTAAGGGCCAGATCCTCGGGACGGCGGCTCAGACAGCACCAGCGGAAGGGCCCATAGCCAAAGTCAAACAGACAGGGCCCCAGAATATCCTCCACATAGGAGGGAAAGACGAAGCCGTCCAGATCGTTCTCGCCGTTTTTGCAGACGGACTTGACGCCGGCGTCGGAAACGGCCTTCAAAAAGCTGTTGCCGTAATCGAAGAAATAAGTCCCCCGCTGGTGGAACCGGCAGATCAGGGCATAATGCCGCCGCAGGCTCTCGTCTACCAGCCGGCGGAAGCCCGCCGGATCCCGGTCCAGCATTTCGGTGCGCTGGGCAAAGGTCAGGCCCTGGGGGCAGTAGCCGCCGTCGTAGGGCACATGGCAGGAGGTCTGGTCGCTCATCAGATCCACATGGACCTGCTCCCGCTCCAGATATTCCAGCAGATCCACGATGTTGCCGTGGTAGGCGATGGCGCAGGGGGTCTTTTCCGCCAGGTGCTTTTGTGCCAGCGCCAGCGCCTCCGGCAGGGAAGCGGTCCGGGCGCTGACCCAGCCCTGAGAGAAGCGGGTGTCGATGCGGCTGTCGTCCACCTCGGCGATCAGCGCCACCGCGCCGGCGATCTCCGCGGCCTTGCCCTGTGCGCCGCTCATGCCGCCCAGACCGGCGGAAACGAACAGGCGCCCCGCAAGATTGCCCTCCCGGGGGATGCCCAGCTTGAGCCGCCCGGCGTTGAGCAGCGTGTTGAACGTGCCGTGGACGATGCCCTGGGGGCCGATATACATCCAGCCGCCGGCGGTCATCTGCCCGTAATTGGCCACGCCCAGCGCCGCCGCCCGGTTGAAGTTTTGCTGGTCGTCAAAGGCGCCCACCATCAGGCCGTTGGTCAGGATGACCCGGGGCGCAGCTTCGTGGGAGCGGAACAGGCCCAGCGGATGGCCGGAAAGGACGGCCAGCGTCTGCTGCTGGGTCAGCTGCTGCAGATAGGCCATAATGAGCCGGTACTGCATCCAGTTCTGGCAGACCTGGCCGGTCTCACCGTAGGTCACCAGCTCATAGGGATAGAGGGCCACATCAAAATCCAGATTATTGTCGATCATCACCTGAATGGCCCGGCCCTCGATGCAGTTTCCTTGATATTCGTCGATGGGTCGGCCCCAGATCCGGCCCCGGGGCCGGAAGCGATAGCCGTAGATGCGGCCGTGCTCCTGCAGCTCCCGGGCAAATTCCTCCGCCATCTGGGCGTGGAACTGGGGCGGGATGTAGCGCAGCGCGTTTTTGACGGCCAGCGCCTTGTCCTGCGCCGAAAGCCGGGCCTCCCGGCGGGGCGCGCGGCGGATGCCCGGTTCAAAGGACGGATGCTCCGGAAGGCGGCCGTTTTCCAGCAGGACGGCGCCTGTGTCGATGGCGTTCAGCTCCATGATTCTGCCTCCTGTTCTGTTGCTCCCGCCGGCAGTTGACAGGGCCGGCGGGGAATGGTAAACTATGAAAAAAGTGCGCGGGCCGCGCCCGCGCGGGGAGCGATGCTTATGCGGGAAAAAGAGCTATGGTCCGCGCCGGAGACCCGGACGCTGCTGCGGGCGCTGCTGGCGCTGCAGACGGAGGGGGAGGCCCGCGCCTTTCTGGAGGATCTCTGCACTGTGCAGGAACTGCGCTCCATGGCCCGCCGGCTGCAGGTGGCCAGCCTGCTGCATCAGGGACAGACCTACGACCAGATCCGGCAGGCGCTGCCGGTGTCCAGCGCCACCATCACCCGCATCAGCACAGAGCTGCAGTTTGGGCAGGGGGGCTACCAGACCGTTTTGGAACGGCTGGAAGGGGAAAAAACCGTCCAAAAGCCGTAAAAATATCGGAATATCCGCCCTTTTCCTTTGGGAAAAGGGCTTTTTTTCTGCGGCTCGATCATTCCAGCCCGGGCAGGAATCGCGCCAGCAGCTCCTGCAGCGCGCCGGAGCGCATTAGCGCTTCGATCCTTTGAATGTCCGGCTGAAGCTCCCGGTCGGTCTCCAAAAATGCGATATCCCGGCGCACCAGATCAAACACCGCCTGCTGCACCGGCGAGATGCCCTGCCCCAGGTCGCCCTTGCGGCGGCGGATGTCAATGGCCTGACAGGCCGTCAGCAGCTCAAAGGCCAGCACGGACAGGGTGTTTTGCAGGATCCAGCCCGCCTTGCGGGCGGCGGTGGTGCCCATGGAGACGAAGTCCTCCTGATTGGCGGAGGAGGGGATGGAGTCCACACAGGCGGGATGGGCCAGCACCTTGTTTTCCGAGACCATGGAGGCGGCGCTGTATTGGACGATCATAAACCCGCTGTTCAGGCCGCCATGGGTGGTGAGAAAGGGCGTCAGGCCGCAGCTGAGCGCGCTGTTGACCATGCGCTCGATGCGGCGCTCGGAGATGGAGGCCAGCTCGGCGCAGGCGATGCCCAGAAAATCAAAGGGCAGGGCCATGGGCTCCCCGTGGAAGTTGCCGCCGGAGATCACCGCGCCGTCCTCGCAGAAGAGCAGGGGATTGTCGGTGACGGCGTTCAGCTCGATATCCACCCGGCTGCGGATAAACGCCAGCGCGTCCCGCACGGCGCCGTGGACCTGGGGGATGCAGCGGAGGGCGTAGGCGTCCTGCACCCGCAGCCCCTGACTTTTTTCCAGCATTTCACAGCCGGCGGTGAGCCGCCGCAGATTTGCAGCCACCTGGATCTGGCCCAGCTGGCCCCGGGCGGTGTGCAGCCGCTCCTGAAAGGCGTCCAGCTGTCCGCCCAGGGCGGTAAAGGTCATGGACGAGATCAGATCGGCCAGCGCGGCGGCGTGGAGAGCATCGTA
>ERZ1026780.2636-NODE-2636-length-10287-cov-5.177385_pt1 | contig 10287 bp, 7 predicted proteins | sample MGYA00380126_ERZ1026780 | MGnify/ENA primary metagenome ERZ1026780 (study PRJEB33269, sample SAMEA4719762) | human gut metagenome | biome: human-associated habitat; feature: organic feature; material: feces | place: Cameroon | collected 2013-10 ... | reverse complement strand
CATATATGACAATCCCCTCGGAGTCATAATATCTGTAAACTCCGGGGGAATGTGGAAACAGTGCTATTTTTTCTCTGACTGTCAATTACTCCACGTATTTGGAGACCTCTTCTTCGATAGCTTCGCCGTACAGACCTCTCTTGATGATGGTTCCGTCAGGGCCGAAGAGGATAATGTGAGGAATTCCGACAATGCCGTAGATCTCCGTAGGGACACTCTTGGCATCTACAATCTGATTCCAGTTTACTCCGTAAGCCTTGGCCGTGTCAATGCTTTCCTTCGGCGTCCTCTCCCAGACAGCCACGCTCAGAACGTCGAAATCCTTTCCGTGATGCTTGTCGTAAACCTTCTTGATGTTCGGAATTTCGTGTTTGCACGGACGGCACCATGAAGCCCAGAAATCCACGAGAACATATTTGCCTTTTCCGACGTAATCAGAGAGGCTGACATCCTTGCCGTTCGGCTGCCTGATGGAGAAATCCGTGAACTTCATACCCTCAGCAGTGGATTTTCTCGCTTCCATACCCTTCTGGATTGCGGATATGAAACTGTTGGAAGCAACTACGGCCGAGTCAATGCCGCCTATGACTTTCTCAAGTTCAGCATCGGACATGTCGCCATAGATGTTCTGGAGAGCTATAACTGAAATGACATTGTCAGAATTGTTCTTGACAGCTTCAGTATTGAACTCATTGTACTTGTCATTGAACGAGTTATAGAACTCTTCCTGGAGGCTGTCCTTCTGCTGGGCGGAAAGTCCAGTGCTGTCAGAGATTGCGACCATTGTGCTTCTATACGATGCGACCAGACCCTTATGCTCTTCTGCAAAAGCGTTGAATTTCGCAGTAACTGATGCAGCAGGCTTGTCGGAGGTCACTTCCACGAGACCGTCGTTGAGATCGACTGTAAGCACAGTTCCGTCAGAAATGAATCTTCCTTTCGGACCGCCCACGTTGATTTCACCGAGGACTGCCTTGTTCACAGGAATTTCCAGCTTGAATGCGGCATTGCGCAGCTGGACGGTGGTGTCAATCATTCCTGGTACAGTCACCGTGATTTCTTCAGGAACGTCCGCTCCGGAGAATTTTCCTTTCAATGTAGTGGTCGTGGAGACCGATGTGCAGGCTACTGTCGCGATGGCGAAGAGCGAGCCGATGATATACTTCTTCATATTATCTAAATTTATCTGTTTGTCCGGCGGTACATTCCGCCTTCTTGGAAATTGTAAAAATAATGAATAATTCCGTGATTAGCAAAGTCCTGCTTCCACGCCGAAACAGGCCTCGAGTCCCGGAAGCGCATCCCCGAGAGAACATCTTGTCCTCAAACCGGTCCTGACAGCATTGCAGAAGTCTTCAATTATGGCGATGTCAGCCCCGGCATGGAGCGGCTGAGCACAGATTTCGCTGAAATCTTCTGACCTGATGAGTGAACCGTCATTTCTTGTCAATGTAATGATATTGTCCTCAGCCTTCAGGAGCCCGTCCGCAAATGTAATTTCAGTCACTCGCCCGTCCAGGTCAATGATGCCGTCCATGGTAATTTCGATTTTCAGGCCGGAGGACATCGTGACGGATGCTGTCTGCCAGTCGAAAACGTCATTGTCACAATGATATACGCATCTGCCATAACGTCCTGTACGGAGTTCCGCTTCTATGGCATCATCAATGGTTCTGCCCGTGGCCACTTCGAAGTTTCCTATCCACTCCTTGCGCCGGCGATAGAGGTTCACGGCCGAATAACGGCAATCCTGTTCTATCGGGCAGGCTATGCACCGGGCGGCGGCTTTCTCCGGTGCCGCCTCGGGACAATATCTTGTCAGGCTACCCTTCGAGCGGATGTCCATCTTCTCATCCGGTGTGTCCTGTCCGATCAGCCAGAATATGAAATCCACGTCGTGGCAACACTTGGATATGAAAATAGGCGAGGAATCTTCTTTCCTGGCCCAGAGACCTCTGACGAAAGTGTGTGTCATACGGTCAATCCCGACATTGACACGATGTCTGATCGCCTTTACCTCACCCAGTTCACCGGAAATGGCGATGTCCTTTATCCTGGAATAGTAAGGGTGATAGCGCATTACATAGCACATCGAGGTAATGACACTTCTGCGCTCCGCGAGGGCGACGAGTTCGCGGCATTGGTCAATACTGTCCGCCATAGGCTTCTCCAGAAGCAGATTCATCCCTGCCTCAATGACTTTGCGTGAGATGGAATAATGCGTGTCATCTCCAGTAGCGACGATGACTCCATCTGCCCTTATTCCGGAACAGATGAAGTCATCAACATTCGTAAAGCATTGGTTTTCCGCAAGAGAATATCTGTCGCGCGCCTCCTTGAGACGATACGGATCGGTGTCCACGACCGCGCATACCTTGGCCTTGTCAGGGTTAGCCACCACATACTCGAGGTATTTCCTGGCCCTGTTCCCTATTCCAATCGCGCAAATGTTAATCATCCGTACAGTAAAGGATTGCGCTTACATTCTTGCTTTGAGGAAGGCTCTCAAGGTCGGGCCGTCTTTTACGCCCGGTGCCTGAACAATGCTGCCGTTCTCGATGAAATAAAGCATCGGAAGACTTGTGACATTGTACAGAGCCGCTGCTGAACCGCTGACATCGGAGACATTGGTCCACGGCAGATTCTGGCTTTTGACCACTGATGCCCAGGATGCCTTGTCAGCATCCACCGATACGCTGTAGATATCGAAGCCCTTCTGATGATATTCATTGTAAACAGGCTTCATGACATCCTGATTGAACATCTTCTGGGCTGCATCTGCAGAATTCCAGAAGTAGATCATCACCATCTTGGTATCGAGGCTGCTGAGTTTCACTTTCTTGCCATTTACATCAGGAAGTTCCATATCAGGGAATCCGGAAGTGCCGGCATTCTTGATCTGGGCATCCAGGTTAAGCAGTTTCATTCTCCTGTCAGCCTCCTGTGAAAGTGCCTTGACGTATTTTGAATCAGGATAAACGGCCTTGAGCGAATCAGAGATGTTTCTGAAATGAATGACATCCGTGGACTGGCTGAATACAGGAATCGCGTCACCTACAGTCTGGTACAGAACCGGAATACAGGTCAGCGAATGAGAGTTCTGCAACACGTATTTCACCCTGCTTCTGTAATAGTCGATGTACTGGGAAGTAATCTCTTTCTTGAGGTCCAATGCCGCCTGTGATGACTGGTTCAAATCAGCAAGACGGGCGGAAGCCGAGAAGAAACGGTTATTGAACTCCGCCTCATCCTTCTCCACGTCCATCAGTTTCAATGTTTCGTCTGAACCGGTGACAGAATAAGTTCCGAGAGTGTCTGACACCACATTGACCTTATCACCTTTCTGCAGGAGCATCGACGCGATGCGGGTATTCTTGTAGAACAGATAGATAAACTCCGGCTGGCCGGACTCTACAGGCAATTTATATTCATATCTGCCCTTGGTATCTGTCTTTACGGTATCCAGCACATCGTAATGGTTCACATTGAGCAGTTTCACGATAACTTCAGAAGACGGAGCATCTGACAATGTTCCCTCAATGCGGGCATTGCTGCCGCAGGATGCCAAAGCAGCCGCTGCCACGGACAGGCAGATGATTTTATTTAATTTTCTCATATTCGGAAAGGATTGATGATGCTATTTCCTGGAATTCTTCCTGGGACAGCTTGAGCTTTTCTTTTCGGAAATCGATATCGCTCTCCTGCTGGAGAGGAACCAGATGTATGTGAGTGTGAGGCACTTCCAGTCCAAGCACGCAGACACCTATACGCTTGCAAGGGACAGCGGCCTGCACGGCTAACGCCACTTTTTTTGCAAACTCACAAAGTCCGAGATAAGTCTTGTCGTCCAAGTGGAAAATATAGTCGTCCTCCACATTTTTCGGAATGACAAGGGTATGTCCCTTTACCAGAGGATTGATGTCCAGAAAAGCATAGTAATCTTCATTCTCGGCAACCTTGAATGAAGGAATCTCTCCTTTGGCGATTTTAGTGAAAATCGTAGCCATATACTAAAGTGTTATGTCCAGAATCTTGAATTTCATGACACCGGAAGGCACGTTAGCCTCCACGATTTCGCCTTTGGAATGTCCAAGAAGCGCCTTGGCGATAGGTGTGGTGGATGCGAGTTTTCCGTGCGCAAAGTCAGCCTCAGTCTCTCCTACGATGGTGAATTCCATGACTTTCTTCATCGCCATATTCTCAACTTTCACCTTGTTCATCATCTGGACCTTGTCGGTTCCGATCTGAGACTCGTCAATGACTTTCGCATTGGCTACAAGGTTCTTGAGGTTCGCGATCTTGAGCTCCAAGAGAGCCTGGGCATCACGGGCCGCATCATATTCAGCATTTTCTGACAAATCGCCTTTTTCTCTGGCCTCTGCAATAGCGGCCGAGATTACAGGACGCTGTGCAAGTGCATCAGCGAGGTCTTTCTTCAGTTTGTCCAGACCATCCTGTGTCATATAATGAACTTCTGCCATAATAATAAAAATTACGTTTCGCTTATACAATTAAAAACGAGTCCTGCCGCTCGGACAGAACCCTTGACTTGTTATGCAAATATAGTCAATTTTCCTTAATTTCAAAAAAGATGCCTTTACTACATCTCTTTAAACTTCGGCTCCATTATCGCCGTGTAAATCACCAAGTTACGAGGATCCACACGCAGTCCTTCACGTTTCTTTCCGTCATCCGCCGAGCTACTGTCAGTCTGAGGCGCTGGTGACGCCGGTCTTCTGGTCACTTCCTTTACCGCCACCGGTTTCGGCTGCTCCACTACCGGCTTGAACTGCTCTACCACCGGTTTCGGCTGCTCTACGGCCTGCACCTGCGGCACAGGCTGTCCTTCTGTCTCTTCCGGCTCTGTCCATACAGGAAAATCCTCAGGTTCGTCTTCTGTCGGCATTGACTCAGGCATTGACTCAGACATTGACTCAGGCTCTGACGGGACAGACGGCATCGGAGGCATCGGAGGCATCGGGAAATTCTCAGGCATCTGCGGCATCGGCCCGGAAGTGCGTGTCCTTCCGTGTGCGGATTTCTTCTTTTTATTATTGAACACCAGGTCAGGCACCGCCACAAGGACGATACAGACTACAATCCATATAATATCCAGAAAATCCATACGTTTCAATGCTATTGTCCGCGGTTATCCTCTCCCCGTCCACGTAAAGTTAAGTAATTATTTTCAAAGGATTACGCGGATTCCCTCATTTTTTGTCGAGAATATTCCGGCAGTGCTCCCTGTCCTTCTCCAGCTGCGCGGCAAGAAGGGAAAGGTCATTGAACTTCACCTCGTCACGGATTTTGCAGACGAACGATACGCGGATGTCAAGGCCGTAGATATCCTCGTCGAAATCGAAGATGTTCGTTTCAATGGTGATGGTATTCCCTGAGCCGATGGTCGGGCGGACACCGATGTTGCACATTCCGTCATAGACATTGCCGAGTGTCTCTACCTTGACAAGATAGACGCCGTTGCCGGGAACGAGCTTCAGAGGCTCGTACAGCTGCAGGTTCGCGGTCGGGAATCCGATGGTATGCCCCAGGCGGTTGCCGGACACTACCACTCCGAAGAGCTTATAGTCATAACCGAGCATCGAATTGGCAAGGACAATGGCCCCCGATGCCAACGCATTACGTATCTTGGTGGAACTCACCACGATACCGCCTTTCGCAGTATATGATTCAGGTCTTATGACATCCAGTCCCAACTTTTCGGCCAATGCCGCCGTCTGTTCAGGAGTACAGAGATCGGAACCAAGCCTGTTGTCATAACCGAGCAGGATGGCATTGCCCCCGAACTTTCCTATGACATATTCCTTCAGATATTCTTCCGCGGTCAGACGGCTGAAAGCCTTGGAAAACGGCAGAACCTCGATATGGTCCACGCCAATGCTTTTCAGAAGCGCTTTCTTCTCTTCCATCGAGGTAAGAAGACGCAGATTCCTGGCATCATCCTGCAGAACATTGCGCGGATGCGGCCAGAATGTGACGACCATGCTTTCATCGCCACGTGCAGCTGCCTCCTCTACCAGAGTGCGTAAAATAAAACGGTGTCCAAGATGGACACCGTCGAAAAATCCTGTGGCTACAACCATCTTACAAGTCCGAAATCTTGTCTGTGAGGCAAAAGCGGATTCTTCGGATATATCCTGGTTGCTACCTGATACATTCCGGAACGTTCAGGAAGGATGGATGTCTGGTATTTCACCACACCGTCCTTGGCCTCAACGATATTGAAATCACACTTGTCCTGTATATGAAGTTTTCCTTTGTTGTCGGTCGTAGCGAAGAGCATCTCGACTCCGATATCCTCAGGCTTGAGGTCACCGATATTCAGCACGACCTCTGCATTGAGCACATTCTTGAGCGACAGCGAATATGAGGAATCCGGCTGTGTGTACGAGATCACTTCGATGTTAGGCCACTCCTTGCGCACGAGTTTCTTCCATGACGCGATTTCACGAGCCACCTTGTAGTCGTCAGCAATCAGGCTTTCCGCCCTGACTGACTGAGGAGCATAGTACTGGTTCACGTAATCCGTAAGCATCCTGTTCGTGGTGAAGTTGCAGGCAACCTGAGCGACAGTGTTCCTGATATATTCAATCCATGAAGCAGAACGGCCTGTAGCCTTGTCCACGTCATAGTACAGAGGAGCGATTTCGTTCTCGATCGTCGTATAGATCGTGGCGGCATCGAGCTCGTTCTGGTAGTTCTGGTCGTCATAAGTGCGCTTGAGAGGAAGAGCCCAGCCTGCGCCCGGCTTATATCCCTCAACCCACCATCCGTCGAGAACTGAGAAATGCATGACGCCGTTCATGGCAGCCTTCTCGCCTGATGTTCCGGAAGCCTCCTGTGGCCTTGTAGGGTTGTTCATCCAGACATCCACGCCCTGCACAAGTCTCTTGGCAAGGGAAATGTCATAGCCCGGAACGAATACTATCTTGCCGATGAAGCGGTCCTGCTTGGAAATCTCCACAATTCTCTTGATGAGATCCTGCCCGGCTTTGTCTGCCGGATGCGCCTTGCCCGCGAAGAGGAACTGTACAGGCATCTTAGGATTGTTCACGATAGCATCGAGCCTGTCGAGATCCGAGAAGAGCAATGTCGCACGCTTGTACGTGGCGAAACGTCTTGCAAATCCGATGGTCAGCACGTCATCGCGGAGAGTTTCCTTGATGGTAACCACCTGACGTGGAGAATAGTGGTTCGCCACTGCAGGATTTGAGAGTTTCTCCTTGACCACCCTGATAAGTGTGGACTTCAGTTCTTTTCTTGCATTCCATATTTCTTCGTCACCTACCTTGTAGATGCCTTCGAAACACTTCTTGTCATAGTGATGTGTCTGGAACTCAGGGCCGAACACTTTCGCGTGGATAGCTTTCCACTCTTTGGATGCCCATGTAGGATAATGCACACCGTTGGTCACATAACTGATATAGAGCTCCTCAGGAAGATATCCCGGATACATGTTGGAGAAGATTTCCTGGCTTACTTTTCCGTGGAGCATCGACACACCGTTCACATTCTGTGAAATGTTCGCGGCGAGAATACTCATGGAGAACTTCTCATTGACATCTGAGCCATTGATCTTGCCGAGTCCCATCATTGTCTCCCAGTCGATCTTCAGACGCTGAGGATAGTGTCCGATGTACTTTCTGAGCATGCCTTCATCAAAAGCATCGTGTCCGGCAGGAACCGGAGTGTGGGTAGTGAACAATGAAGATGCCCTTACGACTTCGAGAGCCTCCGGGAAGTCCAGATTGTCATTCTGGATATATTCGCGGAGTCTTTCCAGACCGATGAACGCGGCGTGGCCCTCGTTGCAGTGATATACCTGAGGATTCAGTCCGAGAGCACGGAGAGCACGGACACCGCCTACGCCCAGGAGAAGCTCCTGTTTAAGTCTGTTCTCCCAGTCTCCGCCGTAAAGGTGATATGTTACCTGACGATCCTCGTCAATGTTTGCTTCATAGTCTGTATCAAGCAGATACAAATCTGTCCTGCCGACTGCGACCTTCCAGATGCGGGCTGCGATCGTACGTCCCGGGAATGCCACGCTTGTAGTCATCCAGTTTCCGTCCTTGTCCATAACCGGGCTTGCAGGAATTCTGGAGAAGTTCTGTGCGTCGTACTTGGCGACCTGGTCTCCCTGAGCTGAAAGGACCTGTGTGAAGTAGCCGTATCTGTAGAGCAGACCGACAGCCACAAGGTTCACGTTCATGTCGCTGGTCTCTTTCAGGTAGTCACCGGCCAGGATACCGAGACCGCCGGAATAGATGCTCAATGAAGAGTCCAGACCATATTCCATACAGAAATAACCGATCGACGGATCCTTTCTGTCTGCCTTTGCGGCCATATACTCACTGAACTCATTCATAACACTCTGATACTGACCGAGGAAGGTAGAGTCCTTGCTAAGATCATTGAACCTCTTGAGGCTCACTTTGTCCAGAACCACCATCGGGTTATGGCCGGAGTTGTGCCAGATTTCAGGGTCAATGGCTTTGAACAATGCCTTGGCGCTTTCGTTCCAACACCACCACAGGTTCTTGGAAAGCTCCTCAAGTCCACTCAATGCGTCAGGCAGATGTCTGACGACCATAACACTCTTCCAAGAAGGTGTACTGACAGGAATTTTTTCGTATTTCATAATTGGTTTTTCTTTCACTTCCGGATAAGCGCCATTTGCGGCAATGACCTTGTCGATTGCCTTGGAATAGGCTTCCTGATAATATTTGATCTGATTTTCCCACAATGCGATGGATGATACATCCTTGGCATTGTCCATATATTCTTTTCTCTGTTCGTCTGTTATCAATGCAATCTCGCGGATTCGTGAAGCGACTGCATCCACGACCTCGAAATAGTTGGAGTCGGTCCTCTTTACCACCTCGATACCAGGATGTTCCTTGTTATAATGGGTATCCACCCAAAGGCCGAAACCGGCAAGTGTCGTGGTCAATGTAGGGACACGGAACGCAAGGCTCTCGAGCGGAGTATAGCCCCAAGGCTCATAATATGACGGGAACAATGCCAAATCAAGTCCCACGAGCAGGTCGTAGTACTTCATGTTGAACACTCCGTCCGTACCGTTGAGATATGACGGCACGAAATATATCTTGATGTTGGAGTCTTTGGAATTGTCCAGGCCGAGCTCCCTGAACCGCCTTGTAATCTGGTCATACTCAGGTGTCATCAGATAATGTGTAACCTGAGTCGTATAGGAGCTGTCACTCTTTCCGGAGAGTTTGGCCACGAGCTCGCGGTCCGCCCCGTTATGACCTGACGGAATCATCACGAATGCGTGTATCTCCTTGCCGCGGAAGTCCGAGTTCTTGATTTTGGAAACTGCATCAATGAATACGTCAATGCCCTTGTTCCTGTACTCGTAACGTCCGCCGATACCGATGAGGATAGCGTCCTGCGCCACCTCGCAGCCGGACATTGCAGAAGCGACCTCACGCAATTTGCCTCTTGCGGCGCTACGCTTTTCGTCATACTCCTGGTCGGTCGCAGGCGTGAAACTGTTCTCGAATCCGTTCGGCGTAACCACATCCACCTGCCTTCCGAGGAAATGCTCACATTCTATTGCAGTGATTTCGCTGACCGTAGTGAACACGTCAGCTTTTTCCGCAGACTTCTTCTCGAGAGAATGGAGTGCGGTGACATTGAACTGTCTCGCCTTTTCTTCAGCATTGTACGACTGCATGGAGTCATACAGCGGAAGATTGTTTCCGGCAAGGCAACGGCCCACGACAGTCGCGTGGGTCGTAAATACCGTTGCTATCGGAAGTTTCTTGTATTTCAGATACAGGACACCTGCACCTGTCTGCCATTCATGGAACTGCGCAACAACCTTGTCGGCAGGTGACAGAAAGAAATTACAGTAGCTTTCAATGACTTTACCTGAAACATATCCGAAGAGGGCTGATTCCTTGTAGTCCCAGTTTCCTGTTATGGAATCCACTCCGTACAGTTCCCAGTACTTGGTAAGGATGCCGTCAGTCTCCGTAAGGAACTGCTTGAAATCCACTAAGATAGCAACCGGATTGCCCGGCACGTTCCAGCGCCCTATTCTGAGACGGAGGCCACTCTTGGCAGCCTCTAGTCTCCAGTCCTGCCACAACAGCGGGTCTTCGTGAAAATCAGGATTCGCATCCGTATCCATCCAGACGTCAGGACCTATAAGTATATGATGTCTTTTCAGTTGGGATCTGAGGAAGAGGGACTTGGTGGCTATCACCGTATAGATTCCGCCGACCTTGTTGCAGACTTCCCAGC
>ERZ1026780.2632-NODE-2632-length-10300-cov-8.570717_pt1 | contig 10300 bp, 8 predicted proteins | sample MGYA00380126_ERZ1026780 | MGnify/ENA primary metagenome ERZ1026780 (study PRJEB33269, sample SAMEA4719762) | human gut metagenome | biome: human-associated habitat; feature: organic feature; material: feces | place: Cameroon | collected 2013-10 ... | reverse complement strand
CTGGTGGTTGTCGCTCGCTCAAGCTACTCAATACCAAAGGGATGCTGCGTGCGCGGCATCCCTTTTGTGATAGGAAACTCCCAAATGTGAAATCCGCTCACGGCAGAGATGCGCTCTTTGCTTTTCACTATAAATATGTTATAATTTCCTTATATATCAATTCTTGTATTCGTTTTTGGAGAGATAGGCTGCGGCATGGTGCCGTGCGCGTCTCCCTGCTAGCTCCCCGGCAGAAAGGATGTGGCCTTTATCAAAGCAAAGCACGGAAAAGGCGCAGCGCAAGGCGGCAGACACTCACACAGCGGCAGCTGCGCACAGAGAGCAACGCCCCTCTGGAAACAGGTGCTGCTGACGCTGCTGTTTTTTATTGTTCTGCTCGCCCTGCTGGGCGGGGCGCTGTGGCAGAATATCTGCTATAACCGCACCCACTACACCGCAGAGTTTTATCAGATCCACTCCCGCAAGCTGACCCAGAGCTGCCGGGTCGTTTTTCTCACCGATGTGCATCTGCGGGAATACGGACAGGACAACTGCGAACTGGTGCAGGATATCCGCAGCCTTGCCCCGGATCTGATTTTGCTGGGCGGCGACCTTGTGACCTACGGCGAAGGTTCCAGCTATGATAATATGCTCTCCCTGTGCAGCCAGCTGAGCCAGATCGCGCCGGTGTGCGGGGTGCTGGGCAACCACGAGGACGAGCTGTATTTTCTGGACGGCGATCAGGCACTGGTGGAAAAGTTCACCGCCGCCGGGGTGACCATCCTGCGCAATGAGGAAGCACGCTATACCGTCCGCGATAATGTCATCAGCATTCTGGGCGTGGAGGGCAGCCCGGCGGACTTTTACAACTACGGTGCCAGCACCTTTATGGACGCCGCAGAGCAGCAGACGGACTACGACCTGCGCATCTGTCTGGCGCATGTGCCCACCTACTTTACCGAGCATCTGGAAAATTATTCCTTTGAGCTGGGGCTTGCCGGGCACACCCACGGCGGCATCGTGCGTCTGCCGAAGGTCGGCCCGCTTTATAGCGCCGAGGAGGGCTTTCTGCCCGACTATGCCGGTGGCAGCTATGGGCTTGCCAACAATGCCACCCTCATCGTAAGCCGGGGACTGGGCGATTCCAGCCGGGTTCCCCGCATCAACAACGTGCCGGAGCTTTCGGTCATTGACATCGACTAAGCAGTCTGCGCTGCGCGTGCAGGCCGCTGCAAAAGGGTAGAATGCCATGGATGACATCAAAGAAAAGATCAAACAGGCGCTGCGCCATATCTGGCTCAATAAATACCGCCTGTTTCTCTGCCTGCTGACCTTGTGCTGTCTGTTCGGGCTGATCCACTATTTTAAAAGTGCCGACAGCGCCACCGCCAGCATCTCCTTCAATTACTCCGAAGCCGCGCTGGGCATGAACCCCAACAAGACCCGCTTCAACGCCTACGAGATCGTTTCGGACGAGGTAATGAAGCGCGCCATCCGGCGGGTGGGCTTACAGGACAGCCTTACCCCGTCCCAGCTGGCTGCGTGCCTTTATCTGAGCCCGGACAGCACCGGCAGCGCCAACGGCAGCGAGTATATCAGTACCAACTACTATCTTTCCATCAACACCCGCAAGCTGGAGCTTGGCAGCCGCAAGGCCACGGATCTTTTGCAGAGCGTGTGCGAATCCTACCGGGAGATCTTTTTGAGCAACTACTGCGACAACCAGAGCATCCTCAAGGAAAAGCTGGAAGTGACCACCGCGTGCGAGCCTTACCTGCGGCTGAACGAGCTGGAGGTGCGCGCCGCTGCGCTGAACCGCTACCTGAACGCCCGCCTGCAGGCAAACAAAAGCTTTACGGACGAGGCTAACCCCGACTCTGCCACCAACAACTTTACCACGCTGGGTAAAAAGATCAACAATCTGGTGGATTACGATCTGCCCAATGCCATGGCCTTTATCATTGAGGGCGGCGTTGCCCGTGACCCGTCCATGCTGACCAATATTCTGGAATATAAGAACAAGATCGACGATATTGCCATGCGCAAGCAGCAGGCCTATTATGACGCGGACAAAAAGGGCATTTCCATCTACGAAAAGTCCATGACCTCCATCATGATGATCCCCACCGTGGATGAGGCCAGCGAATACTATATGTCCCGCACCAAGACCGCCATGGACGCGCTGGCACGCTCGGCAGATACTTCTCTGTCCGATGCCACCGACTACCAATCTGAGATCGTGAGCACGAATTATGTGATCCAGAAGATCCGGGAACTGGACGCCGGACAGCCGCGTCTGGCCGAAGCACAGGCCATGGTGAACAAGCTGGAAACCGCCATCAACGAGATCTCGGAGCAGCTGTTCGTGCTGGACAAAGCCTACGTCAAGTATAAATCCCAGAACTATATCACCTTCGCCTACGGTTCAGCCTCCTTTATCCAGCGGCTGAGCCTGAAAAAGACCCTGATGGAGTCTGTTGCCGTCATGCTGGGCGGCGCATGGCTGCTCCACGAACGCAAACGCAGAAAGGCAGGCCCCCGCAAATGAAAAAATTTGAGATCCTGCGCTATCTGAAGCGTTTCAGCCTGCTGATCTTTCTGGTGTCGCTGGCAGGCGCTGCCGCCATCTACCTGTATGCAGACGGGCGGCAGATGTACACCGCTTCTGTCATCATCCGCTATACCAACGATGGCATCTCAGACGGCTACACCCCGGACGGCAGCGATCTGGACGTCAACGAGATCTACTCCTCCACAGTCATCTCGCAGGCCATGGATGCGCTGGGCGCTTCCGGGCGGCTGAGCACCATCCGCTCCAACATCTCGGTGACCCCGGTCATTTCGGAGGATCAGGAGACCATCAACGAGGCACTGCTGAAAAAGGGCGAAGAGGTGACCTATTTCCCCGATACCTATCGGGTGAGCCTTGTGGTGGACGGATCGCTGGGTGCCGGCTATGCCCGCAATATGCTGGATGCCATCATCCAGAGCTACTGCACCTATTATACCGAAAAATATGTGGAGCAGAAGCTCTCGCTCAACCCCTCGTCCGGCCTGCTGGACAACGGCTACGACTACTACGAGTGTATCCGCATTCTGGAAAACGATACCACTGAGATGCAGGACTACCTGCTGAGCAAGCGGGAGCACTACCCGGACTTTCGCTCCTCCCGCACCGGCTACACCTATGCAGACCTGTGCGATATCTATTCCGATTTCAAAAAATACACCATTCCGGCGCTGTACGCCTATGTGCTCAACGGCCCGCAGGTGCGGGACGGCACGGTGCTGCAGGAGTATCTGGCCAACTGCATCGAGACTGCAAAACAGGACGAGCAGATCACCACCGAGCAGCGGGACAGCCTGTGGAGCCTGACCGACCAGTATGTGTACAAGAACGCCGACCTGCTGAAAAACTACTTTACCGACCGGGGCGAGGTGGTGTCCGCAGAATACATCCTGAACAACATCGAGCTGGAAGGCTCGGGCGATAAGGCACAGACCACCTACGACGGTCTGGTGCTGAAGCTGGTGTCGCTGGAGCAGCAGGTAGCTGCCAGCCAGATCGACCGGCAATTTCAGGAGGAGATCCTGCAAAGCTTCCGCAACGTGGATTTTGGCGGCACAAACGAGCAGCACGCTGCGATGGAAAACCTGATCAATGATTACGAGACAGAACTGAAGAACTACTACGAGATCATCAATACCAGCAGTAAGGAACTGAACCTGTACATCAGCGCGGATTATCTGAAGATGATCAGCTCGGTGCAGGTGGCTGCCGCCATCAATGTCAAGCTGTACCTGATGCTGGCACTGGTGCTGTTCTTTGTTATCGGCTGCTGCGGTGCCATTCTGCTGGGACGCATCTCGGACGTGGTGGATTATCTGCTGTATGTGGACAAAAAGACCGGGATGCCCAACCGCGAAAAGCTCAATGTGTATATCACCAGCATTGCCGGCCGCATTCTGCCGGAGGACTATACCTGCTTTGCCTTTCAGCTGGACAACCTGACCGAGATGAGCCGCCGCTTCGGCTACCATGTGGGCGACAGCATCCTGAAGGATTTTTCCGGTCTTTTGCAGCTGATGGGCGACACCGATGGCACGGTGGGCTACAACGGTGCGGGCAAGTTCCTTGCTTTCTTTGACGAATGCAGCAGCCGGAAGGCAGAGGTCATGATCCGCATCCTGCAAAGTCAGGTGGATGAGTACAACAAGCTGAACCCGGAGTACCCCATCCTGTTCACCGCCGCATGGGCCACCTCCTCGGAGGAGGAGCTCTACCATGTGCGCGACCTTGTGCGCAGAGCGCAGAAAAAGATGTCTCTGATCGCAGAGGAGGGCGGCTCTGCCCTTGGCATTTCTGAAACCTGAAAAACAGGAGAACGTAGATGAAACAGTTGCTGAAAAAGCTGACTCGCGGGAAACGACGCACCGGCGCAGCCCCGTCTGCGCTGGCGTTTCCCGATGCAGCTGCCGCAGAGGACTACCTGAAAGCCCTTGCACCGATCCCCACAGGAACCACACAAGCCGACAACCAGATAACGCCGCAGTACGATCTGCACATTATTGTTCCCTGCTACAATGTTGCGCGCACCATTGTCCGCTGTGTGGACTCCATTCTTTCGCAAAAGACCGCCTATACTTTTTTTGTGTCACTGGTCAACGATGGTTCTACCGACAAAACATCGGAACTGCTGGAGCGATACCGCGCCGACCCCCGGGTAGAGATCCTTACACAGTCTAACCGCGGGCTTTCCGGAGCGCGGAACCGCGCACTGGAGCATATCCGGGGAAAGTACATCCTGTTCGTGGATTCGGACGACACGCTGCGCAAAGGTGCCGTTGAGGCACTGCTGTCCAAAGCGATGGAAACGAATGCCGACATTGTGCAGGGCGGCTTTGTCAACATTACCGGGCACGGCCTTGTCTTTGGCCGGACTGGCTACCGGGAGGGCTCTGTTGACGAAACCGGACAGATCCCCTACGGCATGGCATGGGGCAAGGTGATCCGCAGCAGCATTTTTGCCCATCTGAAATTCCCGGAGGGCTACTGGTTCGAGGATACGATCTTTGCCTTCTGCATCGCCCCTTTCCAGCCTACCCATTATCTGATCCCGGCGTATATCTATAACTATACCCGGAACCCGCTGGGCATTACGCTGCGCTCCCGCAAAAAGGCAAAGGCAGTAGATACCGTATGGATCATGCGGTATCTGATGGCAGAGCTGGCACAGAAAAAAGAGGTGCACTCTGCGCAGGTGCAGCAGCTTTTGTTACAGCATATTGCGCTGGCGTGGTACCGGCTCTCCCGTTTGGACGAAACCGTCCAGCAGGCGGCATTTCTGGTGATGCAGCAGATGTATGCAGCGTACTACGCCCCACAGGATATCTGCGTGCAGGACAGCCGTCTGCTGGCACTGCATCAGGCACTGACGGAAAAAAGCTATGGACAGTATCTTGCTGCCGCAGAAAACCTGACATAAGGGCTGCAACCACTGATAAAGGGAGAAATTTATGATACGAGTGCTGCATTCGGTCAGCAATATGGACCGCGGCGGGATCGAGACCATGCTGATGAACTACTACCGGCATATCGACCGCAGCAAGGTCCAGTTCGATTTTATCGTCAACAAGAAAAAGCCCGGCGATTACGATGACGAGATCCGCCGTCTGGGCGGGCACATCTACCAAAGCCCGGGGCTTGACCCGCTGCACTACCCGGCGTATCTGCGCTTTGTGCAGCAGACCGTGGCCGCAGACCCCCGCATCCGCATCCTGCACGCCCACAACGAGGCCATGGGACTGTACGCCCTGAAGGGCGCGGAGAAGGCGGGGCTGCCCGTGCGCATTGCCCATGCCCATAACATCTGGATCGTCCGGGACTACAAGTGGCCGCTGAAGATGTTCTGCAAGCGGCTGCTGCCCGGCGCGGCTACCCACCTGTGGGCCTGCGGACGGGACGCGGGCATCTACTACTTTGGCAAGGCAGACTGGGAGCGCCGGGGACAGATCATCCCCAATGCCATCGAACCGGAGGCCTTCCGCTTTTCCCCCGCCGTCCGCGCCGAAATGCGGGCGCGCTACGGGCTGGAGGACCGGGTGGTACTGGGCCATGTGGGGCGCTTTGACGTCCGCAAGAACCACGAGCGTCTGTTGGAGATCTTTGCCGCCTTTTTGCAGCTGGAACCCCGGGCGATGCTGGTGCTCATCGGCACCGGCAGGCTGGAACCGGCTGTCCGCGCACAGGCGCAGGAACTGGGCATCACAGACCATATCCTGTTTGCCGGGCTGCAAAGCAATGTGGCAGATTGGTACCAGCTGATGGATCTCTTCGTCATGCCCTCCCGCTTCGAGGGTCTGCCGGTGGTGGGCATTGAGGCGCAGGCCGCCGGGCTGGGATGCGTATTTTCGGACGCAGTGCCGGAGGAGGTGCTGCTTTCGCCCCATGCCATCCAGATCCCGCTTTCTGCCAGCAATGCAGACTGGGCGGCAGGCTTGCAGCGGATGCTGCAGCAGCCCTGTGACCGCTCTGCCGGTGCAGAACTGATCCGGCAGGCGGGCTATGATATCAACATCGCCGCCGCCCGCTTGCAGCAGCAGTATTTGCAGCTGGGCGGCAAGGCGTAAGCCACCTGCGGGAACACCCGCTACAAAAGGAGAACCCTTTTTCATGCGCACATTGGATCAGATCTTGACCAAAAAGGATTACAGCCGGAAAACTCCGGCCTCTTTGTTTTATAAGGACAGCCCTCTGTGGCAAAAACTGCTGACCATCGGCTGTGTGGTCTTTCTGGCCGGTGCCGGGCTGGGCGAGTGGAAGCCGATCAACAGCGCAGTGGGCGGTCTGCCCAAGGCTGTTGCGCTGGGTGTGATCGGGCTGGCAGTGCTGTACGCCCTGTTTTACCCGGATGAAACGCGCCTCCGGGAGATATGGAAGCCCACCTTGCTGTATATGTCCCTGATGGTGGCGCTGTTTTTCTGGTCGATGGTCATCTGGATCGAAAGCTTTGCTGCGGTGTCCTCCATGATCCGCAGCTGCTCTAAGCTTTTGTTCCAGAGCATTGCTATCCTTACTGCCATAGCGCTGGTCTATCTGTTCCGGGAAAAGGCCATTGAGCTGTTCACCATCAGTATCTGCATTACCAACACGGCCATTATGCTGCTGAGCATTCCCGGCTACGGCCTTGCCGCCAGCATCCAGTCTCTCGTCACCTGTCTGGTCACATTCGGCGATGCGGACGGTTACGCGCTGCAGCTGGAGATCCACGACCTGACCTTTGTGTTCGGACAGATGGTTTTGTATTATGCCGTCTTTGCGCCTCGTACCACCCGGCAAGAAAAGCGAAAGCGCTGGCGGTATCTGCTGCTCTGCTGCTGGTTCTTTTTGATCGGCATGAAGCGCAGTGCCATTCCGGCAGTGCTCCTGTTCGTCCTGATCGGGTTGCTTCTCCGCAAGCGCAAGGTGCCCGGCTGGCTCTACCCGGCGGTGGGCGGGTGCTGCATCCTGTTTTTTCTAGCATTTCTCTACTGTGTGCGCAACGGCATCATCTCGAGGCTGCTGAACAGCGTTGGCGTGGATATGATGGGACGGGACTACCTGTGGAGCCTTGCAAATCCCTACTACGAATTATCCATCACCTATCTCGGCCACGGCTTTGAATATGTGGATACCATCATTGGCCAGTGGTACGATGCGGGACTCATCAATCAGGCCTTTCCCTTCCACAACGACATCCTGAAGGTCTTTGTGGAAATGGGCTTTCCCGGCTTTCTGCTCTGGTCCGGCATTCAGTATGTTTTGACCCCGCTGTTCTGGCAGCACTATGCAGACCAGCAGACCACACTGCTGTATCTGTGCGAACTGGGCTATATGACGGTGACCTACCTGACCGATAATACCGCCTTTTATTTCTGGAGCACGATGGCGCTGCGTCTGGTGACCCTTGCCTATGTAATGGAGCGCAAAAAGCCCCCGGAGCCCAAGGTGTGGATGCCGGACAGCCGACAGGAGATGCGGGACCGCATCCGTATTCTGATGCAGGAGGGCTGATAGAAATGCAACAAACCGCCAAGCGTCTGGATCACATCGACATTGCCAAGGCCATTGGTCTGCTGCTGGTGATCTACGGCCACACCTTTCGGATGTCCATGCGCGCCGCACATCCATGGTGCGCGTTCTCTTATACTTTTGTTTACCGGTTCCACGTTCCGCTGCTGTTTCTGCTTTCCGGTATGGGCTGCACCCTGACCGCGCAGAAGAACCGCAGCCTTTCCGCCCGGCAGTTTTTGCACAAAAAGGCGCGCAGTTTGCTGTTGCCGTGGGGTATATATTCCGGTTTTTTGTACGTTTTGTTTTGTCTGGCAAACCTGGTTCCACCGGTGCGGGCACTGTTAGCCAGCAGCGCGTACCAGCTGCGGCAACCCGCAGAATATCTCTGGCTGGTGCTGCGCAACGAGAACCCCTACGGATTTCATCTGTGGTATCTGCCCACCCTGTTCTGGTTTTCCCTCACGGCATGGCTGCTGGACAAAGCCCTGTCCCCTGCGGCAGCCCGGACGGCAAAGCTGGTGCTGGTGGTGGCGCTGCCCGTGTGCTATCAGCTGCTTTTCACCGAATGGTTCTGGGCGGTGAAAAGTTATTTTCAGCAGGGGGCGTTTTTCTTTTTGGGCTGCGTGCTCCCGCGTGAAAAGGCGGAGCAGCACGCAAAGCCGCTGGTGCTTTGCGGTGCCTTGTGCGGCCTGTGGGTGGTGCGGGGACTGCTGTCCCCCACTATGGTCTGGCCGGACGGTCTGTTTACCGAGGCTGTGCACACCTTGGCGGACTATTTTGTGGTCAGCGGGTTCTGTGTGGGCATCTGGGCGGCGTGCGTGCTGCTGCAAAAGCCCCTGCGGCGGCTGGTTCCGCTGGGGCAGAACACCATGCTGTTCTATCTGTATCACCAGCCCTTTTGCTGCGCAGTGCCAGGGCTTGTGCTGTATGAAAAACTGGGCGTCTCTGCGGGCGGGACAGTCCTTGCCTGCTTTGCGGCCGGTCTGGTAATGCCGTACCTGTTCTGCCGTCTTGCCGGTCGGCTGCATCTGCGTCCGCTGCTGCGTCGGCTCGGTCTGCCGGGATAATTATTTCAAGGAGTTTGGATCATGCCCTGTATTTCGTTTATCCTGCCCATTTATAATATGGAACGTCTGCTGCCCCGGGCGCTGCGCTCACTGCGGGCGCAGACTTTGACCGACTTCGAGGCTATCCTCATCAACGATGGCTCCAAGGACGGCAGCGCCGCGCTGTGCGCACAGGCTGCTGCCGAGGACGCACGCTTTCACTTTATCGACCAGCCCAACGGCGGCGTAGCCTCTGCCCGCAATGCGGGTCTGGATGCCGCCCGGGGAGAATATATTTTCTTTCTGGACCCGGACGACTGGGTGGAACCGGATGCCGCAGAGGTGCTGTACCATGCCGCCCGGGATGCGGATGCAGACTGTGTAGAGTACGGGATGTTTTACGACATCTGCGATGAAAGCGGAAAGCTGCTGCACTCTGAGACCGACCACTGTACCTTTTCCGGCGTGTACCGGGGCGAGCCCTTCAAGGAGCATTTCGACAAGATGGCGTCCTCGTATCTGGCTGCGAAAAAAATGTTCCGCAGAGCGTTTCTGGAACAGTATCATCTGCGCTTTCCTCCCCATCAGCTGGGCGAGGATGGAATGTTCTTCGTAGCTTTCTATCGCCAGAACCCCGGCTGTCTGGTGGTGCTGGAAAAGCCGTTGTACCATTATGTCATCGCCCGGCGGGGCAGTCTGTCCAACAGCTACCACCCAGAGCGGCTGGAGGATAACTTCTACCTCAGCGATGCGGTGTGGGACACCGTTGCCGCGTGGGGTTTGCTGGACAGCCCCATGCACCGCGCAAAGGCCAACTACTGCACCGTCCGCGACCTGATGATGGGGGTCAAGAACCTTGGTTGCAGTCCGCTTTCGTTGGCAGAGCAGACCGCATGGCTGCGCAGTGCGCTGCAAAAGCCCCGGGTGCGCACAGCGGTGCGCACCACTCCGCTGCACGCCATGCAGAGCCGGAACGACCGGGTAAAGCTGCTGCTGCTCAAGCTGCGGCTGTACCGCACAGTGCTGCTGCTCTCGGGCGCAAATCAGCGCAAGAACACCTAGGGTGTATCTGAAAGAGAAACGCAAAAATCCCCCCGCTGCCAAGCTGGCAGCGGGGGGATTTGTTACCGATTTAAATTAAAAATCAGCGCTTAGTTCTGCTTCATGCGAGCAAAGCAGTCAGAGCAGTAGACCGGACGGTCCTCACGGGGCTGGAAGGGAA
>ERZ1026780.2623-NODE-2623-length-10322-cov-7.883900_pt1 | contig 10322 bp, 10 predicted proteins | sample MGYA00380126_ERZ1026780 | MGnify/ENA primary metagenome ERZ1026780 (study PRJEB33269, sample SAMEA4719762) | human gut metagenome | biome: human-associated habitat; feature: organic feature; material: feces | place: Cameroon | collected 2013-10 ... | reverse complement strand
TTTGGTTATTTCGGTTCTCATCTGGGCGCGGAGTTTCGCGTCGAGGTTGGAAAGGGGTTCGTCGAGAAGGAATACCTTCGGTTCACGGACGATTGCTCTTCCGAGCGCAACCCTTTGTCTTTGACCGCCGGAAAGAGCCTTGGGCTTTCTCTGGAGATAACTCTCAAGACCGAGAATTCTCGCCGCGCCTCTGACCTTTTCGTCGATTTCTTCCTTCGGCTTTTTACGGAGTTTAAGACCGAACGCCATATTGTCGTATACAGTCATATGCGGATAAAGAGCATAGTTCTGGAAAACCATCGCTATATCTCTGTCCTTGGGTTGAACGTTGTTCATAAGTTTACCGTCGATGTAAAGTTCGCCGTCGGAAATCTCTTCAAGACCGGCTATCATACGGAGCGTGGTCGATTTTCCGCAGCCGGAAGGACCTACGAACACGATGAATTCCTTATCTTCGATGTCCAGACTGAAATCCGTTACGGCAACGACGCCCGAGGGATAAACTTTGTAAATGTCTTTCAGATTAAGACTTGCCATTTTTTCCTCCTGAATCTTTCGGTTTTAACCGTTTCTATAATTTATTATATCTTATTTCACAATATTCTACAATAGCATTTATCACAAATTTTGCCCCGCTCTTTTCGGCATTTTTGTACATTGTGACGAAAAACCCTTGTCTTTTTATATAATTGTTGATATAATATTTAAAAAACACTCGTTTCGGAGTCTTTATGGACATAAACAAACTTGCGCCCGTCGGCGCGATCGAAAAAAAACATCTGCTTTCTCTTTCCAATTACACGGAAGAGGAAATTTACGAAATTCTGCTCAAAGCCAAAGAAATTTCGCTTAAACTTACCGCCGGCGAAAAGATTCCGCATCTCAAAAACAGATACGCTCTTCTCATAACCAAACGCTCGTTTTCACGCTCGCGCGTCGCGTTCGAAGTGGCGGTTTCCACCCTTCAAGGGTCGGCGATTGTTTCCACCCTTCACGGAAGCGAACTCGAAAATCTCATCAACGACAAACTTTCGCTCGAAGCCCTCGCAGGGTACGGAATGGACGCCATCGTCGTGCAGACTTCCGAACTCAACGACGCCGAACTCATCGAAAAGTCGGTCAATATCCCCATAATCAATGCGAATCCGAAATGCGGTCCGTGCGAGGCTCTCGCCGCGCTTTACACCGTGTGGCAGGAAAAAGGCAGACTTTCCGGTTTGAAAATTACCTTTGTGGGTGACAGTTCCGCGTTTGCCGATTCCTTTGTTTACGGATTCGTCAACTGCGGCTTCGACGTAACTTTCGTCTGTCCCGAAGAACTTACCCCGCCCGAAAACGTTTACGATTATTGCAGACAGTTCGGCGACGTGAAAATTTCTTCGGACGTTGCCGACGGCATAAAGAACGCCGACGTGATTTTTGTTTCCGACGACGGTTTATCGCCCGATTTCGATATCGATGCCGACACGCTCGCGGCTTACGCGCCGAACGCCACGGTGCTGCACACTCTCCCCGTTTCTCCCGACGGAAATCTCAAAGCCGACGTAACCTCGTCGCCGAATTTCGCGGGGCTGAAAGAGGCGAACAATCTTCCGCTTATAGAGATGGCCGTTTTGTCGCTTCTCGTGGGAAAAACCGCGCTATAAATCGATTAATCGCGTATTTTTAAAAGCAACGCCCGATCCGAGGCGTTGCTTTTCTTTTTTGTTTTGTCGGTTATTTATTCTGAAATATCAACCGCAGACAGGGACAATAAATTCTGCATATCGACGATTTTTCCGCCATAGAAAATCAGTTTTCGCCCCACCCGGTCGATCTTCTTAACGTTACCGATATATTCTTCGACGCGCCCGCCCGGCTTAACTTTGTCGCGGACGAAATACGCGACGGCAATCGCAAACCCTTCATTGCCCGCGCCGTCGGCTTTATTTTCCTCGATTCGTCTTTCAATCCCGCGTAAAACCTCGTCGATTTGTTCAATATCGCCGTCACCGAGTTCGATTTTATCGGAAGTTTTTCTGTTGCTCTCCCTGATCTCCTCGCCGAACTTCGTCAGCGCGGCGAACGGCGCGAACTGGGCGGCGCGGTCGTTCATCGTCATTTTCGGCCGACGCGATTCGGGGCGGCTTAAACCGATTATGTCGTCGTATTTTCCCGTCACGCCTTATGCCCTCCGATCTGATCGTTTCTTTGCTTTCCGGTCGCTCCGGACTCGTAATTCATTCCTTTCAAAACGGCGTTTTTGCCGTATTTTTTTCTTATTTCGAGAACGGCTTCCTGCCGTTTTCTTTCTTTTTTCATCTCTTCGCTGCGGGTTTCCGTCTGTTTCTCGTCGTCGAAAAAAGACATTTGCGAAACGGACGTCTCTTCTGCCGCCCGACGTTCGTCGAGCGTATGCGAAGCGCACAGATTGAGCCTTCTCACGAGCAATTTTTCATCCGCTATGCGAACGAAAAGCCTGTCGAACTGCTCCACGAGAATCTTCGTCGAGGACGTGAATCCGTCGAGATTCTGCGATCCGTGAGCCTCCTTAGGCACTTTTCTGCCGTAACGGTCGATTTTAATTTCCCCGACGTATTCTCCCGCGCCTTCGCAACCGCTTAAATTTTCCACGTCATAACCGACGTTTAAGACAATCTGATCGGTGACGAGCCTTTTTTCGACCAAATCCATAGACAGAAAATCCGCCATCTCTTTGACGATGAGCCGAGCCTTTTCAAAGGTATAAGGCTCTTGCAGAACCTGCCCCGAGGACAGACTGCTGCTCTCGGGTTTGTATGCCTTTACGTCCTTGACGGCGCACGGTTCGACGCCCCAGGCGTGATCGATGAGAAGTTCGGCGTTGATGCCGAAAAGTTTGAAAAGCAACTCCTCGTTATAATAATCGGACGGTTTGCCGAGCGAACACCGCGCGATATCGCCCATGGTGCGAATCCCTTGCCCGGCGAGTTTTTTCGCATATCCCGGACCTACCCGCCAGAAATCGGTTATCGGCTTGTGTTCCCAAAGTTTTTCGCGATAAGTTTTTTCGTCGAGTTCGGCTATTCTCACGCCGTTTTCGTCCGCTTTAATCTTCTTTGCCTCAACGTCCATCGCAATTTTCGCGAGGTATAAATTCGTTCCTATCCCCGCCGTGGCGGTTATGCCCGTTTCGCCGAGAATATCCTTAATCATAGTCATCACGAGTTCGCGGGCGGTTTGTTTGTAAATTTTCATGTAATCGGTGAGGTCGATGAAAACTTCGTCTATCGAATAGACGATAACGTCGTCCTCCGAAACGTACTTTTTGTATATCTCGTAAATTTTGCGGCTCGTTTGTACATACTTCGCCATTCTCGGCTGAGCGATAATGAAACCGACTTCTTTCGCCGGATCGTTTTTCAGTTCTTCGTCCACGAAAGACTTGCCGTTAAACTTCCCGCCGGGCGCGTTTTTGAGCCGCTCTCTGTTCACTTCGCGGACGCGCTGAACGACTTCGAAAAGCCGCGCTCTGCCCGAAATACCGTAAGATTTGAGCGACGGCGAAACGGCAAGACATATCGTTTTTTCCGTCCTCGACTTATCCGCGACGACGAGATTTACGCCGAGCGGATCGAGTTTTCTCTCCACGCATTCAACCGAAGCGAAAAACGATTTAAGATCGATCGCGGCGTATATTCTGTTTTTATTTTCCGCCATATCAACCTCTCTTTACGCGTAATCACCCCAAATGTCGCCATATAAGTCGATTATCGGGCATTTTTCGATTTAATCAAAAAATCGCTTTTTCTATAACGCCGCCGCCGAGACACTTCTCGTCGTCGTATAAAACGCAGAACTGCCCTTCCGTTATCGCGCGCTGCTTCTCGTCGAAATCGACGAATATTTTATCGCTTCCGATACGGACGGTAACGCCCTGTTCTTCCTGGCGATAACGGAATTTCGCCTTGCACTTAAACTCCTTCTGAGCAGGCGCGGACGGAATCCAGTTGCAGGAATTCATATAAAGCCCTTTGGAATAAAGTCTGTCCTCCGCTCCGTGAGCGACGTATAAAACGTTGTTTTTTAAATCCTTTTCGACGACGAACCATCTGCCTGCGTCGCCCGCCTGACCGCCTATGTCAAGACCTCTGCGCTGACCTATCGTGTAATACATAAGCCCGCAATGCTCGCCGAGCGTTCTGCCGTCGTAGGTTTTTATCTCGCCCTTCTTCGCCGGAATGTAGTTCATAAGAAACTTTCTGAAATTACGCTCCCCGATGAAACATATGCCCGTGCTGTCCTTTTTTTCGGCAGTGGCAAGTCCGTTTTCTTCGGCGATGCGTCTCACCTCGGGCTTGGGAAGATCCTGAAGAGGAAACAGAACGTCCGACAACTGACTTTGCGAAAGTTGATTCAAAAAGTACGTCTGGTCCTTGTTCTGATCTTTCGCTTTGAGCAGATAATGTATTCCGTTTTCGTGGCGTATTCCGCAATAATGCCCCGTCGCTATATAGTCTGCGCCGAGTTGCATGGCGTATTCCTTGAACGGACCGAATTTTATTTCGCGATTACACAAAACGTCGGGGTTGGGGGTTCTGCCGCGTTTATATTCGTCGAGGAAATAGGAAAAAACCCTGTCCATATATTCCTTTGCGAAGTTCACTCCGTAATAAGGAATATCGAGTTTTGCGCAAACTCTCCTGACGTCCGCGTAATCGTCGTCCGCCGTGCAACAACCGTCCGCGTCGTCGCCTTCCCAGTTTTTCATAAACAAACCCACAACGTTATAACCCTGCTCTTTTAAAAGCAAGGCTGCTACGGAACTATCCACACCGCCGCTCATACCGACGACAACCGTTTTTGCCATATTTCTCTCCGATGCCGACCGAAAACACGCCGTGTTTTCAGTCCCGATTTTTTTATCGGATCCGACGAGCGATTCGCCTTTTTTGCAAAAGACCGCGCCCGCCGATCAGTAAAATTATTATATCACTCGACACCCGACAAGTCAATTAAACAAATTCTCTTATTTCCGATCTCTTTTCCTGATGAAGCGCGCGGCTATTGCGCGGTTTTCGTTTGCATGACAAAACCCGACTCCGAAAGAAGTCGGGCTTTGTTTTTAATTTGCGTATTTATCGACTTATAGCCGCTTATTTGTTGATCGATCGGACGTTTTACCCCGAAAATTTCGTTCTTAAAAACGGTAATGAAATCCGTTTTTACAATATTCCGCTCTCTTTGATAAGTTTTTCGGCGTCGGTGCCTTTAATCTTTTCGGTAACGTCCTTTAACAAGAGTTTTTCTCTCATGGAAAGTTTCATAGACGTTATCGGTTGTTTATCGAGCGCGTAATAAACGGCTTTGAGCAGTTCTCTCACGTCGTACACGCTGCCCCACACTTCGGGAACGGCTCTGTCGATATCGAGAAGAGTATAAACCGATTCCATACCCGTTCTCATAGAATATTCTATGGTGAAGATGGTATCTCTCGGGGTTTCAGCGAACTGACCGATGAACGCGAAGTTTACCGCGCCGTCGGGAACGACCTTAGGTCTGTCGGAATTCTTTCTCGGACGGAAGAAAGCGTTTATGAACGGCATATAGCAAGTCGTGGTGTTGGCTTTCGTCTTGGCGTATTCGTCGATTTTCTCGATCGGCAAGCCGATATGATAAAGCCACTCTTTGCACACTTCTTCACCCGTACAATCTCTCATAGCCTTTTTGACGTAGTTGCCGGGCTTATCGGTGTTAAGCGAATAAAGCCAGATAAGCACGCTCTTTTTATCCTGAGATTTGAATTGCGGCTGACGGTTTATCGTCCAGGAGAGATACCAGTTGTCCACGCTGTCCTTAACGGTTACGATGCCGCCCGTGGTAACTCTGCCCGCTCTCGGGTCGCGGCGGCAGATTTTTTCGATATATTCAATTATTTCGTCGTCCGAAGTTTCCACGGTCGCGCTCATCCAGTTTGTTTCGTCGGGGTGGTCACAATAATTTGAGGGATTGCCGAACGCGGGATCCTGAATTGCGATATTCTTCCACAAATCCCACGATTCGCCGCCGCCTTTTCTTACTTTGGAAAGGTCGGGCGCGTGATTCTGATCGCCGTAGCAACTCGTATCGGTGCAGCATCCGTTTGTTATGAACACGAGGTCGCTTTCGAGAAGGTCGATAGAACCTTTTTCGCCGTTTTTAACGTATTCGATTTTCTTCGCGACCTTTTTCTTGCCGTTAATTTCAAAAACGACGTTCTTAACGTCCATTCCGTATTCAACCTTAACGCCTCTGTCTTCGAGATATTTCTGCAGCGGCTGAATAAGGCTTTCGTACTGATTGTATTTTGTGAAACGAAGCGCCGAGAAATCGGGGAGTCCGTCGATATGGTGAACGTATCTCTGAAGATATCTCTTCATTTCGAGCGCGGAATCCCACGAATGGAACGCAAACATCGTCTGCCAATACAGCCAGAAATTGCTGTTCCAGAAGTTATCGTCGAAGAAATCGCTTATTTTCTTGTCTTCCAGATCTTCTTCGGGAGTCATAAACAACTTGCTTATCTGCATAGCCGCTTCTTTATTAAGACCAAACTTATTGTCGGTATGCGCGTTTTCGCCGCGGTTTACCGTCGCTCTGCAAAGCGAATAGTTCGGATCTTTTTTGTTAAGTCTGTAATATTCGTCGAGAACGGAAAGTCCGGGGTTCTCAAGCGAAGGAACGTCTCTGAACATTTCCCACATAACTTCGAAGTGATTGTCCATTTCTCTGCCGCCGCGCATATAATAACCCGATCTCGGGACCGCTCTGCCGTCGCACGAACCGCCCGCGATATCGAGTTTTTCGAGAAGGTGAATATGCTCGCCTTTCATCTGCCCGTCTCTGACGAGGAAGAACGCCGCCGAAAGTCCCGCAAGCCCCGTGCCGATTATATAAGCCGATTTACCGTCTACGCCCTCCGGTTTCTCCGGACGGGCAAATGCCTCATAGTTTCCTGATCCGTAATACATAAATTTTACCTCCGAATTTGTCGTTTTGGTTTTTACGGCTACATTATAACCCGCCTTTTTTCAAATTACAATAGACAATATTTTCGCCTTGTCGCGATTTCGGACAGCCGGGCGATATTGTGGGATTTTTTGACATTTTCTCCGTTTTGTCTAAGTTTTGTATGAAGCCGAAGAACAATAGAAAACGCCCCGCAAAGTTCCGATGTTCCGGAACTTCACAAGGCGTATCCGCATTATTATAATATTATTTGCTGAAATTTTTGAAAGCGCTTTCTATCGTTCCGCCGACGATTCTGCTCACTTTCTCCACAATCGATTCGGGACTTTCGCTCATATCGTGTCTTACCCAATCCAAAAGCACGCCGACGAATGCGTATTTATAAAAATGGGCGATATACTCCTTGTCTTCGTCGCGGACGGGAAACCCTTTCGACTTTTCATCCACCACGTTTTTTAAAAGAGGATAAACAAGCCTGTAAAGATACTGTTCGAGCATTTCGAGCGAAACCGAACGGTATATATTATCTATAAACACCTTATCCTTTTTCGCCAAAGCGAACACGGCGAGAAAACCTTCCTGCCACGTGTCGTAAGTTCTGTTTTCTTTTAAAACTTTTTCGGTGTCCTCTATGCAGGTCCATTCCACAAGATCGTAAATATCCTGAAAATGATAATAAAAGGTCTGACGGTTGATTCCGCAATCATCCGCGATATCCTGCACGGTTATTTTGTTCAAATTCTTCTCGCAAAGCAAATTTTTCAAAGAAGCCGAAATAGCCCTTTTCGTTATATCGCTCATAATTTCCTCCGCTTCGCCAAACTTTTCGCCCGACGAAAACATTATACCAAAGGTTTAAATTTAAGTCAAATACATAAATAAAACAATACCCCGTATACACCTTGAAACGTTTCGCTTCGGATGCGGACAAGAATAAAACGAATATTGCCGAAACGCCACGGCTTCCAGGCTAAGGCAGGGTGCGGACGGGAGTTTTCGTTTCGATTTCTCTTTTCCCGAATACAGTTTCTGTCGCTCTTATTTTAACCTTGTCCGGCGTCGTTTCGGCGACGGTAATTCGTCGTACGTTGCTTCAAACAGTTTTGCAAGAAACTCTTTGTCGTCAACTTCGTCTACGAGCAACATTTCTTTCGCTCCGTCATACGGCAGGCAAGAAACGGCGGCAGGCATAAGCGTCTGAGCCGATTTTGTTTTCTTTACGAGCAATCTGTCGTCATATATTCCGCCGACGATTTTACCGCGATAGTAGACGATATATTCTCCCATCATCGGTCTGTAAGAAATATCGTCCAAACCGGATAACTGTTCCAGAATAAACCGAAGAAATTCTTTACTTGATGCCATATTTTACTCCTTTTCCCGCTGCTCGATAAGTTCGTTGTTCAACTCCATTACGAAGTCGAGTTCCGGCACAAACGCAGGGTCATTGCGATAGCAGTGCAAAACGTAATGCTCCATACACCCGGGGCGATAGACGTTCCAGAAAGCCTCCCGCGTTAAATTTTCGACCTTTCTGTAATCTTCTTTTGTTTCGTTTCTTATGATAATTTTATCTTCCGACATTATTTTTCTCCTTTAATTTAAAATTTTTTTATCGGTAGGGATTCCAGAGCGCAAGCGAAGGCGCGTTTGCCGCGCTTAAATCGCTCACGGCTTGCGAAAGCCAATCGTAACCGGGATAAGCAAGCGGAGCGAACACAACCGCAGCCGTATAAGACAAAAAACTTAATATGCCGAGAAGCCCAAACTTCCGAACCAATGATTTTTTCATAAATACTTTACCTTCAATTTTGCAAATTCAGCGAACGTCTTCCGCAAAAGCCTCAAATCAATCGCAAGCGGGATTGCTCCGAACAGGTAATCAACAACCAAATATCGGCCTATAACACGTTTAACGAGCATTTCCGGCCGGAATATGCACCATGGAATAAAACTGTTTAACGTGAGATTTTAATTTTTCCAGACACTCGGCTTCTCTTTCGGGCTGACGGTCGCAAACGCCTATCAGAGTAATAACCGGCGCAACGTACATAAGCGCGAGCGCGTTCGTGTCGCCGCCATAAATAACGCCCGCGGCGATCAGACTTCTGAAAATTTCGGCGTGATAATCGACGAGCCGCTCCGAAAAACGCCTCGTGTAAAGTTCGCCGAGTGAGGGCGAACGGAACTGCTCTATCGTCATCATTTTGCGAAACTTCCGTATATTGTCGTTATGGAGCGAATAATCGAAAATCTGCCGCACTTTTTCAAACAATTCTTCTTCGCCGATCGTCATCAGCATCGGAATATCCGCCGCCGCTCTCTGAACGTGAATATCTATTCTGCCCGTATCTTTTTCGTATTGCAAAGCCGTGGTTTCGACGATCGCGTCGAAAATCGCTTGTTTGCTCGGGTAGTGATTGTAAAGCGACGGCGCTTTTATCCCCACCGCCTCGGCGATTTCTCCCACGCTCACCGCGTCGTATCCGCGTTCCGAAAACAGCGTCAGAGCCGTTTCTATTATTTTTTGCTTCGTGTTTTCCCGTTTCATTACACGCTCCTTGCTAACTAACATTCGTTAGTATAACTATACACCGCTTTTTCGGGATTGTCAACCGTTTTTCAGTGTGTTTCTTCACAAAGTTATAACAATATTACACATTCCGTTGACATTTTGCGTTAAATAATTTATTGAAAAACAGTTATTATATTATTGAAAAACAGTTATTTAAAAATAAGCTGTAATAATGCTATTAAAAAACAGGCTGTCGTAATGCAGCCCGGGAAATTTGAATATGAAACAACAAGAAAACTTAAAAAGACAATTAAACCCGATGCACGTGTGGTCGATTGCGTTCGGCTGTATCATCGGCTGGGGATCGTTCGTCAATCCCGGGAAGAAATTTTTGCCGAATTCCGGCGTAGCGGGAACGGCGATAGCAATGGTTCTCGGCGCGCTCGTTATGATAATCATAGCGTTTTCTTACGCGTATATGGTTCCGAAATACCCGAAAGCGGGCGGCGAATTTACTTTCACCAAGGAATGTTACGGGAAAATCCCCGCTTACGTATGCGGTTGGTTTCTCGTCGCGGCGTATCTCACGAACGCGCCGATGAATTCCACGGCGATTCCGATCATCATCGAGGGCTTGTTCGGCGACGATTGCTACAATATGTGCGGCGTGGCTTTTTTCAAGGCGAAGGACGCGCGGATCGTTGCGGACGCTATAAATGAAGCGTACGCCCATAAAGGCGAATACGAAAATCTGTTCTGGGACGACATCGTGGACCGCAAACTGAAAGAAATCGACCTTACCGTTCACCCGATAAATTCCGATACGATTGTCGAAATAGAC
>ERZ1026780.2617-NODE-2617-length-10337-cov-5.898658_pt1 | contig 10337 bp, 10 predicted proteins | sample MGYA00380126_ERZ1026780 | MGnify/ENA primary metagenome ERZ1026780 (study PRJEB33269, sample SAMEA4719762) | human gut metagenome | biome: human-associated habitat; feature: organic feature; material: feces | place: Cameroon | collected 2013-10 ... | reverse complement strand
AGCCCGCTGAGGCCGCCCGGAGGGCGGCCCTGCCTGCGGCCAGATCCTGCCCCTTGCAGGGGCCTGCGGAGGGGGCAAAAGGGCCCGGCGCCGCAGGCGCCGGGCCCCATGGGGACTTGGATTCTGTACAAATTTCCGCTTAACGCGCGCGGGTGGCGATCTCCTCGGTGAGGTTGGCGTAGAAATCGGCGGGGGCCATGGCGCCCAGGTCGCCCTCCTTGCGGGAGCGGACCGAAACGGTGCCGTTTTCCACATCGCGGTCGCCGATGACCAGCATGTAGGGGATCTTCTCCATCTGGCTGTCGCGGATCTTCTTGTTGATCTTCTCGTTGCGGTCATCCACCGTTACACGGACGCCGCGCTGCTCCAGGGCCTTCCTGATCTCATTGACATAGTCGAGGTGGCGATCGGCGATGGGCAGCAGGGCCACCTGGGTGGGAGAAAGCCAGGTAGGCAGGGCGCCGGCGTACTTCTCGATGAGGTAGGCCAGGGTGCGCTCGTAGCAGCCGAGGGAGGTGCGGTGGATGATGTAGGGACGGACCTTCTGGCCGTTCTGGTCGATGTAGGACATATCGAACTGTTCGGCCAGCAGCTGGTCGATCTGGATGGTGACGAGGGTATCCTCCTTGCCAAAGACATTCTTGTACTGGATATCCAGCTTGGGGCCGTAGAAGGCGGCTTCATCGATGCCAATGGTGTACTTGATGCCGAGGTGATCGAGGATCTTGCCCATGATGCCCTGGGCTTCATCCCACTGCTCCGGGGTACCGATGTACTTTTCGGTATTGTTGGGGTCCCACTGGGAGAAGCGGAAGGTGCAGTCCTCCAGCAGACCGACGGTTTCGAGGCAGTACTTGGCCAGCTCCAGGCAGTGGCGGAATTCCTCCTCCAGCTGGTCGGGGCGCAGGATGATGTGGCCCTCCGAAATGGTGAACTGGCGCACACGGATGAGACCGTGCATCTCACCGGAATCCTCATTGCGGAACAGGGTGGAGGTCTCGCCCAGGCGCATGGGGAGATCGCGGTAGCTGCGGGCACGGTTGAGGAACACCTGATACTGGAACGGGCAGGTCATGGGACGCAGGGCAAAGCATTCCTTGGTTTCATCGTGGGGATCGCCCAGCACAAACATGCCGTCCAGGTAATGATCCCAGTGACCGGAGATCTTATAAAGCTCGCGCTTGGCCATCAGGGGAGTCTTGGTGAGGAGGTAGCCGCGCTGCTGCTCGGTATCCTCTACCCAGCGCTGCATCAGCTGGACCACCCGGGCGCCCTTGGGCAGCAGAACCGGCAGACCCTGACCGATGACATCAACGGTGGTGAAGTATTCCAGCTCACGCCCCAGCTTATTGTGGTCACGGCGGCGGGCTTCCTCCAGCCGGGCCAGGTGTTCTTCCAGCATACTGCGCTTGGGGAAGGCACAGCCGTACACACGGCTGAGCATCTTGTTCTTTTCGCTGCCGCGCCAGTAGGCGCCGGTGCAGCTGGTCAGCTTTACAGCCTTGACGGGGCCGGTGGACATGAGGTGGGGGCCGGCGCACAGGTCGGTAAAATCGCCCTGGCGGCGGAAGGCAATGGCTTCGCCCTTGCCGGCGTGCTCTTCGATGAGCTCCAGCTTATAGGGCTGGTCGGCCATCAGCTTCTTGGCCTCCTCCACCGGCAGGGAGAAGCGCTCGATGGGCAGATCCTGCTTGGCGATGGCGGCCATTTCGGCCTCCAGCTTTTCCAGGTCCTCCGGGGTGAAGGGGGTGGGGACATCAAAATCGTAGTAGAAGCCATCCTCGATGGCGGGGCCGATGGCAAGCTTGGCGCCGGGGAACAGGTGCTGCACCGCCTGGGCCAGGATGTGGGAAGCGGTGTGATTGAAGGCGCGCTGGCCCTGCTCATCCTCAAAGGTGAGGATCTCCACGGCGCAGTCGTGGTCCAGCAGATCGCAGAGATCGGCGACCTTGCCATCTACCAGGGCGCAGCAGGCATTGCGGTACAGGCCCATGCTCAGCTCCTTGGTAAAATCGGCGATGGACTGCGGGGCGGCCAGCTCCTTGACAGAGCCGTCTTTCAGGGTAATTTTGATCATGATAAATTTCCTCCATTTCTGGTCATTGATGAATTGATGCGGGAGATCCCAAAGGGGCGGCGAGGGAAAATCGGATGATGGCAAGGAGGCGGGTGACGGCATACTCTTGTCCGATGAAATCGGACTGATGTATGGCGAACCCCCGACACAGCCAGCGCCGGTTTTCACCGCCGCCGAAAAAGGGAAAATAAAAACGGCTGCTTTCTTCCTGCGAAGAAAACAGCCGGGGTGAGACAAAATATCCCACGGTTCCACCCGGATCGGGCCGTGAAACGGTCCACTCCATTGCGGCGGGTAACGGGGCCGGGCCGGCGGTGATTTGGCACCGCGCTGGAAAAGGCGGTCCGCAATTCCTCATTCTCCTGCGGACGGTTGCAGCCTGTGCCGTCCGCTCTCTGGCAGGAGTGCCGGGGCGCGGGTAACTTTTCTCGTAACGCTTTGGGATTTATGCGGTTATTGTAGTCCTTTCGGCCGGCGATGTCAAGAGGTTTTCTCCTCTTTTTCGCCATCGGCTTGCTCCGCCATCTCCACCGCTTCGGCTGCTTCGGCCTCCACGGCTTCCACCGTTTCCACGGCATCCACCGCATCGGCCTGGGCGGCGGTGGGGGCCATGCCCTGGGCGGCCAGGCGCTCGGCGCGGCGGCGCTTCATGGCATCGTAGGCATCCTGCATTTCCTGCCTGCGCTCGGCCATGACCTCCTGCCGCAGACGAATGGCTTCCTCGCGCTCCTGGCGGTAGATTTCCTGCTGCTCCTCGCTGCTGTCGCGCTTGAGCGCCACGATGCCGAAGCCCAGCAGCACCACCAGGACGGCCAGGATGACCAGGTGGAACCAGGTAAGCTCGTATTTGCCGATGACGATCTGCGGATCCAGCTCCATGGTGCCATTGAGCACTGCGGAGCCGATGCCGATGGCGGCAAAGAAGACGATGAAAATAGTGTTCCAAAGTCTTTGGTGTTTTTTATAGCCCTCGTAGATCTTTTTCGATTCTTTTCTATTGGTTTTTGCCATGTTCCCTCTCCCCATCAAATGAAAATTTGGATAAATTATATCATAGTGCGGCGGCATTTGCAAGAAAAAGTCCCCGCCGAAAAGCGGGGACAGGGAAAACGATCGGTTTAGCCGGGGGGCCAGGTCATATCCCGGCCGGAGAGCACATGGAAATGCAGGTGCTGCACCGTCTGGCCGGCCTGCTCGCCGCAGTTGGTGACCACGCGGTAGCTCTGCCAGCCGTGCTCGGCGCAGATGCAGGCGATGGCGGCGAAGATATGGGCCACGATCCCGGCATTTTCCGGAGTGATCTCGGCCGCGGAGGCGATGTGCTCCTTGGGGATGACCAGGAAGTGGGTGGGTGCCTGGGGATCGAGATCGTAGAAGGCAAGGACCTTATCGTCCTCGTACAGCTTATTCGAGGGGATCTCGCCGGATGCGATCTTGCAGAAAATACACATGAGGGAAGGCTCCTTTCCGAGAATTTAGGGAACTGGGGAAAACGGGCGGGCGCGACGGAGGGAAAGGACTCCCGGCAAGAAGCGCCCGCAGGCAGGCTGTTGTACGATGAAATCGTACTTGTGCCTGTCAAGGGCCGCGACAACGCCGGGAGCACTTTTCACGGAGGAGCGCCGTAAAAAGGCGCCGCAAAAATCAGATCAGTTCGGGCAGATGGGTGAGGGCTTCGGCAATCTTTTCGGGATCGCCGGCACCGCCCATGGCGCTATCGGGACGGCCGCCGCCATTGCCGCCGGTGAACTGGCAAAGGGCGCGGACAAGCTTACCGGCGTTGACACCGGCTTTCACGGCTTCGGCGCCGCAAGCTACGGCGATGGTACCCTTGCCGCCAAATACACTGCCCAGAGCGATAACGGCATCGGGGTGGTTGCCGCGGGCCTCATCGATCATAAGGCGGAGGGCATCGGGCTTCATTTCGCCAGGCATACCGGTGACGACCTGCAGGCCCTTGACGGTGACGGCGTTCTTGAAGAGATCGGCCGCAGCGCTGGCCGCCATCTTATTTTCGAGGTCGGAGAGCGCCTTTTCCTTGGCCTTCAGCTCGGTCATGACCTGCGCGGTCTTCTGAGGCAGTTCGGCGGGGCTGCCCAGCTTGAGGTTCTGGGCGGCGGTATTCATCAGGGCCTGATTTTCCGCCATGTATTCCAGCACGCCGCGGCCGGTCACGGCCTCGATACGGCGGATGCCGGCGGCCACGCTGGATTCCTTGAGGATCTTGAAGAGGCCGAGCTTGGCGGTGTTATCCACATGGGTGCCGCCGCACAGCTCGATGGATTTATTATTGGCATTGACCACCCGGACAGTATCGCCGTACTTTTCGCCAAAGAGGGCCATAGCGCCCATCTTCTTGGCCTCCTCAATGGACATCTCGGTGGTGGTGACGGGATTGGCTTCCAGGATGAGCTCATTGACGCGGGCCTCCACCTTGGCCAGCTCCTCGGGAGTCACCGCGGAGAAGTGGCTGAAATCGAAGCGGCAGACCTTATCATCGACCAGAGAGCCAGCCTGATGGACATGATCACCCAGAACCTCCTGCAGCGCCTTTTGCAGCAGGTGGCAGGCGGTGTGGTTGCGCATGATGCTCATGCGGCGGTTTTCATCCACGGCGGCGGTGATGGTATCGCCCATGCTGAAGGTGCCGTGGGTGACGGTGCCGACATGGATGAAGTGGCCGGAGCCGGATTTGCGGGTATCGGTGACGGTAAAGACATTCTCGCCGCAGGTGATGGTGCCGCTATCGCCCACCTGACCGCCCATTTCGGCATAGAAGGGAGTGCGGGTGAGAACGATCTGGGCGGCATCTCCCTCACCGATGGCTTCGACCCGCTCGCCCTCATAGACGATGCCGAGGATCTCGCTTTCGGCGGTCAGGCTCTCGTAGCCAACGAAATCTTCGCCGCCCTTGACATCCTTGAGGACATCCTCGACCCAGGCCACATCGCCGACATTGCGGGCGGTGGCCTCCCGGGCGGTGGAGCGCTGCTTTTCCATCAGGGCCTTGTAGCCCTCCTCATCGACGGTGATGCCGCGCTCCTCGCACAGCTCACGGGTCAGATCGATGGGGAAACCGAAGGTATCGTAAAGGCGGAAGGCATCCTCACCGGAGAAGACGGTCTTGCCCTCGGTGGCCAGCTTTTCCAGGATGGAATTGACCTGATCAAGGCCGGCATCGATAGTGCGGGCAAAGCGCTCCTCCTCCACACGGATGGTCTTGACGATATAATCCCGACGCTGGACCAGCTCGGGGTAGGCGGTCTCATTTTCGTGGATGACGGTATCGGCGACCTTATACAGGAACGGCTCGTGGACGCCAAGAAGGCGGCCATGACGGGCGGCACGGCGCAGCAGGCGGCGCAGCACATAGCCGCGGCCTTCATTCTGCGGGACGACGCCATCGCCGATCATGAAGACGGTGGAGCGGATGTGGTCGGTGACGACACGGATGGAGACATCCTTCTTTTCATCCTGCTTGTAGGTGACGCCGGCGATCTCGCAGATCTTCTTCATAATGTTCTGAACGGTATCGACCTCGAAGAGGTTATCGACGCCCTGCATGATGCAGGCCAGGCGCTCCAGGCCCATGCCGGTATCAATGTTCTTGTGCTCCAGGGGGGTGTAATGACCCTCGCCATCGGAATTGAACTGGGTGAACACAAGGTTCCAGAACTCGACATAGCGGTCGCAGTCACAGCCGACATGGCAATCGGGACGGCCGCAGCCCTTTTCGGGCCCGCGGTCAAAGTAGATCTCGGAGCAGGGGCCGCAGGGGCCGGAGCCGATCTCCCAGAAGTTATCCTCCTTGCCCAGGCGGACCATGTGGTCGGGGGCGACGCCGCGGCGCTTGGTCCAGATATCATAGGCCTCGTCATCATCCTGGTAAACCGAAACATAGAGCTTATCAATGGGCAGCTCCAGCTTCTCGGTGATGAATTCCCAGGCCCAGCGGGTGGCGTCCTCCTTGAAGTAATCGCCGAAGGAGAAGTTGCCCAGCATCTCGAAATAGGTGCCGTGGCGGGCGGTCTTGCCTACATTTTCGATATCCGGGGTACGGATGCACTTCTGGCAGCTGGTGGCGCGGAAGCTGCCGTTCGGCAGAAACTTCTGCCGGGTGAAGTATTTTTTGAGGGGGGCCATGCCGGAATTGATGAGCAGGAGGCTGGCCTCATCCTGCGGCACCAGCGGCGCCGAGGGCAGGCGGGTATGCCCCTTGCTGACAAAGAATTCGAGGAAGGCTTCGCGCAGTTCATTGAGTCCTGTCCATTTCATAGTGGGTAAATTCCTTTCTTTTGGTAAGGGTGAGAACACAAAAAAACAGCTCTCCTCCCCTGCTTCTTTTGCGAAGCCGTAGGGACGAAAGCCAAATCTTCCGTGGTACCACCCAGTTTGCAGCGCCGAAAGGACGCTGCCGCTTTTTGCCGGTTTAACGCACCGGGGACGCCGGCGTTCTTCACGCCGATGGCTCGGGGGCGGCTGTGATGCACCGGAATGCCAAAAGCCTTTCAGCCGGGGGCTTTCTCTCTGGGGGCGGGGTGCAGCACTGACCCTGTCATAGCCGTTTGTGTTATTTACCAAAGTATTATAAGGCGGAGGGAGGGGATTTGTCAAGGGCTGCGGTGTGCGGAGGACAAGGAAATCGCGTATCAAGGGAAGATTTGCCGCAGGTGTGCCCTTATCGTGAGGATAAAGACTTGATGGCATTCCCGACGAACGCTATAATGGTAAAAAGAATAAGCTGAGATAGGAGGAATACTTATATGAAGTGTCCTTATTGCGGCAAGGAGATGGAACAGGGCGTTATACAGAGCACTTACGAGCTAAACTGGCAGAAAAAGCGGCGTTTGATGAACCGCTCCGATATGTATGAAGACGCGATATGCCTATCCCCAATGTCGTTCTGGAAAGGTTCCGCCGTTACCGCATGGCTGTGCCGGGACTGCAACAAAATAGTGATCGACTATTCCCCAAAAGCGGATGAACCCCAGGGGTGAATAATTTTATTTTATATTGACCCAACAGATAAGTAGATTCCGCGATATTAAAAAAGCGAGACCCCACCAACCCATGGCTGGTGGGGTCTTTTTTTGGTGCCGCTGACGGGAATCGAACCCGTACGGTGTTGCCACCGAGGGATTTTAAGTCCCTTGCGTCTGCCTGTTCCGCCACAGCGGCGTGGTTTAGGATGAAACCTTTCCCATCTTACAATAGCGCAAAAAAAATGTCAAGGAAGCTGTTGCAAAATGCCGCTATGAGCCGTTATATAGGGTAGAGGCATTGCTGCCAAACGCAGGGCGTGAAAAATGTGGAAGCCGCCAATGGCGGGGCGCACGGTTCCCTGCTATAATGGAAGCAGCAAAAAACACTTTACAGGAGAGGAGAAAACAGCATGTCTGAAGCAATCCGTTGCACCATCTTTTCTGTGCTGAGCTTCGTCACCTTTATTGCGTGGGGGATGATCACCCATGATCTTCGCGGAACGGTTTGGTACTGGGCAGCAGGCGTACTGCTGGCCGGGCTTTCGGAGGTTTGGTTTCGGCAGGTCAAAAAAATATCCGAAGAGAAAGCGCAGCCGCTTGGCTTTTTCCGGTTCGGCCCGATGATGATCTGTCTGATCGTTCGCTATCTGGGCTGGCTGTGCTGGGGAAACTGAACACAGAAAGGAGAAAACACCATGAAAAAATGGCTGCCTGCACTTGTTCTTTTGGCCGCGGCTATGGTGTACTTGGGGGCGATATTTTTCCCCATTACCGGGCTGCCGCACAGTCGGGCGGAATCCCTGCAATGGGATGAGGACAGCCGGCTGGTGACCGCGGAGGAAAGCGAGGCGCTGGACGAACGGCTGGCCAAAGTGAAATTCAATCTCCGGGCATCCGGCTCCACCACCCTGTATGCGGAGCGCATCATCGTGTTCTTTGATGACCGGAAGGCGCAGACCATCCTATACTGCATGGAGGACGGTACGCTGTGGCTGACGGTGGGGGACCACCGGTATGCGGGCCGGGATGCCGCGCTGTATGACCTGCTGCGTGAGATGGCGGCGCAGGGCTGAAAAAAAAAGAAAAGCGGGAGCCTCTTTTCGGGGGCTCCCTTTTGCGGTTCCGGCCGCCCGCCGGGGCGGGGGTCAGTCTCTTGTGTTCTGCTCGATGCGCTGCAGCAGCTCGGTCTGGCGCTCCATCTCTCTTTGGATCTCCCTCAGTGTTTCAAGGATATTGTTCAGAATGAGTTCTTCCATGATGGTGGTGCCTCCCTTTATTTTCATTATGATATTATAAATCCCCAACCGGAGCAACGGCTGCTTCGGCGGCGTTTATACCCGGTTTTTCCAGATAAGAATCCCTATTATGCCGAGCAGGACTGCAAATAGTACGCCCTTGAATATCGCCCTGTTCCGCTCGCTCTTGATCGCACGGGCTATGATCGTGTCGATCTGTTTTGAAAAGATAGCGCTGAAAATACCGAGAAAAAACAAAAACCTATAGTTCTTCATGCTGTCACACTCCTTTGCGGCTTCCGGTCTGTCCTGTCCTGCACGGGGCGGTGTGCCTTCCGAATGGGCCCGCTGCATTATACCATAACAGGGACGACCCCGCAAGGGGGGCCTTCGGGCTGCCGCTCTTGACTTTACGCCGCCGGTATGGGAAAATAGATAGGCTGAAAAATGGGAAGATATCCGATTTCTTCATACTATCGTCACATTCCCCGGTTATAATGGTTGGGACGGGCATTCCCCCAAAGGAGGTACAACCTTGGATATACTCCATTCCCTTTATGATATCGTAAGCGGGCTGGGCAGCTTTCTGCTCATTCCGGTATTCTTCTTTTTGCTGGGGCTGGCCAGCCGTGTGGGCGTTCAGCGCTCCGGCCAGTGCGCGCTGGCGGTGCTGGGCAGCACCGTGGCCATCCAGCTGCTCATCAGCACACTGAGCGGCCAGCTGGTGACGCTGGTGAATACCATGATCGATACCTATTCCCTTTCCACCGGGGCGGCCAACCTGCACTGGCGGGCAGCGGCCGAGGTGACACTGAACAGTGATATCCTGTACTGGGTGCTGCCGGGCGCCGTGCTGCTGAACCTGCTGATGCTGGCCTTCCGCGTGACCCGGGTGCTGAATATGGACCTGTGGAGCCTGTGGCAGGCAGCCTTTGCGGGGGTGCTGGTGCAGCAGCTGACCGGCGAAATGTGGTACGGCCTGGCGGCCGCCCTGCTGATGGTGGTGCTGCAGATCATCCTGGCGGATGTCTTTACCGCGCCGGTGAGCCGGCTGACCGGGACCTCCCACATCACCTTTACCCAAAGCTTTGCCGTGGGGGCGGCCCCGCTGGCGTGGCTTTGCAATTTCCTCATCAATCTGATCCCAGGGCTGCGGGACCGGCGTGTTTCGCTGGAGCAATCCCGCCGGGGGAACTTCCTGCTGGAGCCGAGCCTGTGGGGCCTGGTACTGGGCTTTATCATGGGCATGGCGGCCGGGCTGCCCCTCTACGACGCGGTTTCCTTTGCGCTGGTAGCGGCGGGATGCCTCTTTGCCCTGCCCCGCCTGCTGCGGGTATTCGGACGCGCGGCGGCCTCGGTGCTGGAGCCGCTGGCGTCCAGAAAGGCCTACCATGGCCGGCTGCCGCTGAATGTGGCGGTGAATGCCGTAGTGGGCACCGCCAATGCCACCACCCTGCTTTCGGCCATCATACTGGTGCCGGTGACGGTGGCGCTGGCGGCGGTACTGCCGGGTAACCTGGTGCTGCCCCAGGGCGATGTGGCCATGCTGCTGTACCTGATGATCTTTGTGACGGCGATGAGCGGGGGCTGCCTGCTGCGCAGCTTGGTGACCGGGCTCATCAGCGCCATTGCCATGCTGTATAGCGGCACGCTGCTGACCTATCTCTTTACGGCGGCGGCCAAGGCCATGGATGCGGCGACCTACGGCGCAGGAGAATTTAACACCCTGTGCAATACCGCCAATCCGCTGAGCTTGCTCTTTGTGGAGGGCGCGAGCTTCGGCATTGCGGGGATAGCGGCACTGGCGGTGCTGGTGCTGGGGATCACCTTCCTGGCCGGGCGGCGGCTGCGCCGCATGACCCACCGGCTGGCTGCACAGCTGGCGGCTGCGGCAGCAGAGGAGACACCCACCGAAGAAAATTGAATGATAAAAAGAAAAGGCTCGCTGTGGTTTGCAGCGGGCCTTTTTGGCGGTTTTTGCGGGAAAGTGCGAGGTACAGGATGGGGCCCGCAGGGCCGCCCGTCCCCCGTAAGGGGGACGGG
>ERZ1026780.2613-NODE-2613-length-10345-cov-3.552381_pt1 | contig 10345 bp, 9 predicted proteins | sample MGYA00380126_ERZ1026780 | MGnify/ENA primary metagenome ERZ1026780 (study PRJEB33269, sample SAMEA4719762) | human gut metagenome | biome: human-associated habitat; feature: organic feature; material: feces | place: Cameroon | collected 2013-10 ... | reverse complement strand
TGACGTCCACGGGCTTGGAGAGGATCATGGAGCTCATATCCGCCACCAGCGGCACACCCTCCACCTGAGGCACCTCGACATACTGGGTACCGAAGATGGTGTTGTTCTGGCAGATGTGGATGTAGCTTGCATCCTTGTCGTAGTCGATGGCGTTCACGTCCGGGATGTAGGTGAAGTTCTTATCCTTGCTGGACGCGACGATTTTGGCCTCGCCGAACTTTGCAGCTTCCTTTGCGGCCAGGTTGGAGAAGTTGCCGGTGACGATGTAGTCGGCCTTGCCGGTGGTCATGAAGTTCAGCGGCACCATGGCGAACTGCTGGGTCGCGCCGCCCTGGAAGAAGCCGACCTTATAATTATCGGGAATGTTCATCACCCGGCGCAGGGTGGCTTCGGTGTCGGTGATGATGGCGTCGAACCACTTGCTGCGGTGGCTCATCTCCATCACGCTCTGGCCGCTGTCGCCGTATTCGAGCAGCTCTGCCTGAGCCTGCTTGAGCACCTTTTCGGGCAACATGCTGGGACCTGCGCTGAAATTATAAACTCGTGCCATGACGGATTCTCTCCTTTTCCTCTATCTGACGGCCCGTTCGGGCGTTGTGCTCTGGATTTGTCCGTAGTATAATGGTTTTGAGGGGTGCAAAACAAGAGCATCTTTGCACAAAGTTGAGCCGTCAAAGCCCGGGCGGGCGCACGAAGCGCACAAATGTCCTCGTACAGGGGACATTTTCAAAGACATTTGTAAAACATCTAGTAGAGAACCGCATGACTGCTGGGTTTTCTGCTCTTGTCCTTTTTCCTGATTTTTGGTACAATCGCAGTATCTAAGACAAATGTAAAATCATTTTTTTACTCATAAAGGAGAGATGGCCCCCATGTATGGCATTCCGGACAGGCTGAAAGCCCTTTCGGCGGCGGAGGAACAGGTGCTTCTGGCCCTGTGGGACTGCAAACCGCCCGTGTCGCGGCGGGACATCGGTGCGCGTCTGGCCGAAAAAGGCTGGGCCGCCGCCACCGTGCTGAACTTTTTATACCGGCTGGAAGAGAAGGGCTGGGTCACCTGCACCAAAGAGCAGAACCACAACCTCTACGCCCCCACCGTCACCCGCCGGGCCTACGGCGTTTACACCATGCGCCAGCGGCTGGACACCGTCTTTGGCGGCGACCTCGCACAGGCCGTGCGGGCGCTGGTGAGCGAGAGCGGCTGCTCCCAGAGCGAGCTGGAACAGGCCATCGCTGTACTGAACGAAAAGCACGCAGAATCGGAAGAATATGACCTGTATGACCCGTACGGTTAAACCTCTCAGTCTCGCTGCGCTCGCCGGCTTCCCTGTTAGGGGAACCCTTGGCAGGCCGCTCAACTCGTACTGGATGAAAATGCACTGCCATCCGTAAAGCAATGGACCCTGTGGTCTGGTTTCAGGAGGATATGATAATGGATTGCAAACTTCGCGCCAAAAACTGCGGCGGCTGCCCGATGCTGGCCACCGAATACGCCGCACAGCTCAAAAAGAAAGAGGCCGACGTCCGCGCCCTGCTGGGCAAATACGGCCCTGTCGCCCCCATCCGGGGGATGGAAACGCCCTACCACTACCGCAATAAAGTGATTTCCACCTTTGCCCCCGCTGCCGGTGGAAAACTCACCTCCGGCATCTACGCGGCTCGCACCCACAAGGTGCTGCCGGTGGAGAGCTGCCTTTTGCAGGACGAGGTACTGGACAAGGTGATGCTGGCCGTCCGCGCCGCCGCCAACGCCTGCCGCTACCAGCCCTTCAACGAGGACAAAGGCACCGGCCTGCTCCGCCACTGCCTGCTCCGCCGGGGCGTCGCCACCGGTCAGGTGATGGTGGTGCTGGTCACGGCCCAGCCCGTGCTGCCCGGCGCGAAGAACTTCGTGAAAGCCCTGCTGGAAGAGGCCGAAAAGCGGGGCGGCCCCGTCGTACAGAACTACAATCCCCGCCGCACCAGCGTCGTTTTGGGCGAGGACGAAAAAGTCCTCTACGGCAAGGGCTTCATCCTCGACACCCTCTGCGGCAAGACTTACGCTCTCAGCCCCCGCAGCTTCTATCAGGTGAACCCCGTCCAGACCGCCGTGCTCTACGGGCTGGCCGTCGATGCCGCCCACCTCACCGGCAAAGAAGTCGTCCTCGACGCCTACTGCGGCATCGGCACCATCGGCCTGACGGCCTCTGACAAGGCCCGGCAGGTGGTGGGCGTGGAAGTGAACCGGGACGCCGTCCGGGACGCCATCGGCAACGCAAAGCACAACGGCGTAAAAAACGCCCGCTTCTTTGCCGCTGACGCCACCGCATGGATACGGGAAGCCGCCGACGCGGGCCAGAAGGCCGACGTCGTCTTCATGGACCCGCCCCGGGAAGGTTCGACGCCCGCCTTCATCGAGAGCGTGGCCCGCATGGCCCCGAAGCGCATCGTCTACGTCAGCTGCAACCCCGAGACGATGGCCCGCGACCTCGCGCTCCTGACCCAGAAAGGCTACCGCGCCGAGGGCTTCACGCCGGTGGATATGTTCCCCCACAGCGCACATTGCGAGGTAGTCGGGTCGCTGGTTCGTGTAAAATAAAAGAGGAAAAAGATATGGCATCGTTTTCTGGCATCAAGAACACCCTGCTGGCCGAGCAGGTGGAAGAGCAGCTGTACGAGTACATCACAAAGCTGCCCATGAAGGCAGGCGACAAACTGCCCAACGAATTCAAGCTGGCGGAGATGTTCGGGGTAGGCCGCAGCACAGTGCGGGAAGCCGTAAAGCTCCTGGTCTCCCGGAATGTCCTCGAGACGCGGCGCGGCTCCGGCACCTATGTAAAAGACCTCGTCCCCACCGACCTCGACCCTCTGAATCTGCGCAACGTAGAAGATAAGGTCACGCTGGCCATGAATCTGGTGGACCTGCGCCTCATCCTGGAGCCGGGCATCGCCGAGCTGGCAGCCTACAACGCCACCGACGAAGAGATCGAACACCTGAAAGACCTGTGCGACACTGTGGAATATAAGATAGAGCATGACCTCTATTACATCCAGGACGACATCGATTTCCACACCTACATCGCCCGGTGCAGCAAAAACAAGGTGGTGGAGCAGATCATCTCCATCATCGAGACAGCGGTGCTGATGTTCGTGAACCTGACCCACCGCCGCCTGCGGCAGGAGACCATCATCACCCACCGCGCCATCACAAAATCCATCGCCGAGCACGACCCCGTGGGGGCGCGCAGCGCCATGACGATGCACATTTCCTATAACCGGGCCGCCATCAAAGAAATCTACGATGCACGAAACCGGGAGCTGGAAAATCAGGAACAATGACACTGCAGAGAGGTGCTACGGCACCTCTTTTTTTGATTTTCAGGCTGCTGTTTTGCGGCAAAAGTTGTCTGACTGATTTTTCAAAAAAGTTTACATTTTCGATTTAATTCGTTCACGCGACGAAATTTTCCTTCATTTTTGAGCAAAATGCACAATCAAAAAATCGCGTAATGTGGGAAAAGTAGAAGCTTCCGGAAACAACTTGCTGTGAAAATCCTGAAGTGGTATCATGAAGCCAGAAAAAGTCGTGCGACAATTTTCCTGTTCAGAGCATCAAGAAAAGGAGAAAACAATGAAGTTGAAAACCGGTATCATCGGCTGCGGAAAGGTCGGCGATTTCCATGCAAAGGCATACGCCCAGCTGGAGAACAGCGAGTTCACTGCCGTGTGTGACGCCAATCTGGAGCGTGCAAAAGCCTTCGCAGAGCGATACAATGTCCACGCCTACTCGGACATTGCGGAGATGATTCAGAAAGAACGTCTGAACGTCGTCAGCGTCTGCACCCCGCACCCCATCCACTGCGACCCCGCTGTGACCGCAGCGGAGAACGGCTGCAATGTCCTCATCGAGAAGCCTCTGGCTTCCAGCCTCGCTGACTGCGACCGCATCATCGAGGCAGGCGACAAGAACCACGTCACCATCGGCACGATGGTGCAGCGCCGCTTCTACCGCCCCTGTATGCGCATCCACGAGGCCATCGAGGCCGGCAAGATCGGCAAGCCGGTGCTGGGCATGGTCACCATGCTGGGCTGGCGTGATAAGGCCTACTACGACAGCGACGCATGGCGCGGCACCTGGAAGGGCGAAGGCGGCGGCGTTCTGGTCAACCAGGCACCCCATCAGCTCGACCTGCTGCTGTGGTACATGGGCGACGTCGATGAAGTGTGCGGCGTCTGGAAGAATCTGAACCACCCCTACATCGAAGTGGAAGATACCGCCGTGGCCGTCGTCAAATTCAAGAGCGGCGCCGTGGGCAACATCGTGGTCAGCAACAGCCAGAACCCCGCCCTCTACGGCAAGGTACACGTCTTCGGCGAGAACGGTGCAGGCGTGGGCGTCCAGACCGACGGCGGCGCAATGTTCATCGCCGGTATGTCTACCATCACCGAGCCGCCCTACAACGACCTGTGGACCGTTGAGGGCGAGGCCGACAAGCTGGAGGACTGGAAGAAGGGCGACTGCGACTTCTTCAACAGCGTGGACTCCATGTACTACTACCATCAGGAGCAGATCAAGGACTTCCTCCACGCCGTGGAGACCCACACTAAGCCCCTGGTGGACGCCCGCGACGGCCGCAAGACCGTGGAGCTGTTCGAGGCCATCTACCGCAGCACCCAGACCAACTCCGTCATCAAATTCCCCATCCGCTGAGATGGGCAAAAAGGAGTGCTGCTGCTTATGAAGACCTCTTATAATGAAGCCTGCGCCCGCGACTGCTCTACTCTGGAAAAGGATCTCGCCCTCTGCGAGAAAGCCGGCTTCGATTACATCGAAATACGACTTGATCTGCTCCGGGGCTGGCTCAAGGAGCACACGGTAGAGCAGCTCAAGGAATTTTTCGAAACGCATCGGCTCAAGCCCCACGCCATCAACGCCGTCTACCTGCATCAGGGGATGCTGCCGGACGAAACGCCCGACTGGGATGACCCCGCCATGCAGGACTTCAAGCTGGCCTGTGAGGTGGGCAGCGCCATCGGCAGCGGCTACGTCATCATCGTGCCGCCCCTCGACCCCAGCGGGGTGTTCACCGGTGATGCAGCCGCTGCAGAGCAGGAGTGCATCCGCATCCTGAAAAAGCTCTCGGCGCTGGCCCGGCCCTACGGCATGAAGCTCTGCTTCGAGCTGGTGGGTCTGCGCAAGAGCTGTGTGCGCAGCATCGAGGCCGCCGACCGCATCGTGCGGGCCGTGGACGAGGACAACGCAGGCTTCGTGTTCGATTCCTACAACATCCACCTCAACGGTCACTGCAACGATTTCAGCGCCATCAAAAACGTGCAGCCCGAAAAGATCTTTGCCGTCCACCTGATGAGCGCCGACGACGTCCCCGAAAGCGAGATGGGGCAGGACAAGCGCTGCTTTGCCGGCACCGGCGTCGTGGACACCGACAGCTTTTTGCAGACCCTGAAATGCTGCGGCTACGACGGCATGGTCTCGGTGGAGACCTTCCGCCCCGAATACTGGGCCAAGACCCCTGAGTGGGTCATCGAGAACGCCTATCGTACCACCCGTGAAGCTCTGGAGAAAAACGGTTGTCTCTAATGGTCCGCCCCTGCCCTGAGGGGCAGGTAATATAAATTCAAGCAATAGGAGGAAACACAATGGATGTTACACGATTGCTCATAGCCTTGTTCGTTGGCATGGCCGTATTGATCTTCCTGATCATGAAGACCCGCCTTCACCCGTCCCTGTCGCTGGTGATCTCGGCCTGCGTGGTCGGCATTGTCGGCGGCGTCGAGCTTGCCAGCATCCCTGGCCTCATCACCTCGGGCTTCGGCAACACGCTGGCCGGAATCGGCCTTGTGATCGCCTTTGGCTGTATGATGGGTCAGATCATGGAGGAGTCCAACTCCGCCAAGGTCATGGCACACACCTTCATCAAGGCGCTGCACGGCAAGAATGAGGAGATTGCACTGGCCATCACCGGCTTCCTGGTCTCCATTCCCATCTTCGCCGACTCTGCTCTGATCCTGCTGGCTCCGCTGGTCAAGTCTATTTCTCAGACCAAGAAAAAGTCCCTTACCGGTCTGGCTCTGGCTATGGCCTGCGCCCTCAACATCACCCACGCTTCCGTACCTCCCACGCCCGGTCCTCTGGCCGTCATTGCACAGTTTGGTGACACCATTGATCTGGGCACCTACATCTTGTTCGCCATTGCGATGGGCATCCCCCTGATGGTTCTCATCGGCATCATGAGCCGCATCGTCGGCCGCAAGTGGTACAAGGTCGTGGACGAAAACGGCGAGATCGTTGATGTCGCGCCCGAAAATATCGAGGAATACGCACGCATCTCCTCCCAGGCTACCGTGCCTGAACTGGACCCCAACGAGAGCTATCCCTCCGTCGTCATGTCCTTCGCCCCCATCTTTGTCCCTGTTATCCTCATCCTCGCAAGCACCTTCACCAGCATGATGTACAAGGGCGACCCCACCCCGGTCACTGAGATCATCGGCTTCCTGGGCAGCCCTGTTATCGCCATTTCCATCTCCCTGCTGGTGTCCATCTACGGTCTGGCCGGCAACAAGTCACGTCAGGAGGTTCTGGACTGCCTCGAGCGCGGTGTTAAGAGCTGCGGTACCGTCATCCTCATCACCGGCGCAGGCGGCGCATTCGGCAACATCATCAAGTCCAGCGGCATCGGCGACGTCATCGCAAACGGCCTCGCCAGCGCCAATATGCCTATCCTGCTTCTCCCCTTCCTGATGGCCGCTATCCTGAAGCTGGTCCTCGGCAGCGGCACCGTTGCCATGACCACTACCGCAACCATCTGCGCACCCATCCTGATGCAGATCCCCGGCGCAAACATGATGTACTGCGCCTACGCAGCCTGCATCGGCTCTCAGGTGTTCTCGCTGCACAACGACAGCTTCTTCTGGGTTCTCACCCGTACCTTTAAGTTTGATAAGCTGGATGTTCAGATCCTCGGCTACGAGGGTATGCAGTTCATCTGGTCCTGGGTTGGCTTTGGCCTGCTGTGCATTGTAAACGCAGTGTTCTAACTGAACAGCAAAAGCCCGGACGCTCTCCGGGCTTTTGCTGCTATAAAAAGGAAAGGATATTACTATGAGATTTGGATGCTGTGGCAGTCTAGTGGCCCAAAATCCCGATAAGACCGGCGTTGAGATTGTCGAAAAAATTGCTCAGTACGGGTATGATTATATTGAGTTGCCGCTGGCCGAAATGATGGAGCTGTCCGACGCCGATTTCGCCGCGCTCTGCAAACGTGTGGAGCGCAGCGGCATCCGGTGCGAGGCGTGCAACAACTTCTTCCCCGGCAGGATTCGCCTTACCGGCCCGGACGTGGACGAGCAGGCCATCCGTGCCTATTACGCCAAAGCGCTGGAGCGCGCCGCCACTCTGGGCGTGAAGTCCATCGTGTTCGGCAGTGCCGGTGCCAAGCGGGTGCCGGAGAGCTTCGATATGGATAGGGCCTACCAGCAGGTGGTGCAGGTGACCCGTGAGACCGGCGAAGCTGCCGCCAAGTACGGCATCACCATCGTCATTGAGCCGGTGCGGATGCCTGACTGCAATATCATCAACACCTTTGCCGAGGGCGTACAGCTGGCAAAGACCGTCGGCCTCGACAACGTAAAGGTGCTCATCGACTTCTACCACATGGTGTGCGAGAAAGAAAACCCCGAAGTACTGCGGAAATACGGCAAAGAGTATCTGCGCCATGTGCATTTCTCCTATCCCAGCATTCCCGAGATCGACGGTGTACGTGACCCGGACAACATCCGCACCATCTTTGAGGGCGAACTGCACCGCCGGGGCTGGTGGCGCACCTTCCCCTCCTGCCGCGAAGAGTGGGACTATACCGACTTCATCCAGGCGCTGAAGGACTGCGGCTATCAGGGCCGGGTCAGCCTCGAAGCCCCGGTAACGGATTTCGACCGGCAGGCCCAGGAGGCCCTCGCCTTCATGAAAGCTGAACTTTAACTCCGAAGGAGGTCTTTCCCGTGACAGAACAAACAACGCTTCAGGCCCTCACCCGCCGCCGGATCGCGCTGATCGCGGCTTACGCCGTGACCGTAGCGGCCTACGCCGCAGCGATCCTTCTAATCTTAGTCGATCTGCGCTACGCCGTAGCGGTGGTAAACGTGGCGACGCTTTTCTATCTACTGGTGGTGCGTCGGATGGACAAGCGCTATGAGCTGGCATTCGCCAACGCCAGTATGCGGTACGGCTGCGGACACTGCCTGCAGGACGTTGCGGTAAAGACCAAAGCACGGGACGCCCTGAGCCACGCACAGGTAGAGCAGATGAGTCTGCTTCCTACCCGCGAGGCCGGCGGCGTAGCCACCTCGATGGAGATGACAGGCCGGCTGGACGGTCGGAGCGTCAAGGTATGCGAGGCAGCTTTCTGCTACGACCTGCCGGCCAGCAGCCGTCAGAAAATTGGCCTGAAAAACGGCGTCTGGATGGAGCTTGAGCTTCCCGGCACCGCCGCCCACACCGTTCTGGTGCCGGAGACCGCGCTGGATGAGGCCGTGTGCGCCGGGTACTATGAGGGAAAAGGGCTTCACTCCTTTGCAAAGGCCCCCCGGGGCTGGGCCATTTTTACGGAGAATGATCTCGACGCGGCCCGTCTTCTGTGCAAGAGCGAGAGTCTGCGCCAAAAACTGGAAACTTCCCAGAGCAGCATGATCCTCGCCGTGAAGGGCAGCCGTCTGGCGGCCTACAGCTTTCCCCGCAGCCTGAGCTTCACCACCCCGCTGCTGGGCCAGCTGACACAGGAGATCCTCGAGTGGGACCGCCTGCCCGAGCTGGGCTGGCTCGCCGAGCTTTCGGCCATGCTGGGACGTCACACCTCCAAAAACGGCCAGACCGTCACGCTGAATGCCTCCCCCGTCAGTGACGCCATCTAAAAAGAGAACGAACAACCGATAAAACAAGGAAGACTTTATGGAACTCACTAGTCAAAAAATGCGCAAGCTGGCTCCCGAGCTGGACCCGCTCCGTCTGGGTACCGGCTGGACGCCGGATGAACTTTCCAAGCCTCAGATCATCGTAGAAAGCACCTTTGGCGACAGCCACCCCGGCAGCGGCCATCTGGACAAGCTGGTCAACGCCGCCTGCAAGGGCGCAGCCGAGGCCGGCGGCCACGGCGCCCGGTATTTTGCCACCGACATCTGCGACGGCGAGAGTCAGGGTACCGACGGCATCAACTTCAGCCTCGCCAGCCGCGAGATGATCGCCAACATGATCGAGATCCACGCCAACGCGACCCCCTTTGACGGCGGCGTCTATATTTCCAGCTGCGACAAGGGGATGCCTGCGAACCTCATGGGCCTGGCCCGGGTGAACATCCCCTCGGTGGTGGTCACCGGCGGCACCATGCACGCAGGCCCGGAGCTGCTGACGCTGGAGCAGCTGGGTATGTACAGCGCAAAGTATGAGCGCGGCGAGATCGACGAAGCAAAGCTCAACTGGGCCAAGCAGAACGCCTGCCCCAGCTGCGGTGCCTGCAGCTTCATCGGCACCGCCTCCACCATGCAGATCATGGCTGAGGCTCTGGGTCTGGCCCTGCCGGGCAGCGCCCTGCTGCCGGCCACCAGCCCCGACCTGGTGGAGTACGCCCGCCGGGCCGGCTATCAGGCCGTCGTCCTCGCCAAACAGGGCCTGCGCCCTAGCGACGTCGTGACGATGGACAGTTTCGAGAACGCTATCATGGTCCACGCGGCCATCTCCGGCTCCACTAACGCCCTGCTCCATCTGCCTGCTATCGCCCATGAATTTGGCATCTCCATCGACGGCGACACCTTTGACCGTCTCCACCGCGGCGCAAAGTACCTGCTGGACATCCGCCCGGCCGGCCGCTGGCCCGCAGAGTTCTTCTACTATGCCGGCGGCGTGCCTGCCATCATGGAGGAGATCCGGGATGTGCTCCATCTCGACGCCATGACCATCACCGGCAAGACGCTGGGCGAGAATCTGGACGAGCTGAAGGCGAACGGCTTCTACGAGCACTGCCAGCAACTGCTGGACGAGGCGAATGCCCGCTGCGGCATCAAGCTGACCCGCGCCGACATCATCCGCCCGGCTTCCGACCCCATCGGCACCGACGGCAGCATCGCCATCCTGAAGGGCAACCTTGCCCCGGAGGGCGCGGTCATCAAACACACCGCCTGCCCTAAGGAGATGTTCCAGGCTGTGCTCCGCGCTCGCCCCTTCGACAGCGAAGAAGAGTGTCTGGACGCCGTGCTCCACCACAAGGTGGAAAAGGGCGACGCCGTCTTCATCCGCTACGAAGGCCCTCAGGGCAGCGGCATGCCGGAGATGTTCTACACCAGCGAGGCTGTCTCTTAT
>ERZ1026780.2612-NODE-2612-length-10349-cov-3.977171_pt1 | contig 10349 bp, 9 predicted proteins | sample MGYA00380126_ERZ1026780 | MGnify/ENA primary metagenome ERZ1026780 (study PRJEB33269, sample SAMEA4719762) | human gut metagenome | biome: human-associated habitat; feature: organic feature; material: feces | place: Cameroon | collected 2013-10 ... | reverse complement strand
ATTTCTACCTGCCCGACAACCGCCTCTATCATTTCCTTTGTCACCGCACCGGGACGCAGAATCATGGAGATTTCGTCCGAAACATCCACAATCGTGGATTCCAGTCCCCATTCTGCCGCTCCGCCGTCCACAATCATATCTATCTTCCCATTCAGATCATACTCCACATGGGAGGCTCTGGTGGGGCTTGGTTTGCCTGAGGAATTGGCGCTCGGTGCCGCAATGGGCAGACCCGCCGCGCGGATAATCGCCCTTGCAACGGGGTGATTCGGAAAACGCACCGCTACGGTATCCAGACCGCCGGTTGCCTTCGCAGGGACGATATCCTTCTTCTTGAAAATCATCGTCAGCGGGCCGGGCCAGAAGGCATCCATCAACGCCTTTGCCTGCGGGGAAACCTCCGCAACAATGCGGTCTAATTCTTCTATTTCGGAAATATGCAGGATTAAGGGGTTGTCCGAAGGCCGCCCCTTCGCAAGATATATTTTTTCACAGGCTGCGCTGTCCAAGCCGTTTCCGCCCAGACCGTAAACGGTTTCTGTAGGAAAAGCCACCAGACCGCCCTCCTGCAAAATTTTTGCAGCCGTCTGAATGACTTCTGCGGATGACGCTTGGCGCAGGTCAACCTTTGCCACAATCGTCTTCATAGCCTTACGCGTTTCTGCCGCAGCATTTTTTGTATTTTTTACCGGAGCCGCAGGGGCAGGGATCGTTACGACCGATTTTTTCGCCCTTTACGATGGTTTTGGATTTCTTCTGTTCCAGTGCAAAATGCTTTCTGGTTTCTGCGTCATAAATACCGTCCCACTGGGACAGGTTGGACAAATGCTCTGCCTTATATTCAATCATCAGTTTATACAGCTTCTCAAAATCAATATTGATGCAAACCTTTGTGTCCTCTGCCAGAGTCTCCATATCAAACTGTTCTTCCAGAGATGCGTTCAGACCGTCGATAAATGCAACAATCATTTCTGCTGTCATATCGAAACGTGCAGCCAACTCTGCAATCGTGCCTTCCAGCTTTGTTACCTTTTCGCCGAGGATATATTCATAGATTTTCTGTTCCTTGGGCAGATATTCCTCCCAAACCGCTTCAATGCTGCGGCCTTCCTGAGAAAATGCCTTCTTCATCCAATCTTCATACAAGCTCATTTATTGTCTCTCCTTTTGTTCTTCTTATTTTTGTACAAATTACTCCATTCTTTCAAATAATACTATGATTTACCCCTATTTGCAACAGAAAATGCAGATTTGCCCGCGTTTTTCCCATGCAGAAGGGCGTTTGCACAACCAAACGCCCCTGAATTTTTCTGTTATGTTTTTGTTATTGTGCATGATAATTTTCAAAGGTAATGCTTTCGATGGTAATATCCTCCACCGGCTTATCGTTTTCGTTTGTCTCTGCCGCCGCGATGGCATCCACCACATCCAGACCCTCAAAGACCTGCCCGAAAATGGTATAGGGATTACCGAAAACATATTCCAGATGTGCCGCGCCGCCGACCTCTTTGTAGTGCTCCAGAACAGAGTCGGGGAACAGCTGACTGAAAGTATAATACTTCCCGTCCGTCAGGGTTACGCCAAGCTCCTCGCCTTCGTTATTGTCACGGGCATCCCGCAGTGCGGTCAGTGCCTCCTCTACAACGTCCTTTGCCTGTACGATAAAGAACTGACTGCCGTTTGTATTCGCACCGGAATTTGCCATGGCAACCGCACCTCTGTAATAATGCAGCTTCGGGGAAATTTCATCCTCGAAGGCTTCGCCCCAGCAGCTTTCGCCGCCTGTGCCGTCACCCTTCGGGTCACCCGTCTGCACCATGAAGTCCTCAATCACACGATGAAAAAGCAGCCCGTTATAATAGCCCTTTTTTGCCAGTGTTTTGAAGTTTTCCACTGCCTTAGGTGCTTCTTCGGGAAAAAAGCGCATCTTCACAACACCCTTAGATGTAGTAATCACGGCGATTTCCTCGCCCTCCTCAGGCATCTGCGCCTGTAAAATTTCCGTGGTATCTACCGTTCCCTTTTCCGCCGTTTTATTGCTATCGTCCTTCGCTTCCTCTTTTCCGCAGCCTGCCGCACAAACTGCCAGAACTGCCGCCAACGCCAACGCAAGGTATCTTTTCTTCATTTTCATTTCCTCCGTTTTCTTTTTCCTAACGTCCATTTTAGTCCATCCATCTTTGGAGTGTCAATTCAGAAATTCTTAAGATTGCATTAACATTTTCGCTGTTTCTTGCCAAAATCAGCGCATCAGTGCTTTAATCTGTGTCATCACAGCCGCAACGGCGTCTCCCGCAGGGCTTTTTTCCATTGCCGCAACATATTTATCTTTATTTTCATACAAAGCAAAAATCTCTTTTTTCATCGTTTCTGCCGTCATTTCATCCTCATCCAGCACGCGCGCAAAGCCCTGCTTTGCAAAGGAGGCCGCATTGAGAATCTGATCGCCGCGGCTCGCCCTTGCGCTCAGAGGGATGAGCAGGCTCGGCTTTTTCAGTGCCAGAAATTCCGAAATGGAGTTGCTCCCTGCGCGGGAAACCACAAAATCCGCCGCCGCGAATAAATCATTCAGCCCATCGGAAACATATTCAAACTGCTTATAGTCTGTTCTGTTTTGCAGACCTTCATCCAGATTTCCCTTGCCGCAAAGATGGATGATATCAAACGTTTTTGTCAGTTCAGGCAGGATTTCACGCAGGCAGTCATTCAGCTTAACCGCCCCCAGAGAGCCGCCCATCATCAGCAGAACAGGCTTTTCACCGCTGAAGCCACAAGCGGACAGACCTTTTTTTCTCTGCCCCTCGAATAATTCCTTACGGATGGGTGTCCCCGTATGCACGCCCTTACCCTTCGGCACATACTGCAGGGTTTCGGGGAAGGTAGCACAAATCACCCTTGCGGACGGCATAGCAATCTTATTCGCCAGACCGGGGGTGATGTCCGATTCATGGATGATAACGGGAATGTGATTCTTCTTTGCACCCAGCACAACGGGAACCGCCACAAAGCCGCCCTTGGAAAATACCAAATCCGGCTTTAATTTCTTTAACAGACGCTTCGCTTCGCTGATGCCCTTCAGCACCTTGAATACATCCTTGAGGTTCTCCTTGGAAAGATAACGGCGCAGCTTCCCTGTGGAAATGCCATAATAGGGGATGCCCTCCGCCTCAATCAGCGTGCGCTCAATGCCATTCTGAGAGCCGATATAAATGACCTCATAGCCCTCCTGCTTCAGATATGGCAGCAATGCCAGATTCGGGGTCACATGCCCGGCTGTGCCGCCGCCCGTCAATACGATTTTCTTGCTCATTTTTTATACCCACCTTTTCAGAGTTTCTCGATTCCTTTTCCTCATTCTAACACAAAACCCTGCCGCGTACCATCCTTATTTCCCTGCCAAAAGGCAAGAAGGACAGCCCTTTTGCATAGGATGATAGAAAAAGCAAAAGGAGACAAATATGTATCCATACAACCGAAATACACAGCTATATCATTCCCGTGCAAAGGAAACGCAGGCGGAAAAGCCCTCGCTGCTTGCGCAGGATAAGCGTCTGGAAGAACTGCTTTCCCTCGCCCGTACAGAAGCAACGGAAACCACCCGAAAATTTAAGACACTTCTTGACCGTACAGAACTCTCAGAGGTGGAACAGATTCTCCGCACCATGTATCTGGACGGAAAGAAGCATCTGCGGCTTTTGCAGGAGGTCAGCTTTCTCATTTTCGGCACAACGCCGCAAAAAAACGAAGCCTGCAAAACAGAAGAAGCCACAGAAGCCCCCGATACCTGCGCCCTTCTGGATGAGCTGCTGCTTGCTGAAATGGATGATATTTCATTTTATCGCGCTCTGCTCTTTGCCATGACGGAAGCAGACCTCCGGAACGCCTTTTTTGAAATCCTGACGGATAAGCAGAATCATGCCGTTGCCCTTTCCCATCTGTATGCAAAATACTTTGGCTAAACCCCTGTAAATTCTCATTTTTTCGTGTTATGATAGAGGAAAATTACACCAAAGAAAGGAAGATACCTATGAGCGACTGTATTTTTTGCAAAATCATTGCAGGAGAAATTCCTTCTGCAACCATATACGAAAATGATGAATTTAAGGTAATTCTGGACAGATTCCCTTCCGGCGAGGGGCATGCACTGATTCTGCCCAAAAACCATGTGCCAAACGTCTTTGAAATCGACCCTGCGCAGGCAGGCAGAGCGTACGCATTGGCGGCAAAGCTGGCAAGAGCCATGAAGGAAGTGCTTGGCTTCACCGATATGAATATCCTGCAGAATAACGGCCCCATTGCCGGACAGACAGTATTCCATTTCCATATCCACCTGATTCCCAGACATGAGGGCGACGGCATCAATGTGACATGGACACCCACAGAGCCTACGGATGAACAGATTGCGGCAGTACAGGCAAAGCTGACAAATCTTATCTAAGCGAACGAACAAAAAGGACATCGGAAAATCCGATGTCCTTTTTGGTTGAAAACCTGTTTTCAACTTAGCGCTCAGCGCTTCAATCTTCAATCTTAAAAGCAACCTGTTCCGCAGAATGGGGCTTTTTCAGCTTCTTTGTATTATGTTCATTTGCCTTTTCCAGATTTTTATTTGCGCTTGCCAGCATCAGCTTGATACGGTTCAGCTGGTTGACCTCACTTGCACCGGGGTCATAGTCAATCGCAACCACGTTGGACATGGGGTACTGCTTGCGCAGCTCCTTGATGACACCCTTGCCGACAACATGGTTCGGCAGACAACCGAAGGGCTGTGTGCAGACGATATTCGGCACACCGCTGTGAATCAGCTCAATCATTTCCGCTGTCAGGAACCAGCCCTCGCCCGTCTGGTTGCAGAGGGAAACAATCTTTTCCGCCTCCTTGCCAAGGCTTCTGATGTTTTCGGGCTTATCAAAGCGTTTGCTCTTTTCCAGTGCGTCCATCATAGGCTTCTGATACCATTCGATGACCTTCGCCACCAGATTCCCGACAATGCGCGCCTTTCTGCTGCCGCCCAGATATTTCTCCTTCTGCACCTGATTATGACAGCAATACAGCGCAAAGGTCAGCAAATCGGGTACAACCGCTTCTGCGCCTTCGCGTTCCAGAAGGTTGACCAGATCGTTATTTGCAGTAGGGTGGAATTTTACCAGAATTTCCCCAACCACGCCGACTCTGGGCTTCTTGATATCCAGCAAAGGCAGCTCCTCAAATTCCCTGATAATGTTGCGGATATTTTCAGAGTACGTTCTTCTGTCCGCCTTGAGCAGGTCTTTTTTCAGCTTTTCTACCCATTTTTCATGCAGGGCATTTGCAGAACCCTTTACCTTTTCATAGGGTCTGGTGCGGTACAGCACACGCATGAACAAATCACCGTATACAATCGCCTGCAATGCGCGATGCAGCAGGGCGGGCTCATATTTAAAGCCGGGGTTCTTTTCCAGTCCCGCAGGGTTGATGGAGATAACGGGAATATTGGGCATGCCCATATTTTCCAGTGCCTTACGGATAAAGGCAATATAGTTTGTTGCACGACAGCCGCCGCCCGTCTGGGTGATGAGAAGCGCTGTACGGTTCAGGTCATATTTACCGGAAAGCAACGCATTCAGCAGTTGCCCGATAGAAATGAGTGCAGGATAGCAGGCATCATTATTGACATATTTCAGCCCTGTTTCAATAGCATGCTTATCCATTGCCGCCATTACTTCGATTTTATACCCTGCCTGACGGAATGCAGGCTCCAGAAGTTCAAAATGAATGGGCGACATCTGCGGACAAATGATGGTATATTCCTTCTTCATTTCCTTTGTGAAAAGCACGCGGTGCAAGGAGGCATCCCCTTCCTTAATCTGCACATGCTTTTCCTTTCTGTCCTCAATCGCCGCAATCAGGGAGCGGATACGAATACGCGCCGCACCAAGGTTATTTACCTCATCAATCTTCAAGGCAGTATAAATCTTGCCGGCAGCTGTCAGAATTGATTTCACCTCATCGGTTGTTACGGCATCCAGACCGCAACCAAAGGAGTTCAGCTGTACAAATTCGATATCCTTCTGCTTCTTTACAAATGCCGCCGCTTCATACAATCTGGAATGATACGTCCACTGGTCACGCACAACGGTGGGACGCTCCACATGTCCCAGATGCGCCACGCTGTCCTCCGTCAGAACGGCAATGCGGTAGCCTGCAATCAGTTCGGGAATCCCGTGGTTGATTTCAGGGTCTGCATGGTAGGGTCTGCCTGCCAGAACAATGCCGGTCATGTTATTCTCACGGATATATTTCAGCGTTTCCTCGCCTTTTTTGCGCATATCTCTGCGGAAATTGTCCCATTCCTTCCAGCCGGCTTCCACTGCCGCCTTAATCTCCTTGGCATCACAGCCCATGGGTACAAATTCCTCCTGCATACGCTTGATGACGGTTTCAATTTTATCCAACGCAAGGAAGGGATTCATGAATTTGATATTCTTTTCTCGCAAATCCTCCACGTTGTTTTTGATATTTTCATTATAGGATGCCACGATAGGGCAGTTATAGTTATTATCCGCCGCAGAGCTGTCTCGTCTTTCGTAAACCACACCGGGATAGAAGATAAAATCAACGTCTGCGTGAATCAGCCACATAATATGCCCATGCACCAGCTTTGCAGGATAGCAGACGGATTCACTGGGGATGGATTCCATGCCCATCTCAAACACTGCCTTGGAGGAGAAGGGAGAAAGCACAACCCTGTAGCCCAGCTTGGTAAAGAAGGTATACCAGAAGGGATAATCCTCAAACATATTCAGCACACGGGGGATACCGACCGTTCCCTTCGTTGCTTGTTCTGCCGTCAAGGGTTCATAATCGAACAGTCTATGGCGTTTATAATCATACAGGTTGGGTGCAGGGTTTTCAATTTTTTCCTTGCCCAGACCTCTTTCACAGCGGTTGCCTGTGATGAAGCGTCTGCCGCCGCTGAACAGATTGACCGTCAGCAGGCAGTGGTTGGTGCAGCCCTGACATCTTGCCATATTGGAATGTACTTCCAATGCGTTCATTTCATCGCGGCTGATGAGCGTGGTCTGATAGCCTGCGGTGTATTTATCTCTGGCAATCAGCCCTGCGCCGAAGGCACCCATGATGCCTGCGATATCGGGGCGGACTGCCTCTCTGCCGCTAATCATTTCAAAGCTTTTCAGAACCGCATCATTGTAGAAGGTACCACCCTGTACAACCATGGATTTCCCCATTGCCTTCGGGTCAGAAATCTTGATTACCTTAAGCAGTGCGTTTTTGATAACGGAATACGCCAGACCTGCGGAGATATCCGCAACCTCTGCGCCCTCCTTCTGTGCCTGCTTCACGCGGGAATTCATAAATACCGTACATCTGGAGCCAAGGTCGATGGGCTGTTTTGCGAACAGCGCAGCCTTTGCGAAATCCACAACGGTGTAATTCAGAGATTTTGCGAAGGTTTCGATGAAGGAGCCACAGCCGGAGGAGCATGCCTCATTCAGCAGAACGCTGTCGATGACATTATCCTTAATGCGGATACATTTCATATCCTGTCCGCCGATGTCCAGAATAAAGTCCACATCAGGCTTGAAGAACTGCGCCGCCTTATAATGTGCAACAGTTTCAATATAGCCAAGGTCAATCATCAAGGCTTCCTTAATCAGCCCTTCGCCATAGCCCGTCACGCAGGAATTGCGAATCACAACATCCTCAGGCATCATATCATACATTTCATTCAGGCTTTTCATGACAACATTCAGCGGATTGCCCTCATTGCCTGCATAGAAGGAATAAAGCAGATCGCCATCCTTGGAAACCAGAGCCACCTTTGTTGTAGTAGAGCCTGCATCCACACCAAGGAAGGCATCCCCATGATAATTCGACAGGGGCACGCGTCTTACCTTATCTCTATCATGGCGTTCCTTGAAAGCGGCATAATCCGCTTCATCCTTAAACAACGGCTCCATACGGGAAACCTCTGCCGTCAGCTCCACGCCGTTATCCAGCTTATGCAGCAATGTATCAAAATCCAGTTCTGCTTCGCCCTTATTGGAAACGGCTGTGCCGTAAGCGGCGAACAGATGGGAATTTTCAGGAATAATCGTTGTTTCATCCGTCAGCTTCAGCGTTTCAATAAAACGCAGACGCAGCTCGGAAAGGAAATGCAGCGGGCCGCCCAGGAAGGCAACATGTCCGCGGATAGGCTTGCCGCATGCCAGCCCTGCGATGGTCTGATTGACAACCGCCTGAAAAATAGAAGCCGCCAAATCCTCTTTTTTGGCACCCTCGTTAATCAAGGGCTGAATATCCGTCTTTGCGAATACACCGCAACGGGATGCAATGGGATAAATTACCTTATATCCCCTTGCCAGCTCATTCAGTCCTGTTGCATCTGTCTGCAAAAGACTTGCCATCTGGTCGATAAAGGAGCCTGTACCACCGGCACAAACACCGTTCATTCTCTGCTCTATGTTGCCGCCTTCAAAATAGATAATCTTGGCATCCTCGCCGCCAAGCTCAATGGCGACATCCGTCTGGGGTGCGGTTGCTTCTACGGCATTTGCTGTCGCAACCACCTCCTGAATGAATTCCACACCAATCGCCTTTGCCAGAGCAACGCCACCGCTGCCGGTAATCATGGCAGAGAAAATGGCATTGCCGATTTCCTCCTTCGCTTCCTTCAGGATATCCTTTACTGTTTTTTTGATTTCCGAAAAATGTCTTCTGTATCTGCTGAAGGCAATTTTGTTTTCCTCATCGGCAAGTACAACTTTAACGGTCGTAGAGCCGATATCAATTCCCATTTTATATGTAGTATCGTTTTTATGAGACTGCACTTGTCACACCTCCATCTTCATAATTCTGCATCTTTGCAGTGGAAATTTCCTTCCACATCTGATATTGAATTTTTGTATATTTTTCTTCCTCATCAATCGTTTCATCCAGCACGCGGAGGGCTAAAATGCCATCCTGCATGGCTAAAATCATGGTTACATAGTTTTCCAGATCTATGCTTTTGAGGATTTCCCCTCTTTTCTGTCCTCTTTCCAGAATTCCATAGAGCAGTCTGCTCTTCTTTTTATTGAATTCCTTAAAATATTCCTCCACCTCCGGAAATTTCTTCATCCCTTCATAAAGCAGGAAATAGAAATTCCGAAAGGCAATCTTTTTGCCGATTTTTTTCTGATAATTCGCAAAGCGCTGGGGCAGGAAAAACCCCTTCCACAGTAGCTCCGCCGTTGGCGTTTCCGCTCTGCTTTTTTCCCATACCTGCTGCATTTCCTCTGTCGGACGGGAGAAAAAGGGTCTGATATATTTTTCCACTACCTGCTGATCCAGATCGTCTCGGCTTTTGAATGAATAGTAAAAACCACCCTTCGTCAGCCCTGCCGCACGAATCAGTTCATTTGTGGAAACCTCGGAAAAACCCTTTTCCAAAAACAACAAAAAGGCAATTTCCAAAATCTCATTTTCTGTTTTCAAACAGGATTCCTCCTCTCTGTTCTCTTTCTTTTTCTCAGATTTTTATGCCTGCGGCTTAACAAAAACTGCCGCCGTCTTCCTTCCACGAAAAAATCAGACCAGTCGGTCTGTACTATTTTATTATATGACTCTGCCCAAAAAATTCAATATTTTTGCCCGTTAAAATCCCGTTAAAGTTGTATACAAACAGGCAGAATGGGCGCTCGCAGAATGGAAATGCGGCAGTACAAATGCCGGTTGGGCAAGGAAAAATATTGGCATAGGTGCGGGCAAGGAAAAGCAACAGTGCTTCGCACTGATTGGGCGCAGATGCGCAAAAATAGAATGGTTCGCCAACATTAGCGGTTCGCCCCATCGCCGCCAACCCAAAAAGGGCAGTCACAGAATCCTCTGCAACTGCCCTTTCTTTTTATTTTATTTCTTTATTCTGCTTTTGTAACCTCTGCGATTTTTTCTAGCTGATGTGCGATAATCTTATTGCCTGTTTTGATACAGACCAGATTGACGCGATTCAGCCCGATAAATTCCCCAACAATCACATTCTGCTGTATTGTTGTAATCCGAATCTGCATCCCTCTTTTGAATTCCTTTCCCTTGAACGAAAGCACATCAATCGGAAACAGCTCCTTACAGCGGTCAATCGCGCGCTTATCGAAGGTCTGAATCACATAGGTTTTTTCTTTGCTTTTCCCGCTTTCCTTGCGGCGCTGAAAAACGCGGTAAATATAGGTCAGGACATACGCCATCCCTGCCGCAAATAAATACTCTCTCCAGCCTAAGGCAGAAAAGCCTGCCAGCAATCTTTCCATCTGAAAAACCTCCTCGTATTATAAAGTAGTAGTGTTTATAGTCCCTCTCCAAGGACTGTATGC
>ERZ1026780.2610-NODE-2610-length-10362-cov-5.857378_pt1 | contig 10362 bp, 8 predicted proteins | sample MGYA00380126_ERZ1026780 | MGnify/ENA primary metagenome ERZ1026780 (study PRJEB33269, sample SAMEA4719762) | human gut metagenome | biome: human-associated habitat; feature: organic feature; material: feces | place: Cameroon | collected 2013-10 ... | reverse complement strand
ATATACTACTAAATAAAACAAAAGTCAACTGTTTTAAAAAAAGAAATAAAAAAGAGGGAGAAAAATGTTTTTTTTGAAGAAAAAAAGTGGAATGACAGCTGTGTTTGCCGTGATTCTTGTGCTGACAAGCTTTCTCGTGGCGGTCAAGTTCCTCTCGGGTGTGGTTGAGGAGCATTATGAAAGAGTAAAAACCGTCTGCCTTGATGCAGGTCACGGTGCGGACGATGTCGGCGCAACCTCAACGGGCGGAGCAAGGCTTGAGAAGGACGACAATCTTCGCCTGACGCTCAAGGTCAGAGACAGGCTGGAGGAAAGGGGCGTAAGGGTCGTTCTGACCCGTGACGACGATTCCGACATCACGCTCAAGGAGCGATGCAGGCTTGCCAACAAAAAGAGGTGCGATTTTTTTCTTTCGCTACATAGAAACAGCTCAGCTTCCGGCTCGGGCTTTGAAGCGTGGATAGCCAAAGAGCCGAAGGACGGCGAGGAGGCGACAGCACAAAAGCTCGTCGATGCACTCAGCGATATTTCCGGACTGCCGAACAGAGGAGTTAAAAGAGGATATCGCAACTCGAGCGGAAATAATTACTATGTCAATTCCAACACGAATATGCCGTCGATTCTTCTTGAGGTCGGTTTCGTGACGAACGACGAGGACAACAAATGCTTTGACAAAAACCTCGACGATTACGCCGAGGCCATAGCGGAAATTATCTTTAATTATATTCAAAACAAAAGCCCCACGGAGTGAATTCGTGAGGCTTTTATTACGGCAGTATGTGCTTATTTATCCTTCTTGAAAAGGTTCTTGAACCATTTGAGAATTGCATTCTCTTCAACGGTCTCAGCCTCTTCCTTGGTCTCCACGGACGGAGCGGAAATAGCGGCTGTCTCGTAAACGAACATTACCGATGTGCTTGAAGCTGCACCCTTTGTTGTGAAGATGTCATAATTCTGACCTGCTTCGATCCAAGCCTTTGCACGGGCGATAAGATCGTCGGCGTTGTCTGCAAGCTTTGCATAAGCCTCAAGGTCGTTCTCGGAAATAATCTTGTCAAGTGAGCTCATGATGCCCTTGAGAGATGCGATAGTGTCGTCGTCAAGAGTGTTGCCGAGTGTGTCGAACAAATCCTGATTCTTGTCAATCGTTGTCTTGAGCTTCTTGAGTGTTTCAATGGTCTGCGGAAGATTCTTGAGAGCTTTCTGAACCTCAGGCTTCTGCATATCGTTTGAAAGTCCCGTGATGATAGGCATTACGTTTTCCATATCCTTTGAAAGGGTCGGAAGCTGCTTGAAGAACTTCTGAAGAATCGGGTTGTTGAGAAGCTTTGCAACCTGTTCAAGGTCTGTGTCGTCGGTGTCGGCGATGAGTTTTTCGATTGCTGCGATATTTTCCTTAGTCATGTACTTCTCGAGTACATCGAGGAGAGCCTTGTTGTCGTTATAAAGCTTTGTAACATCGGAAACCGAGGAGGCAAGCTCCGTAAGGTTATCCGTGTTGGAGAAGAGCTTGTTGATAAGCTCGGTTGCGTTCATGCTGTTGAACTTGTCGATAACTGCCTGAACCTCATTGAGGGTGTTCTTGACGTCTGCAACGGTGTTCGGGAGGTTGTTCTCAACGCTGCTCTCGATAGCCGAGAGGGGAAGAACGGCGAAAATCATGTTTGAAAGTTCAAACTTATCCGTGTCTGCCGTAATTGTGTAGGTGTTGGAGAAGTTGAAATCGCCGAGCTGCTTGAGCATCTCATCGCTGAGGTTGAGACTCTCCTTGAGTCCGGGTGCACCGACCATGAGTGCAATTTCCTTTGTACCGTCGCCGATGGTCTTGCCGTTTTCAACGGTAACGTTTGAGAAACTATCCTCCGGAAGGATCATGCCGCCGGCAACGATGAACGGCGTGTAGATCGTTGTGTCCTTGCCGCTGACCTTAACGGTCTTTTTGGACTCGTTGTTGACGGTAACAACCATCTTGACCTGACCCTTTTTGCCTGCGATATCCTTGGCTTCGGTCTCCTTGCCGTCAAGGTAGTAGGTTATCTTGAAGTTAACGGGAAGCTCCTTGTCCGTTGTGCCTCTGTAGTAGAGGTCGGTCGATTCCATGTTCCAGCGATATGAGCCGTCCTTGTTTTTGACAGGCTTAATGTTGGACTTAACGTTCTTGATATCGGAAAGGTCCGTCTTGTCGTCGATATAGGTCTGAGCCTTATCCGTATGAAGCCAGTCTGTTACGACCTTGCTTGAAACCTCGCCGTCGGAAGCCATGTTGACATAAACCGTTTCATTCTTCTTGTATGAGGTTGCGGCTGTGTTATAGCTTACCTTTGCTGTGTCGGACTGACTCGGAGCTGTGGTCGGTTCGTCTGTGCTGCCGTCATTCTTCTTTGAACAGGCAGAGAAAGATGCAAGCATAGAAGCGCAGAGAAGAACACACATGATTTTTTTTAGATTGTTTTTCATATTATTACCTCCGTATTGTTCAGGCATTGTTATCTGCCGTTTTGTTTTCTTTTTTCTTCATTTTAAGCTTGAACTTTTTGCCGAGGAAGTCGTAAGTCGTCTTTTCGATTACTCCCTCAAGTACAAGAAGCAGCGGCGTAAGCATGAATACTATGACGCCTGCGCTGATAAGCGAACCTCTTGCGAGCAGGAGACAAACTTCTTTAACTATCTTGATATCGCAGGTGAGGAATACACCGAAGGTTGCACCGAAGAATACAAGCGCACTCTGGAATATCGAACGGTCGGAAGCGTTGGCGGCAATCTTGATTGCGTCGAGCTTGTTGTGGCCGTTTCTCATCTCCTCACGGAAACGCGTAGTAAGAAGAATTGCGTAGTCAACCGTTGCACCGAGCTGAACACAGCCGATAATTGTCGGGGCTATGAACGACAGCGTCGTGCCCGTTGCGAACGATATCGCTTTATTGACGAATATCGCAAGCTCAATCGACATAACAAGTATCGTCGGAATCGAAATTGATTTGAAGATGATTGCGATAAGAATGAATATCGAAAGAATTGAAAGTACGCTTGTCAGCTTGAAGTCGTGATCGGTGATGTCAATCAAATCCTTGTACATTGCACCCTCACCGGTGACGTAGCCGTTCTTATCGTATTTTTTAACGATATTATTTATCTTGGTTAGCTGTTCGTTACATTCGTCCGTTGCTGCAACATATGATGTGTTGACGAGAATCATCTGTCTGCCGCCGGATTTTGCTATGCTCTTCAGCTCATCGGGAATCATTGAATCGGGAATACCCGAACCTACGAAGTTGTTGTATGCGACCATGTTTGTAACGCCTGCGGTATCCTTGATCTCATTCTCCATCTTAACGAGGTCGGAAGCATCAAGGCTGTCATCAACAATGATGAAGTGCGAGGTTGCCATGTTGAACTCATCTTTCATCTTGTTGAGTGCGGCGATACAGCCGATGTCGTCGGGTAACATTTTGTCCATTGAGTAGTAAACATTGACATTGGACTGCATGATGTATGACGGAATGAAGAGAACAACGAAAATTGCAACCCAAACCTTCTTGTGGTTGACAACAAAGCTGTTGAGCTTGTCAAACTTTGGAATGAAGCTTCTGTGGCGATACTTGTGAATAATCTTATCGCACTGAAGAACAAGAGCGGGGAGAACGATTGTAACGGTAAGAACACCGAATACAACGCCCTTTGCCATAACAAGACCTATATCCTTGCCGAGCGAAAGATCCATGAAGCAGAGCGCAAGAAAACCGAATATTGTTGTCAGCGAACTGCCGGAGAGAGAAAGAAATGCGCCCTGGATTGCGCTTGCCATAGCGTCTCTCTTGTCTGCATATTTCGGCTTTTCCTCTTCAAATCTGTCAATGAGAAATACCGAATAGTCCATCGTAACGCCAAGCTGTAGAATTGCGGCGATACATTGAGTAATGTACGATATCTGACCGAATATGAGGTTTGTACCCATGTTGTAAACAACCGCCATGCACAGTGCCGCCAGAAGAACCCAAGGCTCAACCCATGACTCCATGCAGAAGGTCATGACAACAAGGGCGATTGCAATAGCGATTGCAATGAATACCGGAGCCTGCGAATCTGCGAGGTCTCTCGTATCCTTCATGATGACGCCCATGCCGCTGAGGAAGCACTGATTGTTGAGCAAGCCTCTGATGTCCTCAATGGCTTTCATGGTTTCATCGGTGACGGCCTTGTATTTATACTGTATAAGCATCATTGTACATTTGCCGTCTTTGCTGTAGAATATGTCCTTGACGGCCTGCGGAATTATTTCCTGCGGAATGCTTATGTCTGCGATATCGTTAACCCAGATAACGCTGCTGACATTATCAACCTTTGCGATTTTTTCTTTCAAGGCTGCGACGTCCTTTGACGGCATATCCTCAATAACTAAGAATGACATTGAGGCGCTGTTGAAGGTTTCATCCAGCTCATTTTCGCCCTTGACCGAATCAAGGTCACCCGGAAGATACGAAAGAATATCGTAGTTAACGAAGGTGTTGATGTAGCCGATTGCAGCGGGAATGAGAAGCAAGACGGCAATAATCGTTATCGTCTTCGGGTGGTAGGCAATAAATTTTGCGATTCTTTTCATCTATAACCGATCTCCTTTTTTGATTTTTATATGGCACTTTACAAGTAATATGTAAAGATTGAAATGGTTTTAAACTGATTTATTTTTTTCGACTGTCGGAGGTTCGGAAATTATGTTTTCAACGCTTCTTAAAAGCAACGGCTTGATTTCCGAAATCTTGAAAGGCGATTCAAAAACAAACGAGTCATAGCAAACCGAGCCGACAAGTGTTACTATAAGATAAATTCTTTTGAGTGTTTCATGTTCGGAAAAACCGTTTTCGAGATTTTCGTGAACCAGTTCGCTGAGCATTGATTTAAGCCGGTCATCCTCAATCGTGCTGAAATAGCTCAGGCATGAGGAAAAATTCTTTCCTATGAGGGTAATGATTTCTTTATGCTCTTCGAGATAATTGATGATTTTTTCTGTTATAAAAAGCATCTGCTCGGGAAAAGACATACGGCAGATCTCTTTCTTCTTCATCAATTCCTCAAGCACATAGCTTAGAATTAAAGCACACTTTCGGACGATTATACGCTCCATGAGGTCATGCTTATCCTTAAAATACAGGTAAAATGTGCCCTTGGCTATTCCTGCACTCTTGACAACATCGTCAATCGAGGTGTTTTTGAAGCTTTTTTCAATAAAAAGCTCATAGGCAGCATCAAGAATACTCGTCCTTTTATTCTGTTGTTTTTCAGATATCTTACTCATTTTGCATATCTCCGTAATAAAATGACTATCAGTCACTTTTGTTTCCGCTTAACATTATACGCAAAAATGACTGATAGTCAATATTTTTTTTAAAATTTAATAATTTGTTAATATTTTAAGTGAACAGGACCACCGAGAGGTTGAGATAAGCCGCAAATGTGAGCCATAGAACATATGGGATTTGGAGTATTCCCGCAAGCTTTGAAACTCGGTAAAACATGACGGTCATAGTAATCGCAAGTGACCAAAGAATGATTAGCCATATAAACGAAAAGAGATAGGCGATAAGCGAAAAGAAGAGAATCGGCCACATGAAGTTCATTGCAAGCTGAATGGTGTAGACCGCAAGCGGCTGTTTAGCCTCGGTTGTGTCCTTTTCGTAAACGAGATAGGAGGAGATTCCCATGAGAATATAAAGTATCGTCCACATCACGGGGAAAAGCCAATCGGGAGGGGACATGGGCGGCTTTGCGACCGCTTCGGAATAAACATCGAAGCCGCTGCCGACTATGAGTGATGATATTCCGCCGACGGCAAGTGGAATAAAAACTGCGATTATCAGGTGCTTAAAATTGATATTTGTCTTGACGGTCAAAAAAATCACGCCTTTCGTATAAGTGTTGCCGAATATCAGCAGAAAATTCCGTTGGAGAATTTTTTCGCATTACACTTATATTATATACGAAAAGGCATGACCTTTATTCGCTATTCAATTACATTTTCGACTTCGCCGTCGTTTTTCATGCTCTTATCGGCACGGAAAACGGTCAGGTGACCCTTCATCGAGTCCTCAATCGAGGTGCATGAAACAGACATTACACCGTCACGAACATAGCGTACAAAATCCCTGACAAGCTCCATATCGCCGCCGCCGTGGGAATCGTCGGTTACGTTGACGTCAACAACACGGTCGAGGTGCTCGCAGCCGGGTCTCGGATCAATGAGCGACACGGTGAATTTTCCGCTTTCGAGCGTACCGAAAATCTCGCCCTTTGTGCCGATAATGTGAATCTTTCGCTGAGGAATCGCCGCTCCGCCTATCATATTGTGTGTGCCGGTTGCACCGCTCTTGAAGCGGATAACAAGGCTCTGGTGGTCAACAACGTTGTTGTCGCTCTTGTATGCACAGACGCCGTAGGGGCTTGTTTTGAGAAGCTCGATTTTGTCCTCAATCGTTGCATTTTCCTTATCTTCAAGCTTGTCCCAAACGTAGAACGACCAGCGGTCGGGGTGGTCGATATAAAGCCGCTTTGCCGAATAAAGGCAGGTGTCAACGAGCGGACAGTCAACAAGACAGCGTGTACCGCTCCCTTCCGGAGCGTTTTCGGGTCTGAACTGCATCAGCGAGCCGAAGCTTGAAACCCGGGCAGGTGCGTCGTCGCCCATGAGCCACATCATGATATCGATATCGTGACAGCACTTTGCAAGAAGCATCGTTGCGTGGCATTGCTCCTCGTTGCGCCATTTACCTCTTATATGGCTTGTGGACATGTGATGATAGCTGACGTGCTCGACAGTTTGAATATTGACTGTTTCTCCTATTTCGCCGCTGAGGAGCGTCTCCTTGATTTGACGGTAAAACGGAGCGTATCTGAGAACGAAGCAGATCATTATTTTGCGTCCGTTTTCCTCGGCACAGCTTATCAGCTCACGCATTTCCTCTTCATTGACAGCAAACGGTTTTTCAAGCAGAATGTCGTAGCCTGCTTTGAGCAGAGGGATAGATGTTGCAACGTGAATGTGATCCATAGTTCCGTTTATGGCTGCGTCGGCGAATTTCGGTATCGCAACAAGGTCGTTGACGTCCTTAAAGCGGTGCTCGTTCGGAATATTGAAATATTCGCCGATTTGATTCCTGCGGAATTCATTCGGATCGGCAACACCGACTATTTCAAGCATTTCGGGATTTGTTTTTGCCAGCTCGGCGTATATCATCGAGCGATGGCCGCCGCCGACTATGACGGTTTTTAAAGGGTTACTCATATTTTTTACCTCGTATCTGTTTGCGGAATATAATTTCATTGATTCCTGCGCCGAGCAAAAGCACAACGGCTATTATCGGAATAAGCGGCAAGAGAATAATGATTGCAAGAATTAGAATTGTGAGCACGGCAGGACCTTTTTTACTCTCAAAGACCGTTTCTTCATATTTGTTGTTGCAGATCGCATTGACGGTCTTTCTGTCGGCATTCAGGGGCAGATCGGCGGAGCTGTCGTCGATTCCGCTGTTGTAAAGCAGGGGACGCACAAGGTCGGCGAGTTTGATTTTGATATGAAGAAGCTTCAGCACACTGTCGATAATATTGATAAAGCCTATCACGATTTTGTATTCTGCCGTGTCGGGTGTGTAGGGTGCGTTTCCCGAATACAGATGCAAAACAAGCTGACGAATTAAACCGAACACACTCTCATTCTCGGCCGAGGAAAGGTCGGCACCGTGCGTTTCACTCTTTACCCATTTTGCGAAAACACCCAGCTTAAGTTTTTTTATAAGCCGTGCAAAGGGCTTGACGAGCCAGCCGATTCGATAGGAAACATTAGGATGAATGCTCATCGTATCCACGCAGGCGGCAAAGGTGTCAATGTCCGAGGCCGCCGCATCGAGCGTTCGGTCAATCATGCCGATGAATTTATTCTCAAAATAATCGGGCAGATTTTCTATTCCGCTGACCTTCTCTGTCGTCGCAACGCTTTCGATGTGAACATTGCTGCCGCAGATTCGTACCGTGCGGTAAAGACCGGGGTAGCCGGCAAGGGCGGAGGTCGAAACGTCATAGAAAATATTTCCGCTCGGTGAAAAATCGAATGAAATATCATGCACATGAGAATGACCCGTGAAAACAAGACCTATGCCGAGGTCGGCGAGGAAGTCTTTGATCTCTTCATGCTCACCCATCATGTCGTTCTTGCCTATCAGCGAATAAGCGGGCGAGGGGGAAAGAATCGGGTGGTGAGTAAATGCAAGCACACGCTTGCCGCATTGCCCGGCCGCATTTGCGATTTTGGCTATCCATGCCTTGTGCTCTGCGGAATAGCCGCTTCTGCCCTTGCCGTTTTTGTCGGAATTGAGGGCAAGAAGAATGTAGTTTTCGTCAAGCTCGGCGGCGTAGGACATCTCGAACTGCGAGAACGCCTCGTCGGGGCCGAAGCTGTGGTACATTTTCAGAAGCTCATCACGCTTGGCGGACGGAATTTTTGTTTTTACGTCGCCTGTGTAGCTGTTTGTCATTCCGTCGTCCTGATAGTCATGCGTTGAGGTTATCGCAAAAACACGCTTGCCGCACTTCTTCAAGGCATATAGCAGCTCGATAAACTCAACATGGCTGTCGTAGTCGCCGTCGCAGGTCGCATCGCCGCAGAAAATGACATTTTCACAGTCGCTTTTGGCTATTTGAGCGAATGCGGCGGAAATTATCACAGGGCTTTCCTTTACCGCCTTTTGGTTGGTCGAATCGTATTTTCTGTATGACGGAGTGTCGATGCCGAGCTTCGGCGAATAGTAGTGAGCGTCCGTCATTACAATTAATTCAAGCGGATAATCAAATACCGTATCATTCATCGATTTCAACAACTCCTCTGCGCTTGATAAGTTCAAGTGAAATTTGCTCCTTCTTCTTGGCGTTGAGGTCATAGAAAAGCATCGGGATGATCTGGAGAATAACGAAGCAAGCCGGGATTATTGTGTAAATTATAAGGAATCTCGTCAGTGTGCCGTCGCTCTGAGCCGCATAGGCAACCGACGGGTCTGTTGAGGGGAGATAGCCAGACCATTTGAAAACGAGATATGTACCGAGTGAGGTTGTGAACGCTGAAGCAATCTTGGAGAAAAGACCGTAGCCGGCATAGCAGAGACCTTCCTGACGCTTGCCGGTTTTCAACTCAATTTCGTCAACACAGTCGGCAATCATGACGTTCGGCGTGAGGTTGGTGTTTCCGTTCTGAAGTCCGACAAGGAAATTGATGATGAGGAACGGGATAATAAGTTCTTTTCTGAAGCCGATTATCATTGAAACGCCGAAAAGCAGGAGGAATGATACTGCACCGTAGGCACTGCAGGCAATAAAAGTATTTTTCGTGCCGATGGTTTTGATGAGCTTCTTGACAACAAGCATACTGACCGCCGTTCCGATTCCCATCGGGAGCAGAAGCGCAAGCTTGAGGCCTTTATCGCCGAGAAGATATATAGCAATATAAAGACTTGCCGCACCGTAAACTCCGCGACCGAAGCCTGCGAGCTTGGCGAGCGATACCATGAGTAAATTTTTATTGGTGAAAACAAATTTAAGGCTCTGACCGAGGTTGACCTTTTCCGTTGTATAGGGGACACGCTCTCTTGTGTTCTTGAGCATAATTGCGAGGAAAAGGATGAAGCCGATTACGCAGACGGCCGTTGAAATCTGCAGGTCGAGACCTCTGCCTTCGGCGGCTTGGAAGCCCTCCTTGCCCATGATAGCCTTCATTACAAGGCCGACAACGATGAGAACGACCATTCCGCCCGATTGGCCGATTGAGCGCATGATTCCGGCGATTGAAATTGCGTCGCTTCTCTCATCGGGGTTCGGCGTACAGACCGCTCCGAAGCAGTTACCGGGGCTTTCGACGCAGACGAGCAGCATTACATATGCACAGTAAATTGCGAACATCCATATTGTTGCGACGGCGAAATTCGACGTTTTCGGTGCAACGAAAACGAGCATTGAGATTATGCCGAGCGGAACACAGCCATAGAGAAGCCACGGGTGAATCTTGCCTCTTTTCGATTTAGTCTTGTCAACGAGAAAGCCGATTATTATTTCCGCCGCCGCTCCGACAAAGCCGGCAACGAGGAATACGGTCGAGATGAGCGTTGCAAGAGCATCGGAGCTGAAATTCTGATTCTTGAACGCAAAATCGGCAAAGTAGGTTTTTGTATATTCGGGAACCCAGCCCGAGAGCAGGGCAATACCGAAAAGGCCTATTCCGTAAGAGAGAGCCTCTGAGGGCAGCTTGAGCGTCTTTGAGCCGAAATGAAGCTCTTTTGTTTTTAAATATTTTTGCATTTTCTGTATCCTCTCCGCTTATTGTATATT
>ERZ1026780.2609-NODE-2609-length-10370-cov-3.014833_pt1 | contig 10370 bp, 12 predicted proteins | sample MGYA00380126_ERZ1026780 | MGnify/ENA primary metagenome ERZ1026780 (study PRJEB33269, sample SAMEA4719762) | human gut metagenome | biome: human-associated habitat; feature: organic feature; material: feces | place: Cameroon | collected 2013-10 ... | reverse complement strand
GTTGAAATCCTCAGCCGGCATGGGAACCGCAAAAGGCTTTACGGATAACGGCGAGCATATTATGGCACTTACCGTCTTTATGCCGAAAACCGACGGCTCGTCAAACGGTGCCGTTCGCTACATAATTTCACTTCACGATGTTGATCGCCAGGTGGCGCAGGTTGCGCTTGCGGCGGCTCTGTGCTGTCTGTTCGCGCTGTCTCTCGTTGTGCTGTCGGGGTTGTTTTTTGTCCGTTCCATCGTGGGTCCGGTCAAAAAAATAAACGATGCGGCACGGCGTATCGCGTCGGGAAACTACACCGAAAAAGTCAATATCACGAACAGGTATGACGAAATTGCGGAGCTGTCCGAGTCCATTAACTATATGACGGACGAGATATACAAGACCGACCGGCTTAAAAACGATTTCATTTCAACCGTATCGCATGAGCTTCGCACACCGCTTACAGCAATAAAAGGGTGGACGGAAACGCTTTTGAGCATCAACGCCGGCGGAAACGATCCCACGCTCAATGAGGGCTTGAAGGTTATTCTTAACGAGGAGGAGCGGCTGTATTCCCTTGTGGAGGATCTGCTCGACTTCTCGCGTATGCAGAACGGGCGCATGTCACTTCGCCTGCAAAAAATCGACATTCTCGCCGAGCTTGACGACGCCGTATACGTTCTGCGCGACAGAGCGCGGCGCGAGGGCATTGATATTTTTTACAGCGCTCCCGATTATCCTGCTCCCGCACAGGGTGACCCCGACAGAATCAAACAGGTTTTTGTTAATATAATCGACAATGCAATTAAGTACACGGAGCCGGGCGGCAGAATCGTAATAGTTGCAGCCTTAACGGCGAAGGACGTTAAAATAAGCATTGCCGACACCGGCTGCGGAATATCTCCCGAAGATCTTCCGCATGTTAAAGAAAAATTCTTCAAGGCAAACAAATCCGTAAAAGGTTCGGGCATCGGGCTTGCCGTCTGTGACGAGATCGTGTCGATGCATCACGGAAAGCTCGAAGTGGTAAGCACTTTGGGCGAGGGGACTACGGTTATAGTGTCGTTCCCCGTAGCAGCCGTTAACCTTACGGGCGGAAAGGATAACTGATGAGTAAAAACAAAGAATCAAAACAGGAAAAAATACGCAAGACCTCGGTCGGCGGTCAGGCGCTTATCGAGGGTGTTATGATGAACGGCCCCAAGGGTGCGGCGCTCTCGGTTCGCAATACAAAAGGCGAAATAATCACTGAGTTTACCGAAATAAAGCACGCACGCGATAAAGTAAAATTCCTCGGTCTTCCGTTTGTCAGAGGCATTGTGAATTTTATCGAATCAATGATAATCGGCTACAAGTCGCTCATGCGATCTGCGGAGCTTTCGGGCGAACTTGAGGACGAGTCCGATCCCGAAAAAATGAGTAAACTCGACAAATGGCTGAACGAGCACATGGGACCGAAAATGTTTGCGGTGCTTTCCGGTATCGCGTCGGTCTTCGCTGTTGTTATAGGTGTCGGTCTGTTCGTTTTTCTGCCTACATACCTTGTCGATATTATCGACAAATATTGCTTTGCCGATTCTCTGGCGAAGCTCCACGCGCTTTTTGAAGGACTTCTGCGTGCGGTAATTATCATTGTGTATATGTTTGCCGTGTCGCAGATGAAAGAAATTCGCCGTGTATTTATGTATCACGGCGCGGAGCACAAGACAATTTTCTGCTATGAAAAGGGACTTGACCTCACCGTTGAAAACGTGCGAACCTGTCGCCGTTTTCATCCGAGATGCGGCACAAGCTTTATCTTTATCGTGCTTATAACAAGCATAATAGTTTCCTCCGTCGTGTCATTGATCTTTCCCGCGCTTACCGATTCGTCAAACAGGATAATATGGATACTCGTAAAGCTGTTGCTTGTCCTTCCCGTTGTAACCGGCATAAGCTATGAGCTGATAAAATATGCCGGCAGACACGACAATATTCTGACAAAGATATTCTCCGCCCCCGGACTTTGGATGCAGCGCATCACGACAAAAGAACCTACCGACGATATGATTGAAGTCGCAATAGCGTCGGTTAAGGCGGTTATAACGGATAATCCGGAGGACGACACCCTTGAGTAACACCGTAAGGGAGATGTATAACAGAGGCACAGCCGAACTGGTTAAGCACGGGATTGAAGACGCCGAATTTGACTCTTTGCAGCTTTGCCTGACCGCCGCAGGAATTGACCGTACGGAATTTTTGCTTTCCCCCGACAGAAAAGTGTCCGAAGCAGAAGCACTTCGGTTTGACAATATGATTGCGGAACGCGCGTGCAGACGTCCTTTGCAGTATATTATCGGAGAGCAAAGCTTCTTCGGCAGAAGCTTTTCTGTCGGTGAGGGTGTGCTGATTCCACGCCCGGAAACGGAACAGCTTGTTGATTTCTGTATTGAAAAAATCAAAAAAAACGGTTACAAAACCGTGTTTGACCTCTGTGCGGGAACGGGATGCATCGGCATAACGGTCGCGTGTGAGTGTCCGCAGACGGAGGTGTATTTGTTTGAGCTGTTCGACGGCGCATTCGGTTTCCTCAAAAAAAACGCCGCATTGTGCGACGACGGCAGAGTACATTTGATTCGCTGCGATGTACTCGGAGGCATGCCCGACGGACTTCCCGCACCCGATGTGATCATATCAAATCCGCCGTATATCAAAAGCGGCGATATCTCCGTACTTCAAAGCGAAGTGCGTTGTGAACCCTCGACTGCACTTGACGGCGGCGTCAGCGGACTTGTCTTTTACGGTGCGATTGCACGAAAGTGGCTGCCTTTCCTGAAAAACGGCGGATTTGCGGCGGTTGAATGCGGCGAGGGACAGTGCGGTGCGATAGCGGAGCTGTTTTCCGTACACGGCAAAACCGAGATAATAAATGATTTTTACGGTGCCGACAGGTTCGTAACCGTAAACCAAAGGTGAGATGAAAAATGATAACAACATTATTTGAATACCTGAACGGTGAAACCGAAATTTCCACAATAATTATAAATGTATGTGTTTTAGCTTTTGTAATTATATGCTGTTTCCCCGTACATGAGAGTGCGCATGCATGGATGGCAAATAAGCTCGGCGACGCTACCGGTCGTTTGAGCGGACGCATCTCTCTCAATCCCGCGGTTCACCTCGATCTGATAGGCACACTTATGATTCTTGCTTTCGGATTCGGCTACGCAAAGCCCGTGCCCGTGAACATAAACAATTTTCCGACAAAAAAGAGAAAGCTGTATTTCGGTCTTACCGCGCTTGCGGGACCCGTTTCAAACCTGATTCTCGCCGTTGTGTTTTTGCTGTTCAGAAACATTATGCGTGTGCTGTCTTTACACGCGGGGATTTCGGAAAACATTGCGCTTGCGGGCGTTATGTTCTTCCAGTATGCGGCTGTTGTCAATATTTCTCTTGCGGTATTCAATCTTATTCCGATACCGCCGCTTGACGGCTCCCGTGTGCTCACGGCTGTTCTGCCGGACAGAATTTACTACAAGCTTTTGCAATACGAACGCTATTCGATGATTGCGCTTTTTGTTCTTATTTTCATTTTTGACCGTATAGGTTTTTCGCCCGTTTCAATGCTGGCGGGGATTCTGTACAGCGGACTGAACTTTGTGTGTTCGCTGCCGTTCAGGATGTTTTTCTGAAGGACGCGTCGAAAAAAATATGGAAACGATAAAATATAAGACAGAGGTTTTCGAGGGTCCTATGGATCTTCTGCTTCATCTTATTACAAAACACAAACTCAATATTTACGACATTCCCATAGCGGAGCTTGTCGATCAGTATTCCGCTTATATAAGGCAGATGCAGGAGGCGGATATGGACATAGCAAGCGAATTTCTCGAAACGGCTGCGCGTCTTGTCCATATAAAAAGTCTTTCGCTGCTGCCCGTTTATGAAGAAGCCGAGGTGCTCAAACGCGAGCTTTCCGGTGAGCTTATAGAATATGCCGAGTGCAAACGCGTTGCCGAGAGCCTTTCGGGACGCACCGAGGGCTTTGATTCAATACCGCGTCCGCAGGAGAAAACAGAGGGTGACAATTCATACACGCGTACGCACGATCCTCTTGAACTGCTCAATGCCTATATGCGGGTGGTAGGGAAGCGTCTTAAACTGATTCCGCCGCCTGTCGACGTGTTCCGACCGATAGTCGCAAAAAAGATAGTGTCGGTGTCGGCAAAGATTAAATCTGTGTGTGAAATGCTGTCGCGTGCGGGCAAACGCGGGCTTAACGATATTTTCCGTTCCTCCGAGAGCCGTTCCGATATGGTCGCCGCATTCCTTGCGGTTCTGGAACTGGTAAAAACAAGGTACATTCACATTGACGGAGACGGCGACAAAATGACCGTAACACTTATAAAAATGCCGGAGGGAGAGCTTGACTTTGACTGATGCGAAAAACTACAGCCTGAAGAATTCGGCGGAAGCGATAATTTTTGCTTCCGGAGAGCCTGTCGAGCGGGCAAGGCTTATCGACGCTTTGGGCTGCTCGCCCGAAAAGCTCAATACGGCGCTTAACGAACTCAGGAACGAGTATGATGACCGCGGCAGCGCGGTTGAGCTGCTTCTTCTCGGTTCAAAGGCACAGTTTGCCACACGCCCGCAATATGCAGAGGCGGTTCGCACCGTGCTTGACATGAAACGCAATCAGCCGCTGTCATCAGCCGCGTTTGAGGTGCTTGCTGTGGTTGCATACAATCAGCCTGTGACCCGTTCGTTCATAGAACAGGTGCGCGGAGTGGATTGCGGCGGCGTTATCAATACTTTATGCCAAAGAAATCTCATAGAAGAATGCGGAAGACTTGACTTACCGGGTCGACCTTTGATATACTGTACTACAACGGATTTTTTGAAGTGCTTTTGTATGTCCACTCTTGCCGAGCTGCCGGAAATACCCGATACAAAGGCTGCGGCAGCGGCGCTTGAAAACATACAAGGCGACGTGTCCGGCATAGACGGACAGATTTCCATTCTTTGACAAGCGGGGTGACAGCAATTGATCGTATTGAAAATAATCGGGTGGATACTTCTCGTGATCATAGCCGTTGTCACAGCCGCGCTGTGTGTTAAGGCTGTTGTGTCGGCGGAGTATTCCGACGAAAAGACCGAGGTCTTCCTGAAGTGGCTGTTTTTGAAGATACCGCTTTACCCTTCAAAGAAAAAGAAAGCGTCGGCAGAGTCTGCCGGCAATGCTGCCGAACAGACGCCCGATACCGAAAACGCCGAAACAGCGGAAAATGCCGAAGCTACGGAAAATTCATCCGAAAACGCATCGTCCGGCAGCGGTGAAAGCAGTTCAGCCGAACAGACCTCTCCCAAGAAGAAAAAAAGCGACGTCAGTCTGTTAAAACTTCTGTATGAAACCGAGGGAATCGACGGACTTATTGAGATTTTGAAGCGGGTGTTTTCTTATCTCGGCACATTTTTCGGCGGGTTGTTCAGAGCGTGTATCGTCGAGGAATTTGATCTCGACATACGCTGTGCAAAAAAGGACGCTGCAAAAACCGCAATTTATTACGGCGAGGTCAGTTCCGTGCTGTTCCCGATGCTCGGTGCTCTCGCTTCCGCCTGCACGCTCAAGAACTGCAATATAAATGTTTATCCCGATTATCTCGCGCGTTACGGTGAGGCGTCGTTCAGAATAAGGTTTCATGTCGTCCCGATAAGGCTGCTCGGCATTGCGCTTGCACTTGTGATTAAACTTGTGTTCAAGGTGCTTTTGGGACCGCTTATCAGAATTTCCAAAACGACAAAAACAAATTCGGTTAACACGGCACAAAAAACAGATGAAAAAAACAATAATATACGAAAGAGTGAAGTAACAAATGAGTGAAAAAAACGCATCAGGAATCCTTTCAGTCACAATCGAAAAGGTACGTCAGCTTGTCGACGTCAGCACAATAGTCGGCGAACCGATGAAGCTAAGTGAGGATATAACGGTTATTCCCGTTTCAAAGGTTACATACGGCTTTGCGGCGGGCGGTTCCGATTTTCCGTCAAAGAACGGCAAAGAGCTTTTCGGCGGCGCAGGCGGCGCGGGTATCACGATAAATCCCGTTGCGTTCCTTGTGCTTAAGGACGGCGAGGTGACGCTCAAACACATTACTGCAAACGACAATGCGGCAGAACGTCTCGTCAATATGGTTCCCGATGTTATCGATAAGGTTTCCGGCACCGTATCAAAGCTCAAAAACGACAAATCCGCTGCCGCAAAATAAATCGGTTAAAAAAACACGCAAATCTCAAAATCAGAGGAAGAATAAAGGTTGAGGGTAAAAAAATACATACCGTCGACCTTTATGGTGTTATAAAATAAAATGAACGAAACAGTAAGATTGCAAAAATTCATTGCCGACTGCGGCATTGCCTCGCGCCGAAAGGCAGAGGAGTTTATTCAGGCCGGTAAGGTTAAAGTGAACGGTCATATTGCCGAAATAGGCGAAAAAGTTGACCCGAAGCGCGACTCCGTCATTTTCTGCGGCAAAAAGCTGACGCATGTCGGCGGCGGCAACAGATATATAATGCTCTATAAACCGCGCGGATATGTCACCACTATGAGCGATGAGCTTGACAGAAAGTGTGTTGCGGAGCTTATAAGTGACGTCGGCTGCCGTGTGTACCCCGTCGGCAGACTTGACAGGGATTCGGAGGGGCTGCTCCTTTTGACCAACGACGGGAACTTTGCCAATGCAATAACGCATCCGTCGCGCCGCATATCAAAGGCGTACCGTGTGAGCGTCCGTCCGAAGGTAACAGACGAGCAGATCACCGTGCTTACCTCGTCTATGATGATAGACGGGCGCGAAACATACCCCGCAGAGGTCAGAGTTGTTTCAAACGAACCCGACAAGTCCGTGTTGGAGGTAATTCTTCACGAGGGCAGAAACCGTCAGATAAGGCGGCTGTGCGAGGCGGCGGGACTTGAAACGGTTCGGCTTAAACGTATTGCGATAGGTCAGCTTACACTCGGGCATCTTCGCCCCGGTGAATACCGTGAACTTACAAAGGATGAAGTGTCACTTCTTAAACGTCAGTCAGGACGTTTTTGACGGTTACGGAGGAAAATAAAATGACAAAAAGCATGACGGGATACGGACGGGCTGTCGGCTCTGTCGACGGTTTTACCGTTACGGTCGAGATCAAGAGTGTAAACCACAGATATTTCGAGTTCTCCGCAAAGGTTTACAGAGCATATTCTTTTTTGGAGGAAAAGCTCAAAACTTTTCTTAAGGACTATATTTCACGCGGAAAAGCGGAGTGCAGCGTGCTTATTGAGAGCGATCGCGAGGACGACTGCGCAGTGCAGATAAATCATTCTCTTGCGGCGGGTTATATGGCTGCATTTGACGAGCTGTGCGAAACATATCATTTGTCGATGGACAGAACCGTTGATATTCTTACGTGCCATGACGATATCTTCACGGTCAGAAAAAATCCCGCCGATGAGGATGCTGTCTGGTCAGTCGTCAAAGACGCAGCTCTCGAAGCCGTAAAATCTTTTACAGCCATGCGCGAAACCGAAGGCGAAAAGCTTAAAAACGATGTTTTGGGTAAGGCGGACGAAATTATAAAGAATGTTGAGTTTATAGAGAAGCGCTCCCCGCAGACCGTTAAGGAATATAACGAGAAGCTGAAAGCGCGTATTGCGGAGCTTGTCGGCGATACCTCGGTCGACGAACAGAGACTTCTTACCGAAGCGGCGGTGTTTGCCGACAAAATAGCGGTGGACGAAGAAACCGTGCGTTTGAGAAGCCATATCGACCAGCTTCACACTTTGCTTGAAGCGGAGGAGCCTGTCGGCAGAAAGCTCGATTTTCTCGTGCAGGAGATAAACCGCGAAGCGAATACCATAGGCTCGAAGGCTTCCGATATCGAAATTGCCCGCAAGGTCATCGATATAAAGGCGCTGGTTGAGAAGATAAGGGAGCAGGTTCAGAATATTGAATAACGGTGGTTTATTATGAAGCTTGTAAACGTAGGCTTCGGCAATCTTGTCAATGCAGAGAGAGTTGTTGCCGTTGTAGGTCCGGATTCGGCGCCTGTGAGAAGAATTATTCAGAATGCGAAGGAAGCCGGCAGGCTTATAGATGTAACGCAGGGGCGCAAGACATATTCCGTGGTTTTTACGGACAGTGAGCATGTGATACTGTCTTACCTTAAGCCGGAACAGCTTGTGAGGCGTTTTGACGAAAACGGAGAAAACGGGGAAGTCGGTGAATAATACATGGGTGAAGCGAAAAGAAAGATATTTGTTATATCCGGTCCTTCCGGATGCGGAAAAAACACCGTGTACGATGAACTGAAAAAGCGCATTCCCGATGTGCAGCAGACCGTGTCGGCAACCACCCGCGAAAAACGCGAGGGTGAGACGGACGGTATTGATTATTATTTTATTCCGAAAGAAGAATTTCTCAAAAAGATCGAACAAGGCGAGTTTGTGGAGTATGTCCGCTACGGCGATAATTACTACGGCACGCTGAAAAGCGAAATAAAGCGCCTTGCCGATGAGGGAAAGACGGTTATTCTCATAATCGAGGTTAACGGCGCGGCTAACATCAAAAGACTTTTGCCGGATGCCGTTTCGGTGTTCATCACGCCGCCGTCGTTTGACGAGCTTACAAAACGTATTGTCGGCATAGGAACAAATTCAGCCGAGGATATAAAAAAACGCATCGAGATTGCAAAAGAAGAAATGCGGTTCAAGGATATGTACGACTATTGCGTAGTCAACGACAGGCTCGAAGACTGCGTTGACAGAATAAGCAAAATTATAAAAGGAGCAACCGAAAAATGATTAACATTGATCTTAAACCTCTCCTCAAGGGAGACATGAGCAGATATGCGCTTGTTGTCGGCGTTGCAAAGCGTTCGAGAGAGATAACCGATAAGGCAAACGAAGAAAAAGAAATTCTTATCGAAAAACCCGTAAGCCTTGCAATAAGAGACTTTATGGACGGCGAATGCTACATTGAAAATCCCGCAGAGGATAAATAAAAAGTGGAGCATTGTGTCGCAGGCAAGGTCGCGGTTACAGCCGTTGAAAAGTGTTCATACAGCTTTGACAGCCGGTTTTCTTATCTCATTCCGAAGGAACTGCAGCCGGAGCTGAAAGAGGGGATGCGGGTGCTTGTCCCGTTCGGGCGGGCAAATACGGCGCGTCTTGCAATTGTGCTGTCGGTGGAGAAAATTCCCGACGGAACGGATGTAAGCACGCTGAAGACCGTTATATCCGTGCTTGATGCGGAGCCGCTTCTCGGTCACGAGCAGCTTTTAATGATTCCGTGGCTTGCCGAGCAGACTTTTTCAACACTGTTTTCATGTGCGCGCGTGATGCTTCCCGCAGGTGCTTGCGCTGTTGTTGAGCGTCTGTGGAGCCTTTCATGCGTGAGCGCGGACGAGTGCGAAAACGAAAACGAACAGCGTGTCGCCGCGCTGCTTTCAACTGCAAAAAAACCGGTCAAGGAGTCTGTGCTGCTGCAGAGGCTCGGTATTTCCAACGGCTCGGCGGTTTTGCGGAAAATGGCGAAAAAAGGTCTTGTTTCAAGTGAAAGCGGGACCTTTGAGCGCGTTCGTGAGCTTAGTCAACGTATGTTCGCACTGTCCGAAAAAGCGGACACGGAGAAGCTTACGGAGAAGCAAAGTGCGGTAGCGGCTTTTCTGCGTGATGCGGAAAGCGCGACCGTAAAAGATATATGTTATTTCACGGGTGTCGGCGAATCTGTCGTCGGCACGCTTTTGAAAAAAGGCATTCTTACGGCTTTTGATGTTGAAAAACGCCGCACACCTGCGACTTACTTTCCGGATAAAAAAGGACGTTATTTGCTGCCCGACGAGCAGAAAAAGGCGTATGAAAAACTTCTTGAAGTTTACAATTCCGAAGAAAGCGGCGCCGCGCTTTTGTACGGTGTCACCGGCAGCGGAAAAACGGGCGTTTATTCGGAGCTTATCGAAAAAGCGGTTGCTGACGGGCGAGGCGTTATTGTGCTTGTGCCCGAAATATCGCTTACTCCGCAGTGTGCGTCAATATTCATGAACCGTTTCGGTGACAGGGTTGCAGTGCTGCACAGCGGAATGTCGGCGGGAGAGCGCTTTGACGAATGGCACAGGATAAAGCGCGGCGAAGCGACCGTCGTTATAGGAACAAGAAGCGCTGTTTTCGCACCGGTCAAAAATTTGGGACTTATCGTTATCGATGAGGAGCAGGAGCACACCTACAAGTCGGAGACATCGCCGCGGTACAACGCGAAGGACGCAGCGAGGTTCAGATGCGCATACAATAAAGCTGCGCTTGTGCTTGCCTCCGCAACACCCTCGGTGGAGACATTCGCGAAGGCGCGCGCGGGCAAATATACTCTTTGCG